>Ga0315902_10000526_pt1 | contig 64100 bp, 55 predicted proteins | sample LakEriMetagenome_9_FD_203523 | JGI IMG/M metagenome (GOLD analysis project Ga0315902, IMG submission 203523) | Freshwater fungal communities from buoy surface, Lake Erie, Ohio, United States - Buoy 12 MA117 | ecosystem: Environmental > Aquatic > Freshwater > Lake > Lake biofilm | place: USA... | reverse complement strand
ACTAACACACTAAGTCGATTAGCTAACATGGGTGACAGTGTTACAGGTGCAGCAGCAGTTTTTGAAAAAATTCCTATTATGGGAACTGTGTTTGCTGCTGTTGCAGGTGCAGTAGAAAAAACAACAGCCGCTTATCAAAATGCTTCACAATCAGGTGCAACATTTGGCAACAGTGTAAACAATTTTGCCGCAGCCGCTAGTGCTGCAGGCATGACAATGGCAGATTTTGGAAAATTAATTTCTCAAAATGGTGAATCATTACGATTACTTGGCGGCAATACAGAAAGTGGCGGAAAACGATTTGCAGACATTAGCAAAACATTAAGAGCTACCAGTCGTGACCTGTATAACATGGGCTATAGTACAGAAGAAGTTAATCAAGGATTAGCCAATTATACTAAGCTTACAGTACAGGGCGGTAGAAATACTAACATGACTAATGCACAGTTAGTTGATGGTACTAGAAAATATCTTAAAGAGATGGATCTGTTAGCCAAGGTAACAGGTGAAACTCGTAAACAACAAGAAGAAGCACAGGCAAAATTAGCATCAGATGCGCAATATCAAGCTGCTATGGCCGGCATGAGTAAAGAAGTAGCCGACTCTTTTAGAAACACTGTAACTGGTCTTCCCGGACCTCTAAGAGATGTTGCTAAAGATATTATGGCAACTGGTTCTGCAACAACGGAAGAAAGCCAACGTTTTATGTCAATGATGCCGCAGTCTGCAGAAATGATGAGGCAATTTGCAGAAAAAACACAGCGCGGTGAAGAAATTAGTCTAGCAGAGCGTAACAAACTTAACGAAATGTTACGAGTTGAAGGTCAACAAGCAGCGTCGCAGTATAAAGACATTGGTAGATTTAGTGCAGATTTTGCCAAACAAACAAATATGTTTACTGCTGCTGCCGGTATTGGAAAAAATGCGTTAGTAGATGGAGCAGTAGCACAAGAAGAAGCAGCTAAAACAACAGATGGTCAAGCCGCTGCTTTAGAAAGCATTAAACAACAATTAGCAGCCATTAGTAACGAATTTTTAATGATGCTATCTAGTTCTGGTATAATTGGAACAATGATGCAATTATTAGGAGCATTTGTTGCATTTGTTAGAGATTTTGTAGTACCAGCATTTCAAAATTATCTAGTACCTGCAGTCACGTGGATGGCAGAAACAATTATTAATTATGTGATACCTACTGTTAGATGGTTAGTAGAAGGTTTAATATATTTAGGAAAAACAGTATATGATTTCCTTGTTCCTATTTTTTCTTGGTTAGGAAAAACTATTAAACATGTAATTCATGATTATGTTGTGCCAGCAATGTTAACCATTCGCGACATAATCCAAGATTACTGGAAACCGGTATTATTAGGAGTTGCTACAATAATTGCTTATAAACTTATCCCGCAATTTATTGCTATGATACCGGCCTTGTTGACGCAGGCTGCAACTTATATTAGTACAGCAATAGCTGTAGCTGCGGCATGGTTACCTGCAATAGCAATGGCTGCATTAGTCATAGGAGCCTTTATGGCTATTAAATGGGCTATGGATAAATTTGGTTTAGATGTAGGAATGGTAGGTGACGGATTTAAATGGCTATGGAGTTACATTAAAGAATTTGGAAATAATCTAGTACGTATATATTACGAAATAATGGATAAAATCACAGTAGGTGATGAGTATAAAGAAAAAATAAAACAAAAAGAAAAAGATATTGCCGAAAATCAACTCGAACGAGAAAAATTAGAACAAGAAATATCTGACAGAAGAAAACGAAATCTAGCTGAAAGAGAGAGAATAGAAAACGAAAGAAAGAATGATCGATCAAAAGCGGCTGATGGAAAATATCTAGAAGCATTAACAGGGGTTAAGATGCCGAATTTTAATGGTCCAAAATTCGGCAATTATCATTTAGGTGGTGGCGGTGGCGGTGGCGGTTTCCTTCCCCCAGGCACCCAAATGCCAGGCGGTAATAGAACTATTGATGATTATAAACCGGGAGGTGCTGGCGCCGGAGGAGGTAGTAGTGCAGGCAGTCCGGGAAATATTGATCTTGGAAGTATGACCCCAGAACAATCTGCAAGATACGCTTATAGTCTAATGAATCCGTCAGCTGCTGGAGCAGATGCTCAAAGAAAACAATTAGAAGAGAAAGCCAAAACAGAAGCAGATGCTAAAGTTAAGGCAGAAGAGGATGCTAGAAAAAAATTAGAAGGTCAAAGAACATCAGCAGCACCGCCAGAATCTGCAGAATCGCTACTTGCTGGCTTAAATAACAAGATGGATCAATTAATTAAAATTAATAAATCAGTAGCCGATACTGCAAATAGTCAATTAACTGTACAACGAGGTTTAGGAAACAATGTGTTTGCATCGCCAACGATGGCATAATTTGGATAAAAAATGAGCTGGAAAAAATATTTTACACCTGTGAAGATTGATGGCCAAGGAGGTCAATTTAGTCCCCTTGGCAACGGAGGTGGAAAACCAGGTCCAGCTCGCACAAACTATTCAAATTATCTTCCTGATGTTTATGCAGGCACGCCTAATCGTGTAGAACGTTATATGCAATATAACACTATGGACATGGACAGTGAAATTAATGCTGCCCTCGATATTCTTGCAGAGTTCTGTACACAAAAGAACAGAGAAAACAGTACAGCATTTCAAATTTATTTTAAAGGTCAGCCTACTGCAACTGAAGTTAAATTATTAAAAGATAGTTTACAAAAATGGGCTAAAATTCAGCAATTTGAAAATAGAGTTTTTAAAATTGTAAGAAACACTTTTAAATATGGAGATTGTTTTTTTGTTAGGGATCCAGAAAATTTAAAATGGTTTTATGTTGATCCTGCAAAAGTTAGCAAAATTATTGTAAATGAAAGTGAAGGTAAAGAACCGGAACAATATGTAATACAAGATTTTAACTTTAATTTTAAAGAACTAGTAGCAACATCAATTCATCCCAACACCCACACCAGTCCTCAAGGTACTGCTAGTTATGTTAGCGGAGGTGCCCTTGGACGCGGCATGGTTGGAACAACTCCGCAAGCCACCGGAACTAGATTTTCAACGCAGGTAAACGAAGTTGCTGTTAATGCAAAAAACGTAATTCACATTTCACTAAGCGAAGGATTAGACAACAACTATCCTTTTGGTAATTCATTATTAGAATCGGTGTTCAAAGTCTACAAGCAGAAAGAATTACTTGAAGATGCTATTATTATCTATCGTATACAACGTGCGCCAGAACGTAGAATTTTCTACGTTGACGTAGGCAACATGCCAGCACATATGGCTATGGGGTTTGTTGAGCGTGTGAAAAATGAAATACATCAGCGTAGAATTCCATCATCAACAGGAGGAGCCAGTGTTATCGATGCTAGCTACAATCCGCTGTCAATTAACGAAGATTATTTTTTCCCACAGACCGCAGAGGGACGAGGATCCAAAGTTGAGACCTTGCCTGGAGGGACAAATCTTGGTGAAATTGATGATTTAAAATATTTTACAAACAAGCTATTCCGTGCTTTACGTATTCCAAGCAGCTACTTACCAACTGGTCCTGATGACAGTCAAATGTCATTCACTGATGGTAAAGTAGGTACAGCTTATATTCAAGAGTTACGTTTTAATGAATACTGTAAACGTCTACAGAGTCTCATTGTAGAAGAATTTGATTTAGAATTTAAAGTTTGGATTCAAAAACAAGGTATCAATATTGATAATAGTTTATTTGAATTAAAATTTAATGCGCCACAAAATTTTGCAGCATACCGCCAAAGCGAACTTGATAATGCGAGAATAACTAGTTTTACCGGATTACAAGAAGTTCCTTATATGAGCAAACGTTTTGCTTTAAAACGCTTCTTAGGATTAACTGAAGAAGAAATTAGAGAAAACGAACGTATGTGGAAAGAAGAAAATGGAGAGAAAGTTGCAGCAGCAGCAGATGCAGCTGGAGATATGCGTTCCATGGGAATTACTCCTACCGGTATTCAAACAGATATGGCTGATCAATCTGCTGAAGCACCCGAGGATATGGCTGCACAGGCCGCTACAGGTGCTGAAGCAGAAGCTGGTGCAGCACCCGAAACACCAGCCCAGTAATCAAAACAGATAAATACAAGATGAAACTTTTAGAGTTCTTTTATTTTAACGACAAAAATAACAATTACAGCATTGACCGTAGGTATAGTGCTGAAAATGACATATCTGTTTTGGAAAAAGATGATAACAGAAAAGTAAGGTTAACCTTTAAACAAATAAATTTGTTACGTATGCAAAGCGAAGCACACGAAGCAGAAAAAGAAGCCGAACTAGGATTTGTAAGACAGATGTATGGTCAGCCACCAATCGCAGAACAGCCCCAATAAACCCGCATTTGTATTAGGAAATGGACGTAGTCGTTTATCAGTTAATGTAAACGATCTTACATCAACCGGCATTGTTTTTGCCTGTAATGCCATATACAGAGAAGCATCAGTTGATCATTTAATTGCAGTCGATGTAAAAATGGTTAACGAAATAGTATCATCTGGATACAATCAAACTAATACAGTTTGGACAAATCCAAATAAAGGTATTATAAATTCTTCTAATCTTAACTTTTTTGATCCGCACAAAGGATGGAGTAGCGGTCCTACTGCACTTTGGTTAGCTGCAACTATGGGACACAGAGAAATATATATTTTAGGTTTTGACTTTGAAGGTGTTGAAGGCAAGTTTAACAATGTATATGCTGACACATTTAACTACAAAAAAAGTTGGGAAGTACCTACATTTTATGGTAATTGGGTAACACAGACAGAACGTGTTATTAAAGATTTCCCCTCAACTACTTTTTATAGATTAGTTGGAAATAAAAAATATTTTACACCCCCTGCATTGGCAGAGCAAAGAAATCTAATTCATATGAATTACGATACTTTAGCTACAAATTATGGATTATCCCTACAAAAATCCTAAAAATGATCAAAAACAGGTCATTTAAAGCCAATTTATAATATTAGTATTAAATAAATCGACAGCCTAATTACCATTGAGGAGAACACACCATGGCAGATAAAACAACTCTTGAGCAAATGCTCGAGCACCTAGTTAATGGCGAAACAGACAAAGCAGATGAGCTGTTTCACGAATATGTAGTAGGAAAATCACGCGAAATTTATGAAGGTTTAATCGAGTCTGAAATCGAAGATGAGCAGACAGAAGAATCTACAGAATCCGATGATGAAGCAGTAGAAGAAAATTTTGAAGATTTAGAAGTTTCCGAAGGAGACGACGAAGAAGGTGACGAAGAAGGTGACGAAGAAGGTGACCCAACTGATAGCTTAATGAAAGACTTAGAAAGCGAAGACGACGAAGGCGACATGGACGAGCCGGCTACTAAACAAGACGTAGCAGACGGATTCGACGAACTAATGGCTAAGTTTGATCAACTAGCATCAGAAGTTGGCAGCGGCGACATGGGCGATGACGACATGGGCGACATGCCAGATATGGATATGAAGGATGCGTTCGAACCAGAAATGGCAACTGTACGCGAATATGTAGAAAAAGTTGCTGGCGGGCACGGAGCTGAGAAAAAAGGTTCTGGCGAAGCAGCAGGTGCAAATACAAAAACACCAGTAGCAGGCAAAAATGATATGGGCGGTACAACCGCTAATATTGGTAAAGGCGGTGAAGGTTCAGATAAAGGAACTGCCGGCGGCCTAGCAAACAACAAACCACAACAAATGAACACTGGTAATATTAATGTACCTGGTGGAAAAGCAGGTGGTGCATTTAATAAAAAAGAACCAGGACACGGCGCTGAAAAGAAAGGCGCTGGTGAACAAGGCGGTACAAACGCAGCTAGTTTGTTCCGTAACAAGTAATCGGAGCCTTTGGTGAAAAATTACCTTAGCGAGCATCTGAGTTTTGACCAAGCTGGTCTAGTTCTTGAATCTGTCGAAGAGGGCGGAAACAAATCTTTACACCTTAATGGAATTTGTATTCAAGGTGATATTCGTAATGCGAATCAAAGAATTTATCCAGTCTCCGAAATAGGTAGGGCTGTCAAAACCGTCAATGAACAAATAGCTGGTGGTTATTCAGTGCTAGGGGAAGTTGATCACCCTGCGGACCTACGCATTAATTTGGATCGAGTCAGTCACATGGTAACAAAGATGTGGATGGACGGTCCAAATGGATACGGAAAAATGAAGATTCTACCAACTCCCATGGGACAGTTAATTTCAACCATGTTGCAGAGTGGAGTCAAACTTGGCGTATCAAGCAGAGGTTCCGGTAATGTTGCTGAAGACGGTAGCGGAAAAGTAAGTGATTTTGAAATTATCACAGTTGACATTGTAGCTCAACCATCCGCTCCCGGAGCATATCCAACACCGGTTTACGAACATATTATGAATCAAACAGGCGGTTATAAAGCATTTAATATAGCAAGGGAAGTACAAGGCGATCCAAAGGCACAGAAATACATAGCAGAGAATCTTAAACAGATTATCTCTAAACTAAAATAACGTAGGAGAATCACATGCTAGATTTAGTTAAACAACTCTTTGAAAATAATGTGATTTCCGAGGAAATGAAATCGGAGATTGAAACAGCTTGGCAAACAAGAATTCAAGAAAACCGAGATCAAGTTACAGCAGAGCTACGTGAAGAGTTCGCACAAAAATACGAACACGACAAAGCAACAATGGTCGAAGCAGTTGAAACAATGCTAGAAGATCGGTTGCAAGCAGAATTAGGTGAGTTGGCCGAAGACCGTCAAGGTTTAATTGAAGCTAAAGCCAAGTATGCTAAGAAAATGAAAGATGATGCTAAAAAAATGGAAGAATTCGTTCTTCACAAATTAGTATCAGAACTTTCAGAACTTCACGAAGATCGCAAGAGAGTAGCATCAAATGTTGCCAAATTAGAATCTTTTATTGTGGATAGTCTAGCCAAAGAAATAGCAGAGTTCCACATTGACAAAAAAGATTTAGCAGAAACCAAAGTAAAATTAGTTCGCGAAAGCAAAGCTAAATTTGCTGGTGTTAAGAAAGAATTCTTATCACGTTCTGCTGTGTTAGTTAAAGAAGCAGTAGAAAAAACTCTACGTTCTGAAATTGGCCAACTAAAAGAAGACATTGAAGCTGCTCGCAAAAATGACTTTGGTCGCAGACTTTTTGAAAGCTTTGCCAGCGAGTACGCTGCATCTCATTTAAATGAGAAATCTGAAACAGCTAAACTTCTAAAGGTTGTAAAAACCAAAGAAGCTGAATTAGAAGAAGCAGCAAAAATTGTAGCAGAACATCAAAGAATCGTTGAAAGCAAAGACAGAGAAATCCGCATTGCGAGAGATCTTGCTGTCCGTAAAGACATTATGAGTGAACTTTTAGGACCGCTTGCTGGAGACAAGAAAACAGTAATGAATGAGTTGCTAGAAAGCGTAGCAACCGACAAACTCCGCGGAGCATACGACAAGTATCTACCAGCTGTAATAGCCGGCGAAGCTCCTAAGAAGAAGGCATTGACAGAAGGCAAAGAAATTACAGGCGATAAAGAGGCACATACACAAAGCAGCGAAGGGAAAGCTGCTGAAATTTTCACAATCCGCAAGCTTGCGGGACTTAAAGTTTAAGGAGAACTAATATGTCAGAACTACTCGAGTCACGCTGGCAGGAAACCAAAGAGGCACTATTAGAAGGCCTACAAGGAACTCGTCGTTCAGTAATGGCCACTACTTTAGAAAATACCCGCAAGTATTTGTCTGAGAGTGCCACTGCTGGTGCTACTTCTGCCGGTAATGTCGCAACCCTAAATCGTGTGATCCTTCCAGTGATCAGACGTGTAATGCCAACAGTCATTGCAAATGAACTAGTTGGTGTACAACCTATGACTGGCCCAGTTGGTCAAATTCATACTCTACGTGTTCGCTATGCAGATAGCGGTAATAACGTAGTAGCTGGTGAAGAAGCATTCAGCCCATTTAAAATTGCTGCTGCTTATTCTGGTAATGATACTGATTCAACACCAAAAGCTAATTCTACTGCAACCCTAGAAGGTCAAGCAGGTAAGAAAATGAGCATTCAAATCCTCAAGCAAACTGTCGAGGCAAAAACTCGTAAGTTAAGCGCACGTTGGACATTTGAAGCTGCTCAAGATGCACAAGCCCAACAAGGCATTGACATCGAAGCAGAAATTATGGCAGCTCTTGCACAAGAAATTACTGCTGAAATCGATCAAGAAGTTCTAGCTTCTTTACGCACACTAGCTGGTACAGCAACAGAAACCTATAATCAGGCTGCTGTTTCTGGTACAGCTACATTCGTTGGTGATGAACACGCTGCTTTAGCTGTTCAGATCAATCGTGTTGCTAACTTGATCGCTCAGCGTACACGTCGTGGTGCAGGTAACTATGCTGTTGTTAGCCCATTTGCGTTAACAATTCTACAGTCTGCAACTACTTCTGCGTTTGCACGTACCACTGAAGGTACTTTCGAAGCACCTACAAACACCAAGTTTGTTGGTACATTGAACAGCGCAATGCGTGTTTATGTTGATGGTTACGCTGCTGATAGTACAGCAGTTCTAATTGGTTACAAAGGTTCTAGCGAATCTGATGCACCAGCATTCTATTGCCCATACATTCCGTTGATGAGCAGTGGTGTTGTGTTAGATCCGTCAACATTTGAGCCAGTAGTTAGCTTTATGACCAGATATGGTTATGTTGAGTTAACAAACGTAGCATCTTCTTTAGGTAACGCAGCTGACTACCTAGGAAAAGTTGATATTACTAGCGGTAACGTTAAGTTTAGCTAATCAACTAAAAACATTTTATATGTTTCAAAAAGGGTCTTTGGGCCCTTTTTGTTTGACTTAAATACCAGATGCAGGTAGAAAGCGAACAAGATTTTTCTGAATTGCGCAAGAGAATTCAAGAATGGCGTAAACGCTTTCCTATGTTTGTACACGATGTTCATAAAATTGAGCATATTATAGAACAGCATATTCAAAATTTTTCTATTGCAGGAGTTCATTATCGACAATCTAAAAGTAAAAAATATTTAGAACTTGCACAAAAAGAATTAGACGAAATTAATAGAATAATAACAACCGTTGAAAAATTGGAACTGATAGCATTACTATCCCAAAGATAAATACATTGTCTAAGTGAGCTTGCATAGGGCAAGACTTATGCTGTAACCCGCAGCGTAGACCTAAAACGTCATATTAAGGAGAAACAAATGGGACGTCCATTAAGAAAAGATGTAAACGGTGTTGATGTACTCAACACATACGCAGCAGCAAATACCGGTATTAGAGTTGAATTCCATGATGGTACATCACTAAGAACAGACGGTATTTTAATCAAACAACGTGGTGCAAAAACATTTGTTTGCGCTAGAATTGGAACTCCGACAGTATTAACTACCAGTGTTCTACAGAATACAACACCATCCGCAGTAGGTCAAATGAATCTATTTGGATATGTTGGTGGTAACGGCGGAGCAAAAGTAAATCTTGCAAAAATAACCAAGCGTGTTGCAACTGACTTTAGTAACAATAGATATACTTGGATTTTACAAAACGATAGTTCAAACGACTATATTGTATTAACAGCAATTTAATAAGAGATAAAAATGGCACAGGTAGTACAAACTAACGGCAACTATACAATCAAAACTGCTAGTTCTGGTATTATTAAATTAGATACCGGCGCCGGTACAGGCGAAGTGAGAGTTACAGGCAACCTTGTAGTTGACGGTACTACCGTAACCATTGAAGCTGAAAATATTAATGTACAAGATAATATTCTTGTTTTAAATGCCGGTGAAACTGCTAATGGTGTTTCTTTAGGATATTCTGGTTTTGAAATAGATCGAGGATATGCTGCCGGAAATACAACTATTATTAATGTTACCGGTGCATCATGGAGCAACGGTACAGCCACATTAACATTTTCATTAACTAATCCTCAACCATTTCAAGTTGGTGAAAGAGTTGTTATTAGCGGAATAAATCCATCGGGATATAATTTAGGTGGAGTTTCTGTGGAGTTGACAACAGCAAACACTGTGTCTGTGTCTTATCCTGTTACAGCTAATCCAGGTGCGTATGTTTCGGGCGGAGTTATATCGGGAAGTTCAGCTAATTCTAGAGCATCTTTTGCATTTAATGAAGCAACTGATACTTTTGAAATTGCAAAAAGAACAGGTCCGGGTGTTTATAATTTTTCGGACAGCGCCATTAAAACAAGATTTATTAGAACAGATCCTGCAATTGATGAAGGCGATTTAATTTTAATCGGTACCGGCAAAGGAGTAGTCAAGGTCACAGGTACAACAGATTATCTGACTGAAATTTTGTTAACTATTGCTAATCCAAGTAACCCGCCGGCATCTAGTGTAACAGCTACCTTGGCTGACGATATTTTAGCCAATGTAAAATATGTTAACTATGCTGTATTAAACAATCCAACGTATTTTTTAAGAGATAATGACACAACTGTTAGAGCATTGGACTCGTCAGATAAAGCAAATTTGTTTGGCGGTGGTAGCAGTAGAGTTCGTGTAGATGTTGATGGTGTTATTGTTGCTCAATTCTTTAGAGACAATCTTGAAATGTACGGGCTTAATTTTAGTCCTAATAGAATTTCGTCTACGAACACTAATGAAAGTATTACTTTAGAAGCCAACGGAACTGGTAGAATTGTAGTTAACGCACCTTTATCATTAGAAAATGAAGGGTCAACTCCGGCAACTCCGCCTGCTGGTAGAACATTAGTTTATTCCGCAACTCCGGGCACTGGAGATAGCGGTGTATTTTTTGTAAATACATCAAGAACTAACGAATTAACAAATAAAAATAGAGCATTACTTTGGAGTATGCTCTTTTAACGGACAAATATAAATGATTCAATCAACACTGTTACTTTCTGCATACGATACAACAATTTATTCAAGCACCAATACGAATGCAATTACCACAATGGTGTTCTGTAACACAGCTACCCCTGATCCTGCAGATGAATCAGTAAGAGCTGTATCTTTAGAAGTTCATTTAATTAAATCAACTAAAGCAAAACATGCTTCTAATACTATTATTAAAAATTTAATTATTCCTGCCGGTGAAACATTATTTTTTGATACTGAAAGAGTAGTGTTAGATAATGGTGATAGTATTCTAGCAACAGCAACAGGTACTAATAGACAGATTAGTATTACTGGGGTTAGTCAAGCTGCTCAAGCAGTTGTAACAGCAGTTGGACATAATTTAGAAGCAGGCAATTATATTAGTATTTCTGGAGTAAGTGGTATGGTAAACAATAGTAATCCTGCACTATCTATTAATGGCGGAACATATCAAGTTACTCAAATTAATAGTGGTAATGAATTTGTTATTAACTTTAACAGCACAGGTTACACTCCATATACATCCGGTGGAACCGTCGATGTTGGTTACCTAGCAGCTACAATCAGTACATTAACAGTTTAATTATGAAATTTTTAAAGACCAAGAATATATCTAAATTTAGTGTAAGCGATAACGCATACATTCAGTATCCTTCTGGTCGTATAGATATTGATTCTACAAACAGTTTAAAAGTTCCTAAAGGCACAACAGCCCAGCAACCTCAGGTCAGTTTGAGAACCGGCGGAATGATTCGTTATAACACTAGTTCGGGTGCAGGAGCAAATCCAATTGCTGTAGCAATTGGTTTAGAAATTTATCACGATGGTGCCTGGAGAACTGTTAGATTAAAAGGACCAAGCACAATTACTAAACAAACACTAGGTCCAGGTAATGCTACAGAAACTAAATTTGGTCCTTTGACTTTTGTACCTGCCAGTGCAGATAACATAATTGTTTTGGTTGAAAACGTTATTCAAATTTCTACATCAAACTTTACCATAGTAACAAATCCAGTAGGATACCCATCCGGCACGTATCTTAATTTTTTATCCGCAGTTCCCTTAGGTAAAGAAATCACAATCTACTACGGTTTTGATCAGTAAAATCTATCTGCTCTTCCAATAAATAGTTAAAAGGAAGAAGTCATGTCAGATATTGGTAGAATTTCCGGCCCCATGCTTGCAGACAACCTGCTTAGACAGGATGTTGATCTCGCCTTTGATACAGACTTATTATATCTTGACGTAGGTCTTAATAGCGGTGCGGGAGGCATTGGTATCAATACCGATGCTTTCAGTAGAACTCTACAAATAGATGGTAAAACTCGTACAGTTGAATTAATTGCTCCTCGTGCCACATTAGAAGGCATTATTGTTGAAAATGATCAATTAAAAACAATCAACGGACCGTTATATCTGCAAGCGGCCGGGGGACAAAATGGTGTTATCCTTATAGATCGAAATGAAACAGATGATCTATATTTTGATGGTAATGTCATTGGCTCAAAAAATAGTAACGTTAATATTAATCTAGATCCATCCGGAACTGGCGATGTTAATTTTTATCAGCAACTGGATATTAACGGAAATCTATATCTATCTGGTAATATATTAGTTGACGGAGATGTATCTATAGGCGGCCAAATTGCTATTGGTGCGGATCCTAATGATACTGTAGCAATTAATCCGGTATTTTCACAAAACTTAAATCCATCTACTACAGGAACTTATTCTTTAGGAATTCCAAATTTTAGATGGCGAACAGCATATCTTTCAGATTATATAGATTTAGAAAATATTAGAATTGAAGCCAACACTATTAAAACTACTATCTCTAATTCTAACTTAGAATTATCTGGTAGTGCGACCGGCGGCGTTTTAGCAGAACAAATACGATTCACCAATAATGTAATTTCGAATAATGTTGGAACAACTGTAGTTTTTAATCCAACTGTTGTATTTGATAAAACTAACGCAATATTAGTACCTGTAGGCACTACTGGAGATCGATCATCACTGAATGACGGAGAGTTTAGATTTAATTCTACAAAAAATAATTTTGAAGGGTTTGGTGGAACAGTTGTGGGATTTACTCAAGTTTCTGATCTTGACGGAAACACACGAGTCTACATTGATGACATAAAATCTGTTAACAGTAATGTTATTAAATTTCAAATTAGTGGAGCAATAAAAACCACAATCGATCAAACAAAAATCAATGCAACCAAAATTTCTGTAAATGACACACTGTCGATTGAATCAACAGTTAGTAAAATCAGTACATCAGTACTTAACGGTGATATTAGGATCGAAGCGCAAGGTACTGGAGATTTAAGTGTTGAACAATTTAAATTTAGCGGCGACACAATTTTCAGCACCAATCAAAACATACTTTTAAATACTGTAGGCCGAGGGTATTTTAAAATTGCTGGAACCAATGCGCTAGCTATTCCCAACGGTCCAACTATTACAACAGCCCCACCGGGTACTCAAACTGGCGACTTCCGTTTAAATACCGACACCGGTAATTTAGAAGTATTCAACGGAACCGAGTATGCTCTTATAATTGGACCAAGTTCGACTGTTACTCAAACTCAACTTGAAGAAATCATTGATCTTTACACCATCATCTTTGGTTAAATCCAATTTTGAATAAATAAACTAGTACAAGCGTAGACCAAATGCTTGTGTAATCAAACTGTGGTAAACCCGCAATGTAAGGTGGTTAACCGTGAAACACGGGGTATTGAGGAGAGCTAATGGCTGTTGGTCGTATTTCCGGTCCGCTCTTAAAGGCAAATTTGCTTCGTAACGGAGTAGATCTGGCTTTTGAGACCGATCTATTATTCTTAAAAGTGGCATCACCCACTAATGCAACTCCAAGAGTGGGCATCAACACGAATAATCCTCAATACGATTTAGATGTTGCAGGTACTACACGTACCATAGATTTAGAAGTTGTTAACGAATCAAGAATAGCTAATCTAATTTTCAATGGCAACAATTTAAGTTCAACTACAAACACTTTATCGTTGTTACCTGCTAACAATGACTTTACTGTTTATCAATCTAAGATTCAAGTTGATGATCTAGTAATTCAAAATAATCAAATTTCAACTGCTGTTTCAAATTCAAATTTACAGTTTAGACCAAATGGTACTGGTAAAGTTGAAGTATTTTCTGATGCTAATGTATATGGTAATTTATATACAACAGGAAATATTACAGCAGACGGTAATATTAATATTGGTGGTAATATTACAATTGGTGATGAAGCAACAGATACCATTTCTATCGTTGCAGGTATTACCAGCAATTTAAGACCAGAAACTACGGATACTTATACGCTAGGAACTCCGCAATTAAGATGGAAAAATCTTAATGCTAATAATATATTACTATCTGATATTGAAATATTCGATAATGTTATTAGAACAATTACTTCAAACGCTAATTTAGAACTTAAAGCCAACGGTACCGGTGCTATAAGATTAGAAAAAATAGATATTAATGAAAATGTAATTTCTACATGGGACAACAACGAAGATTTACTAATACGTCCTAACGGATCTGGGGTAGTTAGATTTGATACAACTCAAGCAATTACATTACCAAAAGGAACAATTGCTCAAAGACCATTCCCCGCTAGTCCGGGCATGATTAGATATAATACGGAAACTAGCAAATATGAAGGGTATGACGGATCAGCATGGTATGGATTATCGGGCGTAGAAGATGCCGACGGTAATACTAAAATTACAGCAGAACTAACACCGGGTGCAAATGACAATACTATTAGATTTTATGCAAATGGTTCGTTAGTTGCGGATATGAATACAACTAGATTTGACATTAAAAATTCGTTAACTGTCGGTAATATTAGTATTCAAGGTAATTTAATTACAACAACTGTAACTAATGAAAATTTCACTATTGAGGCCAACGGTACTGGCGCAGTTAGATTAGCAAATTTTGCATTTAATAACAATACTATTACAAACACTGTAAATGATGCAGTAAGTTTATTACAGCCAACAGGAAATGGATATTTTAAATTTCAAGGCACCAACGGATTTGTATTACCAGTTGGTACTAACTTAGAAAGGCCAACAGCATATGCAGTAGTTGGTATGACTCGTTTTAACACCGATACTCAAGTTGTTGAAGTTTGGAACGGTTTACAATGGCAAAATCCATCCGGCGCTCAGGGTGCTATTACTGAACAAACAGCAATTGACGTTGCAATTGAGAAAGTTATACAACTAGGATAAAAAATGGCAACAGCATTTAAAAATACAGTTATACCAGAAATCGGAACAACACCAACACAAGTTATTCAAACGGGAGCTTCTGCTAGAGTTACAATTATTGGATTTAGTATGACCAATTTGTTAGAGGAAGCAGTTCAGGTTAGTGTGTTAATGACAGATACATCTAGTACTACAGCATACTTTATTAAAGAAACAATTATTCCACCGTTTCAAACGTTAAGAGCAATCAATGGTGGAGAAAAATTAATTTTAATGAGCGATAACGAAATGAAAGTTGTCAGTACAAAACCAGATTCTGTTGACGTTGTTGTAAGTTACGTAGAAATTACATAAGGAATTATAAAAATGAGTCAAACATATTACGTTGGCGCACCAGATCTAGGCTCAATGCTTGGTGAAGGTAATATTAGATATTTTTACGGACTTCGTCGCGATGCAGAAGGTAACATTTTTTTAAGTAAAGTTGACCAGGTCTTGGGAGACGATATAGTTCCTATTAATGTTGCCGGACCGTTTGACGAAAATTTTAATGATTTTGAATTTGGTGTTGATTTTTTTGATGGTACATTAGAAGATAAAACAAAACCATACCCAAATTTATATTTTGATCAATATAAGTGGGACGAGCGTAACATTTATTATTATATCAATGAGAATGGTGAACTAGTAGCACGTATCAATAAAAAATACGATTATAGTTTAGTAGATGTTGGACAATAAATATAAAATTAACGAGGATTAACCATGGCAGAGTTTAAATTAGGTAGATTGCGTTTTGTATGGAAGAATACATGGACAACATCTACTGCATATGTTAAAGACGATATTGTAAGATATGGTGGCAAGGCTTATGTGTGCGTATCAAGTCACACATCATCTGCAACCGTAGCAGGGGGCTTTTATAGCGATTTATCCACTAGATGGCAGTTAATGAATGACGGTATTCAGTGGGCACAAGCGTGGGCGACCAGTACATATTATAAAGTTGCCGACGTAGTCAAGTACGGAGGCCGCGCTTATATTTGTATTACTGGTCACACTTCTGCTGCTACCGCTGCACTGGGACTAGAACAAAACTCTGCCAACTGGGAAGTTTTAGTAGACGGTATTGCATTTGGCGGTGCATGGTCTTCTGCTGTAAGATATAAAGTTAACGATGTTGTTAGTTATGGCGGACAGTTATACATCTGTAATTTACATCACACTAGTACATCAACATTTGATGTAGCTAAGTTCACATTATTTGCGTCTGGTCTACAATTTGAAGGAGCATATGCTGGAGGCACTTCATATCAACCAGGTGACGTTGTAACATACGGTTCAAACTCATATGTAGCAGTACAGACCACATTAGGGAATTTGCCAACTGATCCAGTATACTGGACTGCAATCACAACCGGTGTTCAATTTAGAGGTGCTTACGCAGGAGGGACTGCATATAGAAAAGGTGATATTGTTAGTTTTGGAGCACATACGTTCGTTGCCAAACAAGATACCACAGGCAATGCTCCAAGTAATGCAACTTTCTGGGATACGCTTAATACTGGCTCTAAATTTAGCGGCACTTATGCCGGCGGAACAACTTATAATATTGGGGAAGTTGTTCAATACGGCGGATACCAATATATTGCAAAACAAACCACTACAGGAAATCTTCCAACTAATGCAACCTATTGGGATGTACTAGTTAAAGGTTATACTTACGTTGGTACTTACAGTACTGCCGGTACTTATAAACCAGGTGAATTAGTTGATTATGGTGGTAGTATCTATGCAGCCAAAGTTGATGTAGCAATTAATCAAGAACCATCAGATAATACCAAATGGGATTTATTTGCCAAAGGATTCCAGTTTAGAGGAATATGGACAGGAGCTCCAGCACATCCGTATGTTCCAGGAGATTTAGTAAAATACGGCGGACATGTATATGTTAATATTTTAACAGCAACAAACCAAGTTCCGACAAATGCCACATATTGGACAAAATTTGTCGACGGTTTATCGTTTGTGGGAAATTACGCAAACGCTACAGCTTACAAACCAGGCGAAGCTGTTAGATACGGTGGTCGTGTTTATCTTTGTATCCTAGCGCACACATCAGATAACGCAACCAATATTGAACCACCAAATGCTACATACTGGGAACTATTAAGTTCTGGTATGAAATGGATGGGCACTTGGAGTGCCGGCACTGAATATGATTTAGATGATGTTGTTTCATACTTACAGAGTTCGTATATTTCTATTGTTAGTGATAATATTGGAAACGATCCAGTTTCGTCGCCCGGTTCGTGGCAGCTAGTTGCTCAAACAGGTGACTTAGGTCCTGTTTTAACAACCACGGGCGATACTTATTTTAGAAACTCGGCTGGCTCAGTAGCAAGATTACCAATTGGTACTAATGGTCAAATTTTGGTAGCCAGTGCAGCTGGAATTCCTGGATACGAAAATAATAATCAAACAGCAAATGTCTATTATGTCACTCCCGAAGGTAGTAATAGTAATAACGGCAGAACACTGAATCGTGCATTTGCATCTATTAGATATGCCTGCACACAAGTCACTGGACCCGCAACAATTTATGTTAAGAGCGGAACTTATACAGAACAACTACCTATTGTAGTACCGGCTAGCGTTTCAATCGTTGGCGACGGTGTAAGAACTACTACTGTAACAGCAGCCGCAGGAACTAGTACAGACGGATCAACATTGAACAGTAGAACAACTATGTTCTTAATGAGTAATGCTTCGATGGTAAAAGATCTAAATTGTACAGGCATGAACGGGTTTGCAATAAGTGGCGGAACACCAACTAGTATTGAAGCAGCGACTAGAGGCGGTGTATTCTTTGCACTAAATCCTGACAGTCCTGTAACTACTAAGAGTCCATATATTCAGGATGTTACTACATTTTCTACCGCAGGCATTGGTGCGTTAATTGACGGCGGAGTTCATAATACCGGCAATAAATCAATGGTCCTAAGTAACTTTACATGTATCAACGATGGGGGTGTTGGAGTCTGGACCAGACATGCAGCTAAAGCAGAACTAGTTTCTGTGTTCACTTATTATTGTGTGTTTGGATATGCTTCATCAGACGGTGGTCAAATTCGTGCATTAAACGGTAATAATAGTTACGGAACTTATGGATCAGCATCAGAAGGATTTGATACATTTGAAACTCCGGTGACTGGTGTATTGCATGGCGGACTAATTACATATCAAAGTATCGTTGGCGGTTCGTTTAGTCCAGGGCAGACAATTACTGGTAGTGTATCAGGAGCCACTGGAACGGTATTGAGTTCGCAAGAGGGTGTTAGCAGAATTTATTATAAAGCAGTATCTAATACATTCCAAGCAGGCGAAACTGTTTCAAATGGTTCTGGAGTAAGCGCAGTTATTGCCACCGGCGGTGTAACAGGACAGAAAGGATTTGTATTAGCATTATCTGGATTTAGTTCTGAACCTAGACCAGGTGGCAGTATTACAATTGCCGGCGATTCTCAACCATATATTATTCAAACGGTTGCTGATTATTCAGCAGGTGGTAGTGGTTATAAACCTGCAGGTTATGCGTTGGTAATTTTAACAACAGAAAAATTAACAGCAAGCGCAGATACTACCGCAGTTACTCTAAGATACAGATTTAGTACAGTCAGACTAACAGGTCACGACTTTTTAAGTGTTGGTACCGGTGGCATTAGTACTACTAATTACCCAGGTGTTCCTTCACAAGCAGCATCACAAGTAAATGAAGTTATTGAAACATATCCGGGTCGTGTTTATTATGTTACAACAGACCAAGATGGTAATTTCAGAGTTGGTGAATACTTTAAAGTCGATCAAGCAACTGGTAAAGCAACGTTAAATGCAAGTGCATTCGATCTAAGCGGTTTGACCAGTTTAAGATTAGGTAGTATTGGAGCTCAGTTAGGTGAATTGGTTAACGAATTTTCATCAGACACCACACTAAGCGGAAATTCAAATTCAGCAGTTCCAACAGAGGCAGCAGTTAAATCGTATGTTGATACAAACAATACGCAAACAAACGTTAACTCGATCGCTTACGCCATTGCGTTAGGCGGATAAATATTAAAAAGGATAGAAATAAATGGCTAAGACACTAGTTTTCAATTATACATTTACACCGGGATCAGATTCTATCACGGTCGATGGTAACGTTTCACCTAAAAGGGTGTTGTTAATCACAAACGTTACAAAAAACATTATTTTGTTTAACTTTGCTGATACTACAAAGAAAATTATCAGTGCAACTTATAGTACTGCAAACGATACAACTACGTTTGTTTTACAATACGATTGTGCAGCAATGCTTGCTGGTGATAATCTACAGATTTTCATTGAACAAGATTTCAACGAAATAGAACCAAGCCCGACATTTACAGATCCTGTATCTAAGATGCGTGTTTCACAACCAAACACACTTATTGATACGGACTTTGAATACGGTTTGCAATCTACCAAGTGGGAAACCGTAGAGCGCATGAATGAAGTTCCAGCGTTCCATAGCATTTTAGGTGATACTCCGTTAACAAACATTGTTGGCATCACAACCAGTGGTACAAGAATTGTAACAGTAACAACCAGTGTTGCACACGGTATTGTTACTGGTATTCCTATTGATGTAAGAGGAGTAGGTTCTCCGTCTGCTGAAGGTACATTTGTAGTTAAAAGAACTACAGATTTAACATTCACTTACGAAGCTCGTGCTGTTCAACCAGGTAATGTTGCCGTTCCGGCTAGTATTTTTACTCCATATGTAACAATTACATTGGGTAGATTCTATGTAGGATCGCAAGTAGATTTAGATAATTCTGTTGCAAACACCACAGGTATGTTAGTTACTAACGGTTCTAATCCTAGTACCTTAACAGCCTACACTGAACAAAGACATGGCTTTCCAGCAAACAGTACATTCTATTTGGTAAACAGTCTTGCTAATTTAAAATTAGATTTTAATCCAGTTTCTTTAACTACAGGAACAGGCGAAGTTGACGATCGTATAACTTTAGCAGGAACAAACGCTGTGTTTACAGCCACTACTAGTACAACAACACTGACCGTTACAGTATTGACCAGTGGAGTGTTAACTATTGGATCTGTTATTACTGGTGGAACATTTACTCCGGGCTGTATCATTACTGCATTCGGTACTGGAGTAGGCGGTACTGGTACGTATACAATCAGTCAATCAAATACCAACGGTAGTGCGGTATCATATACAGCAACCAGTTACGGAACTGGCTATTTTAATCCAACTGAGCCATTCCACACCGGTTCAATCAGAAGAAATATTACTCAGCTTGATATTAACATTTCAACAGGCGTAATTACTATGGCTAAACACGGTCTAGTAACTGGAGACATGGTGGCTTATGTTGGTGTTAGCCCAGCTGGAGTGTTGCCTCAGGTCAATGCTAATGCATCTACATGGTTCAACTATGCTGGTGGTCAAATACCACAATACGGTACTGCGGTAAGTGCTACATTGGGCAAATTTATGTTTGTTAATGTAACAGGACCAGATACTTTCAAGTTATACATGAACCCAAAAGATGCATATGCCGATACAAGTCAATTAGTTTTTAACGGTATTGGATCAGGTACTCATACATTTGCATTGTTTAGACGCGGTACTGATGTAATTCCTAATATTGCTTCTATTGAATCAGTTAATGCAACTTCAGTTTATATTGTTACATTAACAGCTGGAAATACATGTCAAGGACTTAATATTTTTCCTAAACAGCAAATTACAGTTAGCGGGGCAGATGTTGCAGCATTAAACGGTGTATTTAGAGTTATCTCTACCAGTTTTGATAGAAATGGCACTACTTTTAGAATGCAGGGACCAACCAATGCAGCTGGTGTTGATATCAATGCAACTGCCAGTCAAGTTTACACTGTATTAAATTCTGGTGGCAATGGTACAACCAGTTTTAACAGATATGATGCTGTAACAGGATTCGGTATTAGAGCACAACTACATGAAGATCCGCTTTGGAATAGACATCGTGCGTCTATTGACGATTGGAGATCTAAAACTGGTAAATGGTTTACTCTGCAACACTGCGGTATTACTGCCAATAGCGATGCAATCTACATTAAAAATCACGGTTTAGAAACTGGTGAGCCAGTAATTTTTCAAAACTATGGGCAAGCCAATAGTGGTGGAACTAACGTTCCTACAGGTGATGCAATCTATTTTGTCAATAGAGTAGACGCTGACTCATTTGAACTATTTTGGGGTGAAAACGTTTCAGTAGCAACAGGACCTTACGCCAGTGCAACTTCTGGTAGTAAACTTGACTTTAGTGCATTGACCACAATTGCAGGCGGTTTTATGTGTATTCAGCCAGGATTTACTGTAAACACATTTACTGCAACAGCAACAGGTGGAAGCGGAGCAGCACGTGATCGTGTTATCTCTCAATATCAAACTGTGCCAGCAAATATCTACGAAGGACAAAAAATTATTCTAAAATTAGGTACTGGTTCATCTGCGCCAACTGGTGTGACTACCAGTGCCAATACTTTTGGTGCTTTTCAATATTACTATGTAAGAAATGTATGGACTGGTGACGGTGTTGTAGAATTTTCTATTAGCTTAACTCCTACAGGCTCACCAGTTGACTTTAGTGGCGGTACAATTACCTCTGGTGTCGGTGGCACAGGTGTTACGGGTGGCGGAAGATTTTTCTGCTGCGCAATTGATGAAAATCCATTTAGCAACAGCTTCTTCCTAGCAAATCACGGCGGAGTACAGACAAATCAACGTGTTGGAAATCTTTCAGGATCCACTGATTTAGTTACAGGAATTGCATCACAGGGTGTATATCCTACTGGCCCAGATTATCCTGGTCCACTATTTGACACAGTAACTGATGCAACTGGTGCTAACTGGCCAAGAATTCGTACATATCTAACACAGCCTACACAGGTTATTCCTGGATTGACCAGCGGTAGTCAGTACTACATGGTTCCAATCACCAATGATATCTTTAAGGTTCATCTGTTATCGGCTGCGTTACCAACAGGTAACCCAACAGTACAGTTAAGCGGAATTGTTCAAACAACTAATGCTTGTACACCAATGGCATTTACTGCACCATTTGTTCAAAACATTTACGCCAACAGATTTGTAGTACCTATTCAAGATCAGGTGTTTGTTGATGGTGCTGTTATTCGTTATAAAAATAACGGCGGACTTGATTTAGGTAGCGGCCTGTCTGGATACCCTGGTCTTGTTAACAACACACAATATATTGTTAGAAATGTTAATAATACTATTCTATGGAATATATCTGGAACATTAAGTGCTGCAACTGCTGTTGCAACTAGTTTGACAATTACTACCAACACTGGATTAGCAATAGGTGACACTATTAAAGTAGGTACCGAGTTTATTTTAATTACTAACATTTCAGGTACTACACTAACAGTTACCAGAGCACAACGAGCAACAACTGCTGCTGCTATTGTAGAAGGAGCATTAGTTGAAAAACTATACGGAAGTTTCCAACTATTTGAAACAGAAGCTGGACGTAGTAGACAACTTACAGCCGGTGCCGGTGATGCTACCAACGATTGGTGGACTGTTACTACTCATAACTTAAAAGCAGGTGAAACTGTAACTGTTGCTGCAACCACAGGCGGTGTTGCTACAGGTGTTAGCGCAGGTAACGGTGTAGTTTATTTTGCAATTATCTTTAATGCGAATACATTTGGATTAGCATTGACACCGGCATTGGCTTATGCAGGATTCCCAATTGATATTACAACTGCAGGTACTAACTGGACATTTATACATTTCTATAATGCTGTTCCTATCCAAGGTTTAGCCAGCAGTGCTATTGACCATACTTTTGAAGATGTATCGTCTACTGGAACTTTAGATGGCGGTTATACTGCTACCAGCGTTGGAAATAATACTATTGCTTTACCGATAGGTACTACAGTTTCAAATAGAATATTCTACTTTGAACCTGCAGATTATCTACAAATGGAAACCGGTGAATTCCAAATTACAAATCATGGATTTAATACTGGTACCAAAGTAACCTACTCAAAAGGAGCATTAGCCAACGCTATTGGTGAAGGTACAGTTCCTCCAACAGGTAACAACACTTATAATAGTCTAATCAATAATACTGCATATTATGTAATTAGAACCGGTTTAGACAGTTTCCAATTAGCAACTACCAAAGCAAATGCATTGGCAGGAATTGCTATTACTAGATTTGCAAGTTTAGGAAGTGCCGGAGCCCATACATTTACTACAGATCAGGTATTTGGCGAAAGCTTATCGGGTGGACTAGCAACAATTGTAGCCAGAGATTTAATTGTTAACGGTAGCTCAGCAGCTACAGTGTTAGCTTCATCGGATCGTATTAATTTTACTTCACACGGTTTAGTAACTGGTGACAGAGTAATTTATAGAGTATGGGCCGGTGGTCGTGTAATTAACGGTCTGGTTGATGGACGCCAGTATTTTGTTAATAATACTGCATCTGGTGCACCTAGGGGCGGTGGTGGCGCATCAGCGGCCAACAACTTCTCTCTACACAACACTTGGGTTGGTGCGTATACCAATACAGACTTAGTTGATCTTGTTGGTGTAGGATTGGGAACTGTTCACCAGTTTAAAGTATCGAATCCGACTCTAAGAGGAACAATTTATAGAGGCGAGTGGAACGCCAGTGATACTTATGTATACGGTGACGTTGTTTTATATAACAACACATACTTTATGAGTTTGACTAGTGCCAACACTGGCGCCAGCCAAGTTCCTGTATCACTAACCACTAACTTGGATAATTTAAGTTGGTTAAGAGTGCCTACATTACCATCATACAGTACTAGATTCCTAGTAAGTTATAGAGGCGGCAATACTGTTAAGGTAAGTAATCAAATTCCAAAACGTACAATTTATTTTAACGCAAACACTGCACCAAGTGTTGCCAATGATACAATTACAATCACCGCTCACAGATTATTAACAGGTGACGCAGTGCGTTATGAAATTGATGCAATTGGCGGAAATCATGCAGGAACAACTCCAGCTGTTGGTACTCAAAGTCAAGTAATTAACACTGCTGGCGCTACTTCGTATCAAACACCAATTGGCGGATTAGTAGCTAATAGAATTTACTATGTTAACAGACAAGACGCTAATAATATTACTCTGCACAACACCTACGCTGAAGCTATCGAAGGCGGTAGTGGTGGTGGCGCAGTTGCTACACAAACAGCAGTAAATATTACAGCAGTAGCTCCAACAGGTAACGCTGCTCATAGATTTGCAGTTATTGAAAACGTAACCTATGAAATGAATGTATTGTCTGTAGTAAACGATCAAGAAATGATTGTAACTGATCCGTTTACTGCTAGACAAATTCAATTTAATCCACAGGGCAGTTTTGTTGGTGTGGCTAGCTTGCAAATTGATGTTGTTAATCTTGACACTGATGAAATTTATCTACCAGACCATAATTTATATACTGGTACAAAAGTGGTTTATACCTTTGGTTTACCTAACAGTGGTACTGTAATGGCTGGATTAACTGATGGTACTTCCTATTATGTAATTAGAAAAACCAAGGATATCATTCAATTAGCAACCAACGAAGATAATGCATTGAGAATGATACCAGTTGATATTACAACTCGTGGTACTGGTTTCCAACATTACTTGATTGCATCAACAGTACTAGGTTCTAGCTATATTAGATATGACAATACTGGTGCACTGACAACTAATGCACCAACAGGTACGATATTCTTTACTGGTCAACAGGGAAGTAACGTTAGAAACGGTGTGTTATTAGCATTACCAATTATTCAGGAAACTGAATTATATGTACGTCCAGATTGTACTAATGTACATAGACCATTTGATGGCGGTGTTGAGATTAATGCATCAACTAGTCCAAACGTAAGTATTGTACGTCAGACACGCAAGTATTTCCGCTATCAATCTGGTAAAGGGCTACAATATTCTACAGGTGTTAACTTTAGTCCAAGTATTGACGTAAATCGTATCACACACGACGGTACAACTTATGCAACAGTTAAAACACGTAGACCGCATAAATTAGTTGCAACTAATAGAATCAAAATTGAACAGGTTGTTGTTGGTTCTGGATCAGCAACTCCGTATACAACTCCAGCAGGCGGACTTGGATATTTTACAGTATTTGATGTAGTTGATGATTTCACTTTCCGTTATGCTACAAACGGTGTTCCTGGTGATCTTACACCGGGCGGATTTCCAAATCTGTTTGTAACTGAATGGTCGGATGCTCTAGTTCGTGCTGGTATGTTTGATGATCAGAACGGTCTATTCTACGAATATAACGGACAAGCGTTAGGTTGTGTACGTAGAAGTGCAACTGGACAACTTGGAGGAACTGCTGCAATTAATAATAGAGGTAGATTAGTCACAGGTTCCGATACTAATTTCACTAAGCAGTTAGCAGCCGGTGATGTTATTGTAATTAGAGGACAGACTATGAAAGTAGTAGTTGTAGTCAGTAACACTGAATTACATGTTACACCAAGATACAGAGGAGTGACAGTATCTGGAGCAGTTATTACCAAAGTTGTTGATACCAAGGTTAATCAAAGTAGTTGGAGTCTTGATAAATGCGATGGTACTGGACCTAGCGGTTTTGTACTTGACGTTAATCGTATGCAAATGGCCTACATTGATTATTCATGGTACGGTGCAGGTAAAGTACGTTTTGGATTTAAAGGTCCGGACGGAAAAGTAATTTATGTTCATGAGTTTATTCATAATAATAGAGAAGTAGAAGCATATATGAGATCTGGTAATTTACCTGCTCGTTACGAGATTAAGAATGGTGCTGCACCAACTTACGCACCAAGCTTATATCACTGGGGTGCTTCGGTAATTATGGATGGAACATTTGAAGATGATAAGGCATACTTGTTTACTCTTGCAACAGGTTCTGGTGGTAGCGATACTATTAGCATTCCTGCAAACACTAGTGGTACAACTATTACTCCAATTTTAAGTCTACGTCTAGCACCAAGTGTTGACAGCAGTATTGTAGGCGCATTGGGTGATCGAGATATTATCAACCGTATGAGTATTACATTACAACAGGTAGGTATTGTTGTACAAAATACCAATAGTAGACCTGCTTCAGTAAGATTGATTCTAAACGGTGCATTATCACAACAGGCATATTTTGCTAACTTTGGTACACCGTCATTAACTCAAGTGATTAAACATACTGGACAAGCAACTGATAGTATTGTGGGCGGAGTTACAATTTATGAATTCCGTGCAACTGCATCAACTGCTGGAAACGTCACAGTTCAAGATTTGAATGAACTAGTTGATCTAGGAAATTCTGTACTTGGTGGTGACTATGTATTCCCGAACGGTCCTGATGTGTTAAGTGTTTGTATGGTTCCAACAGATACTTCGGCAGTTACATCAGTTACTGCGCGAATTACTTGGAAAGAATCACAGGCCTAATCAACAAAAACCCCACTTAGGTGGGGTTTTTTGTTACCTTTTGATTATGATAAATAATAAAAAGGTGGGATAACATGCCAACACGTGAGATACTTGCTGCTCGATTAAGATTACTTCCTGTTAGTTTAAAAACTTTTAGGGAAGGATTTCGCGGCGAAATTACCTATGACTATGATTCAAAAACTTTAAGATTATACGACGGCGAAACTCGTGGAGGTTTTGAGTTATTACGGTCAGATCTTTCAAATCTTGGTGGTGCAACAACTAATGTAACCTTGGGTACAATTACGGCAGTTACGTCGTTGGTTGGAAATTTAGATGTAAGAAGCAACGAAAAAATTGAATTTAAAAATTCAAGTAGTCAAAATGCAGGTAGTTTAAGTTTTGACGGCACCGACTTTTTATTACATAGTACAGTTAATGCTACATCAATTAAACTTCAAAATTCATCAGGTAGTGGACTTGTACAAATAACAGAATCTGGATCGATTGTTATTAACGCCGATCAACGAGTTAGCATTGAAGGATTTTATTTTCAAAATAATCAAATTGGCGCATCAGATTCTACAACATTAGAAATAAACAGTCCTATTAGATTAAATTACGATCAAACAAATAAAGGTAATATTTTATCTTTTACAAACAACACACTACAAATTGGTTCTAATACTAACAGATTTAATAAAATATGGATAGGTAGTGGCGGTGTTGACATTGAAACTAATATTTTAACAAAGACATCTAGTGGAAAAATTAAACCATCTGCTGGTTTTGAAACTGATGTTGCATTTGATGCCAGCGGCGGAATTAACATGAGACAATCTGGTTATAATGGAACCTCAGTAACTGGACAAACTTCTTTAGTCATTTCAACTGATGCATTTGCTAAAGGAGCAGGTCAATTAGTTTTAACAACCACAAATGTATTAGATAATGATAGAAGATATGTGTTAGTACCGGCAGTAAATAATCAATATGCGTTAGGTAATCCAAGTTATAGATTTAAGGCTGGTTATGTATCAGAAATTGTATTTAATGATGGTACAACACAAACAACTGCACCAGAAACTAATACGCTAGTGGCAACAAAAGTTTATGCAAATAGAAAAGCAACTGCATTAGCAATTGCATTAGGTGGTTAAAGAGAAAAAATATGGCAAAAATTCAACTTAGAGAATACAGTTTTAAACCAGGTCTTTCGTATCTTAGTAATGCAAGACCAAATGCATATGATTTGCTTCTTGCAAATAAAACTTATTTAAAAAAGGAAGCAACGGCATACATCAATGCACAGGTTACTGCAAACATTGCTCCATTTGTTGGGTATGTTTTTAATTCTGAAAAATGTGAAAGGGATGTAGGATATATCATCGATGCATATTTGTTTGATTTAAGATATGGCGGAAATGAAGAAACTCGTCGTGTATCTTCTAAATATTGGGTAAATGATGTTCCGCAAATTGACGGCGATAGACAGGTAGAAATTCAAACACATATATTTTTAAGAGGTATAATTAACACATATATTCTTACTAATACCGCAGCACCATCGTATCAGGCAGTGGTATCGCAGGCTATTATTCCCGGAAAAATAACTGAGAATGGAACTACCGCGAGAGTAACCGAGCTTGTTGGAATTTTAACCAATGTAATTGAAAATGGATTAGGTGCCTTGCCAACAGAAGTTACCGGAGTTGGTAGACTTAAATTTCCTAAAAAATATGAACAAAATCAAATTCTTTTAATTACCAATACAACTAAAAACGAAATTATATATGATTTTAGTGACCCTACTGCAGGTGCTGTAAGAGAATTTATTCGAGACGAAACTGACATATTTCCGAGATTGTTAGAATGGGCACAGGGTTATACACAATTAACTTTATATTACAATACCAGTACACATGCATCTACAGATTCTATTCAAATTTTTGTTGATGAAAACGAATTAAGAACTAGACCGTATCAATTTGGTACTGATGCAATGGAGCGACAAAGAATGGCTGCTCCGCAGGCCATGCTTGATGCTGACTTTGAATACGGATTGCAGCCTACTAAATGGCAAGCCATTTCGACAACTAGAGGATATCCATCGACATACGAAATTCCGGGTAGTGATATTCTAGTTGTTTCAGTAACAACTGATGCATCATCTACTACAAATAGTATTGGCCCTAGTATAATTACAGTAAATTGTGTTAGTCCTCATTTTTTAACAGCAGGAACACCAATTAGTATTAAAGCGTTAGCTAGCTCGGTAACTGGATTTAGTCGTGCTGAAGGAACCTTTTTAGTTAATACTACTCCAACAGCAACATCCTTTACCTATTTTAGTAAATCAAGAGTTGGCTCAATCTCTGGAGAAGTATTATCTACATCCTATACACAGTTGCGTGTTTCTGGATTTTATACTGGAGCAAATATTGGTGGCCCGACATTCTCTGTAGCTTCTCAAGGTAATAGCGGTAGTTTTATTACAAATTTAGATTATGTTGCAGGAGAAAATACTCTTGCCTTCACTGGGACAGCCCCACAAGTCGGTGATCCGTTAACTAGCAACTCAGCTCAATTTCAAGCAACATCAAGCGCAACAACAATATTTGCGTCTTCTCTAGTAAGTGGAAGAATAGCAGTTGGACAAAGATTAACTGGCGGTTCATTGCCTGTTGGAACTAGAATTACTGAACAACAGTATGGCGGAAATAATGATTTTGTAGTTCAAAGAACTGCAACCGGTACCAGTGGCCAGAGCACAATTGTAGTTAACTCTGCTGCTCAAATTGTTATAGGACAATTAATATCTGGCAACAATACAACTATTGCTGGACTTCAACCAGGTACTTTTGTAAACAATATTGCTGGCACAACAATTACTCTTAGTAAAGCGTTAACAGGTAATATCAATACAACAGTGTCATTTTATACCCCAGGCGGTATTGGCGCTTATACTACCAGTGTATCCACAAGCCTTGTTATAAGTACCCTAGTTAACGCATCTGCTTATAATGTAGGTACGCAGGTATCTGCGATAAGAGGATCTGGCGGAGTAGTTGTGACTGCGTTTGCTACACAAAACGTTGAAGTTGGAGCTACCTCTTTTACATTATTAGATGCTAATGGAGTTTTGCCAGGACATCTTATCAATAATGGTTCAAATAGAGCGATGGAAGTTAGCTCAGTGGGCGGGAACACTGTAAGTTTTCTTTCAGGAAGAACTACAAGATTAGTTGGATCTGATGCAAGTTATACGAATTTAGCAGGAACTTCTATAGCCAGCGATGGCGCCGGCGCAATTTCAAGATTTACAGTTAATGCACAAAATCAATACGAATTTGCAACAGCCATTTACGAAGGCGAAAATTATGTACAAAATGATTTGTGCAAAATTAGTGGAGATACCCTAGAAGTTTACGCTAGCACAAGATTTTTGTCTAGATTTAATATTCCAGAAGGTAGGACAGCTCAAGATTCTATAGATTTTGAAAACTTATATAATGGAACTACTCCATCTACAAGTGGTGTAGGCCTATCTTACAGTCAGAAAAAATTTGGTAGAACATCAGCTCAAACAGCAAGGATTGTTGGCGGTATGATACAATACGCTGCCAGTAATGATTATAATACGTTTGGGAATTTTAGTTTTGAAACATTCATTTATATCCAAACTATTAGCGGCTCAGGCGCAAATTATATTGTTGATCGTAGAAACACTTCTACTGACAATACTTGGTGGATCTATGTTGATGGCACCACTGGCAATTTAGTTTTTGGCAATAGTCTTAACAGTATTACAATAACAGGCACAACCGATGTAAGAACGTTATTAAACCAATGGATCCACATTGCAGTTAATAGATTAAGTGACGAAATAAAACTATGGCTTAATGGGGTACAAGAAGGTCCTACAGCAAATGATACTACAAACTATCAAGGAAATACTCAATTGACATTAGGTGGTACATTTGATATTAGTAGCACTAGCGGAATTAATGCATTTTTTGACGAAACTAGATTAAGAAATGTGTCAACTTATTCTGACCCATTTACTCCGACGTCGAATCCGTTTCCAGCAGATGCTGTAGGAGCTACTCCTGCTAATGATATAACATTTAGAGTAGCTACAATTACATCTGGTGGCGGAATTTTAAGTGCCAGTAATATTACCGGTACACTACCGGCTGGACAATCGTTCTCGACAGGATTTATTGCTAGAGGAACGGCAGTTGTACAAACGCCTATAGGTAATGGTGCTTCATTTAACGTGAATAGAGTTTCTGGTTCATACACAGGAATAACACTTAGCCAATCTGGGACAGGATATTTGGTAGGAAATTTAATAAGAATTCCGGAGAATTTGTTAGACGGGGAAGGAAACCAAAGTAGAAATTTAATCTTATCAGTGACTCAAATTGCTGCAGGTGGCGGTATTATATCAGTTTCGACTATCTCTGGAACTGCAAGATCAACTGGCGACCCTGTTCAATTCTTGTCTAGTATTGATATAAGTGACGGGCTATCCGGTCCATTATTAAATGGAACTACAACAACATATAGTGCTATTGCAAAAATATTGGTAACATTTCCAAGCGGGCATGGATTAACTCCCGGATCATCAATATCGGTAGCTATTGGTTCCGGCGGTTCTAATCATGCACTGGCTTCGGGACCTTTCTTTGTTGAAGATGTTCCGACTAAAAATACTTTAAGATATACCGTAAGATCTGCAGGACTTATTGGTACATCGCCGGGTATAACTGGATTGATCTATCCAAGAACTGATGCATTCTTCCTACATAGACCATTCGATGGAGGTGTGTTATTAAGCACAGGCACCCCAAGTCATGGTGCTCAAGCAGTACGTATGAGTAAAAAATATATTCGTTACCAGTCTGGTAAAGGTGCAATGTATACTACAGGTGCTCTTTTTGCACCTAGCTACGATATTAGAGGAATTGTTGCAGACGGAACTGCCGTAAACAGTTTAATAACAATCACCATCGATGATAACGATCACGGATTACAAATTAAATCCGATGTAAGAATTAGTGGTGCCATAACTGTTGGATATAACGGTGACTACGAGGTTGTTGAAATCCTTGACGAACGAGTATTTAGAGTAAGAGCACAAACTCAATTAGGTAATGTAGTTGCTGAAATTGGTGCTCAGTGTCAAATGGCTCATACGGGTTGGCACGGAGCCTATGTAAGAGCTGGCGCTTTTGATGATCAAAATGGTATTTTCTTTGAATTTAATGGCGATGAAATGGCTTTGGTTAAAAGATCTAGTACTTTTCAATTAGCAGGTACTGTATCAATGAATGTTGATTCAAATTTAGTTACCGGAAGTAACACAAGATTTAGGGATCAACTACAAGAAGGCGATAGGATTATTATTAGAGGAATGACACACTTAGTTAGTGATGTAATAAGTCAAACTTCGATGACTGTTAACCCTGACTTCAGAGGAGTTGTTAACGTAACAAATGCTAAAGTGTGTTTAATTCAAGATTATAGAATTCCGCAATCAGAATGGAACCTTGATAAGTGTGACGGTTCAGGTCCAAGTGGTTATATCCTCGATGTAACTAAAATGCAGATGATCGGTATGCAGTACTCGTGGTACGGTGCTGGATTTATCGACTGGATGTTTAGGGGACCTAACGGTGATTATGTATTTGCACACAGATTAAAAGGAAATAACCTAAATACCGAAGCTTACATGAGAACTGGTAACTTACCTGTACGATATGAGGTGTTAAATGAGGGCGGTAGATCTAAATTAGCAGCTACAATAACATCATCTAGCACAAACCTTACACTAAAAGATGCACAATTTTTTCCCGAGGTTGGCACAGTATATTGTGAAAATGAACTGATCAGCTATACTTCTAAGTCTGGAAATGTATTGGGAGGGTTGACTAGAGGAACATCTTATGTAAACTTTTCAGCCGGTGCTCAGCGTACATTTACTGCCGGGGCAGCAGCAGGTCATGATGCCAATGTCGGTGTAGTATTAGTTTCGTCAACAGCTAGTCCTTTAATTAGTCACTGGGGTAGTGCGTATATCATGGACGGTCGTTTTGATACAGATCGCGGATATATCTTTAACTATCAGATCACAAATCTTGCAGTTACAAATTTAAAAACCACAGCGTTTGCAATTAGACTTGCACCCAGTGTATCAAATGCTATCACAGGAGATTTAGGAGAACGCGAGTTATTAAACAGAGCACAATTATTACTTAACTCTCTAGAAGTTGTTGGTGGTAATCCAGCATCATCGGATTCTTTTATTATTGAGGGTGTGTTAAATCCATTAAACTATCCGTCATTGGCAGCTGATATTACATGGTTTGGTCTAACTTCAACAGCGCAAGGCGGTCAACCATCATTTGCACAAATTGCCAATGGTTCGTCAATTACGTTTGCTGGATTTGCTCCAGTGGCAGCAACTCCGACTACTGGTTTTAATACCACTCCTAAAGCTAGATTAAGATCAGCTATTTTTACTAGTAGTCAAGTAGCCGATGTAAGATTAGGATTTGTAGTTTCTGCAACTGGCGGTGTTCAGTCTGGTACTGTGGTAGAAAGAATCCAAACAGATTCTCCAGGAGCTGGCCAAACTACAATTACAATTTCCAAAGACGTCACTGCGGCTGTGTCTGGAAGTGTAACATTTACTTCACCAACATACGCACAACCGGGTGAACAGGTATTTGCGTTTGCTTCTCCACAGGGCGTTCGCGAAGTGTTAGATCTTAGTGAACTAAAAGAATTGACTTCTACTGCAATTGGCGGAAGAGGTACATTCCCTAACGGCCCAGACGTATTGGCAATTAACATTTATTCAACTGGTACTGCTGCTGTTACTGCTAACTTAATTTTACGTTGGGGTGAAGCGCAAGCTTAAGAAGCAAGGCGCTCTAGCTGTTGTCTAAGTTCGTGTAATTTAGAAGAGTCCTGTCGTTGAGATGACAGGACTTTTTTTATGTCATCAAACACAATATTTTCAATCTTAGTATCAATTCTGTTCACAAGGTTTTTGTAATCTCTTAAAAGAGATTGTGCAATAACACGCTCTTGTGCGTCGATAATATTATCAATATATGTTTGATATCTAATAATATCAGCATGATACGAATGTAATTCACTGATTTTTAAACTCATAGTCTTGACTCATAATTAATACTGTATCTATTTTTGTTCTAATTAAAGGATTAGTAATAGTTAATTTTAAACCCGTGTGTAAATTTTTTGGAATATCTTCTAAACTAGACCAGCACATTGTTTGAACCTCTGTAGTCAAAAATTCTTCTTCAACTAAACATATGTAAGTTCCGTATTCAAATCCTTTATCTTCACTGAGATACAGTTCGATTGGTAATAGTTTTCCTTGCGATTTTTTATATCGTTCTATTAATTCTTGACCACTTTCAAAAATATTTTTACTTTTTTCAAAAGTAGGTACAGTCCATTTTAAATTTTCATGGATTAATAAAAATCTTTTAGTTGATGTACAAAGAAATAAAATACCTGCACGTTTTTGCATCAAGTACTTATTAGAGATCCATTCTAAAACGCCAGTAACCTGAACGATATTCTCCCTCAAAACTTTTGAGCCATTGAGTTCCGTCCCAGCGATATTGAATACCAGTTTTTAAATTTTGAGTATAAACTGGTAACGTATTGTTTACATTGCTAGCATCAAACACTATTTGCCATCCTGTACCGGTGTATTCAATAATATCATTAGCACCTGCTTGGAATTGTTCCCATGCAAATACGCCTGTTTTTATTTGACCAGTTGTCGGATTGTTGTCTTGTTCACCGTCATATGTTTTATTTTCTGTAGTTATATCATCTAGTATTAGATATCTGTTTCCAGCCGCAACTGTATTGGCTTTAGGATTAAACTTAATTGGATCAATAATAGCATCAATTGTTGTTCGTCCGCTAATAATAGTATTTGAGGGTTTTTCATCAATTGTAATTAATAGATATGTCGAATCAACTTCGTTGACTACAAAAGATCCTCTAATTTCAAATCCGTTAGGTTGTAAGAAATATATTTGACTAATACCAGGACGATATCCTTCATATTGTTCAAGAATAGTATTCCAATCTATTCGTTTGCCTAGTTTTGTTGGAGAACCGTTTTCTAATGTTTGAACAGCTTCTCCTGGACTTAGTACACTTAAATTATAATCGTTAGCTTGACCGTTATTGCTTTTTAGTAATAACACACCAAAATTACCCGGAGTGTTTACATATTTTAATGGTGGAGTTCCGTTATAAACAAGATCATTGATATTTCCTACATCGCCTTGGGTATTAAAAATATTCATAATGATATTCTTAACAACTCCAAGACGCTTGACCTTAGCCGGTGGAGTAATATAAATGGGCATTTCGCATTCTATCGTACATACATCAATTTCTGATTCCGTACCCTGAGGAATTGTTCTTGAACTAAATGTTAAATTTTTTAAATCAACAACACTTAAACTAGTCCAATCAATATAGTTATCTGTAGTTTGAATTTCTAAACTAGGGTTAAACAGAACCAATATCTGTTCTATTAATTGCAATTTTTGATCAGTATTACTGGTCCAAATATCAGCCTTCATTGTAAGTTTGAAAGGAGTAGGCATTAGTCTTTCAACAGTATAGCCACCACCTTGCCCACCTTGATAGATAGGTTCACCAAAATTATCAAATTGATTATAGGTGCGTTCTCTAATGTTTAGTTTACTAACAAAACTAGCATCTGATATTCTAGTGGTGTCTAATTCTAAACCACTGATATAGCAACTAATTCTAGGAACTGTTGGTAATTTATTTTCACTATTTTCTTTAATAATAGCAGCTACTGATCTTGATAAATCACCGTACATCACAGGAACATGGCGAAGATCACCGTCGCCGGCTTGATATTTAAAACCGATGAAGATTCGCATAAACTGTGTTACGTATCTTCTTATTTGTCCATCATAGAAAAAATCCATTAGTTATCTGCCTTTGGTCGTAGTGCTTTACTTAAGCTTTGTTTTTCATCAACGGTTTTTCCATTGATATTATCAGTGTTTGTATTATTAATAAAACTGGCTTTTTGTGTATTTCTAACATTATAACCTTCAAAACGATCTCCGGATTGTGTATCTGTAGGTCCAATATTGCTCATTGTTGTTCTAGCCACGTCTTCAACTCTCACCCAATATTTTCCATTATATCTAAATAATCTCTTAGGAGTGTAATCTGTTCTAAGATGATATTGACCCTCTTGTGCATTAACTGGAAATGCTAAACCGCTGGTAAATGGGGAACCGTTGGGCGCGGAATCCTGACCTAATAGATAACCGTCATATCCTAATCTATCAGCAGTCTGTAATACCATACTGATATCAATTTGACTGTTTGAAGCCGCAACCTGAGCGGTATCAACAGTTACTAATTCTGGTTTACCTTCTTCGTTTACTTGAACAGTATAAAATGCACTGGTATTGTAACCACTCAGCGGCGCATCAGCTTCTGCTTGATCTAATACTGCCTGAGTAATTTGCATTTCTCGTTCGTAGGTACTCATAACATCTCGCAGTGTTTGATTTGTACCTTCGCCCGCAACGCCATCTAAAATATCTTTAAATTCTTGACTATCGACTAGAGGTTTGCACTTAGCACGATATAAATGCGGATACCATGTTGCACTAAACCCTTCTGCTGCACGAGTAACATCTTCTATAACGTAAAATCTTTTCAATGCAAAATTTAAATCGTTTAATGCAAAATCATCTTTTAAATGAGGAAGTTCTATAACATCCCCACTGATTAATTTTCTACCAATTTTTTCAACAGTATCATTTATATGAAAAGTTATAAAAATTGTATCATTTTGTAAAAACAATCCAAATTGACTTAGATTAAAATCTAAATCCTGTATGTTATAAACACCACGTAAAATATAAACATCTGGATCATATTTGCGATCTCTATTTTCTAAAAATAGCAGATCTTGTATTTGTGTTTCGGCTGGACTTCCCTGATATTCTGGGGTGGTAGGAGTATTTTCCAGCGCAGATGTTGATTTTGGTCCTACGTATTTGTGTATTAAAACGTCAGTACCGCCCACCTGGAACATTTCCCAAATATTTTTATCTATAAATTTGTAATCGTTGCCTTTTTCAGGACGATAAAGTGAAAGTCTTGGCATAGTACTATATTTACCGCTACCGATAAATACTGTATGAGCCAAATTAATCCTGAAAGACAAGCTGTTTACGACTACTGCAAAGCCATGCTGGGCGATGGCATGATCGACGTAGAACTAGATCCTATACATTACGAAACAGCATTAAACAGAGCCCTAGCAACTTTTCGCCAACGTAGCGACAATGCTGTAGAAGAAAGTATGATATTTTTAACTACAGAAATTGATCAAAACGAATATATATTACCCAAAGAAATACAACAAGTTCGTCAAATATTTAGACGATCGGTTGGTTCTAGATCGGGTGGCGGCGGGGGTGGCACTGTATTTGAACCGTTCAATTTAGCCTATACAAATACATACTTGTTATCATCTACTAATATGGGCGGACTAGCTACCTATGAACTGTTTGCTGGGTATCAAGAAATGGTCGGAAGAATGTTTGGTGCATTTATGAACTTTCATTGGATTCCTCAAAGTAGAAAACTAGTATTACAACAACGACCTAGAAATAACGAAGAGCTTATGCTTTGGTGTTATAATACTAGGCCCGATAGTTCAATAATCAACGATACCTATGCTAGTCAGTGGATTAAAGATTATAGTTTGGCTAACTGTAAAATGATACTAGGTCAAGCCAGAGAAAAATTTGCACAAATTGCCGGCCCAGCTGGCGGAACTAGTCTTAATGGCACTACATTAAAAACAGAAGCTCAGACTGAAATGGATAAACTAGTTGATGATTTGATGAAATTAGTTCCTGGCGGTCACGGCTATACATTTATTATTGGTTGATTTTTTACTCTAGATAAATTATAATACTCTAGTCTAGGAGATATTATGATTATAGGAATCTGCGGTTTTATTGGCAGCGGTAAAGATACTGTTGCAGACTATCTAGTAAACTTTCATGGCTTTAGACGAGAAAGTTTTGCATCTACACTAAAAGACGCAGTATCCTCGGTATTCGGCTGGGACCGTACGTTATTGGAAGGGCGTACAAAAGCCGCTCGTGAATGGCGAGAACAGGTAGATCCTTGGTGGTCAGAACGCCTTAACATACCCACACTCACTCCTCGCTGGGTACTACAGTATTGGGGCACAGAAGTATGCCGTAAAGGCTTCCACGATGATATTTGGATTGCAAGTTTAGAAAATAAACTTAGAAACTCTAAAGATTCGGTGGTAATTTCAGATTGTCGTTTTCCTAATGAAATTAAATCTATACGAGATGCCGGTGGTATTATTGTATGGGTAAAACGTGGCGCATTACCTGAATGGTACGAATGGGCATTGAATGCAAATCGGGGCGAGACAGGTAATATGTCTTGGGCAACCAGCAAGCATAATTTAGAAAAAGCGAGAATTCATGCTAGTGAAACTGCTTGGGTCGGTACTAAGTTTGATCACGAATTGGATAATGATTCTACTATTGATGAATTATATAGTAAAATTAGAAATCTGGTACAAGATCCCCCTGACGCCAACGAACGCCCTCTTTATGTAGGACTCTCTGACAGTTTGCACATACAGTCTTAAGATTATTTGGCCGACAATTGTTTAAATTTTCGTCTATATGATAAACATCAAACTGTTCTGGATGTTTACTGGTGTAACCACATTTATCACACTTGGATAATTTTTTATATCCCGCTCTATACCATTTTGGTATAACATCATCATTGCCGTAAAGACAGGTTTCACACTTACTTCTATAGTAAGTTTTACCATTTTTATGGTAATTAACTGCTGCGGGCCGTAAACCACACTTACATAAGGGTCTCATAAAAATATTTACCCTTTTTGGCCCCTTTTCTTCTGGTTGTAAGCTACCGTTTTTTCAAAATGGCAATAAATATATTAGAGTATTTAATACCGGGAGATTTATCAGATGGCAACATTAAATTCACCAGGCGCATCAGTAACCGTCATTGACGAAAGTTTCTATACGCCAGCAGAGCCAGGTACAGTTCCACTAATAGTAGTGGCTACCGGACAGAATAAAACAAATGGCGCAGGCACAGGCACAGCCGTAGCGACCACAAAAGCAAATGCAGGTAAAGCATTTAAAATTACCAGTCAAAGAGACTTAGTTGATAACTATGGGGTTCCTTTCTTTGAAAAAACAGTAAGTGGAACACCAGTACATGGATCTGAAAGAAACGAATACGGTCTTTTATCAGCGTACAGCTTATTAGGTGTATCCAATGCTGCTTTTATTGTAAGAGCAGACATTGATTTAACTCAGCTTGCTGGAAGCACAACAGCCCCGGGAGCGAACCCTGACAATGGTGACTGGTGGTTAGATACTGCCAACACCGCATGGGGTATTTTTGAATGGAATGGAAACGCAGCCAGCACAACAGGCGGTCAGAAATTTGCATCAAAGACTCCAATTGTGTTAACATCAGATGATAACGTTAATCTTGAAAATAGTGGTTCATATGGTCGTGCTCCAAAATCAAGTGTTGGAGTTCCGGGCGACTATGCTGTAGTTGCAGAAATGAATGAGACCTACACTGTTGATAAAGAATCTGTAAAGATTTTTTATAAGAGAGATACCACTTTATTAGGTGGCGATGCTTGGGTACTAGTTGGTTCTACTGCATGGGCTGCTAGTCATGCTACAGTAAAAAGTACAGTAACAAGCCCATCAATTACAGCTGGACAAACATTTTTAATTAACGGTGTAACTGTAACAGCTACTGGCACTGATGCAACATCTTTAGTAACAGCAATTAATGCACTTAACATCAACGGCGTAACCGCAGCAAAAAGCTTTGATAGAGTATATCTATACACAGATGCTACTAACGACGATAATGTTGGCGATTCTGCTAGATCAAATGCAATTATTATTGCCAGTGGCGGCGGAAATTCTGGAACAATCTTAACAGACGTTGGACTTACTGCTGGTACCTACTACGGTCCACAGTTACAAATGAGTCCACATACACAGGTTCCTGAATTTAGATCAGACGACACAAATCCACGACCAAGCGGTAGTGTATGGATCAAAACAACAGAACCAAATATTGGATCTCGTTGGAGATTAAAACAATGGAGCAGCGGTACAAGTCTATGGACTGCTAAAGAATCTCCATTATATGCAACAACACATGCAGCTATTTTTAATTTAGATAGAACAGGCGGTGGCACAAATATTCCGGTCGATACAGCATTTATTCAATATAATTCAACAGAAGATTTTGGATACGATAACACTCCACAGACAGCAACTTTCCGTGTATGGAAAAGAAAAGTTGCTGGACAAACTAGAGTAGTATCTGCTCCTGTTGCAGCAAATACATTTATAGCTGGAACAAATACTTTTACTATTCGAGAAATGGTAAAAGGTCAGTTAGCTCTTGACACAGCAAAAACTGTAACATTTACAGCAACCGCGGGTGCTTCTGATTCTGACAGAATCGCTACTGCAATTAATGCTTTAGGATTAACACAGGTTGAAGCAAGTGTAACCAGTGCAAATGAAGTTGTAATTGTCCACAAAACAGGTGGAGATATTAGATTCACCGACGGAACGAATGTTCCATTGGGTAAAATCTTTACAGCATTTAACCAATCGGCATTAACAGGTACAGCTAATTTATATTCTTTAGTTGGTATTGGTACCGGTGGTACTTTCTTAGCAAGTAACTGGTTACCATTGTTTAACGCATCGAATGATTTTAAATCTAAGAGATCTGCGCCGTTAAACGAGCCAGCTGACGGACAACTATGGTTTAATCCTAGTTTCAGCGATGTAGACATTATGACACATAACGGTACATCATGGAAAGGTTACAAAACAGTATTTCCAAATACTGACCCAGCAGGTCCAATTGTTGCAGCTTCAAAACCAACAACACAAAGTGACGGCACTGCATTAGTAGACAATGATTTATGGATTAGTACAGCAGATGCTGAAAACTTCCCAACTATCTACAGATATAATAATAATACTAAGGAATGGGTATTAGTAGATAAAACTGATGATCAATCAGAAGAGGGTGTTGTGTTTGCTGATGCACGTTACGGTTCAAGCGGTGCTACAGGAAACGTAGCAGCAAGTATTGTGACATTGTTAACAAATGATTTTGTTGATCCAGATGCTCCAGATCCAGCAAACTATCCAAGAAGTATTTTGTTATACAACACAAGACGTAGCAGTGGCAACGTTAAAAAATACAGAAATAATTATATCGATACAACTAAAGACAACACACGTTATCTAGGTCAATCTATGGCTGCTTACGCAACTGATCGTTGGGTAACTGCAAGTGGTAATCAAGAAGACGGTAGTGGAACTTTTGGACGCATTGCTCAGCGTCAAGTAGTTGTACAGGCACTTAAAGCTGCTGTCGATACAAGTCAAGAAATTCGCGACGAAGAGCGTCGTAACTTTAATTTAATTGCTTGTCCGGGGTATCCTGAGCTATTAAGCAATCTAGTTAATTTAAATCTTGATCGCGGTGTAACATCATTTGTTCTTGGGGATAGTCCACTAAGACTAACAGCAGATTCAACTAGTTTAACCAACTGGGGAACTAATGCTAACGGTGCATTAGACAACGGTGATAAGGGACTAGTAAGCTACGATGAATACAGTGCAGTTTGGTATCCAAACGGATTCACTACAGATCTAAGCGGTGTGAACGCAGTGGTACCAGCAAGTCACATGATGTTACGTACAATTGCTTTAAGTGATCAAGTAAGTTATCCATGGTTTGCACCAGCTGGTACAAGACGTGGCGGTATTACAAATGCAACAGCAGTTGGTTATATTGATAGATCAACTGGAGAATTCCAACAAGTAGCATTAAACGAAGGACAGCGAGATACATTATATGATATTAAAGTAAATCCAATCGCGTTCTTTAACGGCGTTGGGCATGTTGCATATGGTCAAAAAACTCGTGCAAGAAATGCAAGTGCATTAGATAGAATTAATGTAGCACGTTTAGTAGTTTACCTACGTAGTCAATTAAGTAAATTGGCTCGCCCGTACGTGTTTGAACCAAACGATAAAATTACTCGTGATGAAATCAAACAAGCATGTGACAGTCTATTACTTGAACTAGTAGGTTTAAGAGCAATCTATGACTTCGCAGTTGTGTGTGATGAATCTAATAACACTCCAACTAGAATTGATAGAAATGAGCTTTATGTAGATATTGCAATCGAACCAGTGAAGGCCATTGAGTTTATCTACATTCCATTACGTATCAAAAATACAGGGGAGATTTAATAAATGGCAATTACCTCATTAAACAAATACACAGTACCGTTAGCTAGTAATCAATCTAGCTCTACGCAAGGTCTGTTAATGCCAAAACTCAAGTATCGCTTTAGAGTGATACTACAAGGATTTGGTGCAACTGGTTCTATTTCAACAGAACTGACCAAGCAGGTAATGGACATTACCAGACCAAAAGTTAGTTTTGAAGAAATGGAAATTCCTGTATACAATTCTAAAGTTTATCTAGCAGGAAAGTATACTTGGGAAACAATGACATTAACTTTAAGAGATGATGCTAGTGGCAACGTTCAACGTCTAGTTGGCGAGCAAATTCAGAAACAATTTGACTTTATGGAGCAAGCCGCAGCACGTTCTGGTATTGACTATAAGTTTACAACTAAGATTGAAATCTTAGATGGCGGCAATGGTGCAAGTGCTCCAACTACTTTAGAAACTTTTGAAGTATACGGTTGCTTTATTCAAAACGCAGATTACGGCGAGATGAATTACGGAACTAACGAACCTGCAACAGTAGCATTAACTATTAGATTTGATAATGCCGTACAATACAAAGGCGGTCAGATCGACGGTATTGGTCGTGCAATTGGTCAGCGTGTTGCTGCTGGCGCTGGAAGTACTGGCGGTGGTTCAGCAACAGTTGGTTAATTAAGACTGTAGCAATAATAAAAAGCCCAGAGCAACTTCTGGGCTTTTTTATTCAATAAATAAATGTATGGCAAATAAATTCACACGTTTCTTAAATGGTATTGTTAACGGAGCAACAAATCCAAAAGGCAACATGGCCAACTGGAGGCATGCTACTCGAATCTTTGTTGATAATAACTATGCATTGGCGCCAAGAACAAAATTCATGTTCTTTGTGCAATTTAATATTAGTAATGAAGCAGTTGGCGCGACCTCATTTAATGAAAGACACAGCGGAGAAGTAGGTCTATTAGTAAAAACTGCAGATTTACCAAAATATGCTTTTGATCAAGTTATTAAAAATCAATATAATAGAAAAAAGATTTTATATAAACAAATTAACTATGAACCTATAACTATTACTCTTCACGATGATAATACTGGTGTTGTTAATGCTATGTGGGCATTATATTACGGAACCCATATTGCTGATAGATTAGCACCGACTGCTGCATATACCACTGATCATTATCGTCCTGCTGCTCAAGACATGGAGAATTATAATTATGGAATGGATAATCGATATTTTTCTCCCTTTTTTAATAGTATTTCAATTTATACAATGAGTCGTCGAAGATACAACGGATATACATTAATTAATCCAAGAATTACAAATTGGTCGCACGGCAATCTTTCCTATGCAGAAAGTGGAACTGCAGAAAGTCAAATGACTCTTTCATATGAAGCTGTTCAATATAGTTCTGGTCAAGTATTTCAAGATGTTCCAGATGGTTTTGCCAAAGGTGCATACTATGACTTGGTACCTAGTCCGTTAAGTGTTGCTGGCGGTGGCGTCAGTAATTTGTTTGGCGATGGCGGAGTTTTATCAGGAATGGAATCAGTATTTGGAGATGTATCAAAAGGCAATATTTTTACTAAAAAAGGCGGATTTTTAAATACCGCTATTGCCGCAATTAATACTGCAAAAAATCTAAGTAATTTGACTAAAGAAGGTTTAGCAGCAGAATTTGCAAATATTTTATCATCACCCGGAGGATTTGATGCTGCCGTTAATACCGTAGGAGGTATTGTTGGAACAGTATTTCCTAAAAATGCCGGAACCAGTCCATCAAATAACGACGGAGTAGCATCGCCAAGAACCATTGCAACTGCTGCATTTACCGGAGCTCCTGTGACATCACCATCAGGAGAATAATATGCCAACTAATTTACCACCAAGACAATATACAGATACTGGTCAAGCAACAAAATTATTTTTTGATAGTTATGGAAGAGCACCTTTAGAATTCAATGCCAACGAAGTTGGAGCAGCGCAGGCATTTTTTGAAGAAAAAGGATTTGATATCGATGCCGCCGCGTTAACATCGGCTGTTCTTTTAAAACAGGCTAAGATTGATAATGTAAATGTATTTGAAATATTAGATACATTAAAAGGATTGAACAATCTTCAGTTAAGTTCAATTGTTGCAGAAATTATTAATAATAATAGACCAGCAACATCCACTCTAGGTTATAGAGCAGTAAAAGTAACTAACGACTCTGTTAATAGAAATATAATACCATAATATGTCGTCAAGATTTGCTCAAGGTAAATTTGAAATGAAAAATCCCGACAAATACATCGGGAAGAAAACTCCGCTAGCTCGTAGTAGTTGGGAATTTGTTTTTATGAAAATGTTAGATGAACATCCCGGAGTTGAACATTGGGCTAGTGAAAGTATACAAATACCTTATAGAGATCCATTAACTGGAAAATATACAATATATGTTCCGGATTTTTTTGTTCAGTATACTGATAAAAGTGGAAAAAAACATGCAGAAGTGGTAGAAGTAAAACCCCAGAGTCAAACACTAAGAGAACACACTGGTAAGAGTCAATATAATCAAGCGCAATATGTTAAAAACTTAGCCAAGTGGGAAGCTGCCGTTGCTTGGTGTAAACAAAAAGGTATCAAGTTTAGAGTAGTAAACGAAGGCGATATTTTCCATCAGGGTAAAAAACGTAGATAAGTATTGATATGACTAAAAAACTTGAAGACCTTTTTAACTTACCTGAAAAAAAAGATGAAAAATATGTTTCATCAGTACCTGCCGAACACGAGCAGGTAAAAGATTTAGATCGTAGCTATAAAGAAGTTGAAGAAATAACCAAATCATTACCTGAAATTAAAGAATTAGAAAATCTTGATGAAAAAGAATTAGACGATCTAGCTCAAAAAGCTGAACAAGCATATGATGATTTAATGGATTTGGGCATGAATGTAGAAGTGCGATATGCTAGTAGAATTTTTGAAGTTGCTAGTAGTATGTTAGGACACGCAATTACTGCTAAATCTAATAAAGTTGAAAAGAAATTAAAAGCTATTGATTTACAGCTTAAAAAGTACAAAATAGACAAAGATACGCCAAGTTCAGAAAACGATGTATTAAATGGACAAGGATTTATTATTACAGATAGAAATGAGCTGATGAAAAAACTCAGCCAAAAGGAATAAATATACGTATGAAAACTTTTAAAGAATATCTAGCTGAAAGCAAAAAAATGTGGTCCTTTAGGATCAAAGTTGCGGGTGAGCTGCCCGAGGGCTTTCAGTCAACAGTTAAAGATCGTCTCCAAAAATTTGGATGCACACGATTTGATAAAACAGCTCAAACTCCAATACAGAAAAATGCTATTGATTTTCCGCAATTGGAAAACATAGAAGTTTCGATGTTTGAAGTTGAAACAGCATATCCTGTTACACCTCCAGAAATTGCAAGCATTATTAAATCATGTGATTTGATCAAAGAAGAATATGTGTTGGTGAGATACACTACTGAAGAATTGGAACAAACAGTTGCTGGCGATGAATCTGGTAAATCTTTGTTAACAGACCCGTCATATAGCGAAGTTGCTAAGATTAAACATAAAGATTATTTTGGTGATGATTTTAATAAATCATTCTTAAAAGATTTAGAGAAAACAGCTAAAGCACGTAAAAAAGAATTGGGACATGACAAAGGTAAACCTGATGTTCTAGGATCAGCTCCCAAAGCTAAAGAAGATAAAGCCGGTGCTAAAAGCGCCGTGGGGAGTTAATATGAACTTTAATGAATTATATAGAAAAATTGCAGATTTAGATAAACCGGTTGGCGAGGAGTGCGGAATGCCATCAGCAATGCCAAGTACACCTCCGGCAAACGAACCACCTCCTAGTATGAGCGTAAATTTAAATGCTCAGGGAATGGATAATATTTCAAATCTAATGAAATTAATTTCTAAGGTCAATCCAGATGTAGCTGGACCAAAAGTAGATGCTATGGTTGCTCCTCTACAAATTAATAAACCGGATGCAATGAATAATGCAGAGTTAGATGACATTGATACCGATGATAACAAATTAGATATTGATGTCGACGGTGATAGTCAGCCAGACATTGCTCTTAAGAAGGGCGAAGCTTATAGTAACCAACCTAATGAACAATATGCAGACATAGACGACATTACAGTTAATGCAGGTGGCGGAATGAATGGTCCAAAACATCCAAAAGATCTACGTGTAAAAGATCCATCACCTTACGAAAATGAAGCATACGAAAACGAGCCAGATGAAAAATATGATGATCATTTAAGAATCATTAAACATCTAGCAGGTGGTATGAACAAAGAAAAAACAATGGTTAAGCACAGTTACAAACAAGGCGATAATCCAATGGCTATGCCAGAGAGCGAAGATCCTTTAGCAGCTATTAAAAATGATCTACGTGCTCGTTTACAAGAATATAAGAATCAGTAATAAGGATTGACCCCATGAGCAAAAGTCTCGACGGGGTCTTAATCAAAAAGGCCCACAAACCTCAGCGTTACACTCTAGAAGAAATTAAACATCTAGAAGCATGTATGGATCCTATAACTGGTCCATTATACTTCTGTAAAACCTTCTTAAAAATTCAACATCCTGTTCGTGGTGCTATTGATTTTGTACCCTACGAATATCAAGAAAGATTAATAGACGCATATCATAATAACAAGCAGTGTATTGCTATGCTACCCCGCCAGATGGGTAAAACAACCTGTGCCACAGGTTACTTATTATGGTATACAATGTTTGTCCCAGAAGCACAGGTACTGATCGCTGCTCACAAGTACGAAGGTGCGCAGGACATTATGAACCGTTATCGTTATGGTTACGAAAACTTGCCAGACTTTATCCGTGCTGGTGTGTATTCATATAATAGAAATACAATTGAATATGATAACGGTGCTCGTATACAAGCAACAACAACTACAGAAAATACCGGCCGTGGTAAATCTCTTTCGTTAATTTACTGTGATGAGTTTGCGTTTGTACAACCTCCTGAAAAAGCTAAAGAGTTTTGGACTGCACTATCGCCAACATTGTCAACAGGCGGTAAGTGTATTATTACATCAACACCAAACTCAGACGAAGATCAGTTTGCGTTAATTTGGACAGAAGCTAACAAAAAGTTTGACGAATTTGGAAATGAACAAAAGCTAGGAACTAATGGTTTTTACAGCTACTTTGCACACTGGAACGAACACCCGGATCGCGATGACGATTGGGCAAGAGTAGAACGTGCAAAAATTGGTGACGAACGTTTTCGTAGAGAATTTGATTGCGAATTCTTAATCTTTGACGAAACATTAATCAACGCAGTACGTCTTGCAGAAATGAAAGGTGTTGATCCTATTATGACAATGGGTCAAACACGTTGGTATAAAGATATTAATCCAAATGCTACCTATCTAGTTGCTCTTGATCCTAGCCTAGGAACTGGTGGTGACTATGGTGCTATACAGGTATTTGAAATGCCCAGCATGGAACAGGTAGCAGAATGGCGCCATAATTTAACTCCTATTCAGCAACAGGTTAAACACCTTAGAGAAATTTGCAAATATATTCACGATCGTGGTGAGGAAAAAGGCGGAGTTCCGCAGCTATACTTTAGTGTTGAAAACAATACATTGGGCGAAGCTGCTCTAATAGTTATTAGAGATATTGGTGAAGAAAACTTTCATGGATTGTTTTTATCAGAACCTATGCGTAAAGGACATGTACGCAAGTTTCGCAAGGGATTTAATACCACACACAAAACAAAAATTACAGCGTGTAGTCAACTTAAACACATGATTGAAACACAGCAAATGAAGTTAAATTCTAAACCTCTAATTTCAGAGTTAAAAACGTTTGTTGCACACGGTGTAGGGTTTGGCGCTAAAACCGGAGAACACGACGATTTAGTATCTTCAACTTTATTATGTGTGCGTATGGCCGGAGTTTTAGCTGACTGGGATCCACAAATTTACGAAAAAATGACTGAAAAAATTTCGGAAGAACAAATGCCCATGCCATTTTATATGAGCACGGGCATATTCTAAATTAACTAAATATAATATGGACTCAATGAAAAGCATTGCTACAGATTTATTTTATAAAATTCGCAGCCGTTTTACGGGTTTAAAACTTGGCGAAAGTATGGGCGCCATTACAATTAATCCCGAAGAAGCTGTGTTTTTTGATTTTGATTACATTGTTGATGAACAGGCATTAGGTCATGTCAGCATTAGTTTAGCTGAACCAAGATCAATGAAAGTATACTTTAGCAATGGTATTACAGAAAATATGGATATCGTACAAAAAGAAAAATGGTACGATTTTTTAAGAGAATTAAGACAATTTGCAAAGCGTAGATTACTAACCTTTGATACTAGAGACGTTGCTAAAGACAATCTAGATCAAAGAGATTTTGCATTTTTAAGTCAATACAATCAAACAAAGACCGTCGGAGAATCAATTATGAGTGAAAGCAGCCTGTATGGCTCGAGAACAATTAGCTATCAAAACTTAATGGATACAAAGTTAATCATTAAACATAGTAAACCTATTCAAGATGAGCAAGTTGGTTCGAGAGCAAGAAACATTTCAGCATTATTTGTTGAAAATCAAGACGGTGAAAGATTTAAATATCCGTTCATCCATTTAGCAGGTGCTCGTGCTATGCAACGTCATGTGGCTAACGGCGGAGTGCCGTACGATGAAATTGGCAAGCATATTGTAGGAATGAGTGAGCAAATTGCTCAACTTAAAGGCTTTGGAAACTATGTAGTAAGAAACGATCTTTTAAATTCTGATACAAATTCAATTTACGAAAAAAGCTCAGATGCATTAAACAGGCTACGCGAAGAACTTTCAAAATTATCAAAGCAAGCATTTTACGAACAATTTAAAACAAATTTTCAATTACAAGATTCATTAGAAGTGCCGCAGGATGTTATAGAAGATTTTACAGAAAAATTCACTGTCAAAAATTTCAAAGAGGACATTAAGTCTGTGTTTCCAATTTTATACAGACTTATGAAGGAAGAGTCCAAAATAGGCTATGACGACATAGTTGCTATGACAGGTAATGAAGAACTAGAAATAGAAGAAGATTTTGATTCGAATCTACTTGATCCGTTTGCCAAGTTTGAAAGTTGGGTAGCGTATCTTGGTGAAGACAGTGGAATCTTAAGTCAAGATCCAGATGAGAAAAAAATTGCAATCAATGAACTTAACGAACTAACAACACAACATTTTCCTGCAGGCGAAAAGGGGTTAAATGCAATTAAAAGTTTAGAAGGCATAATCGAAGATCCAAGACTATTTGCACAAATTAAAGAGGCAGCAGAACAAGACCCCGATACTTGTGTCAGGGGTCTTGTTAAAAATTGGTTAGAAGAAAATGCTCCAGATATACTAGAAGAATTAGACTTTGGCGATTTTCAAGACGAAGAGGACGTAGAAGATCCAATGCAATATGCTAACGATGCAGCAGATGCAGATGCTGTAGCATATGGACAACGTGAAGATATTACTGCCGAAGCATCTAGTTCGGGAGATTACGAATTAGAAGTAAAAACACAAGTTTTCTTTGAAAGAGATGAAAACGGTAAGGCTGTAATTTCTAAAATTATGTTAGGAGATACAGATATTACTGCAATTACTTCTCCAGAAGAAACCGCAGATTATATTGAAGACGGTGAAGAAAGTCCAGTAGAAGGTATCGAATATATCAATGTTGATATTGATTATAGTGTTCACGGTGAATATCTACCTGCTACTTGGGGATATCATGGCGGATCTCCTGCAGAATATCCAGAAGTTGAAATTAATGAAATCACAGCGTTTGGTAATGGCAAATCAATAAAGATTGATTTTAATGATCTTGATGGCGATAATCAAAATTATCTACAAGAAAAAGCTGAAGAAGAAGCTTCAGAAAATGGTTCCGATGACGGCGACTATGATGATTACGATCGCTACGAATCCGTTGAAACATCAAAAGGACTAGAAGAAAAACAATCAAATGTAAACGAATTAGCACAATTCATTTATTCATTTTATGACAAAGAGTCAGGCACATTCCCTAAAGGCCCAGAAGGCGTCTGTACTATGGTAGGCAAGAAGTTTGGTGAGCAAGCAGAAAGTCTAGCAAGACGTTTAGTAGAAAAATTAGCACCGCAGCAACAGTCATCGGTAAATCCAGATTTAGATCGAATTAAAGAATTATCAGGAATGCACCAACAAGAAGCGGCAGTTGTCGAAGGAAGTGTACATGGCTGGAACGTCGCTAAATGGTATGCAAAAACTGGCGACCAGCTAAAACTTACCAAGTGGTTGCGTAAAGAAGCAGGGTTAGATAAAAATGCACCTGTATATTTTGACGATGCTGATTTAGTATATATTGATCAAACTATTGTTCCTGAAGCTTTAGTTAACCCTAAGTTAAAGATGCAAGATCTTTTAGATGCAGTCAAACAAGCAGCCCAATCTCCGAACGAACAAGAATCGATCGAAAATGCTACTCCTGAATTAGAAAGTATCAAAAGATTAGCAGGCATGCGATAATATCATTTCCGCCTAGTTAAGGACTCTCCGGAGTCCTTTTCTTTTGGCAAAATTAATCAAAAAAACGTTGTTTTTTATTGACATTGCTAAATAAAAAACGCATAATATATATTGTGCGTAAGGCATACATTTTAAGGCAAAATAATAGGAGGCAAATTAAAATGGCATCATTAGCAGAAATTCGTGCAAAACTTCAAGAAGCACAAAACAAATCTTCAGGAAACTCCACCGGCGGTGGCGACAACGCAATTTATCCACATTGGAACATGCAAGAAGGCAAGGAAGCAGTAGTTCGCTTACTTCCAGACGGCGACAGCTCAAATACTTTCTTTTGGGTTGAACGTGCTATGATCAAATTAGAGTTCGCTGGTATCAAAGGCGAAACTGATAATAAGAAAATTCAAGTACAAGTACCTTGCGTGGAGATGTACGGTCCAAATGAAACATGCCCAATTCTTTCAGAAGTACGTGGCTGGTTTAAGGACAAGAGTCTAGAAGAAATGGGTCGTAAGTACTGGAAAAAACGTTCATACATTTTCCAAGGCTTCGTTGTTGAAGATCCACTTAAAGAAGATAGTGTACCAGAAAATCCAATCCGTAGATTTATTATTGGTCCTCAAATTTATCAAATCATCCGCAACGGCTTGATTGATCCAGAAATCAATGAAACACCTACAGATTATCTACGTGGGTTAGATTTCCGTATTGCTAAAACCAGTAAAGGCGGCTTTGCTGATTATTCTACTAGTAAGTATAGCCGTAGAGAACGTGCTCTTAGCGATGCAGAAAAAGCAGCAATTGATCAATATGGATTGTTTGATCTTAAGAGCTTCTTACCTAAGAAGCCAGGTGAGGTCGAACTCAAAGTAATCAAAGAAATGTTTGAAGCAAGTGTTAACGGCGAAGCATATGATCCAACTCGTTGGAGTCAATATTACAAGCCAGCTGGCATTGGCAGTGCTACTGGAGATCCAGTGGCTAAAGCAGTCAAACCTGCTTCAACAGAAGAAAGCTACGAAGAAGAACCAGCACCAGTAGCACCAGTTAAGGGTGTTAACGTAGCTGATGCTGCAAATTCTTCAGCAGAAGGTAACAGTCGTGCGCAAGATATTCTTGCCATGATTCGTAACCGTCAAAAGCAATAATAATAAAATAACGAGTATGGGTTCACGCCCATACTCTCTTTGATTACAGGAAAACAATAATGGCAAAAATAAATTTATCTAAAGTTGGCGAAAGTATCACATTCTATCGCTACGATAACGGTTTTATGATTGAAATCAGTGGCCGTAACAAAAAAGAAGAGTGGAAAACTCAAAAGATTTTGTGTAATACAGAGGACGAGTTATTGGCACTAATTAAAGAAATAAACAGCTTGGAGTTAGATCAATAATGGCAAAAGCATTTGATATTTCAAAATTTAGAAAATCAATTACTAAATCAATTGAAGGGCTTAGTATTGGTTTTAATGATCCCACAGATTGGATCTCAACAGGTAATTATGCTTTAAATTATCTAATCAGCGGAGATTTTCATAAAGGTGTTCCGTTAGGTAAAGTTACAGTATTTGCAGGTGAAAGTGGCGCTGGCAAATCTTATATTTGTTCGGGCAATCTTATCAAGGCAGCACAAGCACAAGGCATCTATCCAATCTTAATTGATTCAGAAAATGCTCTTGATGAAGATTGGCTAAAAGCACTTGGCGTGGATACTTCAGAAGATAAACTTCTTAAACTCAATATGGCAATGATCGATGATGTAGCAAAGACTATTACAGAATTTGTTGCAGAGTATAAAGCAATGCCAGAAGAAACTCGTCCTAAAGTTTTGTTTGTGCTTGATTCACTTGGTATGTTGCTAACTCCCACTGATGTAAATCAGTTTGAAGCAGGTGACCTTAAAGGTGACATGGGTCGTAAGCCTAAAGCACTAACAGCACTTGTTCGTAACTGTGTCAATATGTTTGGTTCATTAAACATTGGCCTTGTAGCAACTAATCACACATACGCAAGTCAAGATATGTTTGATCCAGATGATAAAATTTCTGGTGGTCAGGGTTTTATCTATGCAAGTTCAATTGTAGTAGCAATGCGTAAATTGAAACTTAAAGAAGATGATGACGGCAACAAGATTTCGGAAGTTCGTGGAATTCGTGCTGCCTGCAAAGTAATGAAAACACGTTACGCAAAGCCTTTTGAATCAGTACAAGTGAAAATTCCTTATGAAACAGGTATGAATCCCTATAGTGGAATGGTAGACCTGGCAGAAGAAAAAGGTCTTCTAAAGAAAGAAGGTAACAGTCTTGTATATGTAACTAGCGACGGTGAAATTATCAAACAATTCCGCAAAGCGTGGGAACGCAACGAAAACAATGGTCTTGATAAAATCATGGCAGACGTTTCTAAAAACGGCGAAAATGTCTCATCTGAGATAATTAATAATGTTGAATTAGAAACGGAGACATCTCAATGAAAGAAGACCTAATTGCCGATCTATGGAATGTGATTGTTGAGCACTTACCAGAAAAATCTAAAAGTATTGTTGCAACAGATTTTGTTAATACTTTATTAGATTATGGTATTAAGGATAGTACTATTGAATCTTTATTAGGAGTAGATCCCCATCTTGATCAAGCAATTGAATATGCAATTGACGGTGAAGAAATTGAGGATTCTGAAGAAGAAGATTATTACGAAGATGAGGATTAATGAACTGGTACGAAGCAGTTTCTAAAGATATCAGTAATATTCCGGATGCAGTGGCATTTTTTGAAAAAGAATTGTTAGATGCAAAACTGGAATGTAAAATCTTTGGCAATATAGAAAAAAATAGTGCTGCAATGCCCGGTGTGGTAGAGAATCGTTTTAATCAATTACAGGAAATTGAAGGTATCCTCGAATATCTTAATATTGAATTAAGACGACTAAAAAGTCAACACTTTCGTAAATATCTTGAAAGCTATCAACGATCGTTGAGCAGTAGAGACTGTGAAAAGTTTGTAGACGGTGAGGCAGACGTTGTAGACTTTGAAAAAATTATTAACGATTTTGCATTGTTACGTAACAAATGGCTTGGTATTATTAAAGCACTTGATCAAAAGCAGTGGCACTTGACTAATATTATTAAGTTGCGTGTAGCTGGGTTAGAGGATGCCACCTTGTGAATTGTTAAACAATTCATCATGTGGAACTTCGTATGGATGGCCCTGATAAAACAGGGCTTTTTCTTGAGCACTACCGTCGTACCATTCGTCTAAATTATATTGACACCATGCAATGTGTTCATGCCACACATCTCTGTTAACTGGTTCTAACGGATCTCTCCAATTGTCTAATGTTCTTTCACATGCTATCCAAGTTGGACACGGGCCTAGACTAATAACTTTTTTTCCGTACCAAAATGCTTCAGCAGTAATTGCAGAACTATAACTGACAACTAAATCTGCCCATTCAAAATCGCCGTCGATTCCAAACACGCCTTTAAATCCAACACTAGGATTTCCGTAATGTTGTACTCCCTTTTTACCAACCTTGTATCTAATTTTTACATTTGCACCCCGTGATTCAAAAAATGTTTTTAATTTTTCAGACCATTGTGTAATATCAAATCCTGTGAAAATTCCTTGACTTTTTTTACTTGGAGCGATCAATACGTTTTTAATTTCTTTAACTTTCCAAGGCTGTTTTTCTAATCTAGTAGTGTTCCATCGAGAATAGGGAATTGATTTTAATTTAGTTGGTGCAAAAGAATTTATACTCACCCTGGCTGCTACTCTATGTTTTGAAACCCAAGATCCAAGATAAGGACGATTAATTGCTATATAGGGATTTTTTGCCGTCATCCATGGCCCAATAAATCCTATAGGATTAGCGGGCACTATTAATGGTATTCCTGGATCAGCAGTTGTTATATCATGTATATGAATTAATCTGCCGGTAAAACGTTCCCAACCTTTAATAAAAGGTTCGTCAAATTCATTAACGAGTATTTGATATTTTAATGCCATTTTTGTCCGCTCTTTAATATTTACCATTAACTGCTCTGATAAATATCAGCATGAAAAACATTGTTTTAATTACTGGTGGTTTTGATCCAATACACTCCGGACACATATCATATATCAACGCGGCAAGAGAGCTCGGCGATTCGTTAATTGTTGGAGTTAATTCTGACGAATGGCTACGTCGAAAGAAAGGGCAGAAGTTTATGCCTTGGGAAGAACGTGCAAGCATTGTAGCTAACTTATACAGTGTTAGTCGAGTGATAAATTTTGACGATAGCGATAATAGTGCTAAAGATGCTATCCGAAAAGTTAGAGCAATACATCCTAATGCTAATATTATCTTCGCCAACGGCGGAGATCGAACCAAAGAAAATATTCCAGAAATGGATCTACTTAAAGAAATGTTACACCTAGAATTTGTATTTGGTGTCGGTGGAGTAGATAAAAAAAATTCTAGCAGTTGGATTTTACAAGAATGGAAAGCTCCCAAAACTGAACGCCCTTGGGGTTATTATCGTGTACTACACGAAAATGGCAAGGAAGTTAAAGTTAAAGAATTAACTGTGGAACCAGGACAATGCCTTAGTATGCAACGTCATCAAAACAGAGCAGAACATTGGTTCATTGCAGAAGGTACTGCAGAAATCTACACAATTAATAGAAGCACAGATCAAGAATTAGTTGGAATTTTTCATAAACATCAAAGTTTACATATTAAAAAAGACGAATGGCATCAATTATGCAATCCAAGTAATAATCCGTTACGAATTATAGAAATTCAGTATGGCACGGACTGTAACGAAAGTGATATAGAAAGAAAATGAAAGATATAATTCCAGTTTTTATTGGTTACGATCCAAGAGAAGCAATCGCATATCATACATGTGTTAATAGTATTATTCGTAATTCGTCAAAGCCTGTAAGTATTGTTCCGGTGGCATTAAATTTATTTAAAGATTATTCTGAAACACATACTGATGGTAGTAATCATTTTATCTATACTAGATTTTTAGTTCCCTGGTTAATGGGTTGGGCTGGCCATGCAATATTCATCGATGGTGACATGATTGTACGTGGTGACATTGCCGAATTATGGGAAATGAGACAAATGTCCTACGATGTAATGGTTGTTAAACACGATTACAAAACAAAAATGCCTGTAAAATATTTAGGAGCAAAAAATGAAGACTATCCTCGAAAAAATTGGTCTAGTGTTATTCTGTGGAATTGTAATTCTTTTCCTAACCGGAAACTTACTCCCGAGTTTGTCCAACAATCCACCGGCAGTTTCCTCCACCGCTTCTCGTGGTTAGATGACGAACGTATAGGAGAATTACCTAAAGAGTGGAATTGGTTACCTGACGAATACGGTCCAAATCCAGATGCAAAGTTATTGCATTATACGTTAGGAACACCCTGCTTTCATGAGTTTGCTGGTACGCCAATGGGCAATGAATGGCATAAAGAACGAATTCTAACTGAATACTGCCAACAAAGAGATATATGAGTTGGATTTTTTTAAACAACACTAAAAAATCTCAATATATAGAAATCTTTGCTAAAGGTTGCGGCAGTGAAGTAACTTCCTATGAAGATTTTGTATACGAAAACAATACTAACCCGTTAGTAATTCGCGGTATACTTAAAGATAAATTAATTAAACGTTGCTGGGAAGATCAACGCACGTTTTATTATTTCGATACTGGGTATATTGGTAATGACGTATATAATAAAAACCCAAGTGGTTATAAATTTTGGCATAGAATAGTAAAAAATAATTTACAACACAGTGAAATTATTTCCAGGCCCGATGATCGTTGGCGTCGATTAGGGAAAGAAATAAAACCCTGGAAGACTCCTGGTAAAAGAATAATTATAGCTGCTCCTGACGAGAAACCTTGCAAGTTTTATGGAATAAATCTAGATCAATGGTTAGAAAATGTTATTAGTATGTTAAAACAATATACCGATAGACCTATTGTTATTAGACAACGACCTGCAGATAGAATAGATCGAAAACAAAATATTCCATTAACTCAAGAGTTAGAAAATGATGCATTTGCATTGATAACATTCAATAGTGTTGCAGCAACAGAAGCAATTTTAAACGGGATTCCGGCATTTACATTAGCACCTGCTAATGCTGCAAGTCCTGTAAGTTTACAAGACTTAACCAAGATAGAAACCCCGTATTACCCTGATAAGGATAAATTATATTCATGGGTATGCCACATGGCTTATGGTCAATTTCATACTGATGAATTAAGAAACGGTACTGCTAAAAGAATTTTGGAAGAAACATGAAATTACATTTTATTACAAGTATATCAAAAACGTACTGGAACGATACTGCAAGATATTGCATTCCAACTTGGAAATTACCGGGTAAGACAACCATATACATCGATCAACACGACGGAGATTTAGATTGGATAGTTGAAGTTCCCTTTCACAAAGAATTACTAAGTGTTCCAGAATTATCAAACAAAGAAGTAGGTAGATCTAAGGTAAGAAAATTTTGGGGCAAGTCGTGGGCGCAAATAGATGCAATCAGAAATAGGGGCGTAGATGAAAGAATAATCTGGATTGATTCAGATGTTGAACAAATTGCAGATGTTGGAGAGGAAGATTTTAATTTTAATTTTTCAGAACCATTTGCAATGATGAATTCTGGTGATAACGAAGATTGTTGGGAAACTGGTTTAGTAATTTTTAATCAACAATACGGCAAATTAAATGTTGCGACTCGTTTATATGAAAAAGTATGGCGTGATGAGGAACAATTATTTGGTTTATTTAGACCATATGATGCACACGTATTAGGTTATGTTGCAGAAGAGAGAACCTTTTTAAATTTATGTAATCAACCTTGTAAAAATATTGATGCGTTATCTAATTCTAGATTTAGTAAATTTTTTAAACATTGGATTAATAAAGATAATAAAAAACTGTTGCAAGATCTAAAAACAACACAACCAAGTGAAAACAGTAGCGATATATCATAAATCAGTTCCTAACGGAAAAAATTTAGAGAAGATACAACTTTTACAAAATTTTTCTCAAGGAGTTCGTGCAGCAGGTGATACTGTACTTGATGTAGATCACTATAGTGTAGTTGCGGCCGATGTTGGAGTAATACAAGGATGGATATCTGGAAAACCAGATGCGCAACACACCATATTAAGAAATAATGTAATAACTCAACAAAAATTTCTTAATAGATTTGTTGTATGTGCTGATAGTAATTTATTTCTTTATGCTAATACAGATAATCCATTGCATTATCTAAGATATAGTTTTAATGACGTTTTTCCTAATCAAGGAATATATTGTGATACAGAAATAGATCCTATAAGATGGATTAAAATCTCACAAAATCTTAATATACATCTTAAACCATATAGAGCATACGGCGATCATATTTTAATACTATTACAACGCAACGGTGGTTGGAGTATGTCTGGATATGATGTACAAGATTGGGCTATATCTGTTATTGATACTATACGATCTTTTACAGATAGACCCATAGTAATTAGAGCACACCCTGGAGATAAAGCAGCTAGAACTTATCTTAATCCAGACAGTCCGCATTGCAGAATTAAATTTTCTAAACGTGTAAGATTAAGTAATAATACTAGACTAACTGATGATTTAGTAAATTGTTGGGCTGCTGTAAATTATAATTCAAGTCCAGCAGTCGGTGCAGCAATTGAAGGAATTCCAATTTTTGTAACTGATCCTATTAGAAGTCAAAGTGCGGAAATTGCTAATAGAGATTTATCACAAATTGAAAACCCAATGTTACCAGATAGGCAAAAGTGGGTTGAAAGATTATCAATGTTTCATTGGAATTTTAACGAATTAAGATCTGGTGAATGCTGGTCGCATATGAGAAAATTTATTTCATAAATTCTTTTAACTCAGCTAATTGAATATCATAATTATTAACATTAAAACTAAAATCAGATCTAGTATTAATTAAAATTTTATTAACTGGTTTAGGTCCCTGGGTTCTAATTATTGTTTTATTTAAATTAAAGACCGAGTTTATTTTACATAATAAATCATATTTGTTAATTTTAACATTGTTATCAACTAAATGGTATATTCCCGTTATTGTCGGATTTTGAATATACTGATCAATACATTTTGCTAATTGAAGAGTAGTAATACCATTCCACCAAGCATTATCCCATCCTTGTAATTCTTCATTAATATTGTTGTAGATAAAATTAAACAATCCTGTACCGTTCTTTTTTAATTCAGGACCAATTATACTCATTCTAAATGTAATATCTTTAGAATTGTTAATTTCACCAAAGGATTTTGATTTACCATATGAATTGGTTTCTGTATGTAAATCTGTCTCTATGTAGTTTCCTTGTTTGCCGTCAAACACGCAATCAGTTGACAAATGAATTAATTTTGTTTTAGAATCTTTAATTTCGTTTTCAATGCAATGGGGAAGCCAGGAATTAATAATTGCTGCTCTATCCGGACGATCAATGCTATCCTTGACTAACAGTCCTATGCAGTTAATTATGAAATCAAAATCGTTTTTGGATTCATTAAAAAAAGATTTAGTAATTACAGTGTTTTCAATATCTAGTCCATAATCGGCATTATTTCTAGCTAAAGTTTGAACAGTATATCCTTGAGATGTAAGATATTTTTTAATAACATGACCCGCCATGCCATTAGAGCCAACTATTAAAACTTTCATATAAATTTACCTTTCTCAAGCATATCTTTTATTTGATCTTTGTCCATTATCTTTGTTTTAGAAGAAAATTCAGGATATGGAAAATTTTTATGATCTTGGTATCTAGTTGCTAATGCTTGATTATAACCTGCAGGTAGTGTAACAAAGTAATGTTCATCATAACAGTATGTTAATTGAGATTCGTGATGTGATATTAACATTTCGTCTAATTTTTCGCCAGGTCTCATTCCAGTTTCAATTACCTGAACTTTTCCATATACATCCATTAATACTTCTGCAAGATCTTTAATATAACAAGATGGCATATTCATAACGAATGTTTCACCACCTATGCTATCAATAGATGCTTTAAACAATAAAAATATAGCCTCTTCTAATGTTAAAAAGAATCTAGTCATTTTCATGTCTGTTATTGTTAACGGCCCACCAGATTTTATTTGTTCAATAAAATAAGGAATAACCGATCCGCTGGATCCCATTACGTTACCGCCTCTAATACAAACAAATTTTGTATAATCGTTAAGATCATTTGCTTGGATTATAATTTTTTCGCCAACAGCTTTTGTCATTCCGTAAAGATTAATAGGTTCGACTGCTTTATCTGAACTTACATCAATTACTTTCTTTACACGATTTTCAATGGCAGCATTGACTATATTAGTAGTACCGTTGATATTTGTTTTAATTGTTTCCTGAACATTTTCTTCACACACGGGCACATGTTTTAATGCAGCAAGATGGAAAATGTAATCAACTCCTTTAGTTGCTTGTCTTACTGTATCATAGTCTCTAACATCTCCTATTACAAATTTTAACTTAGGATTGTTAAATTTTCTTTTCATCAATACTTGTTGTAATTCTCCACGAGAAAAACAAATAATTTCTGCAACTTCGTACTTTTTAAGAAGTAAACTGATTAAAGTCTGCCCCCACGATCCTGTTGCCCCACTAACAAAAATTCTAGTTCCGTTAAACATTATTGTTCCTTAAAATTTCAATCATTTCGCTGTCATTGTATAGTTTTATAGTATTAATAAATTCTTTAAATTCGTAATATGATATATTTTGATATTCGAGTGGGGGATTTATTTTAGCCGCCGGTATACGAATAAATGTAAGACCGAAATTGTTATTCATAGTGTATATTTCAAAATTAGTTTCTTTTATAAAATACATTAGTAATCTAAAAGAATCAGAACAAAATTTTGACGAGGTATGTTTTAGCGATGGAGGAACCATGTCATGCATAATAACCCATTTATTAGCATGGTTAACTGAATTATTAAAATCTTTGAGAACATATTCGTAATCATGATTTGCATCAATAAAAATAATATCAAACTTTTTTGAATTATCTATACTAGAAAAATATTCATCAGTTGTACCGGTAAACAATGCATTGCCGTTAATATCAACTGAAAATTTTTCTTTACAGTTTATAGATCGAAAGTTTTCATTTCTAAAAACACCAAGCTCTAAATAGGTATATTTTTCTATTTCTGGAATGTTATTAATTATTGAACAAGACACTATTTTGCTCCTTTAGTTTGGATCCAACCTCTAGCCTTAGATGGTTGTATAACAGAATGAGAAAAATCTAAAAATGTGTCATTGGTAACTGTACCCAAATCATATAAATGAGAATAATTTTCTTCTGCAATTTTTCTTTTAATAAATGATGCTGATCGTTTTGCTTGCGGATGCCATTCTGGATGAGATTGATCTACCCATTTTGCCCAAAAATGTGGTCTTGATAGATCGTAATTCCAACTCGAATGAGACTTGTTATATACTGCTTCTTCGGTAATATACATCGATATATTTGCTTCCTTCATTCTTATATAAAAATCATCATCTTCATAACCGCCACCGACATATCTTTCATCTAACATACCAACTCTACGAAATAATTCTTTTTTAAATCCAAAAAATCCAAAGCGATAAAGTGCAACTAGCCCGTACCCTTGCTTAATAAGTTCTACAATTTTTTGTATTTGTTCTTGAGTTGGACGAACCTTATCACTAAGCACAATTACTATTTCAGATGGACATTGAGATATACAACTATTAACTAATTTTGAAAACGAAGGATACCCTGTACCATCAAAATAATTAATTTCTTCTGGGGCTGCGCCGGTCTGTATTTCTGGATATATCCAAGGTTTGTTAGATATTACATAACAGTTATAATCTTTCATTGATAGTTATCCCAAAATGTTGTTCTTGTTAAACTCTTTTTTCCATCTTTTTTAATCAATGCAATTCCCATAACATGACTATGAATTTCAATAATTACATGATGTTGATTTATAGCATTGTCTGCTGGAAGATAGGTATTTTTATATGTATCCACAAGTTTTTTTGCTGCATGTGGCTTTAATGCATATCCACAACATCCCGGCATTGAACTTTGAAAATATGGTTCTGCTTTTGGATCTCCTTGTGGATCTTCAAGATACTGCCGATACTTTTCAGTCTTAGTTGGATGCCCTAATGCTAAAACTAGTACGTCTGTCCAATCAATTGGAATAAATGGTCTTCTTAAAACAATATCATCTTCCCATATAATAATTGGTTCATTTAATTCTACACATTTTTGCCATAGTCTATAATGACTATAAAAGCATCCTTTAACACCAGGGGAACTTCCTTTTAAATTAGGAACAGCATCGGGATCAATTTCAATATCTGGACCTTTAATGCCAAACGGATGCCAAGTTCTATGTTCAAGTTCCATCATTTTCACAGCATCGGTGCCATATGTTCCTTCAAACAACTCAACAGGCATATTGTATTCTTCTAATTGTTTTTGTAGGGTTAGTGCTGTTTCAAAAGATGATTGTATTTTAGAAAGACAAATGATAAAACTTTTCATTTCCAATAATCCTCTTTTCTTTTAATTCTTAGATCTTTTTGATGACTGCGGCCATACTGTTTTCTTTCGCCTTTGAGGTGATCTAAGTATCCACCCCATTCGCAGTTTATTAACGGGTGACCTTCTCCTGTAATAACACCTTGACTCCAGTTGTGCTGTATTAAAAAAGGAAATCTTTTACGTACATCATCAAATACATAACTGTCATGCCATTCATCTAAGTTAAAGATTCCCGCTTCGGCTTTGTCATACATCCATTGAAATTGATTTAAAAAATTTCTAGTCATTTCAGAACGTAAATTAAGAGAATATAAACCACATTCTGAAAATTTGTTGTCTCTACCTAGGTAACACAGATCTTTATCGATTGGTATTAGACGCTGTATCTCACTTAGACTAATCGGACTATGACAAACCATATCTGCGTCCATCCATATTAACACATCTGCATCACAATTTTTAGCACAATGGAAGATAGTATAAACTTTATGAGCAAATCTTATTGCATCCCATTTGAAAGGTTTATGACTGTCTTTTCTAGCAGCCAATCTTGGAAAACTTGAGATGTCTCCACTGGCATGGGGAACATTTTTCCAACGTTCTTTGAAGGCTGTGAGTTCAGGAACACCGGTATCGAGATCAATTAATTCAACATTAGCGCCTTGCGGTACATATGGGTTAACTCTTTCGGGATACAGGTATAACTTTACTTCTTTTGGCCAATTGATCAAAAAAGATTCGATCATTTTTTTAGCATAAGACTTATAACCATCTTCATTAAATGTTGTAACTACTGCATATTTCATTAGTTTGCCTTTTTCCAAAAATTTATACTTTTATGATTACCCAAACTTTCATAATTATATTGCCAAAGATGTTTTAAGATCTTTTTACCCACCGGTTCACCATGTATTAAAATGATTCCTGCTCTATTAAGGCTGGCAACTGGTGTGAAATTACCAATCTCCCATAGACATGGCTCATCCACTACTAGTAAATTAAATTCTGGTAATGTTTTTATATCAGTAAAGTTTAGTCTTGGTATTAAATTTTTACTTTTAATCTCTGGTCGTTGAGTGTCATAGACAAACACCGTGTTGAATCCTTCAAGAAGATCTGGAATATTAATAAAATTACTACCTAATACCACAGCGGTATCACGTTTTGTAATAATTGGTTCTATACGTTTTAAAAATTTACTCATTACGACAAGAATTAAATACTCTGTTATTTATTTTTAAAAAATGCGCATAAAATTATATCGTGAAAATGGTGCTCTTGGCAGTAACGTGGTTTTTGACGCTTTAGAACAAGGTTTTAAACGTCTTGGACATCAAATTGTTGACAGCAACGAGGACATTCCGGTGATATGGAGTGTACTTTGGTTCGGCCGTATGCAGCCCAATCAACAAATTTACAATTTTTTTAAAAATAAAAATAAACCGGTAATGATAGTCGAAGTCGGTTCACTGAAAAGGGGAATTTCATGGAAACTTTCATTGGAAAATATCAACGGTGACGGAAAATTTAATCAAGAAAATCATTTACAAAAAAATAGACAAAAAGTTTTAGGTGTTGAGTTAAAAGATTTTCAAACAAACAGAAAACCCTCAATCCTATTATTGGGTCAACATGATCGCAGCCTCCAATGGGAAGGACTGCCATCAGTTAGTGACTGGATTTTTCAAAAAATTTCAGAAATTAGAAAATTTACCGATCGTACAATTGTAGTAAGACCACATCCACGTTGTCGTATTAATTATTTTTCAATACCAAATGTTGTTATCGAAACA
>Ga0315902_10000521_pt1 | contig 64251 bp, 63 predicted proteins | sample LakEriMetagenome_9_FD_203523 | JGI IMG/M metagenome (GOLD analysis project Ga0315902, IMG submission 203523) | Freshwater fungal communities from buoy surface, Lake Erie, Ohio, United States - Buoy 12 MA117 | ecosystem: Environmental > Aquatic > Freshwater > Lake > Lake biofilm | place: USA... | reverse complement strand
TATCCCTTATCTATAAATTCTGCTGCAGCATCAGCCTGCAATTTCTTTAACTCTTCTTTTAGCAAAGGATACCTAGTTAATTCTGGATCTTCGGCCAAGAGATCTGAGGCTATTTGGCGGGCACTTTCAATCAAAGATTCATCGCGCAAGACTCGCAGCAAACGTAAATGCGAACGAGAACCTGATTGAGTTGCACCAAGCACATCGCCTTCTCGACGTTGCTCAAGATCAATTCGTGAAAGTTCAAAACCATCTTGGGTTTTGCTAACCGCGTCTAATCTCTCGCGCGCTGAACTTTCTGCTGGCGCGGAAGTAACTAAGAGACAGAGCCCTGGTGATGTACCACGTCCCACACGGCCGCGTAATTGATGTAGCTGAGATACGCCAAAGCGCTCAGCATCCATAATGACCATCACGGTGGCATTTGGTACATCCACGCCGACTTCGATAACTGTGGTTGAGATCAAGACATCGATTTCCCCTGCAGCAAAAGCCTGCATAGTCGCGCTCTTTACTTCACTGCTTTGTCTACCGTGTAGCGGAGCAATTCGTAGCCCCTTTAGCGGACCCGATTGCAGTTTAGGTCCCAACTCTTCAACAGATGCAATATCGGGTGAACTCTCTCCATATAAAAAATCCAGATCAGCATCTTCAGATGTACCTGCAGAAATTCGTGGAGCGACGATGTAGGCCTGATTGCCTTGTGCCACTTCTTCTCTAATTCGCTCCCAAGTACGGTCAAGAAATGTTGGCTTCTCTAACGTTGGAACGAGATGAGTGGTGATTGGCTGTCGGCCTAAAGGAAGTTCGCGCAGAGTTGAGACATCTAAATCGCCAAAGACGGTCATGGCAACCGTTCTGGGAATTGGTGTTGCTGTCATGACTAAGAGATGCGGCGGATTAACTGCCTTAGTCTTAAGCGCATCACGCTGTTCAACTCCGAATCGGTGTTGCTCATCCACGACAATTAGTCCTAAGTCCGCAAACGCTACAGATTCACTCAGCAATGCATGTGTGCCGATTACGATTCCTGCTTGGCCGGATGCGGCAAGAGCCAAAGCTTCCTTGCGCGCTGCGGCACTTTGGGAACCGGTTAACAAAGTTACTTGCGTTGCATTTTCAACGCCGCCCAACATTCCGCCCTGTGCAAGGGGCCCCAATAATTTTTCGATCGTTCGAAGATGTTGCGCAGCTAAAACTTCAGTTGGGGCAAGTAGCGCTGCTTGTCCACCGCTATCAATAACAGCCAACATTGCTCGTAAAGCAACTACCGTTTTACCTGAACCCACTTCACCTTGCAGCAAACGATGCATCGGATATGGCGCTGCTAAATCACTTTCAATCTCTCGGCTCACTTGAACTTGTCCTGCAGTTAACTGCCAAGGAAGCGCCGCATCAAATGCACTTAGTATTCCTGAGCTCTTCGCTTTCCTAGAGGTTGCTTTCAATGCCCGCAGTTGTGCACGCCGTTCTAAAAGAAGTAACTGCATCAAGAGCGCTTCATCGAAGGTAATTCGCTCGCGTGATTTTTCAGCGCTATCTAGATCAACTGGATTGTGAATCTGCGCTATCGCTTGTTGCAGAGTTGGATATCCGCGCTCAGCTAAGATCCTTTCGGGGATAAAATCTGTAATTTCATCCAGTCCACTAATTACCAGATTTATACACTGGGCAATCTTCCAAGACGGCAACTTTGAACTTGCTGGATACATTGGCAAGAATTTCCCCGCAAAGTCAGCGACTGCCGAATCGACATCATTGCCATCAGGAATCATTTCGTAATCGGGATGAGCCAATTGACGTTTGCCATTAAAAACTCCGACTTTGCCGGCGAAGAGCCCTTGTCGACCAACACGTAATTCTTTCTCGCGCCAGGCTTGATTAAAGAAGGTGAGCGACATTTTTGCACTTCCATCAGTAACGATCACCTCAAGGATGCTTCCCTTGCGTGCATGAAGCTTGCGAGAAGTTGAGCTAAAGATTTCCGCGAGGACGGTTACTTCATCGCCTTCTTTAAGTTCTGCGATATCACTTAACTCACCGCGCACCAGATATCTTCTTGGATAATGATGTATCAAATCTGAGAGAGTTTTGTAACCAAAGACCGAATCCAAGACTTTGGCGGTGCGGTCGCCAACGACATTTACTAATTTGGAGTCGAGGCCGGCCATGTGGCTCATTCTCGCGTGAATTGGGACGAATTAGCGTGAGGGTGGCGTTGTCGCTACTATTGGGCTCTGCAAGTCCGCTGGGCCGCAAATGGGGTTCCGGCTTAAGAAATTTGAAATTAAGAAGGAGTACTGCTGTGGCATCAACATGCGATATCTGTGGCAAAGGGCCCAGCTTCGGAAATAAAGTTTCCCACTCTCAGGTAAAGACACGTCGCCGCTGGAATCCAAATATTCAGCGCATCAAGACTCTGGTTAGCGGAAGCACCAAGCGCCAGAATGTCTGCACATCTTGCCTAAAGGCTGGCAAAGTCGTTCGCTAAATAATTAGCGAAAGTGGCTCCAAACTCGGTCTGATTCAAGCGCCGGGATTCCTGATAAACCTGAACCGCTTAAAACTTCGCCTATCCGCACGCCCGGAAGATCTACACCGGTTGCAAATAAAACATGATCTTCTCCCCCGCCAAAAATCAACAGCCAAACATCTATCTTCAACTCGGCAGCTAGAGATTGTAAAGAGCTAAATTCTTCAGATTTGGTGATGAGTTTTGCATCAAAGTAAAGTTCTACCCCTGACGCCGCCGCAATCTGTGCTGCTTGCTCCATAATTGAATCGCTAATGTCGCACATTGCTGTCGCTTTAGATGAATCAAATCCGTAATCAATAGTTGGGTTTTTAAACTCCCTTAGAGCTTTCTCCTGCGTTTCATCTTTTGGCGACCCCTGACTTTGCAAAAGTGTTAAACCGGCCGCCGACCACCCGGTTAGTGATGATAGAAAAATCCCATCTCCAACTTTTGCTCCATCTCGCGTAATCGCTTTATCGCAGTGTCCTACAGCAGTCATGGAGATAACCAACTTCTCACTTCTCGATATATCCCCACCAATGACGTGCAGCCCAGCAAGATCAGCTTCAAATTTTATTCCCCGCGCAAGATCTTCAATCCAGCTCAGCTCTTCAGCGCCAGTTAACCCAACCGCTACTAGTAAATAATCGGGTATTGCTCCCATTGCAAGAACATCAGCAGCATTTGCAGCGGTTACTTTGCGACCAATTTCAAAAGGAGTTGACCAATCGGAGCGAAAGTGAACGCCCTCGACGGCCATGTCGGTGGTCATTACTTGCCGCTTCTCCCCCGTAACAACCGCCGCATCGTCCCCAATACCGACTTCAATTCTCGGGTCAGAACTCGCAAAAATTTCACGGAGCCGCGCGATCACCTGCGTTTCACTGAATGCTCCCGAACGATCTGCCATAGCGCCAAGACTAGAACATCCATGCAAGTTGGAGTACCTTTATGCTCATCTTCAAAGGCGAAGCGTTCACTAGAAGGGGTTAACCACAATGTCAGTTCAAGCATTCATTCTGATTCAAACTGAAGTCGGTAAAGCTTCCAGCGTCGCCAAATCTGTTTCAGCGATCCCAGGTGTAACGCTCGCAGAAGGTGTTACAGGTCCTTACGATGTGATTATGCGCGCAGAAGCGCCATCAATGGAAGAGTTCGGACGCACCATCTTGTCCAAGGTTCAGGCAGTTGCGGGCATTACTCGCACTTTGACTTGCCCAGTTACTTACTGATTGCTTTCTAGTTTCCCAAAACTCCATTATTGCGCAATTGCGCGCTCTTCATAAGGTGGCTGATCACATCGGTGTATGTGACTCCTGTTGCGGCCCACATCTTTGGAAAAACTGATGTCGCAGTAAACCCCGGCATTGTATTTAACTCATTAATTATTACTTCATTATTTGGGGTCAAGAAAAAATCCACGCGTGCAAGTCCTGAGCAGCCGAGGGATATAAAAGCTTCTACTGCTTTCTCGCGTATTTCATCGCTAATTTTATAGTCAATCGGCGCAGGTAGTTCGATAGTCGTAGCACCATCTAAGTACTTTGCTTCGAAATTATAGAATTCATATTTAGAGTCAATTTTTATTTGACCTACCAGGGATGCTTTTGGTTCACCAGTTATTTCAAGAACAGCGCACTCAATTTCAGCGCCGAGGATTTCTTGTTCAACTAAAGCTTTGGTATCAAATTTATAAGCTTCATTAAGCGCTCCAGCAAAATCTGCAGAAGATTTAACTTTGGTGGTACCACGGGATGACCCGCCTCGAGCTGGCTTAACAAAAACTGGGTAGCCCAATTGATCAGCCTCTTTTTGAATCGCGGCAGATCCGGTTTGCCACTCAACTTGGCGAACAACAAACCCTGCTGCAACTTTTATTCCTTGAGCTGCAAAGATCGGCTTCGCAAATGACTTATCCATTGCAACAGCAGATGCTAAAACTCCGGATCCCACATAAGGAATATCTGCAATTTCTAATAGCCCCTGAATCGTTCCATCTTCACCATAAGGTCCGTGCAGTAGGGGGAAGACAATATCGATATCTAAATTCTTTCCTTCTGAGGTAAATCCATCAGCGCTAAGGGATACCGATATTCCTTCCTCAGGAATGCTTGGAAGTACACCATCGGCAAGTGCAAGTGAGTAAGTATCTGGAAGAAGAAGCCATCTTCCGTTCTTGCTAATGCCGATCAAAATGGGCTGATACTTTTGACGATCGATCGCAGAAAGAACGCCAGCTGCAGAAATGCAAGAAATCTCGTGTTCACTTGAACGTCCACCACAGATAATTGCAACGCGTTGCGTCATCGAATGAAATTCTCTGCTTGTGTGGTGATCTCCATCAAACGTTGCAGTGCTTCCGCAGGAGTAAGTGATCCGTTGACGATATCCGCTACTGATTCGATCACTGGAACTTCTACCCCGACGCGATGAGCAATCTCAACTATCGCCCCTGATGAAGCGACGCCTTCCACTGTCTTCGCCCATTGTCCAAGTGCGGATTCCATAGAACCAGTGCTACCCAATAATTCGCCAAAGGTTCTGTTGCGTGAGAGCGGTGAGCCACACGTCGCGACTAGATCACCCATCCCCGCCAATCCTGCAGCGCTAAGTGGATCTGCACCGTGCGCTGCGCATAAGCGAGCAACTTCATTTAACCCACGAGTAATTAGCATCGCTTGGGTATTTTCTCCGAACCCCATACCTATTGAGATACCAACGGCTAGTGCAATCACATTTTTAATTGCACCTGCCAACTCGCAGCCAAGTAAATCTACAGATGTGTAAACGCGGTAATAAGGTGTACGAAATAGCGCACGTACTTCTTCGGATGTCGCTTGGTTTGTGGCAGCCGCAACTGCGCCAGCAGGTTGGCGCAGGATTAGCTCATCTGCCAAGTTTGGTCCAGTAATGAGTGCCACGCGGTGCTTGCCAATTACTTCTTCCAGCACTTCAGTCATACGAAGCTGGGTACTAATCTCAATACCTTTGAGGGTGCTGACAATTAGGCAATCATCTGAAAAATACGGCTTCCAAGACTGCAACGTAGAACGCAATTGCTGTGAAGGAATCGCCAAAACATAATTCTTGCTGAAAGCAAAGGTCTCCGCTAAATCCGTTGTTGCTCGGATTTCACTTGGAAGTACATTTTGACCGATGTATTTCGAGTTGGTGTGCTTAGTATTGATTTCATCTACAACATCGGCGTTGCGGCCCCAAAGCATGACTTCATTTCCGGCATCGCAAAGAACCTGCGCAAGGGTTGATCCCCACGCGCCAGCTCCGAATACCGATACTCTGCTCATCGCTTCTTACCCCTTGCTCGTTGTCGCTTCTTCTTAAAGTTGCCGGTGCGCGGCAAGTCAGAAGTATGTGGGTCAAAGATTACTTCAGGGCGCTTCTCACCACGAATTTCCTCAAGCAATGCGGTGATTTCTCGCATAACTTTGGCCGTGGCTTCGATCAAGGCTTTCTGATCATCGCCTTTGCCATACCAGGGTGAAAGATCGACCGGTTTGCCGGCAACAATGGTTATCCGAGTGCGTGGAAAAATTCTTATCTTCTTGGAGTATGTCGGCATCAATACTTGCGAACCCCACTGCGCTACTGGAATCACGGGAGTATTTGTAGTCAGCGCAAGGCGTGCCATTCCAGTCTTTGCAACCATCGGCCAATGGTCTAAATCTCGAGAGAGTGTTCCTTCGGGATATACACCAAGTAAATGTCCCGCCTCAAGAAGTCGTTTCGCGTGGTCTACCGCTTTGCCCGCATTAGGAGTTTCGCGTTCAACAGGTACTTGTCCCGCCGCCAACAGAATGCGACCAATAATTGGTACACGGAATACTCCGATTTTTCCAAGAAAACGAGGTGCGCGACCATTCTTATAGAGAAAGTGTGCAAAGTTCAAGACATCAAAATACGAGAGATGATTATTGGCAACAATTACACGACCGGTCTTGGGAATGTTTTCCGCTCCGATCCAAGTGTGCTTTGTTATGGAGTTGATAATTGGAATCAAAACTCTGGCACATATCTTGAAAGTTAGATTTGTACCAAGCGGATGCCCCGTAGGAGGCGCATAAGAAACACGCATCTGGGCCATAACACAATGCTAGTGGGCAAAGAAAAACTGGGGCCAGCAATCGCTGACCCCAGTTTTAGAACTTTCTAAAGAAGTTCTAAGAAGTAATTTACTTACGCTTCTTAGCGGCTTTCTTTACAACCTTCTTCGCTGCTGGCTTCTTCTTAGCAGCCTTCTTAGCAACCTTCTTGGCTGCTGGCTTCTTCTTAGCAGCCTTCTTTGGTGCAGCCTTCTTCGCTACTGGCTTTGCGACTGGCTTTGGTTCTGGCTTTGGAGCCGGACCTAGCTTGCGCTCACCTGAGATGACATCCTTCAAGCCCTTTGCAGGCAAGAAGCGAGCCTTCTTTGAAGCCTTGATCTTGATGGTTTCGCCTGTGAATGGGTTACGGCCCATACGTGCTTTGCGATCAACCTTCTTGAACTTACCGAAATCGTTGATCATTACATCTTCACCCTTTGACATGGTGCGTGTAATTGTGTCGAATACGATTTCTACAGCGTGTGCTGCTTCTTTCTTGCTGTCGTTGAAGTGTGGGGCCAACGCGGCAATAAATTGTGCCTTATTCATCTAAATCCCCTTAGATTTACGCGTAAATTAAGCATTTGCTTAACTTGTGTATAAAACTTAATCCTTTTTATAGGGTGATAGCGATATTAACGCGGGCGTGTCGCGAATTAATATTTCTTAGAAATCGCAATATTTATGCGTAAAAAACTCTCATTTACAAGTTGAGAGTTGTTCATTTGCAACTCACCCCTCAATAAAGTTGGCGTTTTACGCTTCTTTTCAACCACGAAAAGCAAATATAGATTGAGAAAATGCTGCCTAAATGCGAATAGGAAGTGTTTTAGGCTTATAACTGGGGCGTTTTGCCTCATAAGCATCGATTGAATCGGTCTGCTTTAAGGTTAACCCGATGTCATCGAGGCCTTCCATCAAGCGCCAGCGTGTGTAATCATCTAATTCAAAGGGGATACTCGTTGATCCGTAAGAAACTGTGCGTGATTCAAGATCAACTTTTATCTGAGTACTCGGATCCTTTTCTATAGCCACCCAGATCGCTTCAACGGCTTCCTGCGGCAAAATAACGGTGAGCAAACCGCCCTTTAATGAGTTGCCGCGGAAGATATCGGCGAATCGGCTCGAAATAACCGCCTTAAAGCCATAGTTCTGCAGCGCCCACACTGCGTGCTCGCGCGAAGATCCAGTACCAAATTCTGGTCCCGCAACAAGTACGGTTCCGCTCTTATATTGCGGTTGATTCAAGACAAAGTCAGGATCGTTGCGCCAAGCGGCAAAGAGGCCATCTTCAAAGCCGCTACGAGTAACTCGCTTGAGATATACCGCAGGGATGATTTGATCGGTGTCTACATTGCTGCGGCGAAGTGGAACTCCGCTGCCCGTGTGTGAAATGAATTTTTCCATTTTTATCTACCTTTCTAGAAATTCTTAAAGATCCGCCGGTGATGAGAGCGTGCCGCGAATTGCGGTCGCTGCAGCAACTAGTGGGCTTACCAAGTGGGTTCTTCCACCTTTTCCTTGTCGGCCTTCAAAGTTACGATTTGAGGTCGAGGCAGAACGCTCGCCAACGCTCAATTGGTCCGGATTCATTCCCAAGCACATTGAGCAACCTGCATTTCGCCATTCAGCGCCAGCGTCAAGAAAGACTTTGTCTAATCCTTCAGTCATAGCTTGTTGGCGAACTCGCTCAGAACCAGGCACAACCAACATACGAAGGGACGAAGCAATTTTCTTACCTTCTAAAATCGATGCGGCTGCACGTAAATCTTCGATGCGCCCATTTGTGCAAGAACCCAAGAAAACAGTGTCAATGGCTATCTTTTTCAGCGGAGTACCAGCGGTGAGACCCATATATTCAAGTGCACGCTCTGCTGCTCCGCGCTCTTCAGCATCCTTGATATCAGCGGGATTTGGTACAGATGCATTAAGTGGCAACCCTTGACCTGGGTTAGTTCCCCAAGTTACAAAAGGTTCTAAATTATCTGCATCAATAGTTATCTCTAAATCAAATTTGGCATCGCTATCTGAAAATAGCGTCTGCCAATAACTTTGCGCTGCCTCGAAATCTTCTGGGGCGTGTGGCTTTCCTTTGATGTAATCAAAGGTCTTTTGATCCGGTGCGATAAGTCCGGCACGAGCGCCAGCTTCAATCGACATATTGCAAACGGTCATGCGGCCTTCCATTGAGAGTTCGCGAATAGCAGATCCGCGATATTCAATAATGTAACCCTGACCGCCACCGGTGCCGATCTGGGCGATGATCGCCAAGATAATATCTTTAGCAGTGACGCCGGTCTTTAACTTTCCTTCAACGTTTATCGCCATCATCTTTGGTCGAGTAGACGGCAAAGTCTGCGTTGCAAGAACATGTTCTACTTCGGAAGTTCCAATGCCGAAAGCGATTGCGCCAAATGCGCCGTGTGTGGATGTGTGCGAATCTCCACACACAATTGTCATTCCTGGCTGGGTAATTCCGAGTTGTGGCCCAACGACGTGTACTACGCCTTGATCAGCATCTCCCAGTGAATGTAATCGAATCCCAAATTCTTTAGCGTTATTGCGCAAAGTATCGATCTGCAATTTTGATACAGGGTCGGCAATTGGCTTTAAAATATCTAATGTAGGTGTGTTGTGATCTTCAGTTGCAATCGTTAAATCTGGGCGGCGCACTTTGCGGCCAGCCAGGCGAAGACCGTCAAAGGCTTGTGCGCTGGTAACTTCGTGAATTAGTTGCAAGTCAATGTAAAGAAGATCTGGTTCTCCCGCTGCTGAGCGAACGATGTGGTCATCCCAAATCTTCTCTGCCAGTGTTTTACCCATATTCGATAAACCTTTTCCAATTCTTGCATCTCATTAAATGGGATGCTAATCTCGCTGAGTGGATAAGAAGAATAGCGGAGTTGGCGTATTAGATAAAGCGGTTACCATTTTAGGAACCCTTGAATCAGGCCCGCATTCACTTGCCGAACTCGTTGCGGCTACTGGCATCGCACGCCCAACTGCCCACCGCCTTGCGGTAGCGCTCGAACACCATCGCTTAGTTTCTCGTGATTTGCAGGGGCGCTTTGTGCTTGGTCAACGCTCCGGTGAACTTGCCGCAGCCGCAGGCGAAGATCGTTTACTCGCCGCTGCCGCCCCCGCACTTGCCGCCTTGCGCGATGCAACAGGTGAATCGGCGCAGCTTTACCGCCGTCAAGGAGATATCCGCATCTGTGTAGCAGTTGCCGAGCGTTTATCTGGTCTACGAGATTCTGTACCGGTCGGTGCATCGTTGACTATGCAAGCAGGTTCGGCTGCGCAAATTTTATTGGCTTGGGAAGATTCAGAAAAGATTCACCGCGGCGTTAAGAACGCGCGATTCACCGCTGCACATTTAGCGGCAGATCGTCGCCGTGGTTGGGCGCAATCTGTTGGAGAACGCGAAGCTGGCGTTGCATCGGTTAGCGCACCGGTTAAGGGTCCTAATGGAAAAGTTATCGCCGCAGTCTCTATCTCTGGCCCGATCGAACGTTTAGGTCGTCAACCAGGTCGAGTACATGCAGCGGCTGTTGTCGCCACCGCTGCGCGCTTAACCGAGTATTTAACTAAGAGCTAGCTATTTAATAAATCAAGTTCCTTTAGAACTTGTGAGATAACACCAAAGCCAAAGCCTTTTCGCTGCAGCAACGATTGAATTCTGCGGATTTGAACTTCTGGCTCAAGGCGCGACATGGTGTTGTACTTTTTAAAGGCGAGATCAAAGGCGCTGCGGTATTCGCTATCGTCATCAATCTCATCAAGTGCTTCATCAATTGCGCTCTGCATAACGCCCTTTTGACGTAACTCCCCCGCAATTATTCGCTTAGAGATTTTCTTATGGTTATGGCGCGACTGTGCCCAAGCTTTGGCAAACTCTTCATCATTGACGAGGCCGGCTTCTTGCAACCGGAAGATAATCGCTTGTGCCACATCATCTTCAACGCCCCGGGTCTTTAGATGTGCGAGAAGCTCGCCCTTACTTTTCGCACGAGTAACCAACGCATTTAGCGCGATGGTATGTGCTACTTCGTAAGGGTCGGAGCCTTCGCCACCATTCCTAGATTTTCTAGGGACCTTTACAAATTCCAGGCTGATTAGAAATCAACCTCTGCTGCAGCCTCATCGATCGCAGCTACGAGTTCGGCATCGACCTCAATCGGCACAAAGTGAGCGCGAATCTTCGATTCGATCTCATTCGCTAGATCTGGGTTATCGATTAGGAAGGCGCGTGAATTCTCTTTGCCCTGTCCTAGCTGATCTGCTTCGTATGTGTACCAAGCGCCAGCCTTCTTCACTACGCCGATTTCAACGCCAAGGTCGATTAGTGAACCTTCACGTGAGATACCTGTGCCGTAGATGATGTCGAATTCTGCTTGCTTAAATGGTGGAGCCATCTTGTTCTTAACGACCTTAACGCGGGTGCGGTTACCGACCGATTCGGTGCCATCCTTAAGGGTTTCGATGCGACGGATATCTAGGCGAACTGAAGCGTAGAACTTAAGTGCTTTACCACCTGTTGTTGTTTCAGGTGAACCGAAGAATACGCCGATCTTTTCGCGGAGCTGGTTGATAAAGATTGCTGTTGTCTTTGATTGGTGAAGAGCGCCGGTGATCTTGCGCAGGGCTTGTGACATAAGGCGTGCTTGCAAGCCCATATGTGAATCGCCCATTTCGCCTTCGATTTCAGCGCGCGGAACAAGTGCTGCAACAGAGTCAACGACAACGAGATCAAGTGCACCGGAACGGATCAACATATCCATAATCTCAAGCGCTTGTTCGCCCGTATCTGGTTGTGAAACTAGGAGTGCGTCAATATCAACGCCAAGTTTCTTTGCGTACTCTGCATCGAATGCATGTTCAGCATCGATAAATGCGCAGATGCCGCCAGCTTTTTGAGCATTTGCAATTGCGTGCAAGGTAAGTGTTGTCTTACCGGAAGATTCAGGTCCGTAGATTTCTACGATACGTCCACGTGGCAATCCGCCGATACCGAGTGCGATATCGAGTGCGATTGAACCGGTTGGGATAACTTCAATGATCGTATTTTGACGATCAGACATCTTCATTACTGAGCCTTTTCCAAATTGACGTTCAATCTGGGCGAGCGCGGTGTCGAGCGCCTTCTGGCGATCAGATGTATTTTTCTCTTCGGCTTTACTTGCTTTTTCAGCAGCCACGTTTTACTCCTTTAGATAAGAACGTCTATGCATCTGCATATTCGTTGGTATTCGGCCCAGAAGGTACGGTGCTCCAACGACGGCCTACGAGGCTTATAGAGAGCCTGTGGGCGGAGGATGGGACCGCTCTGGTTGTGCAGGGATAACTTTATCCGAACATCTGTTCGAAAGGTATCAGGCTGGACTGACAACGCCTTTAGGCGTGTCGCACTAGGCCCCGTGGGAGGATGCCCGGGTGTTGATCCTGCTCCCGCCTTCCGAGAAGAAGAATTCAACGACTAAACCGACGCCTGCGATCAACGTCTACACGGGGGTTCTCTATCAGGCCCTGGATTGGGCCAGCCTTTCTGCCGCTGCCAAGAAACGGGGAGCGAGCGCGGTTGTGATCATCTCCGCGAAGTACGGGGCGGTTCGGCCCGATCAGCTAATTGAGAGCTACAAGGAAAAAATCGATAACAGCGCAATGCGTGCGCCGGTCTCTGCGGTTTTAGATCCAATCAAAACTCCGTTAATCGTGGATTGCCGATCATCAACCTATAAAACGGTTTGGCACTCCCCCGTGGAAAAGACGGTTGAAGTTCGCATCTCAACGGTGGTCGATGGCGTGCGCACCGTGGTCACGCATATGTCGAAGAAGACGCGCGGTGAGATTACAAGATGGCTTCTGCAATCGCGTTCTATGCCCGAGACCCCGGAAGACTTGTATGCAATCGTTTCGGAAAAATATCCTTGTGCTCTTACCCCAAGTGATGCCGTTACGCCTTGGATTCTGGAAGTTATTGCAGTTTAGTTGATTGCGCTCGCTATTTAATTTTTTGCTAAATATCCCCAAGCTAAGCTGGCGGCAATCGCTACCCAAATTTGATATGGAACAAGCAGCAGCCCCATCGCCATCGATGCCCTAAAGGCTAGAAGAAGCACTGGGAGTGTTAGAAGTGCAGCAGAAGTTAAAGCAAGCGATGCATATAAGAAATTATGTGGAACATAGAATTGATAAGCCCAAGTTAGTGCGGCGGCGATACTCAAGCCAAAGAACACGAGCCAAGTTATATTCTCAAATCGGGTCAACGATCTTGATACTTGATAAGAGGCAATACCGAGAACTGCAAAGTTATAAGGCCAAATCAATCCGATAAAGGCGCTAGGTGGCTGCCACGATGGACGATTCAGTGTTGAATACCAACCAGGTGAGGATGAGACCCAAATTCCAGAACCGAAAGCGTAAATAAAGACGAAGAGAATTCCAATTGCTGCCGCGATCAATTTGAAATCCATAGCAAGAATCTAGCGGAAGTAGCTAGTGAACGCGCAATTTATAGCTTATGGAGTTTAAGTTTTATTCCTAGCCAACTTCCGATAAAGACCGTTGCGAAGAAGACCCAGCCAGAGAGTGCAAATGATTGTGTGCCTGATAGCAAAACTCCAACGGTGCAGCCGAGTGCGATCATTGAACTCCAGCCCAGAAGCACTCCACCGAGCAGCGCCGTTAGCCCATTGCGCAAAGTAATCTGCTGAAATTTGAAGCGGTTTCCGGTCAGTGCGGCGGCAAATGAGGCGAGAACTATTCCAAGAATGAGCCAGCCATTATTTACAATCGCATCTGAAACGATTGCGACGCATCCAGCCATTAGATCTAAGCCATCTAAGTTTTGTGGAATCCAACTCTTGCCTTCAAAGTAGGTGCGCGAAGTTGTGCTTATCTGCCTAGTCACTCCTAGGGGTTCGATACGAAGATATGCAAAGGTTCCGATAACGCCAAAAATTGCGCCAGTCGTTAATGGACGCCAGCGATTAATAAAGAGAGATTGGCGCAGCGTCGCTGCGGTGATTTTCTCTGGTACGGGATTTGCAATCGGTGTTGAATTCTTGCCCCACTTTATGGCGATAATCGCAATTACAGAAAGTACGAAAAGGGTTAGGAGAAGTGCGCCGCCATAACCTAACTTGTGTGGCAGCCAAGTGGTAGGCGCGTCACTAATTGATTTTGAGTAAAACAGATTCCAACTTTTAAAACCTAAACCAAAGCCAACAAGGGAACCGAGAAGTGCTGGATAGGCGCGCAGTGAACCCTGGCCGATGCGATACAAATGTCCGCTGATGCAAGCACCTGAAAGTGCCATTCCAACTCCAAATGCCAATCCCGCAACAACAAGAGCAAGACTTACCGGACCAATATGAGCACCTGGTGGAACGCTCTCCGAACTTGTATCGGGTAAGAACTGTCCAAAAACTATTGCATATCCAATTGCACCAACTGCGATTGCGCTAATGATTGATAAAAATGGCGTTGTATCCCGATCTTCGATCGCATCGCGAAAAATGCAGAAGAAGCAAAACCTACCGCGCTCAAATGCAATACCGAGTGCGCTTCCAATCAAAAGTGAGAGAGCGGCGTTAACCCCGGCTCCCTCTTTGCCACTTAAGAAATAGGCAGTTGCCAGCAAAAGCGAAATGATTGCGCTGGCGGCGATAGTGCGAAGCGTGTCCGCTTTACCCCAGATAGGAGCCTCAACAGAGGTTCCGCTAGTTGCGGAACCTCTTTCAAAGTTAGTATCTGCGCTAATTATGCAGCTCCCCAAATAGTTCCTGATGGATTGCTAATTGGATTACCAACGCTGTTGCCGTACTCAGTCCAAGAACCGTCATAATTTTTAACGTCATATCCGAGAATCTCACTGAGAACGAACCAAGTAAGTGATGAACGCTCTCCAATACGGCAGTAAGTGATGATCTTTTTCTTGCCATCAATACCCTTATCGGCATATAGCTTCTTCAAATCAGCAACTGACTTGAATGTTCCGTCAGCGTTAACATTTTGACCCCAAGGAACATTTACTGCTCCAGGAATATGTCCGGCACGAACTGCTAGCTCTTGGAAACCAGCAGGTGCAAATATCTTGCCGCTGTATTCATCCGCCGAACGAATATCGACCATGTCTACTGTGCCCTTTTTGCGAACCGCCGGCAAGACATCTTGGTTCAACGTTGCGCGGATAGATCTATCTGCTTGCTTTGCCACGAAATTTCCTGCCTTTGGTGATGGAACAACGCTGGTGAATGCTCGACCATCTCTCTCCCACTTAACGCGACCACCATCAACTAGACGAACATCTTCAATACCGTAGGTGTTAAAGATCCACGCGCCCCAAGCGGCAAACCAGTTGTTCTTATCGCCATAGAGCACAACTGTTGAGTTCTTATTGATACCCGCAGCACGAGCCAACTTCTCAAATCGTGTTCGCGAGACGATGTCACGATTTACTACTTCAACCAGATCTGTGTACCAGTTGAACTTAACCGCATTCTTAATGTGGCCTCTTTCGTATAAGCCAGCCTCGGTACTAACTTCAATGATCTTCACATCGGGATTATCTAGATTCTTTTCTAGCCAATCGGTTTGCACAACTGAGCGAGCCAAGTTCTTTGGAGCAGCCGTCGATGGTGCAACTGATATTCCTGCAACTAGCCCCACGCTTATTGCCGCAACAATTAGCGATTTTTTCCTCTTTATCTTGCTTTTTAACATAATTCTCTCCTGTTTTTAGTTAAATGAAATTGGTTTAAAAGTAAAGGTAAAAACTAAACGAAGGCGCTGCAAAAATTCAGCAGGCAGAAGTGTTTACGCGACAGAAATCAATAACTCGGCGCTTGGTAAACATAGGCAGAAATATAAAGAGTCAGGTTCTGGTTTGCAACACGCCAATTACTTGCAATTGCGTTTTATCGGTACTTATTAGTTTCGTTTGGATAGGCAGCACATACCGCACGCCAAATATCACTTGCTTCTACGCCTAATTGCAGCGCTTCATCAACGCTCTTACTTCCCAATTCGGTAATTGCAATGTCTTTGCAGAAAGAAGGCGCCCATTCTGGGCCGAACGATAAAGTTAAACGCTCACGCAAATCAGAAATACGCATTTAAAAATTAAAAGAGGGTGCGATCGACGAGAAGTTCAGCTTGTTCGCGCGATTGTTTTGCACTTAGCGGTTGTATTACCTGCCCAATTAGCCAGCGCATGGCAACGCCAGTGCCGGCCTCAGACTTGGTAGCGCCGTATAAGCAGCGGGCAATTTCTAGATAAAGCGGATGGTCAGCGTGTGCCAGGGCGCTAGTAAGTGCGCCTTGATCGTGTACGCGCATTGCAGCAAGAGCGGTATCGGAGGAAATATAGATTGAGAGTTTTTCCAGGGCATCGGCTGGCGTTCCAGCTTTATTGGCTAACTCGATCATGTATTCCACTTCTGCCGTAATCAAGGCGGATATCACAGCGCTCTTATCGCGATAGTGGTTATATAAAGTTGCGCGGGATACTTCAGATGCATCAGCGATTTCAATCATCGAAATGCTAGATAAACCCGATTGGGAAATTAACGTCTTTGTGCCCTCAAGAATTGCGCTCTCTGTTCGGCGATGTGTCGCGCCTTGAGTTGCGTACTTAGGCTGCGTCGACAACGGACAACTTCGCGCTCTCAAGAACCTTTAGTTCAGTTGAGACGTTTGCGATCACTGTAGAAAGTGTTAAGCCAAGTGCTTCGCAGATTGCATTAAGTAGTTCAGATGAAGCCTCTTTTTGGCCACGCTCTACCTCTGAGAGATAACCAAGTGAGACGCGCGCTTCGCGAGCGACATCGCGCAGAGTGCGAGATTGCTCAGCGCGGGCAGCGCGAAGAGTTTGGCCGACTGCGGTGCGTAACAAAGCCATAGTCGTCATCCTTTCTGCTGCGCCGGGGCGCTGGTGTCTCGTTGCCTAAGGATACGCGCAAATGAGGCGATCGCGCTTGCTACCGTGGCGTTTCGCACAACTTCACGGTCACCAGAGAGTGAAAGTTCAATCACCTGCACCGTTGGACCAACAAATGCGACGAAGACTCGGCCGGCATCTGAACCATCGGATGGGCCTGGGCCGGCGACCCCAGTGGTAGCAATCGCCCAAGTGGTACCGAAAGTTTTATTTGCACCGTGCGCCATTTCCATGGCGACTTCTTCGCTGACAACTGAATGTTCTGCAATCGCAGATTTTGAAACGCTTAAATGGGAGATCTTTACTTCAGGTCGATATGCAGTCACCGAACCCAGGAAAACATCCGATGCTCCAGGAACTATTGTTAAAGCGTTGCTTAGACCTCCAGCAGTTAAAGATTCGGCGGTAGATAAAGTCTCACCCCGAGCGCGTAATGAATCATGAATGTCGGAGATTAATCCGATGATCTCATTTGCTAGCGCCATTGAAAATTCCTATCGTTTTTGTGGTTTAAAGGCAGAACGAACATAGTAGGCGCCAGTTATTAGGGTAAGTGCAATAGTGATGTACATAAATCCATCGCGGAACCAGAACAAGTCTGGGTTGAGCGGAAGCACATAAAAGCCGGTACCGAATCCTTGAAGTGTTGCCTTGATTTTTCCACCCTTATTTGCAGGAATAACCCCACGCTTAACGATTGCCAATCGGAAGATCGTAATTCCAACCTCGCGCGCCAAAATAACAATTGTGATCCACCAAGGCATGCGATCAAGAATTGATAAACAAATCATCGCAGTACCGACCATAGCTTTATCAGCAACTGGATCTAGAAATTTTCCCAGTTCGGTTATTTGCTGACGGCTGCGTGCCAACTTTCCATCGACGATATCGGTTAGCCCCAAGATGAAAAAAATCCACCAAGATATTATCTGCCAGTTGTAATCATCTCCACCATTCATAAATAAGGCGATCGCGCCAAAAGGAATTAGCGCTAACCGTCCGATGGTTAATGAGTTAGGCGTTATGAAACTTGGAATTTTCATATCGGGCGCGCCACCAAATCTGCGCCCATAGAATCAATGATCACCGCATCAACATATTGGCCAACCTCGAAATCACTGCCGATAAATGATGTTGTGCCATCTACTTCTGGCCCCTGGTGCGCTGCCCGACCCTCCTGCAGCTCTCTATCTTCGATGAGTACGCGGACGTTTTCGCCGATACGGGCGGAGGCGCGAAGGGAAACCATTTCATCTGCAAGCGAAGAAAGAGACTCAACTCTCTGGCGAATTACATCCTCGTCAACCTTATCGACAAGTTCTAAAGCCTCGGTGTTATCTTCATCTGAGTATCCGAAAATTCCGATCGCATCCAACTTGGCGGCGCTAATGAAGTCCGCTAACTCATCAAAGTCTGCCTGCGTCTCTCCAGGAAACCCGACTATAAAGTTAGAGCGGATACCCGCCTCTGGTGATAAGGCACGAATTTGTGAAATCAAATGTAAGAACTTTTCTGAGTCTCCGAAGCGACGCATTCGACGTAAAACTGTTGGGCTGGTGTGTTGAAATGAAAGGTCAAAGTAGGGCGCGATTTTCTCGGTCTCAATCATCGCCTGCAGTAAAGATGGGCGCATTTCTGCAGGCTGCAAGTATGAAAGCCTGACTCTTTCTACACCATCAATCGCCGCAAACTCTGGCAGAATTTTCTCCATCAACTTCAGATCACCCAGATCTTTTCCATATGAAGTTGTATTTTCACTAACTAAGAAGAGTTCGCTAACTCCATTTTGGGCAAGCCATTTACCTTCCTCAATAATTTCAGTTGGCTTGCGAGATATAAATGAGCCACGAAAGTAAGGAATAGCGCAGAAGGAGCAACGGCGATCACAGCCAGATGCGATCTTGAGCGGTGCCCAAGGCGCGTTACCAAGTCGCTTACGAAATAACGAACCACCGGCACCAAGTGATGATGCATAAGATTCATTGATCGCTTCTTGGCGAGCAGCTGGACGATCTGCAGGAGCGATCGGCAAAAGAGAGCGACGATCGCGCGGCACATGCGGAGTATGGGCATTTCCGGAAACGATTGATTGCAATCGCGCAGAAATATCTTGATAATCATCGAAACCTAAAATGCCATCGGCTTCTGGAAGTGCTTTCGCTAACTCTTGGCCGTAACGCTCGGCCATACAGCCAACCGCCACCACGGCACGCGTTTTCCCGTGCCCTTTTAACGAATTAGCCTCTAAAAGCGCATCAATCGAATCTTTCTTGGCGGATTCAATAAATCCACATGTGTTAACAACTGCAACTTCGGCTGCTTCAACATCTGAAACCAATGTCCAACCATCGGCAGCTAATCTTCCGGCTAACTCTTCAGAGTCGACTTCATTACGGGCACAGCCCATAGTGACAATTGCAACGGTCCGACTCATTTGTCAGATGGTACAGCGTTAGCGCCTACTTAGATCTGAAAGTCTTACGAATCTCTTCGTTGCGCGCACCAAGTGGGGCTATTTTCTCACCATTTAACGTTAAATCTAGGTCACCGGCATTGCTCAAATAAATACTGATGGAAGTTGGAGCATTAAAGCTCTTTGTCTCTCCTTGAAATAAAGGACCCTTATACAAACTCTCTCCATTAATGACGACATCAATATTTGAATTACCACGGGCCGCTGAAATTGTGAGAGTCAATTCTCCAGATACTGCCGGAACTTCATCTGTGGTTTGGGTTGCAGTTGGTGAAGGTTCAGCAGAAGCAGTTGCAGTAGGACTCGTACTGACTGTAGGAGTAACAGTAGTTTTTGAGTTGGAGATAATCACTTGACCTCCGGCGACAGCAGCCAAGACAACAATTGATGCGATAGCTAAAGATTTCCAGGAAACTGTTTTTCGCTCGGTTGGAATTCTTGTTACGTTGTTTTCAACCAACATATCGTGAATCTTGCGTAATTCAGATGAATGCTCTTTGTTATAAAGGTCAATTAGCGTCTGTGCATCTACCGAAATAATTGGTGCGATATTTCTTAGATGGCCACGGGCGTAAGTATCTCCACCACAATGAACGAAATTATCCTTTTCAATTTCTCTTAGCAATCCGGCGCGAATACTTGTACGTTCTGCGAGTTCGTCAATACTCAGGCCAGCGCTCTCGCGCGCCCCTTGTATGAACTCACCTAGTGACATTTCCACTCACAATTCTTACAACACTCGAAATACTGATTCACAAAGTCTAGAGCGCCCATCACCCCCTGCCTAGACAATAGGGTGACGAGAATGAAATATCACCCCCGGGACTAGTCCCCTATTTAGTTAACAGGAGGTGAATTTAGTAATCACGCAAAGTCGCAAGCACGGAATCAAGTTCGTCTGGCTTAACCATAACGGTGCGCGCCTTGGAGCCCTCAGATGGTCCAACGATTCCGCGCGATTCCATTAGATCCATAAGTCGTCCGGCTTTGGCAAAACCAACTCGTAATTTTCTCTGTAACATTGATGTTGACCCAAATTGCGTTCCGACTACCAATTCAACCGCTTGCAAAAGTAAATCTAAATCATCACCGATATCTTTATCGACGAGTTTATTTGATTGCGGTGCAACGGTGACATCTTCACGATAACGTGGAGATAGTTGCTTTTTAACGTGGTTTGTAACCGCTTCGATCTCTCGCTCAGAAACGTATGCGCCTTGTATGCGGATGGCGCGCGATGCACCCATTGGAATGAATAAACCATCGCCTTGTCCAACGAGCTTTTCGGCACCTGGACTATCCAAAATAACTCGACTATCTGCAAGCGAACTGGTTGCAAAGGAGAGTCGCGAAGGTACGTTCGCCTTAATTAGGCCTGTCACAACATCTACTGAAGGCCGTTGCGTTGCGAGAACTAAGTGGATGCCAGCAGAGCGCGCCAACTGCGTAATTCTTACGACCGACTCTTCAACTTCGCGAGCCGCGACCATCATTAAATCGGCAAGCTCATCAATTATCACCAAGAGATATGGATAGGGCTCAACTACGCGATCGCTGCCTGGGGGTGCAATGACTTTTCCGGCACGTACCGCCTTATTGAAATCATCAATATGTCTAAAACCAAATGTGGAAAGATCTTCGTATCGCAGATCCATCTCACGAACAACCCACGTGAGTGCATCAGCAGCTTTCTTTGGATTGGTAATAATCGGAGTAATTAGATGTGGAATTCCTTCATAAGCGGTTAACTCAACGCGCTTCGGATCAATCAAAACTAAGCGGACATCATCTGGAGTCGCGCGCATTAATATTGAGGTAATCATCGCATTGATCATTGATGATTTACCTGCTCCGGTTGCTCCAGCAACAAGCAAGTGAGGCATTTTTGCCAAGTTGGCGCATACGAAGTTTCCTTCAACATCTTTACCCAGGGCAACCAACATAGGATGGTGGTCTTGGCCAGCGACGGTTGAGCGCATAACATCGCCTAAAGCGACGATTTCACGGTCTGCATTCGGGATTTCAATTCCAACTGCAGATTTACCCGGAATGGGTGAAAGTATTCGCACATCGCTACTTGCTACAGCGTAGGAAATATTTTTAGCCAGAGCGGTAATTCGTTCAACTTTGACGGCATTACCGAGTTCAACTTCGTAACGCGTGACAGTTGGACCACGCATAAATCCAGTTACTTGGGCATCGATTTCAAATTGAGCAAATACCTCAGTCAGAGCGGCAACGACTGTGTCATTGGCTTTGGACTTCGCTTTCGCGGCAGGGCCTGTGCGAAGTAAATCTTGCGGTGGTAGCGCGTAGTGAGAATCCGCCGTTAAAAGCAACTGCTCTGGTCGCTTCGTTGTTGCTGGAGTTGTTGAATTCGCAGGAGGGGCCTGAACGTGACGAGGGACTTCTACCGTGAACTCTTCATCAAATTCTTCTTCATCTAAGTCTTCTTCGGCACCTTCATCGGCATGATGATTCCAGGCAACTACAGGCGTTTCAAATGGTGGAGTATCCGTTATTTCAAATTCAGGTTCGTCGCGTTGAGGACGCTTAGACCAGAGCCAGATAAAAGTATTTTTCATCCGAATGGCCACTGATGACAGTGGTGTAGCAGTTGTAACCAGCAAACCAAATATGAATAGCGCAACTAAGAACGGATAGGCCAGCATTGAAGTCATCAATCGTTCCAATGGCATCGAAACTGCGTAACCCAACCAACCTCCGCCCCCGCGCATGGCAGTTGTGCCAGTTGGGTTTATAGCGCCAAGTGAACCGTTAAAGAGATGGGCTAATCCGGCGGCGCTAAATATCATTGTCACAATTCCAACGACGATCCGTGATGTTGCTTTGTGATCATCAGGTGCACGGAATAAGCGAATGGCGAAATAAATTATTACCAGCGGTGCCAAGAATCCGATTGTTCCGAAAGCTCCATATATCACCGCGTAAAGATTGCGGCCAACAAAATTGTCTGCGGCAAACCAGGTTCCAGCAAAAGCGGCCAGTGCCAAAATTAGTAAAAGGAAGGCGAGGCCATCACGATGATGTGCCGGATCTAAATCTCTTGCCCCTCGAGCGAGAAAGCGCACGGTTGAACCAACTGCTTTTGCCAAAGATTTCCAGAGACCATTAAGCGCGCGTCCAATTACAGATAGGGCTGACTTACCAGCCTTGCGCGAGGAAGTACTTTTTTTCTTGGCCACACCTTTAATCCTACTGGCTAGACCTCAATTACTACGGGAACAATCATTGGGCGTCGTCGATGTTTTCCGCCAACCCAACTGCCGATTGTCCGACGAACCACTTGGGAAAGTTGGTGTGTTCCATTTACTCCATCAGCGACAGCACGTTGCAGCGCTTTTTCTATCTGTCCCTTTACTTCATCAAAAAGCGCTTCATCTTCGTTAAATCCACGTGCATGAATATCGGGTCCAGCAACTATCTTGCCGCTTTGTGATTCGATTACAACTACAACCGAGATAAAACCTTCTTCACCTAAAATTCTGCGGTCCTTTAGCGATGATTCGGTGATATCGCCGATGCTCTGTCCATCTACATAAACAAATCCGCAAGGTACCGAACCGGCTACGGATGCTTGATGATCAACCAAGTCAACAACAATTCCATTTTCGATTACAAAAGCATTCTCGCGCGGCACTCCTGCTTGGATCGCTAATTCAGCGTTTGCTTTTAAGTGTCGCCATTCACCGTGAACCGGCAGGGTATATTTTGGCTTGACGATGTTGTAGCAATACAGCAACTCACCAGCGGCGGCGTGGCCAGATACGTGAACCATGGCATTGGCTTTATGAACCACTTTGGCTCCGAAGCGCGTGAGTTCATTGATTACTCGAAATACTGAATTCTCGTTTCCGGGAATCAACGATGATGCCAGAATCACCGTGTCGCCTTCTCCGACTCTGATCTGATGATCACCATTTGCCATACGAGAAAGCGCCGCCATCGGTTCACCTTGCGACCCGGTGCAGATTAATACGACTCTATCGTCGTAGTTATCCAATTCCTTGGCATCAATAACTATTCCTGCTGGCACATTTAAATAACCCATCTCTTCAGCGATTTTCATATTGCGCACCATTGATCGACCGATAAAGACAACTTTGCGATCATGCACCACAGCGGTGTCAATAACTTGCTGCACTCGGTGAACGTGAGATGAGAAAGATGCGACGATTACTCGTTTCTTAGTTGCTGCAATTGCGCGATTTAGTGCAGGGATAATTTCACGCTCAGATGGCGTGAATCCCGGAACATCAGCGTTGGTCGAATCAACCAAGAAAAGATCCACGCCTTCGTCACCAAGTCTGGCAAATGTACGTAAATCAGTAATACGTCCATCGAGCGGAAGTTGATCCATCTTGAAATCGCCAGTGTGAAGAACGGTTCCAGCTTTTGTATGAATAGCAATCGCTAGCGCATCTGGAATTGAGTGGTTAACGGCGATAAATTCCACTTCAAATGGACCAATATCTTCGCGCATTCCTTCTTTAACTTCGCGAGTCAGTGGAGAGATGCGATGTTCTCTGAGTTTTGCTGTAACCAAAGCCAAAGTCAGCGCTGATCCGTAGATGGCAATATCGCCACGTTCACGCAGTAAATAAGGAGTTGCACCAATGTGGTCTTCATGGCCGTGTGTTAGAACGAGACCAATGACATCATCTAGGCGATCTTTAATGTAGCTAAAGTCAGGCAAGATTAAGTCAATACCCGGTTGGTTCTCTTCCGGAAAAAGCACGCCACAATCTACGATTAATAATTTCCCATTTGTTTCAAAGACAGTCATATTGCGACCGATTTCCGCTAAACCGCCGAGCGCCACAATACGTAAGCCACCCGCAACTAGTTTGCTGGGTGTGCCTAGGTCAGGATGTGGGTGGGTCATAAATATTTATACCGCGACGCCACCGGCGATTAGATCTTTACGCAATTGCGTGATCTGCTCTTCGGTTGCATCAACGAGAGGAAGTCTTGTATATCCGCCAGGTAGGCCCATCATATTTAGCGCCGCCTTGGTGAGGATCGCACCTTGGGTGCGGAATGTGCCGGTAAAGATAGGAAGTAATTTTTGATGAATCTCTAAAGCACGCGCCGCGTTGCCTGCAAACCAAGCGTTCAGCATCTCTTTGAGATCTTTGCCTACAGTGTGGCCACATACCGAAACCATGCCAACAGCTCCAACTGAGAGAAGTGGCAAGTTAAGGATGTCATCGCCTGAGTAAACGGGAATTCCACAACGCTTGATTACCCAAGAAGTTGCTGCGACATTTCCTTTCGCATCTTTTAAAGCCACGATCTGTGGGTGGTTATAGAGCTCAACAATTGTGTCCGACTCAATTTCAATCCCGCAGCGACCTGGAATGTCGTACATCATTAACGGAAGATCGGTTGCGCTGGCGATCGCTTTAAAGTGCGCCACAACACCGGCTTGAGGAGGTTTGTTGTAATAAGGAGCAACAACAAGTAGCCCATCTGCGCCAGCTTTTTCGGTGCGCTTTGCTTGATTGATTGAATAGTCGGTTTCGTTATCTCCAGCACCAGAGACCACGAAAATCTTTGGACCGACCACGCCCTTTACAACGCGGATGATCTCCTCTTTTTCAGAAGATTTGGTTGTAGGTGCTTCACCAGTTGTTCCATTTACGGCAATTCCGTCGTGGCCATTAGCAACAAGATGCGCTGCTAACTTTTCTACCCCAGGCCAATCGATTTTTCCATCTTTATCAAATGGCGTCACCATTGCGGTGAGCATACGTCCGAATGGCGCCTCGATTGTCATAGGTGAAACCTACCGTTTTAAGGTGCGATCCGTCCAGATTTTTCAAAAGCTCCGTAGGTAAGTGGCATTAATTTTGCAAATTCCGCTTCCATTTTCTCGGCTACCATCTCAATTTCACGTTGTGGATAGCTAGGAAAATGTGAGCCTTCACGCGCCGTACGAAGTGAGAGAAAGTTCATTAAAGCGCGCGCATTCATAGTCACATACATTGATGAGTAAGTCGCAACTGGCAAAACTACGCGCGCAACTTCACGGGCGACCCCAGCATCGAGCATTTTTTTATAACTATCGTAGGCAACTAAATATGCTTCCTTCATTGCTGAAATTGAAATATCAAATTGCTCTTTTGTTCCATCTTCAAATGTATACGCGCCAGTCTTGCCAACTTGAACTAACTTGCGCTCTTTTGAGGGAATGTAAAAAACCGGATTTAATTCGCGGTAGCGCCCAGACTCTTCGTTATATGAGGCGATCCGATGGCGCATAAATTCGCGGAATACAAATATTGGCGCGCTCACAAAAAATGTCATTGAGGTGTGTTCAAATGGAGATCCATGGCGTTCGCGTGCCAAATAATTAATCAGCCCGGCTGAGCGCGCAGGATCCTCCCCGATCTCATCAAGTGATTGTTCACCAGCAGTTGAAACGCGGGCTGCCCAAATTACATCGGCATCGCTGGCGCTAGATTTAACTAGTTCCACTGTGACATCGTCGCGAAAAACTACTTCTTGGCTCATGGGCGTCACCTTATATATAAGGCGTTACCTCCTTGAGGATATATAAGGCAGAATGCATCCGTGTCTAGAGTGAACCGCGCCACCGCCGCCCAATCTTTGAGCGTATCTCTAACTGTTGGCGCATACGGAATTGCTTTCGGGGCAGCCTCCGTTGCCGCTGGTTTCTCGGTTTTGCAGAGTTGCTTGCTTTCACTCCTAACTTTTACTGGCGCATCACAATTTGCAGTCGTGGGTGTCCTGGGAGCAGGCGGTAGCGCGCTAAGTGGAATAGCCACTGCGACTTTATTAGGCGTCAGAAATACTTTGTACGGATTAAGGATGGCGCCAGTTTTAAACGTTAAGGGGCTGCGGCGAGTATTTGCAGCACACATAACTATCGATGAATCAACGGGAGTGGCACTTTCTCAAGAACATTTAGGCGTTAAGGAAGCGCGCCAAGGTTTCTGGTTAACCGGAATCGGTGTCTTTATATTTTGGAATATTTTCACTTTGGCAGGTGCGTTAGGTGCACAAGCCATGGGAAATCCAGCAGCGTGGGGACTCGATGCTGCGGTACCAGCAGCATTTTTAGGTCTACTTTGGCCGCGCTTAATAAGTAATACAGATCGCGCACTTGCGGTAGGTGCTTGTGCGTTGGCTCTAGCGATGACTCCGTACTTTGTACCGGGTGTACCAATTATCGCAACTGCTCTATTGGCGGTATTTTTTGGATTGCGAGCAAATTTATGGAGATAAATCTGTTGGATCCATTTTGGTTGGCGGTTTTAGGAACGAGCCTTCTCGCATTTATCTTGAAATACCTCGGGCATAGCGTTCCCAAGCGCTGGCTTTCTCATCCGCGAATCTTGAAGATAAATTCTTTAATTCCGATCGCCCTTTTGAGCGCGCTAGTTGCCGTTCAAGCCTTTACCAAAGACTCGCGTTTGATCGCAGATCAGCGGATGGCGGGGGTAGGTGTGGCAATTCTCGCGCTGATTCTGCGCGCACCGTTTCCGGTTGTTGTCGTATCTGCGGCCGCAACTTCAGCTGCGCTATTTCATCTCCAGTAAATTGTGAAAGCTAGATAATAGAGAGTGCTTGTAACTTCGCTTTTAAATCATTATCTGAAGGTTCAGTTAAGTGAGTTCCATCTGAAAATACGATTACTGGGATTGACTTCGCTCCCCCATTGATCTCAATTACCTTTGCAGCCGCTGACTCATCTTTTTCGACATCAATATGATTTACCTGCACATCGAGTTCTTCAAATAAACGCTTTGAGCGGCGGCAATCTCCACACCAGTCAGCGCCATACATTGTGATATCTGCTTTAGCCATTTGCTTGTCCCCTTACATAAACTTGTCTAGGCCGAATGTCAGCCCAGGATTTGAAATAACTTTGCGAACACCAAGTAATACACCTGGCATAAAGCCGGCGCGATCTAGCGAATCGTGGCGAATAGTGAGAGTTTCACCTAGGCCGCCGAGCAAAACTTCTTGATGTGCGACTAATCCGCGCAGGCGGATTGAGTGGACGGGAATGTCGCCAACATTTCCACCACGTGCAGCGGCAATCCCAGACTTTGTGGCATCTGGCATAGCGGCTAAATCAGCATCCTTGCGCGCTTGTGTCATTAGTTCTGCAGTGCGTGCTGCCGTTCCTGATGGAGCATCGACCTTATCCGGGTGATGTAGTTCAATAATTTCAGCAGATTCAAAGTATTTAGCTGCTTTGGTTGCAAACTCCATCATCAAAACAGCCCCAATCGCAAAGTTTGGCGCTATCAAAACACCAACTTTGGGATTAGCGCTAAGTAAATCTTTTACTTTTGCATTTCGTTCGTCATCAAAGCCAGTGGTGCCAACAACTGTGTTAATTCCCTTTGAAATCAAAAATTCTAAGTTTGCCATTACCGAATCGGGAGTGGTGAAATCAACGACTACTTGTGCGCCACTGGAGACGAGTTGATCTAGTGAATCACCGAGATCTAAGGAAGCAACTAATTCAAGGTCGGCAGCAGCGGTTACAGCCTTGACTACTTCTGCTCCCATGCGCCCACGAGCACCAAGTACGCCGACTTTAATCATGATCGCAACACCTTCTCAAACTTAGCCTCGTTATTAAATGGACCGACAAGAGCAAGGGTAGGCGATTTGGTGAGATATTCGCTAGCAATTTCTCTAACGTCGGTTGGGTTTACGCGGGAAATAGCTTTCAAGATATCGTCAAAGCCCATAACTTGGCCGTAAACAATTTCATTCTTACCAATACGGCTCATACGTGAACCAGAATCTTCTTGGCTCAAAACTAGCGACCCACGCACTGCGCCTTTTGCTCGTTCAATCTCTTCATGGCTCATTCCATTTTCAGCGACATCTGCCAAAATTTCACGGATGATTTCCACAACTTCAATTGCCTTAGTGGGATTGCAGCCGGCATAGAAACCGATCTGTCCTGAACCGGCAAATTGTTGAGCATAGGCGTATACCGAATATGCCAAGCCTCTTTTTTCGCGGATCTCTTGGAATAAACGCGATGACATTCCTCCGCCCAGCGCTGAGGCTAAGACTCCCATTGCGAAGCGACGATCATCGGCGCGCGCAACGCCTTCCATTCCATAAAACATATGTGCTTGTTCGGTCTTGCGAGTCAGCAAACCAACGCTGCGCATCGGTTTGGTTTTAACAGGGGTATTAGGGCGAATCTGTGGCGCGCCTTTAACATCTAAGAAATTATCACGCGAAAGCGCTTCTTCCACCATTGCGACAACGCGCTTATGTTTAATATTTCCGGCCACCGCCACAACTAAATCTTGGGGAAGGTACTTCTTCTTATAATAATTAAAGACGCTGCTGCGGGACATTTCCTTGATGGATTTAACTGTGCCCAAAATAGGGCGCCCCAAAGTGGTGTCGCCATAGTAAGTTTCAGCGTATAAGTCGTGCACTAAATCACTTGGATCATCATCGCGCATGGCAATTTCTTCGAGAACTACTTTGCGTTCGGCATCTACATCAAGTGCGGAAACTATTGATGATGTAATCAAATCCGATACGACATCAATTGCCATAGGTAAATCGGTATCGATTACCCGCGCATAGAAGCAGGTGTACTCCTTGCTGGTGAAGGCGTTCATTTCGCCACCAACGGCTTCAATCGTTGCTGATATTTCTAAAGCAGAACGTCGCGTAGTTCCTTTGAAAAGTAAGTGCTCTAGAAAGTGAGAAGCCCCAGCGACTGCCGGGGTTTCATCACGCGAACCTACATTTACCCAGATACCGATCGCGGCGCTGCGTACCGACGGAACTTCTTCCGTGACGATACGCAGACCGCTAGGTAATACTGTGCGACGAACTGACATTTTTGCGCTCTTTACTTATTCAGCGCTCGGCGTAGTTCCATCTTCGAGAACAGGAACCAACGAAAGCTTGCCCTTAGGATCGATTTCGCCGATTTCAACTTGAATCTTGTCGCCAACCTTCATAACTTCTTCTAGGTTTTCAATGCGCTTTCCGCCGTGCATCTTGCGAATTTGCGAGACGTGGAGCAAGCCATCTTTACCTGGCATAAGTGAGATGAAGGCACCAAATGCTGCAAGTTTTACAACGGTACCTAGGTAGCGCTCTCCAACTTCTGGCATTTGTGGATTTGCGATCGCATTGATCTGTGCGCGTGCAGCTTCTGCTGAGGGACCATCAACGGCTCCGATGTAGATCGTGCCATCATCTTCGATTGAAATATCTGCGCCAGTTTCATCTTGGATCTGGTTGATTATCTTGCCCTTAGGCCCGATAACTGCACCAATCTGATCAACTGGAATCTTCACAGAGATGATGCGAGGAGCAAATGGGCTCATCTCATCTGGAGTGTCGATCGCTTCATTCATAACATCAAGGATTGCTAGGCGCGCTTCTTTAGCTTGGTGAAGTGCTCCAGCAAGTACTGATGCAGGAATTCCATCGAGTTTTGTATCTAGCTGCAGCGCTGTAATGAAATCTTTTGTACCGGCAACTTTAAAGTCCATATCACCGAATGCATCTTCTGCGCCCAAGATATCCGTCAAGGCTACGTATTCAACTTTGCCATCAACGCTATCTGAGATAAGTCCCATTGCGATACCTGCAACTGGAGCCTTAAGTGGCACACCAGCATTTAGCATTGCAAGAGTTGAAGCACAAACAGATCCCATAGATGTTGAACCATTTGATCCAAGTGCTTCAGAGACCTGACGGATTGCGTAAGGGAACTCTTCACGTGTTGGAAGAACTGGAATCAGAGCGCGCTCAGCAAGTGCACCGTGGCCGATTTCGCGACGCTTTGGTGTACCAACACGACCGGTCTCACCAGTTGAATATGGTGGGAAGTTGTAGTTGTGCATATATCGCTTATGGTTCTCTGGATTTAAAGTATCGAGCTGTTGCTCCATCTTTAACATATTAAGTGTTGTGATTCCAAGGATCTGTGTCTCGCCACGTTCGAAGATTGCTGAACCGTGGACGCGAGGAATAACTTCAACTTCTGCAGAAAGTGCACGAATATCGCGGAGTCCGCGACCATCGATACGAATCTTGTCACGCAATACGCGCTGGCGGACTAGCTTCTTGGTGAGTGAACGGAACGCTGCAGGAACTTCCTTTTCGCGTCCTTCGAACGCGGCAGAAACTGACTCTTTAACCGCAGCTGCGATTTCATCAATCTTTGTTTCGCGCTCTTGCTTACCTGCGATAGTCATTGCCTTAGCAAGATCATCTTTAGCTGCCTTTTCAACTGCTGCGAATACATCATCTTGGTAATCCAAGAAGACTGGGAATTCTGCAGTTGGCTTAGCGGCTACCTTGGCTAGCTTGGCTTGTGCATCGCACAGGATCTTAATAAATGGCTTAGCCGCATCAAGTCCTTGTGCAACAACTTCTTCAGTAGGAGTTGGTTGACCGTTCTTGATTAGCTCAATTGTCTTCGAAGTTGCTTCTGCTTCAACCATCATGATTGCAACATCGCTATCGCTTACGCGACCAGCAACGACCATATCAAATACTGCATTTTCAACTTGTGAATGGTTAGGGAAAGCAACCCACTGTCCATCAATCAGTGCAACGCGAACGCCACCGATTGGACCAGAAAATGGCAGACCTGCAAGTTGGGTTGACATTGATGCTGCGTTGATCGCAATCACGTCGTACATGTGATCAGGATCTAGAGCCATAACTGTTACGACGATCTGTACTTCATTGCGAAGTCCCTTTACGAATGATGGACGCAATGGGCGATCGATTAGACGACAAGTAAGAATTGCATCTTCTGATGGACGACCTTCGCGACGGAAGAACGATCCGGGGATGCGACCAACTGCGTACATCTTCTCTTCAACATCTACTGTCAAAGGAAAGAAATCGAATTGATCTTTTGGAGTCTTTGAAGCAGTCGTTGCTGAGAAAATCATTGTCTGATCGTCTAAGTAAACTGCTGCTGCTCCTGCTGCTTGACGCGCTAGGCGTCCTGTTTCAAAGCGAATTTCGCGCTTTCCGAATTTGCCATTATCGATAACGGCAACTGCTGACTGAACTTCTTGACCCTCCATGGGTCCTCCTTTAATTTGTGTACCCATTCCAGGTTCGCAAGGAGTTACCAGCAAAAAATGTTAAGTAATGAATCGTCGATCGAAGTTCACGCAAAACTTTGACGCTTTGCGGAAACCACTACCGAGGACCATCGCTTCCACATAAATGACTGGAACCAAACTCCCCTGGCGGGTAGTTATTTAATTAGCGGCGAATACCGAGCTTTTCGATAATCGCACGATAACGATTGATATCTGTCTTTGATAAGTATTGAAGAATGCGACGACGCTGACCCACGAGCAACAACAGACCGCGACGGTTGTGGTGATCGTGTGGGTTGGTCTTTAGATGTGTAGTGATGTCTTCAATACGACGTGAGAGCAAAGCAACTTGTGCTTCTGGGCTTCCGGTGTCGGTAGCTGAAGAACCATACTTTGCAATGATTTCTTTCTTTACTGCTGGTGTTAACGCCATTTCTGGTCTCCTATTAGTTACCGCCACGACGGCGACCGGTTTGATACACGGCCACTCACTTTGATCGTTGGACGGGACTAGATTACCAGCGGGGCTGTGGATAAGGCAAAATGAGAAATTACTGCTCAGTTAATGAGCGAGCCTGGTCACAATCTAGCTTCATCTGCACCAATAGCGGTTCAAGGCCATCAAATTTCAAGGTATCGCGCAATCGCCAACCAAATTCAATTGATGCGTTTTTATCGTATAAATCTAATCCTTCTTGATCTAGCGCATATGCCTCAACTTGCCTTGCTCGCTCTCCCGCAAAAGTTGGATTGGTTCCGATTGAAATGGCTGCTGGCCAATAGTTAATTCCAACAGTTAACCAACCTGCATAAACACCATCACTTGGAATGGTTTGCCCTTCAATATCTCCTAAGTTTGCAGTTGGGTAACCAATTTCGCGTCCACGTTTTTCACCGTGAACTACCACACCATCAAGGCGATGAGGTCGAGATAAAAGAGTCCGTGCTTCTTCTACTTGACCAGAAGTCACTAAATTGCGGATGCGCGATGAGGAAATTATCTCTCCTTCACCCGATTGTAGATCTTGGACATCTACTGTGAAATTAAATTGCTGACCATCTTTTATCAGTGAGTCAACATTTCCTGCGGCTTTGTGGCCATAGGTAAAGTTCTTCCCAACAATGATCGTTGACACAGTTAATTGGCCGACCAAAACATCTTTCACAAAATCCGCAGGCGCCATCGCGGCGAATTTTTCATTAAATTTCAGAACTGCAACTTGATCGGCGTTATGGATCTTTAAGAGCTCGACGCGATCCGCCAAGGTAGTAAGTAAAGTTGGGGCGCGATCAGGGGCGAGCACTTGCATCGGGTGAGGATCAAAAGTCAAAGCCACTATATTGCGTCCATCGGCGATTTCTTTAGCGCGATTTAGCAGGAGCTGATGGCCTTTATGAACCCCATCGAAGACTCCGATAAGTACAACGCTGCCGGTAGTCATTTGATAATTATTACCGATTAATTGGCTGCTGCAAAAACGGCGATTGGTTTGGCTTTGCCTGATTCATTCTTCAAGAGCGCGATCAGGCGGTCATCCGGGGAAAGAGCGGCAAATATTTGTTCGCTCGAATTAGATACAAGCGGGCGCCCAAATGAGAGCTCCAAAACTTCATCGAGGGCTAACTCGCGAACTTGGAAGGTTGCGCGCGCAACATCGGAAAGCGCCAGTGGAGTAAAAGTTTGGGTTTTTAAATCATCGAATGAGATGGCTTGGGAGATTGGAAAGCCCGCTACTCGCGTGCGGCGAAGAACTGAGAGGTGACCCCCAACTTGTAATTCGCTTCCAAGATCGCGAGCAATCGCGCGTATAAATGTTCCGGCAGAACAAGTGACATCTATATCTATTTCTACACGCGCTCCCAGGCGGCGAATTTCCAAAATATCTAATGAAGTGATTGTGATGGTGCGGGCGGCTAATTCAAATACTTCGCCAGCACGCACTCTGGCATAGGCGCGTTCGCCATCGACCTTTACCGCTGATACCGAACTCGGGCGTTGTTGAATTTCGCCAACCATCTTTGCTAAACCAGTCTTGATCTGATCATCTGTAACTTGTGATGCATCTACTTCGGAAATTACTTCGCCTTCGCGATCATCGGTGATTGTTGCGGCGCCAAGAACGATAGTTGCGGTGTAGGACTTGTCGCCATCAGTTATGTACTGAAGCAGGCGTGTTCCATTTCCAAAACCAAGAACTAAAACACCAGTCGCCATAGGGTCCAAGGTGCCGGCGTGACCAACTTTGCGAGTACCTAAAGCCGTGCGCGCCACCGCCACAACATCGTGGCTGGTCATTGCAGGTGCTTTATCTACAACAAGAAATCCATCTGACATAGCAGTTTTTGAGAATCAATCTTCAATAATTTTGGGGACTTTATATGGATCTTCTCCCCCAGCAAATGAAGCGTTCTTACGCAGTTGTGCGACTTCTGCATCTAACACGTGAACTTTATCGAGCAATGAGTCGAGCGCTTTGGCAGATTCAGGTAACCCATCTTCAAAGAATTCAATTGATGGAGTAATTCTTGTCTGCAAGTCACGACCGACTGCGCTGCGGATTACGCCTTTAGCGCTTTCCAGCGCAGCCGCTGTTGCCGCGCGTTGTTCTTCATCACCTAATACGGTGTAGAAAATTGATGCGTTCTGCAGATCACCAGTTACTCGCGCATCGGTGACAGTTACGAAGCCAAGACGAGGATCTTTAATCTTCGTCTCAAGTAGCTGCGCAACTACCACTTTGATGCGGTCTGCAACTTTCTGGGTGCGATGTGATTGGCCCATGATTTAAGCCCGCTTCTTCTCGCGCATCTCAAAGACCTGAATGGTGTCTCCGATTTGCAGATCCTTCATATTGCCAAGACCGATACCGCACTCAAAGCCTTCTTTGACTTCTGTGGCATCATCTTTAAAGCGCTTGAGGGAATCGATGGTTAGGTCATCAGCGATGACTTCAGTACCGCGCATAATGCGGGCCTTACCGTTTCGCTTGATAGATCCATCGCGAACGATAGAACCTGCGATGTTTCCAGCCTTAGAAGATTTGAAGATCTCGCGCACTTCTGCGTTACCGAGAATGATTTCTTCGTACTCTGGCTTGAGCAAGCCCTTAAGAGAAAGTTCAATCTCTTCAATAGCGTTGTAGATCACGGAGTAGAAGCGAACTTCTACGCCTTCTTGATCCGCGTAAATTGCAGTCTGTGGTTCTGGCTTAACGTTGAAGCCGATTACGACTGCAGTGGATGCGGATGCAAGAGTGATATCGCTCTTGGTAATTGCGCCAACTCCACGGTGGATAACGCGAAGATCAACTTCGGCACCAACATCGAGTTGCATAAGTGCATCTTCGAGCGCTTCCACGGAACCAGAAACGTCACCCTTGAGGATGAGGTTAAGTGTTGAGACCTTGGACTGCTCCATAAAGTCTTCAAGTGAGACCTTCTTGCGCGCCTTAGCAAGTTGCGCATTTCGTTCTGCTGCTTGGCGCTTTTCAGCGATCTGGCGAGCAGTGCGATCTTCATCAGCAACTAGGAATGTATCTCCTGCACTTGGCACGGATGTAAATCCAAGAACCTGCACTGGACGTGATGGTCCGGCGGTTTCAACGCTCTCGCCATGCTCATCGAGCATTGCGCGTACGCGACCGAATGATCCACCGGCGACAATTGCATCACCGATCTTCAAAGTTCCGCGCTGCACAAGGACAGTTGCAACTGGTCCACGACCACGATCGAGGTGCGCTTCAATGGCAACGCCGCGAGCGCTATCTTGCGCAACAGCGCGTAGATCAATCGCCGCATCCGCTGTTAACAAAATAGCATCAATAAGTTCGTTTACACCAACACCAGATTTGGCAGAGACGTTAACGAATAGCGTTTCTCCGCCATATTCTTCAGCGATCAAGTTGTACTCAGTTAATTGCTGGCGGACCTTATCTGGGTTCGCGCCCTCTTTATCAACCTTGTTAACGGCAACCACAATTGGAACATCGGCTGCTTGCGCGTGATTTAACGCTTCAATTGTCTGCGGCATGATTCCGTCATCGGCTGCCACAACGAGAACTGCGATATCGGTGACCTTGGCACCGCGAGCACGCATTGCGGTGAAGGCTTCGTGACCTGGTGTATCGATAAAGGTAATCGCTCGGTTTACACCGTCGTGATCGTGGTGAATTTGGTAAGCACCGATGTGCTGCGTAATTCCGCCAGCCTCAGATTTGAGAACCTCAGATTTACGGATGGCATCGAGCAAACTGGTCTTACCGTGATCCACGTGGCCCATAACGGTTACTACCGGTGGGCGCGCGACTAGAAGATCAGCATCGAGATCAGCAAGTTCTTGTGCTAAATCGATATCGAAATCTTGCAGTAATTCGCGATCTTCATCTTCAGGGCTAACAATTTGGATGACATAACCAAGTTGCGCACCTAAAATTTCAAAGGTATCGGCATCTACAGATTGAGTTGCAGTAACCATTTCGCCTAAGTGGAATAGGGCGGCAACTAACGCTGCTGCATCTGCGCCAATTTTTTCTGCGAAATCTGCCAGAGTTGAACCGCGACGCATACGGATTTGTGTCTTGCCATCTCCGTGCGGAATAACTGCGCCACCCAATTGTGGCGCTTGCATATTGTCGAATTCATCGCGTAACGCTTTTCTAGATTTTGGTTTGCGCTTGCTGCTCTTGCTTGCATTCTTTCCAAACGCACCTGCTGCGCCACCGCGTCCTGGGCCGCGATTTGGTGCACCGCCGGGACGTTGCGGACCGCCAGCTGCTGGTGCACCAGTTGATGGACCGCCAGAACGATATGGACTAGAAGATGGCGCGCCACCTGTACGTGGTGGGAAATTACTTGGACCGCCGGTTCCTGCTGGACGTGGTGTATTTGGTCGCGCTGCAAAACCAGGACGAACAGAACCAGGACGCGGTCCTGACATTCCAGGTCGTGCACCTGTTGCACCTGCTGGTCGTTGTGGCGGACGAGGTACTGCGCCACCAGTTGAAAATGGATTATTGCCAGGACGTGGTGGACGAGGAACTGATGCGCCACCGGTTGAAAATGGATTATTGCCAGGACGTGGAGCAGCAGGTTTTACTTCTGCACCACCGGCACTTGCATCTGAAATTTTCTCTACTTCAGCTGGCGCTGGCGTTGATTGGGGCGCAACACTTTCTGCGCGCGCAGCCTTAAGCGCTTCTAGGTCAACGCCGAGTTCAGCGGCTAATTCAGCAGCTAGCTCTGGATTGACCTCAGCGCCTTTTTTGGCAGCAGTTTTTTTGGCAGCAGCCTTCTTGACTGGCTTCTTCTCTTCAACTGGTTTGGCATCGGGATACATCTCAATGAGCTTGCGCACTACTGGCGCTTCTACTGTTGATGATGCGGAACGAACGAATTCGCCCATTTCTTGGAGTTTTGCAAGAACAACCTTGCTCTCCATACCGAGTTGTTTTGCCAACTCATGTACGCGGACCTTTGACACATTTCTCCTGTCTTGGCCCGCAATCTTTATTCTAGATATCTATCTAGGGATGCGAGCCTTAGTTTTGCGATCTCATAATCTGAACGAGCTCATTTGAGTTTCATATCTTTCGCATCCATATCTATATAAAGTTCCGATAAGAACTTTTTGAATTGAGTAACATCTGGCATCTCATCGAGCTTGAAGGCCCATTTAAATGCTTTCCGTTCTATAGCAACGTATCCACACTGACTGTGTAGCCACGCTCCCCTACCTTGAGATTTTCTGCCTTGCGTTGGGGTAATAACCCCGTCAATGCAGTTGACTCGAAGTAGTTGTGAAGGTGTTTCCGATTTACGACAGACGATGCAGGTGCGTATCGGTTTGATACTTAATCGCATTGCAGTCGCTTCTTTCACCATCAACTAAGGGTAAAGGATAGCGAATCTGCCCCGATTAACCTAAATACGCGCGTAATTAACTGGTTGCTGGGGTGTCTGGATGGATATCGATACGCCAACCAGTCAAACGCGCAGCAAGTCTTGCATTCTGTCCATCTTTGCCGATTGCAAGTGATAGTTGATAGTCAGGGACGGTTACTTTCGCAGAACGCATTGCTAAGTCGACGATCTCTACCTTTGAAACCTTCGCCGGAGCTAAGGCTTCGCCAACGAATGTTGCAGGATCTTCCGACCAGTCGACGATATCAATTTTCTCGCCATGCAACTCATCCATCACTGCACGTGAACGAGCACCCATAGGTCCAATGAGTGAACCTTTGGCAGAAACTCCTGCACGGTGTGAGCGAACTGCAATTTTGGTGCGATGTCCTGCTTCGCGCGCTACTTCCATAATTTCTACAATACGATCTTTGATCTCTGGGACCTCAAGAGCAAATAATTGTTTAACAAGTGCAGGGTGGCTACGAGAGAGCATAATCTCCGGGCCCTTTAGTCCTTGCTTAACTTCAACAACAAAGCATTTAATGCGGTCACCATGTTGATACTGCTCGCCTGGTACTTGTTCTTGTGGCGGAATGCGTCCTTCTACACGACCTAAATTGACGTTAATCATCTTTGGATCACGACCTTGTTGAACAACACCTGAAATTACATCGCCCACAGATGCGCTAAATTCACCAACGATTTCTGCATCATTTGTGGCACGCATCTTTAACTTAATAACTTGTCTTACGGTCGAGGTAACCGTGCGCGCGAAACCTTCTGGTTCGTCGCGATCCTCGCTAATGCGTTCGCCTATTTCGTTAAAGGTGGGGACCAAGATCGAAATCTCGCCACTTTCGCGATCTATTGAAGCGCGCGCTTGGCGCTTTGGCTCGAGCGTTTGATAGTAAGCCTCAAGAACTCCAGCTTCAATTTCGGAAATTAACTGCTCTAGTGGAATTTCCTTATGAGTGGCGAGGGCGATAAGCGCATCTACATCAACCTGTGATTTATTCATCGGATGCATCTTTGCGGTTGAATTCAACTTCAACTACAGCACGCCCAATATCTGCAAATGCAATGGAGTGTTCCTTGATTCGCCCTTTGATATTTTCAACCAAAGTTGCGTGGGTTTCGTTAAATTCTGTCAGGCGGCCAATTGTGACCGTGCCATCGCCAAGAGTTACCTTTATCAATCGCGTTAGGTTCTTTGTCCAATGGCGAGCCTGAGTTAGCGGGCGATCGACTCCAGGTGAACTCACCTCTAATGTAAATGGGGTCTCTCCCATAAATTCTGCAGTATCTAGAAGTTCAGAGATAACGCGCGAAGCGACTGTTACCTGATCAAGATTTAGCGGGGTTTGGCCATCTACTATGCAGGTGACGATGCGATGGCTGCCGGGAGATGCAATTTGAACTTCTTCTAGAAAGAAACCAGCATCTGTTACAGCCGGTGAGATTAAGTCAGTTATCGATTGAGTCAATGACACTTGTTGCTCCTTACATATTAAGTTGTTATTTAGTTTTTATTTAGTCGTACTACTGAGCAAAGTTTAACATTAATTAAAGGCGGAGAAGGTATCGATGGCTACCTTGATGATCAAAGCTAACGTGACCCCCATAAAGACTTTCCGAACTAGGCTCGAACCGCCCCTTAAGGCGAGGTAAGCACCAATTACTCCACCAGCAACGTTGGCGATCGCAAGCGTTAGGCCAATCTTCCAAATAATCTCTCCATTTGCCCCAAAGATAATAATTGCACCCAGATTTGTGGCGACATTTACTACCTTGGCGATGGCTGATGCCGAGAGAAATGCAAAACCAAGAATCGCTACCAATGTGAGAACTAAAAATGAACCGGTTCCGGGACCGATTAGCCCATCATAAAAACCAATTACCAGAGCAGCCGTAGCGGCAATCTTTAATCGCAGTGGTTCGCTTTGGCGAAGTGATTCAATCTGACCGAGTTGTGGTCGCTTCCACGTATAGATAAGAACTGCGATTAAGAGCGCGACGACTAGCGGCTTTAAAACTTCGGTAGGGATTCGTGAGGCAAGGGAAGCGCCACCCATAGAACCAATAAAGGCGGGCAACACCATGGTTATCAACAATTTAGAATCGGTCTTTATATTTCGCCGATACATCAGGGCTGAAGCGGAAGTTCCAAAAATAGATGGAACTTTATTGGTTCCGAGAATTACGACAGTCTCAGTTTTTGCCAGACCAATCATTAGCGCTGGAAGTTGAATCAGTCCCCCGCCGCCAGCGATTGCATCAATTAGCCCTGCTGCAAATGCAGCTAGCGCTAGAAAGAGAAGCGTGTAAAGCGTTAACTCTGCAAACACTTTATGAGAGTGAAGCGATCAAAGCCGTGACTGAAGTAACCGCTTCAGCGAGTGCAACCTCAGATTTTTCACCAGTCTTGCGATTACGAAGTTCAACTTTTCCATCTGCCAGTGATTTTCCAACGACCATAATTACAGGGATTCCGATTAGCTCAGCATCTTTAAACTTAACTCCAGCGCTTGGGTCGCGGCGATCATCTAACATCACCGATATTCCAGCTGCTTCTAATTTGTTTCCAATATCGAGAGCAGTATCAAATGGCAGATCTTCTTTACCAGTAGCAACTATGTGAACCTTAGCTGGTGCAATTTCCAGTGGCCAAGATAAACCGATTTCGTCGTAACTCTGTTCGGCTATCGCAGCGACAGCGCGTGACACACCAATTCCGTAAGAACCCATCGTCACCACTTGGGACTTACCGTTCTGATCAAGCACTGTTAAACCAAGGGCGTCGGCATATTTGCGACCAAGTTGGAAGATATGTCCGATTTCGATAGCACGATCAATTACGACGGCGGTCGTGCACTCTGGACAAGCATCGCCTTCACGAATTTCTGCAGCTTCTACATATGCAAATGGAGTGAAATCTCTGCCATTAACCACATTGCGCGCATGGCGATTTTTCTTATTGGAACCGGTTACCCAAGAAGTTCCTGGCGCTACTCGCGGATCTGCATAAACTGTAATTCCAGATTTTTCAGCATCTTGCGGACCGATGTAACCCTTAACTAAATTTGGGAACTTAGCAAAATCTGCTTCTTCAAAGGTTCTTAACTCTTCTACTCCAGGCAATCCAGCTTGCAGACGCTTTAGATCTACTTCACGATCACCTGGTACCAGAACGGAGATCGCCTTGTTATCTGCCATTAACATTACATTTTTAAGGGTGGATGCGCCGGTGTAACCCCCACCGAATTTTTCATTTAGAACTGCAACGAGTGAATCAATCGTTGGAGTATTCGGCGTATCTAACTCCTCAAGTGCTGGAACATTACTGGCATCTTCGGTAGCAACTTTGGTTATCATCGCTTCCACATTTGCAGCGAAACCACATTTTGGACAGAGAACGTAAGTATCTTCACCTGTTTCGCAAGGCGCAAGGAACTCCTCAGATTTAGAGCCACCCATTGCCCCAGAAACTGCTTTAACGATGTTGTATTTCAGGTGTAAACGATCAAATGTGCTGATGTAGGCATCGCGATGTTTCTGGTAGGAAACGTTTAGCCCTTCATCGGTTAGATCAAATGAGTATGAATCTTTCATTACAAATTCGCGGCCGCGGATGATTCCACTGCGGGGACGAGCTTCGTCACGGAACTTATTTTGAATCTGATAAATAATCAAAGGCAAATCTTTATATGACGAGTACTCGCCTTTAACCATCAAGGTAAACATTTCTTCGTGGGTTGGGGCTAGTAGGTAATCTCCGCCTTTACGATCTTGCAAGCGAAAGAGTGATGGCCCGTAATCTGCCCAGCGGTTGGTTGCTTCATATGGTTCGCGGGGCAAGAGAGCTGGAAAATGAACTTCTTGAAAGCCCGCCTTATTCATTTCATCGCGAATGATATTTTCAATATTGCGATATGTGATTAAACCAAGCGGTAGCCATGAATAAATACCCGCTGCGATACGTCGGATATATCCGGCACGAACTAGGAGGCGATGGCTTGGTACTTCAGCATCGGCCGGGTCATCGCGCAGAGTGCGAAGAAATAAGGTGGACATGCGCAACATAGGCGCAACCTTATCGCGTAATTACTTGACTGTGACGGAAGGTTCGCCTGAAGTTACTCCGGCAGCTTCCATTTCTTCAGCAAGTCGCATCGCTTCTTCGATTAGGGTTTCAACAATCATCGCTTCAGGCACAGTCTTTATAACTTCACCCTTAACAAATATCTGACCTTTTCCATTACCGGAAGCCACGCCAAGATCAGCTTCACGCGCTTCTCCTGGGCCATTGACCACACAACCCATTACGGCAACGCGAAGTGGAACGGTCATTCCTTCAAGGCCAGCCTGAACTTTTTCAGCGAGTGAGTACACATCAACTTGAGCGCGGCCACACGAAGGGCAAGAGACGATCTCTAACTTTCGTTGGCGCAGATTTAGCGATTCAAGAATTGATATACCAACTTTAACTTCCTCAACAGGGGGCGCTGACATTGATACGCGAATCGTGTCGCCAATACCTTCTGCCAATAAAATTCCAAAAGCAGTAGCAGATTTAATAGTTGCCTGAAATGCCGGTCCAGCTTCGGTGACTCCAAGGTGTAATGGGTAAGCACATTGAGCGGCCAAGAGGCGATATGCCTTAACCATTGTTACGGGGTCGTGATGCTTGACCGAGATTTTAATATTTGAGAAACCATGTTCTTCAAATAGCGAAGCTTCCCAGAGCGCGGATTCAGCGAGTGCTTCAGGAGTTGCTTTTCCGTACTTGGCCAGCAAGCGAGGATCAAGTGAACCAGCGTTAACGCCAATTCGAATAGGTATACCGGCATCGCCAGCAGCTTTAGCAACTTCCTTCACCTTGTCATCAAATTGTTTAATGTTTCCAGGATTTACACGTACCGCGGCACAGCCAGCATCGATTGCTGCAAATATATATTTTGGCTGGAAGTGAATATCGGCGATCACAGGTATCTGAGACTTCTTTGCAATCTGCGCTAAAGCGTCGGCATCATCTTGACTTGGGACTGCAACGCGCACAATCTGGCAACCGGCTGCGGTCAACTCTGCTATTTGTTGGAGCGTTGAATTCACATCCGAAGTAAGTGTCGTGCACATTGATTGCACGCTCACTGGTGAATCGCTACCTACGCCAACGCTGCCAACCTGCAATTGATTTGTTTTGCGGCGTGGGTGGAGTGGAGCAGGTGGGGCGCTTGGAATACCTAGGTCAACCATGGTCGCTATTCTGCCTTAAAAATCATCGCTGGGCGATTTCTACTTAAAAGTTCAATAAAATTGGATTGAAAATATCTGCAATCAACAGCAAAACAGTTAGTGCAGCCAAAACGACGAAGACGACTGCCGTTATTGGGGTCAACACCTTAATATCTATCGCAGCTGGAGCAGGTCTTCCGCGCAACCTGGCGATAAATGCGCGAATTGCATCGGCGATCGCAACGGCCATATGTCCGCCATCGAGAGGAAGTATCGGCAATAAATTGAAGAGGCCAACAAAGATATTTAGGCTGGCAACGATCAAGATGAAGGTTCCAATTCGCTGAGATGTCGTTAACTCGCCACTAGAGGAGACCTGACCGGATACGCGTGCAACTCCGACTACGCCGACTAAGCCGTTTTCATCTCGTTCTTCGCCACCAAATGTTTGCCCCCAAAGTGCTGGAATCTTTGTAGGCAGCTGTACCAAGGCTTTTGCAGAAGCAGAAGTAAAAGTCCAGGTTAACTCTGCTGCATCTGAAATTGAAGCAATTGGGCTAAGTCGCTTAGTTCCGAATTCATTAATGATTCCAAGTACATACCGAGATGTGCCATCTTCAATATCCGTCATACGCGGTGCTGCGGAAATATCCATTTCCATTCCATCGCGCTTAACAGTGAAGATCAACTCTTTACCTTGCGAGTTGCGGATCTTGGTTAACTGGCTCTGCCAATCTGTGTTGCGATCACCATTGATTGCGATAATTTCATCACCTTTTTGGAAACCAGCGGCGGCGGCTGCGCTATTTGGCGCAACGGTGTCGATCACAGGAAGTACCTGATTCACGCCGACTCCGGCCAGAAGAGTAAAGAGAAGTAAGTAACCGAGAACGAAATGTAGAAATGATCCTGCGCCTAATACAATTAACTTTTTTCCTGCAGATGCTCGATAGAAAGCCCGGCCTTCTTCGCCTTCTGGCATTTCATCATCAGGTGTCATTCCTTCGATTCGGCAGTAACCACCGGCAGGAATTGCTTTGATACCAAACTCGGTTTCACCACGTTGGCGTGACCAAATACGGGTTCCGAAACCTAGAAAGAATTCAGAGACCCGCATTCCAAATCTGCGAGCGGTTAAGTAATGACCAAACTCGTGAATCATCACAGAAACGAGAAGGGCGACAACAAAGGCGAGAATTCCGAGTAATTGCATTAGCGGGCTACTTTCGAGATATGTTCTTGGGCGATCCATCGCGCATCATTCTCGATTGCACTGACATCGCCTAAATCCCGCAGCACACCAGCGGACTTTGTACCCAAAGCTTGAACTACTTCTTCCACGGTTTCGATAATAGAGGAAAAACCAATCTTTCCATCTAAAAATGCCGCAACACAAACTTCATTGGCTGCATTGAAGATAGCCGGCAGTCCTCCACCTAACTCTCCACAACGTCTGGCCAATTCAATCGCTGGAAATTTCACGTTATCGATCGGCTCAAAATTCCAGGTGTGTGACTTTGACCAATCAATAGGAGTGGTTGCACCTTTTACTCGCTCTGGATAATTAATTGCAAACGAAATTGGACCCTTCATATTCGGAGGTGATGCTTGAGCGATAGTAGAGCCGTCAACATATTGCACCATTGAGTGAATAACCGATTGCGAGTGAATCACAGCTTCAATCTGCGAATAAGGCATGTCGAACAAGTAATGCGCCTCAATTATCTCCAGCCCTTTGTTTACCAAGGTTGCAGAATTAATCGTAACGACTGGGCCCATTGACCAAGTTGGATGATTTAACGCCTCGATAACCGTTATATCGCTCAGATCTTTACGCTCGCGAAATGGTCCCCCACTCGCAGTTAAAACTAGCTTGGCAACTTCGCGTTTGCTGCCACCCATTAGACATTGCCACAGCGCCGAATGTTCTGAATCCACTGGTAAGAGTTGATCTGGCTTGGCGATCGACATCACAAGATCTCCGCCCGCAACCAATGATTCTTTATTTGCTAAAGCAACCCGATTTCCAACCTTTAGCGCGGCCAGCGTTGGTGCAAGACCAATTGATCCGGTAATTCCATTTAAAACAACATCACATGTGATTGCGGCAATTTCCGTTGATGCATCTGGGCCATCGATTACCGTTGCATCTGGCAGCGCGCTTTTAATTAAATCTGCGCCTTTTTTAACACCGATTACTGGAACTTTGAATTTCTTAGCTTGTTCGACGATCAGATTAGGGTTATTTCCCGCTGATGTAATCGCAACAACACGAAAGAGCGATGGGTTGGCTTCAACAATTTCTAGCGCTTGCACGCCTATAGATCCAGTTGATCCCAGAATTACTAAATCTTTCATCGTCAGCTCTGGTGATTAACGATCTAACAAATTTTGGGTTGGAGAATAAGGAGTGCCGCTGCGACGCTTAGCGATCGCGGATAAAGCTTCAAGCACAACACGGTTAGCCAAGATTGCAGTTATATCTGCTGAATCAAAAGGTGGAGCAACTTCAACAATATCGATTCCGACAACCGGCAGTTCTAGGCAGATTCGGCGTACCGCTTCTAGTAATTCGCGACTAGTCATTCCACCAGGTTCGGGAGTTCCGGTGCCCGGTGCCATTCCTGGATCAACAACATCAATATCCACTGAGAGAAATACTCCGTCACAGCCATCAGTGAGCGTTGCAAAGGATTCATCTAATACAGAATTTAAGCCACGGTGATGGATCTCAGTCATTTCGTATGAGCGCATTCCTTGATCGCGCATCCAGTCCAATGTTTTGCTATCAGGCCAGTACCCACGTAAACCTAACTGCAAGAATCGATCGCCACGCACTGAACCACTTTCAATTAAGCGACGCATTGGTGTGCCGTGACCTATTAATGCGCCAAATTGATCTTCACCTGTGTCTGCGTGAGCATCAAAGTGGATCATTGAAATCTTTCCTTGTCCGCGATGATTTGCAATACCTGCAACATCAGCAGATGCGATGGAGTGATCTCCCCCTAGTACGACAGCAATTTTTCCGGCACGCGAAATCTTCTCTGTAGCTGCTTCGAGGACCTTAAGTGATTGCACTAAGTCTCCGGGTGGCATTAATAAGTCGCCTGCGTCATAAACCTTGAGCGCTTTAAAAGCATCTATGCGCAACGCCAAGTGTGGACGCTCTGCGTCGTGAGGCAAGTAATCCCCGCCACGAATTGCTTGTGGACCAAACTTGGCACCTGACCTGTGAGATGTTCCAGAATCTATTGGCGCACCAACAATAATTACATCGGCGTCGGCATACGACTTTGGATCATCGAGATCACACTGCGGGATTCCAAGAAATGTAAAGCTTGGTCCATACATATTGCCGTGGTTAACCATTGGTTAAGGATAGGCGCTTTTCTTTAGGAATCGAAACCTAGGCCAAGTGAATCAAGGAGTTTAAGCCAGAGGTTGCGCTTACCGCCGTTCTTATCTGCCTGATTTATCGACCATTGCGTCAGGCGAATAAAGATAAAGCGGAAAGGCTCGGGTGGAAATGGCATTGGCTTCTTTCGGACCATGCGCAATTGCGTACGCTCGTTCTCAATGCCATCCAAGAGATCGAGCATTACTTGTGCGCCAAATCTAGTTGAGCCAACTCCAAGGCCGGTGTAACCCAAAACATATGCAACTCGACCGTTATAGGCAGTCCCCCAAAATGGTGAGAAGCGCGAGCAAGTATCAATCGCACCGCCCCAACCATGTGTGAATTTAATTCCTGTGAGCTGTGGAAATGTCTCCAGAAATGCTTCCGCTAAATGTGCGTATGTTTCAGCATCAGTTTCATACTCTTGTCGCACTTTTCCACGGAAGTTGTAAATTGCGTCGTATCCGCCCCATAAAATTTCATTATCTTTGGTCATACGATAATAATGAAATTGATTTCCGGCATCAGAAAGTCCTTCGCGATCTTTCCAGCCGATCGAATCAAGTTGTTCTGCAGTCAGCGGCTCAGTAACTAACTGGAAGTCATAAACGGGAATAACGTATTTATGTGCACGCTTAATGAGAGATTTAAAAACATTTGTGGCAAGGGCAACTTTACTCGAATGGACGCTTCCATAAGGAGTATGAACAACTACTCCATCTTTGCTTTGCTCAAGGCGTTCTACTTGAGAATTTTCAAATATCTGTACACCTAATTTGATGCAGGCGCGTTCTAGCCCCCAGACCAATCGCGCTGGATCTACAAGTGCGGTTCCATCTGGATCCCAGAGCGCGCCCTTATAGATTGGCGATTTTACGCGCGCTTGTATTTCTGACTGGCTTAACAACTCAACATTGTCACCAAATGAATTTCGCAGTTGGGCTTCTTCTACTAAGCCTTCCATCTGCCATTCTTCTACCGCAACTCGGTACTCACCGTTCCATTCAAAATTACAATCAATTCCATATCTCTTAATTGTTGCTTCAATGGCATCTAAATTCTCGCGCCCTAAACGCTCGATAATTGCCATCTCATCTTTGAAGCGGCTATAGCCATTCATAAACCCGTGGGTCAGCGAGTAACTACAGAAACCGCCATTGCGGCCTGAGGCGCCCGCTCCAGTTTCGCGCTGTTCAACCACGATCACTTCACGTTCCGGGTTGGCTTCTTTAGCTAAGAGCGCGGTCCATAAACCGGTGTAGCCAGCGCCGACAACACAAAGATCGGCGGTTACATCACCAATAAGGCTTGGGTGAGGTAGCGGTTCAAGTGGATCTGCATCCAGCCAATAAAGTTCGGGCTGCATTATAGAAAGATGTTTAAGAATAGATGGGTCGATGTTCGCCATCACGCTTTCCGGTTAAACCGGAAATCACCTCTGCAATTGCTACTAGTAGTTGGCCTTATATTAGCGGGCTTTGCGGCGATTTACGAACTGACCCGCAATAACAATCGCAAGTGCTAAGAAAAACATTGCAGAACCGATCACATTAGCCTGTGCGGGAATACCGCGAGCTGCAGCGGTATAGACAAACTTTGGAAAAGTTGTAACGGTTCCAGAGTTGAAGTTGGTAATAATAAAATCATCAAAAGATAAGCTAAATGCAAGCAGTGCAGCGCCCGCGATACCAGGGGCCACTAGCGGAAGCGTAACTCTCCTGAAAGTTTGAAATTCATTTGCGTACAGATCCATAGCAGCTTGTTCTAAGCGAGGATCAAGACTTGCGATACGAGCTTTAACAGTAACAACCACAAATGAGATACAGAACATTACGTGAGCGATAACAGTTGGCCAGAAGCCAGGGTTGATTTGGAATACAAGGAAGAGTGAGAGAAGTGATGCACCTAAAACAATTTCTGGGGTTGCCATAGGTAAGAAAATCAAGAGATTTGAGGTAGAGCGACCTTTGAATTTATGGCGGCCGATCGCAAAAGCAATCATTGTTCCAAGAATAGTTGAGAAGATCGTTGCCAATAAGCCGATCTTGATCGAGTTAGATAAGGCGGTACAAACCTCGGGTGCACCACAGGGATTCATCCAATTATCGAACGTGAATCCTTTCCAGATTAAGTTGCTTTTGCCAGAATCATTAAAGGAGAAGGCGAAGGTGTAAGCCACTGGAATGAATAGGTAAGTAAAAGCGATCACCATGTAGACGCGGATTAAATTTCGCCCAAACCAACGCTGAAATTTTACCCCTAAAGGAATTGTTGGAATTGTGGCATCAAAAACTTTCTTACTCATACCAACTCCTCCGTTCCTGCTTTACGAATATAAATGGTTACCAGAATGAGAATCGCTGCCATCAAGGTAAATGAGAGCGCTGCTGCAGTTGGGTAATCCACAATCTTGAAGTACCGAGATTCAATTACATTTCCGATCATCTTGGTGTTAGGGCTTCCCAAAATTGCGGCATTGACGTAATCGCCCGCCGCAGGAATGAAGGTCAAGAGAGTTCCTGCGACCACACCCGGCATCGAAAGTGGCAGTGTGACTTTGCGAAATGTAGTGAAGCCATTTGCATATAAATCACCAGATGCTTCAAGAGTTCGCGGATCTATCCGGTCAATTGAGGCATATAAAGGCAAGGTCATAAAGGGCAGGAAGTTATAGGTCATACCCATTACGACTGCAAAAGCAGTTGATGTGAGCGTTGTGCTCGGACTGATGATGCCTATTGTCCGCAGTGTTGGGACGACAAAGCCTTCTTCTCCGAGAATCTGTTTCCAGGCAACAGTACGAAGTAAGAAAGAAGTGAAAAACGGTGCAACAACGAGTACGAGTAAGAAATTCTTGTATCTTCCACCCTTAAATGCGATCGCATATGCCAACGGATAAGAAATAGCCAGTGCGAGAACTGTTGCAATTAGAGCGTAAACAAATGAGCGACTGAACTGCTCTCTATTTTCCAGAAAGGCATCAATATAGTTTTGAAAACGCAGAGTCTGCTCGTATTGACCAGTATCTCCCCCGACGATCGGAGTTTGGGTTGATGTCTGAGCTAAATTAAGGATCGGCAGAATAAAGAAGGTGAAGAGAAAGAGAAACCCTGGAAGTAATAGCAGGTAAGGGGTGCGAATCTTTCCCATCGTTGGTGCGACTTATTCTTCGTCTAGTACTTCAGGGTTAACTTCTGAACCAGCGGTGACATCTTCATCTCCGCGAAGCGCGAAGGTAAAGATTGGTTCCCAAGAGATATTCACCGCATCACCCTTGTTAAATGGCGCTACTCCATCATCGTTTTGCTCAAAGACAATTAGCTCTTGTCCCCAAGGCATGGCTACTTGGTACTGTGTTGATACACCGATGTAGGAAACGTCTTCGATTCGTCCGCCACTTAATACATTGCCAGAAACTGGAGTATTCAGGAGCGAGATGCGGAACTTTTCAGGACGAATACCTGCATAAATTGAGTTATCAACTGCGTGAGAGCGCTTCTTAGGAAGTGAAATCTTCTGTCCGTATAAATCAGCGATGATTGAATCTCCATCGTTACCAGAAATTGTTCCTTTAATCAGATTTGATTGGCCAAGAAAGTTAGCAACAAAGGCTGTCTCTGGGTTGTCATACAGATCTGCCGGTGAACCCATCTGTTCTATCTGACCTTCATTCATAACCGCGATGGTGTCGGCCATTGTCATAGCTTCTTCTTGATCGTGGGTTACGTGAACGAAGGTAAGGCCAACTTCCTTTTGAATCCATTTAAGTTCAATCTGCATCTGGCGACGTAACTTGAGATCAAGTGCACCTAGTGGTTCATCAAGCAAAAGTAGCGCTGGACGGTTGACGATAGCGCGGGCTAGTGCAATACGTTGCTGTTGTCCGCCAGATAATTGTGTTGGTTTACGGCCAGCTAAATGTGGCAGCTCAACAAGGTTAAGAACTTTATTTACTTCTGCATCAACATCTTTGATACCGCGGCGGCGCAAGCCAAATGCGATATTTTCAAAGATAGTTAAATGCGGAAATAAGGCATAGTTCTGAAAGACCGTATTGATCGGACGCTGATAAGGCTTAGTTGTAGTGATATCAGTTTCACCTAAGTGGATACTTCCCACTGTTGGTTCTTCAAGTCCTGCAATCATGCGCAGCGTTGTCGTCTTGCCACACCCAGAAGGTCCAAGTAATGCAAAGAATGAACCTTTAGGGATTGTTAGCGTCAGATCATCGACCGCCTTGAAATCACCATACTCTTTGGTGATTCGTGTGAGAATTAAGTCTCCACGTGCAGAACTTGCGTCAAATGACACTTAGTTTCCGGCGACCTTCTGGAACGCCTCGGTCCAAGCAGACTCTTCTGCTGGAGTAAGTGAACGAAATACGCTGAGATTCTTCATAGTTGCCTCTGATGGGAAGATGTACTCACTCTTAGCAAGATCAGGATCGATCTTCTCCATCTCAGCTTGCGCACCCTTAACTGGAGTTACGTAATTTACGTAAGCGGCAACTTCAGCAGCGATCACTGGGTCGTAGTACCAGTTAATGAGTTTTTCAGCGTTCGCCTTTGCTTCAGGAGTGGCGGTAGATGGAATAAGCATATTGTCGCCAGAAATCGTTCCGCCTGATTCAGGAATCGCAAAATCAAACTTTCCTTCGTTTTCGCTAGCGAGAATAAACATATCTCCGGACCAGCCAATAACTGCAGTGGCATCGCCTGAAGTTAGATCTTCGGCGTATTCATTTCCCTTAACGCCACGGATCCAGCCATCTGAAATCTTGCCTTCCAAGAAATCAAGCGCATTCATATACTGATCTTCAGTAACGGTTGCTGGATCAGCACCTTGTGCCAATAAAATAACTCCGATTGTGTCGCGCAGTTCAGAGAGAACAACAATCTTTCCTTTATTCGCTGGAGCAAAGAGATCATCAAGTGTGCGGATTCCGTTAGGGTTCTGCTCAGTATTCCAACCGAAACCACCCATGATTCCTTGCCAAGTAAGAGTTGATTCGCGGTTTGGATCATAAGAAGGCGTTGCGAGCGTGTCGAGAATATTTGATTTATTTGGAATATTGGCAGCATCAAATTTCTGTGCATAACCCAAGCGAATCCAGCGTGCTGCCATCCAGTCGGTTGGGCAGACCAAGTCGTATCCAATATCTGCATTTAACTTTAACTGTGCTTGCACTTTGCCGAAGAATTCATCGTTGTCGTTGTAATCTTCAAAATATTTAGCATCAAGTTCAGTATCTCGAGCAAATTTATCTAGCGTTGGGTAATACTTGCAATCTTCATCGTAATCTAAGTAGAGCGGCCAGTTACCCCAGCGAATAGACGCTGCATCGGCTGGCGCTGTATAGACATCACAAGATGGTCCTCCACTACCGCATGCAGATAGCAAACTCGCTCCAGCGACGCCACCGATTCCTGCAAGGACGGCGCGACGTGAAACACGTGCGTTAATTATTGAACGTGCTTCTGGTGATAGTGGTGACTTCTTAGCCATGTGTATGGGCTCCTTTTTTTCCGGAACAAGGGACGGTTGTGCAGGGCTCATTATGTAACTGATTTGCCCTGCAAGCCAAACAATTTCACTGTGATTTAGCGAAATTTTTTATTTATTTTTACCCGTTGAGGTTGGTCATGACGTGCTTGATACGGGTGTAATCCTCAAATCCGTAGCTAGAGAGGTCCTTGCCATATCCAGAGCGCTTAAAGCCACCATGTGGCATCTCAGCGACGATTGGAATGTGGGTATTGATCCAGACGCAGCCGAAGTCAAAGGCCTTCGCCATCCGCATCGCGGTTCCGTGGTCTTTGGTCCAGACCGATGAGGCTAGGCCGTATTCCACGCCGTTTGAAAGCGCGATCGCTTCAGCTTCATCGTTGAATTTCTGAATGGTGATGACCGGTCCGAAGATTTCAGATTGGATATGTTCATCTTGCTGACGCAAATCCGCGATAACCGTTGGAGCAATGAAATAACCAGCGCGATCTAGGGCTGACCCTCCCGCAACAACGCGAGCATGAGATGGAACCCGAGATAAGAAACCCTTAACGCGATCAAACTGCGCTGCATTATTTACTGGGCCAACTAAGACATCTTCATTAGGCATGCCAACCGCGATCTCATTTGTCGCTTGGTTAGCGAGAAGTTTTACCATCTCTTCGTAAACGCCTTCTTGCACTAAGACGCGAGTAGCGGCGGTGCAATCCTGGCCAGAGTTAAAGAATCCTGCGACTGCAATTCCTGCTGCTGCCGCTTCCAAATCCGCATCATTAAATACAACAACAGGTGCCTTACCGCCAAGTTCTAAGTGAACTCGCTTTAGCTGTTTAGCAGCGCTTGCCGCAACTTCCATTCCTGCACGTACTGATCCGGTAATCGAAACCATCGCTGGAGTTGTGTGCTCCACAACAGCTTTTCCAGTTTCGCGTTCTCCGCAAAGCACGTTAATTACGCCATCTGGAAGAAATTCACCCATTATCTCTGCCATAAATACAGTTGAGGCAGGTGTTGTATCGCTAGGTTTTAAAACTACGGAATTTCCTGCGGCGATTGCGGGCGCCCATTTCCAGACCGCCATCATCATTGGGTAATTCCACGGAGTTACTTGTCCGCAGACTCCAACTGGTTCACGGCGAATAAATGAAGTCATACCTTTCATATATTCGCCAGCAGATTTACCTTCTAAGTTACGTGCTGCACCTGCAAAGAAACGAATCTGATCGATCATCGGAGGAACTTCCTCTGATGCGGTCAGTCCCATTGGCTTTCCACAGTTTTCAGATTCGATGGCCACAATTTCATCGGCGCGAGATTCGATGGCATCTGCGATCTTCAACAAGGCGCGCTGGCGCTCTGATGGAGTTGAATCGCGCCAGCCAGTAAAAGCATTTGCTGCAGCGATCATAGCTTTATCAACATCGGCTGCGTTGGAATTTGGCGCAGTCGCAAAGGCTTGTCCGGTTGCTGGATTTATGAGAGTTGTGGTTGCGCCTGAAGTCGAATCAACCAACTTGCCGTTTACGAAATTCTGCAACTTCTTCATTTTTAGCTCTGACCTTTCACTGCACGAACCAATTGATCACCGTGATCCTTTGGATGATTTGTATAGCCGGTTAACCATCTAGCAATTGTGTACTGACCTATTTCCGAATGCACGCCCGCTTTTTCTAGATCTGAATCATTAAGTCGTTTAATAATATCTAGCGACCCAGCACGGACCGCAGCAAAGATTGCAATGGAATTTTCCACTGGAGCGCTTTCGTAGCCAAGTTGTGGAGCAACTGCCCAAAGATTTTCATCGTATCCTTGAATTATTGAACCTTCAGGTTCAGCCACTAAGCGACGCAAGCGCGCATAAGATTGCGCTTCTGAATCTGCCAAGTGATGAATTATCTGTCGCGCAGACCAACCTTCGGGATCTTTAACATCTAACTGATCTTTAGTGACTCCACGCGCCAGATTTAAAAAGAATTGTGTGGCCGATTCATAGGCTGCTGCCGATTCTTGAATGCTCATACGGTTGAGTCTATTTACTCTTTTCGGCTGCTGCCAACTGTCCACATGCACCGTCGATTTCGCGGCCGCGGGTATCGCGCACGGTAACGGGGACGCCGTAGCCCTCAAGGATTCGGACAAAAGCTTCTTCATCCTCGCGGCGCGAGGCGGTCCACTTAGAACCAGGAGTTGGATTTAGCGGAATCAGATTCACGTGCGCGTTACGGCTTTTTAGCAAACGGCCTAGTAAATCTGCGCGCCAAGATTGATCGTTTATGTCGCGAATTAGCGCATATTCAATTGAGTATCGGCGACCGGTCTTTTTCTCATAGGCATCGGCGGCGGCGAGAACTTCGCGAACTTTAAAGCGGGAATTTATTGGTACCAGCGAATCGCGTAATTCATCATCAGGAGTATGCAGCGAAACAGCCAAAGTGCAGTTAATTCCTTCATCCATCAACTTCTCAATCCCGTTTACCAAGCCAACAGTTGAAACTGTCACAGATCTGGCGCTGATTCCGAGCCCATCTGGATTTGGATCGGTGATGTTATGGAGGGTGCGAACAACTGCGTTGTAATTGGCCAGCGGTTCTCCCATTCCCATAAAGACGATATTGGAAAGTCGCGCCTCTCCCCCAGGCAATTCACCGTTTGCACAAGCGCGCGCAGCCGCAACGATTTGTTCGGTGATTTCGCCTGCGGTTAAGTTGCGAGTTAAGCCTGCCTGCCCAGTAGCGCAGAATGGACAGTTCATTCCGCAACCTGCTTGCGATGAAATACATACGGTAACGCGATCGGTGTAGCGCATTAAAACCGATTCAACTAAAACCCCGTCGTGCAATTTCCAAAGATCTTTACGGGTCATTCCATTATCAGTGGTACGAGTGGTGACAAGTTGAATTAATTTTGGAGTTAGGGCATCAGCCATAGTCTGGCGCTCGGCAGCTGGAATATCTGTCCACTCATCGGGATTTGTAGAAAGGTGCGAGAAGTAATGTGTGGCAACTTGAGCGGCGCGAAATGGTTGGAACCCCAACTCTTTTGCCCAAGCTTTGCGATCTACTGGTGAAAGATCTGCTAAATGTTTTGGGGCTTTCTTCTTTTGAACTGGTTCGTCGAATACTAATTTAAGTTCGGGGTTCTGTTCGGGGCGATTGCTCATAAGAGCCCTGAGTCTTGCGCACGACGCACAACTTCAAGGGCTAACCAAAGTGCAGGAGCTGCAAATAAAACTGAGTCAAGACGATCCATAATTCCACCGTGGCCAGGCAGCAAGTTACCCATATCTTTAATTGCCATATCGCGCTTTAGCGCTGATTCAATTAAATCTCCTGCAGTAGCAGTAAATACAGTAAGCAGGCCTGCGAGTGCGCCGAGCCACCAATCGGAACCCATAATGTAATGAAACGCAAGTGCGCCACCCGTGACCGTGAATACAATTGAACCAATTAGACCTTCGATAGTTTTCTTAGGACTGATCTTTGGCGCAAGTGGATGTTTTCCTAATAAGACGCCAGTTAGATAGGCAAATGTGTCGTTGCAACCCACCAAAACCACAAATGTCATAACGCGTTCTAAGCCATTACTTGGACGTGCCAACAAAATTAAGAACCCGGCAAGAAATGGCAGATAAACGAGCGCCAACGAAGAGGCAGATGCGGTTTTAACGAAGTTATCAACTCCGCGTGGAAGAAGCAGAACTAATAAACAAGGAAGGGCAATTGCCGTAGCAACTGCCAAACCGGAGATTCCTCCAAACCAAGTTGATGCGCATAAGCCAACTGCTGCAGTAGTTAGCGACCATAGCGGGATATCAATTGAAACTGCGGCAAATGCTTTATGTAATTCACGGATTCCGAGAACTACAGCTACCGTGACTAAGCCTGCAAAAATTATTCGTTCGTAGGCAAGTGCAAACCAAACAAGTGCAACTAAGGAAAGCGATACGGCGATTGATGGCAGTAATTTACGGCCCGCCTTTTTATTGATCGCTTCGTTAATCGAATGTAGATCTGACATTTTTTAGTTGACGAATTCCTAGACTTCTAGGAGTTCGGCCTCCTTGTGTTTCAGGAGTTCATCAATTTTTGTTACGTGTTCTGAAGTTACCTTCTCAAGTTCTTTTTCACCACGCGCTAGATCATCTTTACCGATATCGCCATCTTTTTCTAACTTTTCCATCATTTCTTTTGCAGCGCGACGGATATTTCGGATTGAGACCTTCGAATCTTCGGCCTTACCCTTGGCCACTTTGATGTAATCCTTACGCCGCTCTTCAGAAAGTTGCGGCAGCGCGACGCGAATAACCACGCCATCGTTACCGGGATTTACACCCAGATCTGATTCGCGAATTGCTTTTTCGATACCGGCCATTGCACCTTTATCGAATGGCGAAACGATGGCGAGACGAGCCTCTGGCACTTGGATGGAGGCTAATTGTGAAAGCGGGGTGTAAGTACCGTAGTAATCAACCATGATCTTGTTAAAGAGCGCAGGGTGAGCACGACCGGTTCGGATAGTAGCAAAATCATCTTTCGCAACTTCTACTGCCTTATCCATCTTGCTCTGCGCATCGGCGAGAGCACTCGCTACATCTGCCATCTTCATCAACTCCTCAAAGTTGTAAATCTCTAATTTGCCAGGTGGCAAGTTATGAAACCAGCGTTCCGATCTGTTCGCCGCGTACTGCTCGACCGATATTTCCCGAAGTCATTAAATCAAAGACGATGATTGGCAGATGGTTTTCGCGGCAGAGACTAAACGCTGCTGCATCGGCAACTGCTAGTGATTTTGATAGAACTTCATCATATGAAATGGAGTCATATTTAGTGGCTTTGGGATCTTTCTTTGGGTCTGCATTGTAAACGCCGTCCACTCCACTCTTGGCGAGTAGAAGCGCTTCCGATCCAATTTCAAGTGCGCGCTGCGCAGCAACTGTGTCCGTTGTGAAGAATGGCATTCCTGCGCCTGCTCCAAAAATTACTACGCGACCCTTTTCTAGATGGCGGATTGCGCGACGTGGGATATATGGCTCTGCAACTTGACCCATTGTGATCGCTGTTTGCACGCGAGTATCGATCCCCTCTTTCTCAAGAAAATCTTGGAGTGCAAGGCAGTTCATAACTGTTCCGAGCATTCCCATGTAGTCAGCGCGAGCTCGGTCCATTCCAACTTGTTGCAGTTCGGCGCCGCGGAAGTAATTACCGCCACCGACAACAACTGCGAGTTGTACTCCGCCTTTAACGACATCTTTTATCTGTTTTGCAACATCGCGCATCACATTGATATCTACGCCGATGCCTTTTTCGCCGCCGAAAACTTCGCCGGAAAGTTTAAGGAGCACCCGCCGATACGTTCCTCTTGTACCGGGCATGGGTGCTCCTTTTCTAAATCGACTGACTGGTTCCGCTTTGGTTAGTTTACTGACCTACTCGGAAACGGTGGAATGCCTTGACGGCGGTTCCTGCCTCATCAAGGATCTGCTTGACCGTCTTCTTCGCATCTTTAGCGAAAGCCTGCTCGAGCAAGGAAACTTCCTTCACGAAACCGGTAACGCGACCTTCCACGATCTTGGTCAGGGAAGCCTCAGGCTTACCTTCTTCGCGGGCGGTCTCTTCTGCGATGCGACGTTCATTTTCAATTAAATCGGCAGGTACATCATCGCGATGGACGAACTTCGGTGCGAACGCAGCAATATGTTGTGCAACATCTTTGCCGATTTCTGCAGCTGCTGATGCAAGTGATACAAGAACGCCGACTTGTGGTGGCAAGTCCGGTGAAGTCTTATGTAGGTAAAGTCCAACTGGACCACTAACTACAGCAACGTTACGAATTTCAATCTTTTCGCCGAGAGTTGCGTTGCCTTCATCGATAACTGATTGAACAGTTTTACCGTTAGACATAGTCGAAGCAAGGAATGCTTCAACTGTGCCGGTCTTTGATGAAAGCAAGTGCTCAACGAGTTCATCACCGAGGGCGATAAAGCGCTCACCCTTTGCTACGAAATCTGTTTCGCAGTTAAGTTCGAGCATTACACCGACATCGCTGGAGACTTTGGCAACTACCAAACCGTTTGAAGTCAGACGACCCTCACGCTTTGTAACGCCCTTAAGTCCCTTAACGCGAATCAGATCGATCGCTTTGTCGTAATCGCCATCTGCTTCATCTAGCGCCTTCTTGCAATCAAGCATTCCTGCTGCAGTTGCTTCGCGGAGGCGTTTTACATCTTCTGCTGAATAGTTAGCCAATTTACTTATGCCTCCGGAGTAGGTGAAAGAACAGCGTCTGTAGTCACAGCATCACCTGGAACCGCGGACAACATTTCGTCAGCTAGTTGTTCGGACACTACAACAGCAGGAGCTGCTGGTGCAGCAGCGGCGCGAGCCTTCATTCCCTCAACGATTGCATCTGTAATAACGCGAGTTAGCAAACCAATTGAACGGATCGCATCATCGTTACCTGGAATCTTGAAATCAACTTCATCTGGATCACAGTTTGTATCCAAGATTGCAATTACAGGAATTCCTAGCTTCTTCGCCTCTGCGACAGCGAGGTGCTCCTTCTTGGTATCGACAACCCAAATCGCTGAAGGCAACTTGGTCATATGGCGGATACCGTCAAGGTTCTTAAATAGTTTTTCGCGTTCGCGGCGAAGTACAAGAAGTTCCTTCTTGGTAAGCAAAAGGTCATTTGCATTCTCAAGGGCTTCTAGCTCCTTAAGGCGCTGAATACGCTTGTAAACAGTTGGGAAGTTAGTGAGCATTCCACCTAACCAGCGCTCGGTGACGGTTGGCATTCCAACGCGTGCAGCCTGCTGCATGATCGGTTCGTGTGCTTGCTTCTTTGTTCCAACGAATAGAACGTGTCCGCCTTTAGCAACGGTGTCCTTTACGAATTCATATGCTTGATCGATAAGTGCAAGTGATTGCTGGATATCGATGATGTAGATGCCGTTGCGCTCGGTGAAAATAAAACGCTTCATCTTTGGATTCCAGCGACGTGTCTGATGTCCGAAGTGGACTCCACTGTCGAGGAGTTCTCGCATTGTTACTACTGCCATGGCAGCGCTCTCTTTCTTAGGTTTACGCGCACAGCGCAGCAAACCTGATCGGTTAGTGGCTAAACAATTTGTTAAGCCCGTCGCACCTACAACGCCGACCGTTAATTGCTTACCGGACCGAAGTGGCTTGTATTCCCTACAATTCAATTAGTGAATTGCTCAGTTCATACATAAGTGCTGAGATGTCACCATAATTTTCGTTTCCGAATATCTAAGGTGCGAGGCAAATCTTACCTGCCGCCATGGGGTGCTAAATCCACCCCTATTCATGACTTATGCGCGGGGATGGGCTTGCTTAAAGGCTTTTTGTAGCCTTTCGGTTGATACGTGGGTATAGATCTGAGTTGTGGCAAGTGAAGCGTGGCCCAGAATTTCCTGCACGGTTCGCAAATCTGCGCCGCCTTCAAGTAAATGTGTGGCTGCTGAATGGCGCAGTGCATGCGGGCCCATCTTCTCTGCACCTTCAAGGGCAGCAAGTGCGTGATAAACCATGGTGCGAACAGTGCGCTGATCAATTCTCTTACCGCGCGCTCCTAGAAATACTGCGCGCTCCGATTTTGCACCAACCAGTGATTCCCGCCCATCTTTTAGCCAAAGTTCAAGTGCGCGCATTGCTGGATTGCCGATCGGAATTGTCCGTTCCTTATTTCCCTTACCTAAAACTCGAATTGTCTGGCGCGCATAATCAATATCTTCAAGATCGAGACCACAGAGTTCTGAAACACGAGCGCCTGATGCATACAAGATCTCCAACATCGCCGCGTCGCGCTTTGAAATAGGGCCATCTTCTTCACCAACACGAGTAGCCATGGCATCCATTGCAAGGGATGCATCTGCAACCGTCAGCACACCAGGCAATGTGCGAGAGCCCTTAGGAGTTGCTAGCGTCGCTCCAACATCTTTTGGCAGATATCCCTTTTTCGTTGCCCATTTAGTAAAAAGGCGAATAGAAGTTGCGCGCCTTGAAAGCGTGGTGCGCGCTCCCCCTTTAACTTGTTGATTGGCCAGCCAAGAGCGAATATGTGAAAGCTCCAGCGCAGACAAATCAATTAAATCGAGTCTTTCTAAATGATCAAAGAAAGAGTCGAGATCACCAAGGTAGGCGCGAATAGTGTGAACTGAGAGATTGCGTTCTGCTTCTAGATATCTCTCAAATGCTGAGCGCACTTCATCCAAGGTTGCGCGACTCATAACTTAAAGGTTACTCGGGTTTACGTCCTTGGCGCAGTAAGCCAAAGGTGACTGCATCTTCTAAGGCCATGGCAGATGCGGCGATAACGTTCTCGTGAACGCCAACGGTGTTCCACTCGCCTTTACCATCTGAAGTTTCAACAAGTACGCGAGTGATTGCACCGGTGCCGAGGCGACCTTCGAGGATGCGCACTTTGTAATCCGTCAATTCAAGTATTGATAGCTCTGGATAAAGTTGTTTCAAACCAGAGCGGAGTGCGTTATCGAATGCGTTAACTGGACCATTTCCAGAGCCCGCGCAAGAAATTTCTTTTCCTTGCGCCGTAACTGTAACTTCTGCTTTTGTAACAATAGTCTGATCTTGGGCGCGTTCTACCGTTGTTAACCAATGATTAATCTTGAAAAATGATGGGCGCTTTCCAGAAATCTCTTCAAGAAGCAAGAGTTCAAAGGAGGCATCTGCTGCTTCAAAGGTAAATCCGCGCGCTTCCATTTCCTTTACACGGTCAACAATTCGACCTACGAGTTCGCGATCTCCCCCGAGATCTACGCCAAGTTCTTGTGATTTCAGTTCGATAGATGCACGCCCAGCCATATCTGAGACCAACATACGCATATCGTTTCCGACTGAAGACGGTTCTTCATGTTGATAGAGGGCGGAATCAACTTTGATGGCAGATGCGTGCAACCCAGCCTTGTGCGCGAAGGCTGAAAATCCAACATAAGGCTGGCGCCCAGATGGCGCAATATTTGTAACTTCGGCGACTGCGTGAGAAATTCTAAATGACTCGCGCAGTGAGTTTGGAGGAAGTACTAGCATCTTCTTCTTTAACTCCAAGTTAGCGATAATTGAAACCAGATCTGCATTTCCGGTTCTTTCGCCATACCCATTTAAGGTTCCTTGCACGTGAGTGGCTCCTGCAGCGATTGCCGCCATTGAGTTAGCAACTGCGCACCCGGTGTCGTTGTGGCAGTGGATGCCGAGGCGAGCCGAAGTTGTGGTTAAAACATCGTGAACCACATCTGCGATCTCATCAGGCAACATTCCACCATTTGTATCGCAGAGCGCAGCAACATCAGCCCCCGCCTCCATTGCGACTCGAATAACTTCCAGTGCATAGTCGCGATTAGCGCGATAGCCATCAAAGAAATGCTCAGCATCTAGAAAAACTCGCTGACCTTCTTGGCGAAGATGGAGAACAGATTCACGGACCATCGCTAGGTTCTCTTCGAGAGTTGTCTTTAGGGCAAGATCAACGTGGCGATCAAATGCTTTGGCAACCAAGGTAACAACTGGCGCACCGCTATCGCGAAGGGCCCCTAGTAATACATCATCTGCTGCCTTCACATTAGGGCGACGAGTTGCACCAAATGCTACGAAAGTTGCGTTCTTGAGTTTTAACTCTTTCTTAGCGAGAGCAAAGAATTCAGTATCTTTTGGATTGGCCCCTGGCCAACCACCTTCGATAAAGCCAACACCTAGATCATCTAGGTGGCGTGCAATCGTTAACTTATCGTGGACCGAAAGGTTAAGACCTTCTTGCTGTGCACCATCGCGCAATGTGGTGTCATATACATGAAATGCATCTGAAACTGGCATTAGATAACCCGCTTGACCCAGTTGTGCTTATCAGCAGTGGTGCCGTGCTGAATAGCAAGTAGGTAATTTCGGATTTGCATTGTGATTTCACCTGGTTGTCCATCACCGGTTACCCAAGTTCCCATAGCGCTCTTGGCTTGCCCGACTGGGGAAACAACCGCGGCAGTACCGCAAGCAAAGATTTCTGTTATCTCACCGGAGGCAATGCCATCACGCCAATCATCAATTGAAAGCATTACCTCATCGGTCTTGTAACCCAGATCTTTAGCAGCTGTAAGAATTGAATCGCGAGTTATTCCTGGTAACAAAGTGCCAGTTAGCTTTGGAGTAATGACCGTGGCATCGCTTCCTTTACCTCTTACAAAGTAAAGATTCATGCCGCCCATCTCTTCAATCCATTTACGTTCTTTAGCGTCTATCCAAACAACTTGATCGCATCCCTCTTTAGCGGCAGCCTTTTGGGCAATCAGCGATGCGGCGTAATTTCCGCCGCACTTTGCCTCTCCCGTACCGCCCTGTGCTGCGCGAACATATTCTGTTGAGATCCAAACTGAAACGGCTTTCGACGGATCAAAATATGCACCGGCCGGAGTTGCAATCAACAAATAAGTTGCCTTGTTAGAGGGGCGAACGCCAAGTCCTACTTCGGTTGCGATCATAAATGGGCGAATATAAAGAGATTCGCCAACTTTATTTGGAACCCATCCCGCATCTTGCTTAACAAGAGTCTGAACCGTCTCCAAGAAAAGTGCTTCTGGCATTTCAGGAAGAGCGAGTCGCGCTGCGGATTTTGCAAAGCGACGAGCATTTGCTTCAGGACGAAATAGCGCAATGCCACCATCAGGTTGGCGATATGCCTTCATTCCCTCAAATATTTCCTGGCCGTAATGAAATACTGCAGTTGCTGGATCAAGTGAAATTGGGCCATAAGGAATTAACTCCGGTTCTGCCCATCCATCTTTTTCGGTCCACTCACAGATCACCATGTGATCTGTGTAGTACTTACCGAAACCACCCTCAGCCACCAATGCGTCGCGAACCGCGGCATCTTTAGCGTTTGGATTGAGGGTTATCTTCATTTTAAAGTAGCGCGACTAGCGCATCTCCAACTTCTGTCGTGCTGCGCTTCTTATCTCCGCGAGCAAGTAGATCGGCAGATACAGCAACTTCAATTTCGCGAGCAGCTTCATCTAGCCCCATGTGCTCAAGCAACATTGCAACTGACATAACAGTTGCAGTTGGATCGGCTAAATTCTTGCCAGCTATATCTGGTGCTGAACCGTGTACTGGTTCAAACATAGATGGGAATTCGCGAGTTGGATTGATATTGCCAGAGGCAGCAAGTCCGATACCGCCACAAATCGCCGCAGAAATATCAGTCAAGATATCTCCAAACAAATTATCTGAAACAACTACATCGAAACGCTCTGGGCTATTTACAAAGAACATAGCTGCGGCATCAACGTGTAGATAATCGGTTGTAACTGTTGGATATTCTTTTGCGACTTCTTCAAAAGTACGTGTCCAAAGACTTCCGGAATGAACCAGAACATTGTTCTTGTGCACAAGGGTTAACTTCTTGCGATCACGCTTTTCGGCGCGAGCAAAGGCATCACGAATAACTCTTTCTGCACCGCGACGGGTGTTAAGAGATTCTTCGGTTGCAATTTCATTCGCTGTTCCAATGGCGAGCGCTCCACCTGCACCAGAATATGGGCCTTCAGTTCCTTCGCGAATCACAATGAAATCGATTGGGGCTTTGGTGGCCAGCGGACCCTTAACTCCTGGGCGCAAAAGAGCTGGACGCAGATTCACGTAATGATCAAAAGCGAATCGAAGTTTCAGGAGCAATCCACGCTCTAAAATTCCACTTGGAACTGTTGGATCACCAACGGCTCCGAGCAAAATAACATCAGATTTAGCAAGTTCTGCCATCACGGAATCGGGAAGCACTTCGCCAGTGCGATGCCAGTAAGTGGCACCTAGGTCATATTCGGTCTTTTCAAAAGTTGCGCCATGCTTTGCGGCAACTTTATCGAGAACACGAAGTCCTTGGGCGATGACTTCTGGACCAATGCCGTCTCCAGCTATAACTGCAAGATTTATCTTCTTCATTATCTTCCCTCTTTAGTTAACTAACGTGACAGATCGAACTAATACAGCAGCAGTCTCTTTGGCTACGGCGCTAACGATCGCATCCGAAACCGGTGAATCAACAGTGATTGCCATAAGTGCATCGCCACCTGCACTGGCGCGGGCCACCTGCATACCTGCGATATTTATACTTGCTTTTCCGAGCGCGTTACCGACAGCACCGACTACACCGGGTCGATCTGCGTAACGGAGGAAAAGTAAATTCTCTGCTGGTGGAAGGTCTAAATCAAAGCCATCTATAGCAATGATTTTCTCTACCTTCCGAATGCCCATGAGCGTGCCATCGACCGTGATCGATTTACCATTACTTAGAGCACAATGCAGCGAAATCATGCTGCGATATTCCGGGCTTACTGGATCGCTATCTGATGTTGCAGTTAGGTTGCGAGCCGCTGCGAGTCCTGGTGCATTTACATAAGTAACATCTTCGGCTCCTGTTGCAAGAAGCGCACCTTTAAGAGCGCTAATCGCCAAGATGGAAGAATCATGTTCGGAAATATCTCCGCGCACGTGTACATCCAGATTGGTAGGAAGTTCACCAGCGATTGCAGTTGCTATCTGTGCCATTTTTTCCACGAGTGGAAGTGATGGACGAATCTCTTCGTGGATCGCTCCACCCTTTACGTTGACAGCATCTGGAACAAGTTCACCAGCTAGCGCTTTACGAACTGAAACCGCAACCGCGATACCTGCACGTTCCTGCGCTTCATCAGTGGATGCACCCAAATGTGGAGTTGCAACAACTTGATCAAGTTGGAATAGAGGCGAATCGGTGCAAGGTTCAGTGACATAAACATCAAGACCAGCGCCTGCAACACGTCCTTCGACGATCGCATCATGAAGGGCTGCTTCATCAAGAACCCCTCCGCGCGCAGCATTGATAATACGCACCGAAGGCTTTACCTTCTTCAACGCTTCAACACCAATTAAATTGGCAGTCTCTTTAGTCTTTGGTAAGTGAATGGTTATGAAATCACTTTGCTTAAGTAAGGTATCCAAATCAACCAGTTCAACACCTAATTGCGCAGCGCGCGCTGGCTGAAGATATGGATCATAAGCAACCACAT
>Ga0315902_10000520_pt1 | contig 64279 bp, 64 predicted proteins | sample LakEriMetagenome_9_FD_203523 | JGI IMG/M metagenome (GOLD analysis project Ga0315902, IMG submission 203523) | Freshwater fungal communities from buoy surface, Lake Erie, Ohio, United States - Buoy 12 MA117 | ecosystem: Environmental > Aquatic > Freshwater > Lake > Lake biofilm | place: USA... | reverse complement strand
TGATGCTCGAGACGCCTTCGGGGAAACCGAGACCAGAAACATTGGAGCAACCACTCAGAGCTAAAACCATCGGTGCGATAACTAGCCCGAGGCGCAGCGCACGCGATTTTCTCGTTGGAAGCGACATAGGCCAAGGATAGAGGCTTGGGGAGAAGTTGGGAGCAGGTGCTAGTAGCCTTGATCGGGTGGTTCGTGTCACAGGAAATTTCACCTCGGAGGCCCCGCTATCGGAGATCGTCTCGACGGCGATAGCTGCTGCCTTTGGGGCGGGTTGGGCAGATCCTAAAAAGTTATCCCAGGCATCGCAGAGGGCCAAGATTTTGCAGAACCAGGCTCTGGAAACCCTCGCATCGGGATTGGGTATTCGCGTAGATCAGATGGAGATCGTCGGTGAATCTGAATTAGCAACCTACCTCTGCATCGCAGGTTTTCTTGATTCCAATAAGCATTTAGCCGTCGGCGCAATTGATCGCGGAAAGATCCGAGCCTTCACTCGGACCCACGAAAACCACTCGATCATCCCCGTAGATCAGGCTGGCCAGTTAGATGGCGAAAGAATTGCAGGAGATTCACTGTTGACGTTACAAGTTGTCAACGGTGAGACTGGAATTCTGCAGGATACAGAAAAGCTCAAGTCAAAAGCCGATCTGGTTGTTCTTGATGCAACATATTCAGGATCACGGATTGCTTTGGGTGATCACTGGGATGGTGCGATATTCACAGCGCAAGCTTGGGGTGGCCCCGCAGGCTTATCACTCATGGCAATTGCTAACCCGCAACAGTGGCGCTATCCACTGCCTCATATTGCTCCAATAAGAACTCCGGGCGGCCACTCACTTCCACTTCTACTAGGCGCAGCTGTCGCCATGGAAAATTTCAAGGAAGACCGGGTAAGGCTCGATTCGCTTAATCTCTATCTTCGCCAAAAAGTAAGCGCCGCGATTCCAACTGCGATTATTGTGGGCGCAAACTCGAAAACACTTTCACACTTTCAAACCATCGTGATCCCTGGAACTGTCAGTGAAATGCTTGTGCGCGAACTGGAGGCCAGTGCCATCTCTGTCGATGCTGGATCTGCTTGCTCGCCAGCAGATTTGGCTCCAAGCCATGTACTAGCTGCAATGGGATTACCTACCGAAGGTTCGCTCCGATTAACTCTGAGACAAGAACATACTGAGGCTGATATTGATCAGCTACTAAGTGCTTTAGTGGAAGTGTGCCGCAACTTCTGATCTGGCATCAGCACCGTAAGCAACTTCGAAGCGATCAAGAAATTCTTTCGGGGTAAAGCTGTACTCCTGTGTGCCCATCGTCTCAATGACGTACGTGGCAAGGAGCGAGCCCAACTGAGCGCACCGTTCGTGGGAAAGTCCCCATGCAAGCCCTGCTACAAAACCGCTTCTGAAGGAATCACCGACACCAGTTGGATCGACCTTCGCTTTTTCTTGCGGACATGTGACGGTGATGGTCTGAGTTCCTCGACCTTCTACGCGCGAACCAGCGGCACCAAGAGTGACGACGCGGTATTTAACGCGATCCAGAATCTCGTCATCGCTCCAGCCAGTCTTTTGAATCGCAAGTGCTAACTCGTATTCGTTGAGGAACAAGTAAGTAGCACCATCAATAAGAACTTTAATTTCTTCGCCAGATAGTCGAGCCATCTGTTGTGATGGATCGGCCAAAACAGGAATGCCTTTTGATTGAGCAACTTGCGTGTGGCGCAGCATTGCATCTGGATCATCTGGTGAAATCACAAGAAGATCTAGGTTGCCTTCCTTATCGATGATCGGCTGTAATTCAATATCTCGCGCCTCAGACATAGCGCCAGGGAAAAACGATGCAAATTGATTGTGTTCGGAGTCAGTGGTGACAGTAAAGAGTGCGGTGAATTGGGTTGTCGAGACAAGGGCGTGAGAAGTATCAACTCCGTGGCGGGTAAGCCATGCGTTGTAATCAGGCCAATCTTTTCCAACAGCTGCAATCAGAAGTGGCTTATGTCCAAGAACGCCGAGTCCGAAACAGATATTGGCGGCACATCCCCCGCGACGAACTTCGAGCCCATCAACTAAAAAGGAGAGCGAAATTTTCTCTAGTGAACCGACGACGACTGAGTCTGAAAACTTTCCGGGGAAAGTCATGATGTGGTCGCGACCGACCGAGCCTGCGACACCTATCTTCATAGGGCGAGAATGTACAAGTATCTAGAAGTAAATGTGGGGATTAGTTAAAGGAATCACCGCAGGCACAAGAGCCCTGCGCATTTGGATTATCGATTGTGAAACCTTGCTTCTCAATCGTATCCACGAAATCAATTGTGGCACCCATCAAATATGGATCGCTGAGCTTTCCTGTGATGACTTTGACTGAACCAAACATGCGAACTACATCGCCTTCGAGCTCGCGATTATCAAAGAAGAGCTGATAGCGAAGGCCTGAACATCCACCTGGTTGAACCTCAACACGAAGGTAGAGATCATCTGCACCTTCTTGCGCCAAGAGTGCTGCCACCTTCGCGGCTGCCCCATCGGTGAGAGAGATGCTGGTAGTGGTCGATGTTGTGTCCTGTGTAGTCATAGGCAAAGAGTACCCGCGTCACTTAGCATCTGCGACTTTTATAGGTGAGAATAGAGCCATGTCATCTTCTACCGTGACCAACCTCCTGCTTCTTGGCAGCGGATCAGACCCGCTCTCTGAACGTGGAGTGACCTGTGCTGGTGAGATTCCGGCTGCCAGCGATCCTGATCTCGTGGCCAGAGCAAAGGCTGCGCGCGCCGCCCTCGGTGATCGAGCCATCGTTCTGGGTCATCACTATCAGCGCGATGAGGTTATTGAATTCGCAGATATCACCGGTGATTCCTTTAAGTTGGCACAAGCTGCGCAAGCACAAAGTACTGCCGAATTTGTAATTTTCTGTGGAGTGCATTTTATGGCCGAAAGTGCCGACATCCTCACTAGCGATCGCCAGAAAGTAATTCTTCCTGATTTAGCTGCCGGGTGTTCTATGGCTGATATGGCAACCGCCTCACAAGTTGATGAGTGCTGGAAAACTTTGACTGACCTTGGAATTGCAAATACAACGATCCCTGTTACATATATGAACTCATCTGCAGCAATCAAGTCATTTACTGGTGAGCATGGCGGAACTGTATGTACATCTTCCAATGCACAATCTGCAATGCAATGGGCATTTACTCAAGGAGAGAAAGTTCTCTTTCTCCCTGATCAACATCTCGGCAGAAATACCGCGGTAAGAAACCTCGGACTCTCCTTAGAAGATTGCGTTCTATGGAATCCGTGGAAACCAATGGGTGGTCTGACCGAGAACGAAATCAAGAACGCAAAGGTCATTCTTTGGCGCGGCCACTGTTCTGTGCATGGACGGTTCTCGAAAGAATCAATTGACGATGTGCGCTCTCGCATCCCTGAAGTAAAAATTCTCGTTCATCCAGAATGTACGCATGAAGTCGTAACGAATGCCGATGTCGTCGGTAGTACCGAGTTTATTATTAAGACTATTGAGGCGGCCTCCAAGGGAAGTGCATGGGCGATCGGCACCGAGTTCAATCTCGTTTCACGGCTTGCCAAGGCCCATCCCGATAAGACGATTGTCTTCCTCGATAAAACTTTATGCTACTGCTCGACCATGAACCGGATTGATCTCCCCCATTTGGTCTGGGCAATGGAGTCTCTCGTGGCCGGACATGTAGTCAATCAAATCTCGGTCGATGCCACAGTGAAAAAATTCTCTCAACTAGCACTTGAGCGAATGCTCGCTCTATAGTCCACCCATGAGTAACGAATCTCCGCAACAGAAAAGCTCTCAGAAAAAAGGCCGTCCTACGCCTAAGCGCAAGGATGCAGAATCTGCTCGCAAGGTTTCATCCCTTGCTCCCGCTCGCTCTAAAGAAGAGAAAGCTCGTCAGAAATCTGCAACTCGCGCTGCCCGAATGGCACAACGCGCCGCGTACCTTCGCGGTGACGAGAACGCGCTTCCCACACGAGATCGTGGTCCAGTAAAAAGATTTGTAAGAAATTATGTGGATTCGCGTCGTTCAATTGGTGAATATTTTCTTCCTGTCATTGGCGTTGTACTTCTCGTTTCACTTGTTCCAATTGCTGCAGCTGCAGTCATCGGCGTTGTTCTGATGTACACAGTTCTTTTTGCTTCTGTTATCGATGGCTACCTTCTTGGTCGCAAGATTAAGCGTGAAGTAATCGCACGTTTTCCTGACGAATCACCAAAGGGTCTGGCTATGTACGGCTGGTTACGCTCGACACAGATGCGCCGCATGCGCGCGCCAAAACCTGGCGTGGCAGTAGGAGAAAAGTTCTAACTACCCCTAGGGTAGGCAAACAACTTAATAAGAGTTCTTTTGTAGGGGAAGTTCGGTGAAAATCCGACGCTGACCCGCAACCGTAAGAGCGTTCTGCGCTCGTAGTCGGATTACCTACCTAAGAACGTTGACAAACACCCGCCGAGGTTTGCGGGGCGTAGTCCAAAGTCAAGCGTGCATTCGCTATTTCTAGGAGCTACCCCTGTGAGACTCTCAAACAATGAGGAGCTCCAGATAAATGAAGAAGAAATTCGCAGTTCTAGCCACTCTGGCTTTACTTGCCGCAACAATTACCCCAGCACAAGCATCCGGTAGCGGATATCGCTACTGGGGATATTTTCAAGCAGCACCGAAGGCGACAGCATGGACTGCTGCAATGACAGGACCTACCGTCGACATTGCAGATGGATCAGTTGAAGGCTGGGCATTTACATTTTCAAGTGATGCAATTCCAAATGCCACCTCCCCATCAGTGCTTCCAGATTTTCAATCAATTTGCGGCAAGACTCGTCCCGTTGCAGGTAAGAAGAGAATCGCAATTGTTATCGACTTTGGCGCAGCCTACTTAGCTCCGACCGGAGAAAAACCACTGAAGACTGTCAAACGTTGTGTCACCATTGAGAAAAAAGCACAGGGAATCGATGTACTCGGCAAAGTTGTTCGAGTTCGTGGCGATAAATCGGGGCTCATTTGTGGTCTTGGTGGATATCCGCGTAAAGAGTGCGGCGTAGAAATTCCTACACCAGCAGCTTTAGTCAATAAGTAATTGATACGTTAATGAAGAGAACATTCCATCCACTTACGTGGTGGTCCGGTGCGATCGCAATTGCAATTGCGGTCTCATTAGCCCATCACACCGCCTTTAATGTGGTGGTAGTGGGTGGAATGTGCTTTATTGTTCATCGCGCTAACCGCAGCGCTTTTGACCAAACACCTTGGTCTGGCGGTTTATGGTTCGCCCTAAAAATTGCGGCGATTATCATCGTGATTCGAACGATCATCGGAATAGCTATCGGCGTTCCAATTCCTGGCAATACCCTTTTTACCTTGCCAATCGTCGATCTCCCCAACTGGATGGCTGGAATCAGAGTGGGTGGGGCAATTACCCAAGAACGACTTACCTTCGCTCTTGCAGAAGGAATACAGATTGCAACACTGATTTGTATCTTTGCGGCGGCGACATCGCTGACTTCACCCCACCGACTATTGCGGCAAATGCCGATCTTTATCTATGAATTTGGTGTAGCTCTAGTGATCGCCACATCGGTGCTTCCACAATTAGTGACTAGTGCGACAAGAATCAAAAGTGCGCAAAAAATGCGCGGTATACAAAAGCGAGGCTGGGCTGGCGTTGCACTCCCCCTCCTTGAAGAGTCATTGGCGCGTTCACTCGATTTAGCGGCAGCCATGGATTCACGAGGCTATGGATATTCCCGCCACCGTTCACGTTATCGCCGTGAAAAATTCCTGTCACATGATCTGATTGTTGTCATCGGCGCGCTCACGCTTATTCCTTTCTCGTGGTTGGTAATCGCATGATTACCTTTAATAATGTTTCTCTCATTTATCCACATTCGCTACATACAGTCTTCGAGGATCTCTCATTCACGATTGAAGAGGGCGAGATGGTGCTTGTCATTGGTGCCACCGGATCTGGAAAGTCTTCGCTCTTGCGCTTAATAAATGGCCTAGTCCCCCATCACACCGGCGGAATCTTGGCAGGAGATATCTCTGTTGGCGGAATTTCGACCGCACTTACCAAGCCCGGTGGACTTGCTCATCTGATTGGCATTGTTGGCCAAAATCCTGCACACGGATTTGTCACCGATACTGTCGAAGAAGAACTCGTCTTTGGAATGGAGGCGCTCAACTTTGCCCCTGAAGTGATGCGCAAGCGAGTTGAAGAGATACTGGACTTACTCTCCCTTGCACATCTGCGTGGCCGCTCAATTTCAACGCTCAGTGGCGGCGAACAACAACGAGTTGCTATTGGTAGCGCATTAGTGATGCACCCAAAGGTTCTTGTACTTGATGAGCCGACTTCAGCACTTGATCCAATAGCCGCAGAAGAAGTCCTATCAATTCTGCATCGTCTTGTTCATGATCTGGGACTCACAGTTGTTATCTCAGAACACAAGTTAGAGCGGGTCATTGGTTTTGCCGATCGCATCATCGCGATTTCATCTGAGGGTAAAGCAGAGATCGATATTCCTGAGGAGATTCTCAAGAAATCACCGATCGCGCCACCCATCGTCCACCTGGCACGCGCGTTAAATCTAGATTCCGTGGGGACGAGCGTGCGAGAAGTGCGACGTATGACAACCCATCTTCGAGACTTCACTCCGCTGCTTTCACAAGCTACTCCTGCTATGGGTAAAGCAGTTGTGGAAGTAGACAAACTTTCTCACTCGTACGGAGAGAAAATTGCGCTACGAGAAGTTTCTCTTGAATTTAAGTCAGGTGAGATATCTGCGGTTATGGGTCGCAATGGAGCAGGAAAGAGCACGCTCTTTAAATCTATCGTTGGATTCCATCAATCAACTAGCGGACAAGTCAAGGTTCTTGGCACTGACCCAGTTGAGCTTCACGGTCGCCAGCGGCTTTCAACGATTGGCTACATACCGCAAGAACCAAGTGATCTATTGATTCACTCATCTGTTGCAAAAGAGTGTGCTGCCAGTGATCGCGATAATGGGTTGGAGGATGGTTCAACATTTGCATTCCTGATTCGCCTCACACCAACGGTTAATCCAGAAGCTCACCCACGTGATCTCTCAGAAGGTCAGCGGCTTTCACTAGTTCTAGCGCTCATACTTTGCAGCGCTCCTGATGTCCTCATCATGGATGAACCTACGAGGGGTCTGGATTACCAGGCGAAATCGCTCTTGATTGACACATTAGTTTCCTATTCTCGCAACCTAGGAAAATGTGTCTTGATTGCAACCCATGATGTGGAGCTAGTTGCAGAAGTTGCCGATCGCGTTGTATTTCTGGCCGATGGAGATGTAGTTGCCGATGGTTCGACTCTAGATGTTCTTCTTTCATCCCCTGCGTTTGCTCCACAAGTTGCAAAAGTTATGTCCCCTGCTCCATGGCTTACCGTCAAAGATGCACTTGCCGGAATTGCAAAAGCAACCGATAGGAATTCACAGTCGTGAATACAACAGCAGGCATCTACCGCCTCTCACGTCGATCAAAGATCGTTCTCGCCTTCACATCGGTGATTGCCTTAGCCGGATTTGTCTGGCCTTTTTTCTACGTTGGAAATCTCCACTGGATATTTGTTGTTGCAATTGCCGCTTCAGCTTTTCTTCTTATCTCCGAAGTAGGAATGGGATCTATCGATGCAAAATCAATTGCGCTTCTTGGAGTGATGAGTGCGTTTATCACTCTCTTAAGACCACTAGGGGCTGGAGCCGCCGGGCTTGAACCGATCTGGTTTGCTCTCATCATTGCGGCGCGAGTATTCGGACCATCGTGGGGATTTCTCTTAGGAGTTACATCGATGACAACTTCAGCGCTACTTACCGGCGGCGTTGGACCATGGCTGGCGTATCAAGTATTCGCTGCCGGATGGATCGGACTTTTAGCTGGTGCACTTCCGCAAAAATTTGCTGGAAAATTGATAAGAGGTATATCGGAGAAAGTACTTCTTGTTCTCGTTGGGATATTCGCATCTTTTGCTTTTGGGATTTTGATGGACCTGCAATTCTGGCCGTGGGTATTGGGTTCAAATACTCAACTCTCATATATTCCAGGTGGGCAGTTAAGCGAAAACCTCTCTCGCTTTCTCACATTTCACTTTGCATCGGCCATGGCATGGGACATACCTCGCGCGATACTTACATCACTGCTCATCGCAATTACGGGAACGCCCTTTCTCGGAGCGCTACGACGAACATATTTCAAGGCCGCTTTCCTGAGCCCGATTGAGTTTAAGAGCGCGGTGCAGAGCAAGAATTAACGAACGTGCGATGGCACAAATGGAAACTCTACGATTGTCGCAGTCGATGCACGTCCACGAATATCAATTGCTACTTGATCGCCAATAGATAGATTTGTATCTACTAGTGCCAGAGCAATGCCAACGCGAAGAGTTGGTGAGAAAGTTCCGCTGGTGACCGTGCCTACGGACTTTCCAGATTCGTCCTGTAATTCCATGCCTGCACGTGGAATCCCTCGATCGTTAGATTTCAATCCGCGCATGCGACGAGCAGGGCCTTCACTCTTCTGCGCGACGAGTACATCACTACCGTGGAAGGGACCCTTCTTCCATCCGATAGCCCATGTTGCACTTGCCTGAACCGGCGAAATCTCTAATGAAAGTTCGTGACCGTGTAATGGATATCCCATTTCGGTACGTAGAGTGTCACGCGCACCAAGTCCACAGATAGCACCATCTTCAGCCAAGACAGCTGCGGCGCAGATATCCCAAACCGATTCGACATCACTTCGTTGCGGCAAGATCTCGAAGCCGTGCTCTCCTGTATATCCAGTGCGGCATAAAATTACATCTGCCTGTCCGATACGCACATGTGAAAATGCCATGTAATCCATTTCAGGTTCAACACCGAGTTCTTTGAGAACAGCCGAAGCGCGCGGGCCTTGCAATGCGATGACACCAAATTCTTCATGAAGATTTTCAACGACGATACCCGCTGGAGCATTCTCTTTCAGGACTCGGACCACATCCGTCGTATTAGATGCATTGGGAACTAAGAACAGATCGTTTGCGCTATTGCGATAGACGATTAAGTCATCAATAACTCCACCATCTTTGTTGCAAAGAAGTGTGTATTGAGCTTGGCCATCTTTAATTCGAAGTAAATCATTTGTGAAGACGCCATTGAGAAACTCAAGGGCTCCTTGGCCACTGACGCGGGCTTTTCCAAGATGCGAAACATCAAAGAGCCCTACCCGTTCGCGGACTGCAGCGTGTTCGGCCAAAACTCCAGCCCCTGGATACTCAATAGGCATCAGCCAGCCACCAAAATCAGCCATCTTCGCGTCAAGGGCAAGATGGCGACTATGCAAAGGTGAATTTTTCATCCCATCAACCTACACTTACGGCGCTAGGAACAGGTGGTTGGCAACCCCGAGACTCTCGAAAGGCACGTGTGACTTCGACTATGACCGCACTCTCTCTTACCTCTTCTCTTCAAGCTGACATTCTCGTCGTCGGTCTCGCACAAGGAGCTGCTCAACGCAAAGGTGGAAAGCCAACCCTGATCATTGAATCGGGAGATCTCGCACTCGATGCCAAGAGTCTGGAAGAGATTCTTGTCGATATGGGAGCAACCGGTAAGGCCGATGAAGTGATCAAGATTCCAGGCAACTCCGTTCGTCTCCTTGTCTTTACTGGTCTAGGAAAAGCAAGTTCTAGTTACGGCCATGAACTTCTTCGCCGCGCAGCAGGTGCAGCCTCTCGCACTCTGTCTAACCAAAAGTCGGCAACCTTTGCCCTCCCAGCACAAAACCTAGAAGCCGTCTCAGCAGTTGCTCAAGGCGCTGCCCTCGGTGCATATCTCTTTAATGAATTTCGCAGCGATGAAGTTGTTACAAGTAACTCTTCCCTAGCTGCGGCCAAGATTTTTACACCACATGCTGCAAAGGCAGAATTTAAGGATGTTGTTGCAGAGGCAGCTGTAATTGCCCAGTACACATTTCTTACTCGCGATCTCATCAACACTCCTCCAAGTCACCTCACTCCAGCCTCTTTCGCAGATCGAATGATCGCCGAAGTAAAGGCCGCTGGTGGGGCTCGCGCAGGGCTATCTATTACCGTGATGACTGAAACAACTTTGAAGAGCAAGGGCTACGGCGGAATTACTGCAGTCGGACAAGGATCAGCAAATCCCCCACGTCTTGTTCGCATTTCTTACACACCGACCGGCAAGGTAAAGCCAGCAAAGCGTTATGCATTCGTTGGTAAGGGAATCACCTTTGATAGCGGTGGACTTGCACTTAAGCCTGCAGTTGGTATGGAGGCGATGAAATCTGATATGAGTGGAGCTGCTGCAGTATGCAGTGCGGTCTTAGCAATTGCCGCCTTGAAGTTACCTGTTGCTATCGATGCATGGGCACCGTTGGCCGAAAATATGGTCAGCGATAATGCAACTCGTCCAAGTGACATCATTACTATTTATGGCGGAAAGACCGTTGAAGTACTTAATCCAGATGCAGAAGGCCGCTTGGTTCTTGCTGATGGGCTACAACGTGCGCAAGAAGAGAAGAACCTCGATGCAATATTTGATATCGCCACTTTGACCGGTGCCCAAGTTATTGCACTCGGAACACGTACAAGTGCTGTCATGACAAATAACGAACCTCTCTCGCAAGCTTTCCTTGCGATCGCACAAGAAACTGGCGAACAATTCTGGCCCATGCCACTACCAAGTGAGCTTCGCGCTTCTCTTGATTCACCTGTTGCCGATCTTGCCAATATTGGAGATCGCATGGGTGGAATGCTTGTCGCCGGAATCTTCCTTAAAGAGTTTGTCTCTGATGATCTTCCATGGCTTCATCTTGATATTGCAGGTCCTGCATATAACGACAGAAGCGCACATGGATACACCCCTGTTGGTGGAACCGGCATTGGAGTCCGATCGCTGGTTGCTGCGGCAAAGGCCCAGATCTAACCTCAGTCGACTATTCGGGGCCGGCGTTATCTCGCTCTCATTATGTGAGTTGAGCCCAGCGCCAGTTAGTCATTGAGGGGTCCGACTGGCAAGATATGGCTATAGGCCTTGCGGTCAGGTGAGCAAAGGAGCAGAACTTTCGTGTCTAACGTTGATCTCGTTGTACTCGGTGGTGGAAGCGGCGGATATGCAGCCGCACTGCGAAGCGCTCAACTTGGGCTCTCTGTCGTACTCATCGAAGCCGACAAGCTCGGTGGCACTTGCCTTCACCGTGGATGTATCCCAACCAAGGCCCTGCTACATGCTGGAGAAGTTGCAGATACAGCTCGCGAGTCATCACACATTGGAATTAATGCAACGCTGAATTCGATTGATATGAATGGCGTTAACTCGTATAAAGATGGTGTCATCACCAAATTGCATAAGGGTTTGCAAGGGCTGGTGAAATCCCGTGGGATTACATATGTTGAAGGCTACGGAAAATTGGTAGCAAAAGACACTGTTGAGGTTAATGGCGTTCGCTACACCGGCAAGAATGTAATTTTGGCAACCGGTTCATATGCCAGAACCCTTCCTGGGCTTGAAATTGATGGAAAGCGCGTGATCACATCAGATCACGGCACAAGACTTGATTACATTCCAAAGAGCGTGATCGTTTTGGGTGGAGGCGTAATTGGATGCGAGTTTGCATCGGTCTGGAAGTCGTTTGGCTCTGAAGTAACAATTATTGAAGGTCTTCCTCACCTCATCGCACTAGAAGATGAATCCTCTTCCAAGCTGCTCGAGCGCGCATACCGAAAGCGTAAAATCAATTTTGAACTTGGTGTTCGCTTTAAATCTCATACTGTGACTGCCGATGGCGTTACGGTCGAGTTAGAAGATGGTCGCACCTTCAGCGCAGAACTCCTGCTCGTCTCTGTCGGTCGCGGTCCCGTCTCAGCAAATCTTGGATATGAAGAGCAAGGCATCACCATGGATCGCGGATATGTGATCGTCGATGACAAGTGCCGCACAAATGTTCCAGGTATTTGGGCAGTCGGTGACCTTATTCCTACCCTTCAGCTCGCACACGTTGGATTCCAAGAAGGAATTCTCGTTGCGGAGGAAATTGCTGGGCTTAATCCACGGCCAATAAATTACGACGGTGTCCCCCGCGTTACTTACTCTGAACCAGAAGTCGCATCAGTTGGTCTCACAACAGCCCAGGCAAAAGAGCGTGGACATGATGTCGTCGAACTTAACTACGACTTAGCAGGAAACGGTAAGGCACAAATTCTCGGAACTTCAGGGGCAATTAAGTTGGTCGCAGAAAAGAATGGTCCTGTTCTCGGAATCCATATGGTTGGTTCGCGCGTTGGAGAATTACTCGCAGAAGCACAATTGATTTTTAACTGGGAGGCAACTGCTGCAGATGTTGCTCCGTTGATTCATGCACACCCAACAATGTCTGAAGCTATGGGCGAAGCGCACATGGCTCTAGCCGGCAAACCGCTTCACGCACACGGATAAAGGGAGAACACCAATGACATTCTCTGTAAAGATGCCAGCACTTGGCGAGAGCGTGACCGAAGGAACTGTTACGCGCTGGCTCAAGGCCGAAGGCGATCACATCAATGTCGATGAACCACTCCTTGAAGTATCAACTGACAAGGTAGATACAGAAATCCCATCACCTGTTTCCGGCACGCTTTCAAAGATCCTTGTACAAATCGATGCAACCGTTGCAGTCGGTGCAGATCTTGCAATTATCGAAGATGGCGCTGCTGCGCCTGCTCCAGTGGCTGCTGCGCCAGTGGCTGCTCCGACTCCACCGCCTGTTGTTGCTGCACCAGTTGTTGTTGCTCCAGCAGCAACGCCTACTCCACCGCCAGTTGCTGCTGCACCCGCTGCTCCTGCTGCGAACGGAACCATAATTACAATGCCAGCACTTGGCGAAAGTGTCAGTGAAGGAACTGTTACACGTTGGCTCAAAAATGTTGGTGACAGCATTGCAGTCGATGAAGCTCTTCTTGAAGTTTCAACGGATAAGGTCGACACCGAGATTCCTTCTCCAGTTGCGGGAACGCTGATCTCTATCGATGTCCCTGTCGATGCGACAGTTCCAGTCGGTGCGCGCCTTGCAGTTATCGGTGGCGCTGGCGCTATTTCAGCACCCGTTGCTGCGCCAACACCACCACCAGTTGCAGCCGCTCCGGTTGTTGCTCCCCCAGTGGTTGCAGCTCCAGTTGTAGTTGCACCAGTTGTGACACCACCAGCTGCTCCTGTATCGCAGCTTCAAGATTCTTACGTCACTCCAATTGTTCGAAAGCTTGCCTCTGATCTTGGTGTAAATCTCGCTTCTGTTCGTGGAACAGGTATCGGTGGACGTATTCGCCGTGAGGATGTGGAAGCTGCTGCCAAGCCCGCTGCTGCTGCCGCTGTCACTCAATCAGCGCCAGCTGCACCACGTACATCTTCTCCAGTTGCTGCATCACCACTTCGTGGCACGACGGTAACAATGTCTCGACTTCGCAAAGTAATTGCTGCGCGAATGGTTGAGTCACTTGCTGTATCGGCACAATTAACGACAGTCATTGAAGTAGATGTCACAAAGATTGCGCGTCTTCGCGATCGTACTAAGGCATCATTTGAAGCTCGCGAAGGTGTGAAACTCTCGTTCCTTCCATTCTTCTCAGTTGCCGTATGTGAAGCACTCAAGCAACATCCTGTAATTAACTCCTCCGTCGAAGGCGACCAAATTATTTATCATGGCGCTGAGCATCTCGGCATTGCCGTTGATACCGAACGAGGATTGCTAGTTCCAGTGATCGCAAATGCCGGAGATCTCAACATGGGTGGCGTTGCTCGCAAGATTTCAGATCTTGCAGCGCGTACTCGAGATAACAAGGTAAACCCTGATGAACTCAGTGGCGGAACATTTACAATCACCAACACTGGATCTCGTGGTGCGCTATTTGATACCCCGATCATTAATCAGCCTCAGGTCGCAATCTTGGGTCTCGGCGCAATTGTGAAGCGCCCAATGGTTGTCCGTGGAGAAGATGGTGGAGAGACAATTGCAATTCGCTCGATGGTCTACCTCGCTCTTTCTTATGACCATCGTGTAGTCGATGGCGCAGATGCTGCACGATTCCTTGTAACTCTCAAAGATCGTCTCGAAGGCGGTTCATTTGAGTCTGACCTAGGGCTCTAATGTCTGCACTACCTCAGCGCATTGCAGTTACTGGTGCATCCGGTTTAATCGGAAGTGCGCTGGTTGGTCACCTTAAGAGTGAAGGGCACACAGTCCAACGTCTTGTTCGACGACTACCTGTCTCTCCTGATGAAGTGCAATGGGATCCGGCTACAGGCTATGTAGACACTGCTGCCCTTGCCGGAGTTGATGCAATCATTCACTTGGCCGGTGTTGGTGTGGGCGATAAACGTTGGAGCAAGAAATACAAAGCTCAAATCCTCAACTCTCGACTTCTTGGAACTGAGGCAATTGCGAAAGCGGTTGCCGAAGTAAAGCCACAGGTTTTTATTAGCGCTAGCGCTATAGGTTGGTATGGAGAATCTGGAAATCGAGCAGTGGTTGAGAGTGATCGCGCAGGCGATGATTTTCTCGCCGCTGTGTGTCGTGAATGGGAAGCTGCAGCTGATATCGCCACGGGTGTTCGCATTGTCAAACTTCGTACCGGTTTAGTTCTAGATCCAACTGGTGGCGCGCTCGGCAAGATGCTTCCACTCTTTAGGTTTGGTCTTGGCGGAAAACTCGGATCTGGAAAGCAGTGGTGGTCATGGATCACACTCCACGATGTTATCCGTGCAATTTCTTTCGCACTTGAGAAGCCAATTGAAGGTCCGATCAATCTGACATCTCCGAACCCAGTGACAAATCAAGAATTTACATCAGCGTTAGCTCGTGCGATGCATCGCCCAGCGCTCTTCCCAGCCCCAGCCTTTGCGCTAAGAATTGCACTTGGTGGTTTCGCATCTGAGGTTCTGGGTTCAAAGAAAGTCTTGCCACAGAAACTTATCGATGCTGGATTTACATGGGATTATCCACATGTCACATCAGCACTCGATGCACTTATAGAGAATTAATCAGTTCAAGGGCTGCAAGTCGCCCTGAAGCAAGCGCTCCATTTTGTGAAGCTGCACTTAAGTAATCTCCAGCTCGCCACACACCCGGCCTCACCTGTAGTGATTGTGCATGCGAGCGACCAGGTGAGAAAAGTGGAAGTGCGTTCTTAATATCGTACTTAGCCACAAGTTCCCAATCTGCTGTGTCGACGCCCCACATTAAAGATAGATGACGTCTCACTTCAGATTCTGATGAATGTCCAAGTGATGTACTGGAGAAAAGTGTGCGATCTGCGGGTGCACATAGTGGAAGTAGCTTAGATATCGCGATCGAATTAACGATTGGACCTCGTGCTAGTCCGTCCACGCGTAACGTTGCATCGCAATGAAATGTATCGATAGTGGAGTGAAACCATGTTGTACAACCAACGTTCTCCCCCACCTCATCAATTTCCAGCAGTTGTGCCGCCGTTGTTTGATCAGTGGCGACAATAATCGCCCGAGCTGGGATCTCTCCGACTGAGGTGCTCAGCTTTAAATCTGTAATCGCGTTGATCTGTATGCCTGTTTCTACAGTACCTACCTCACGGGCAAGAAGCTGAGTGAGCTCTCCCGCACCTCTTGCTGGCAGCCCTGGTGCTCCACTGATGAAACTCTTGATGATTTCTCTTCCGCTCACCGAATCAACCCGTGAAGGCGGAGTCAAAAAGACTCCCGTTAAAAATGGCCTGAGAACTCGCGTATAGAGGCGATTACAACCAGCATTAAGTAACTCGTTTTCAACGTTAGATCCATGCGTGGATTGAGAGAAGAGATACTTAAGAAAAGATATTTTCTCTCTCATGCTCCCAGATTGACCCCGAAAGGCTGAGAAGAAAAACTTTCTTGGATCCCCAAGGCGGATTGCAGAACCATCGAGTGCGATATCTACAGCGCGAGGAGCGTATTGAAAATCCAGTTTATGAACGATGTTCAGCGACTCGACTTCAGGGTATCGCGCGTTAATCAACTGGAATCCTCTATCAAAACGATAGCCATTGATTTCATCGGTCTGCACACGACCGCCAACAGTTGTCGATGCCTCCAACACGCGCACCGCAATGCCTGCATCCATCAATGTCTGCGCCGCTGCTAAACCTGCAAGTCCTGCACCAACAACTACAACAGGAAGTGAACTATCGGACACTTAATGCACGCGCCTCTTCAATTATTTCGGCTACGCGCAATGCATCGGCAAGTGATACCGGAGCTGCGGAGCCACTTTCGATCGCTGCTTTGACTAATGTATAGAAGGCTGCGTAGTTTCCTGAAACGCTTTCAACGATCGAAACATCTTCACCTCTATGGAGCGTTGCTGTGTTAGTCATGGGCACTGACCACTTTCCACCGTGAGGGATCTCGCCACGACGCAACGCATCTTCCTGAGGATCCAGTTCGTTGATCACAAGAGCGCCATTTGAACCAAGTAAGCGTATGCGCGGACCAGGTGCGCCGCTTATCGCTGACGCCGCTAAATACGAATCGACTCCTGATTCATGTTTGAGAGTGACAGTGACATCATCATCTGCCCCACCGCGTATCGAGCGAACGCTGGCGCTGACTACCTCTGCCGGTCCAAAGTAATCAAGGGCAGTTGAAATCAAATGAGATTGTAGGTCGAGAAGTAATCCCCCACCATCTTCTGGTGAAAGATTCTCTCGCCACGAAGCAAGATTGCGCTCGGGGCGGTAGCGCTCAAAACGTCCATCGAAGCGAAATGGTTGTCCGAGTTCGCCGGTACCTAAGAGCTTCTTTATCGTCAAGCTATCGCTATCCCAGCGGCGATTGAAAAATGTTGTCAGCAATGTGTTCTTAGCTTCCGAGAGTTCGATCATCTCATTTACTTCAGCAACTGTTCGTCCCATTGGTTTATCAACAACTGTTGGAATCTGACGTTCTAGCGCAGCGCGTGTTTGAGGAAGGTGTGCCACATTGCTAGATGCGATCACAACCAGATCGAGGCCAGAGTCCATAAACTCATCAAGATCTGCAAAGATCTTCGCTGCAGGAAAGTCAGTTGTGGCCTGTGCTACTCGCTCAGGATTGCTCGAAAGAATCGATGCGATATCAAAACCGCAACCTCGCAAGAGTGGCGCGTGGAAAATGCGACCTGCTAATCCGTATCCTGCGATTCCTACGCGCATAGATTAATTCACTGACTCCTTAGCAAGTTTGGATGGCCACCAGACTTTAGGGCCAATCTCATGCACCAGAGCAGGCACCAAGATTGAGCGAACGATGATCGTATCGAGGAGAACACCGAATGCCACTGCGAAGCCAAGCTGTGCGAGCGGTACTAATGGCAAGAGTCCGAGCACCGCAAAAGTTGCAGCAAGGACGATTCCTGCCGAAGTAATTACAGCACCTGTGACAGTAAGGCCTTTGATTACACCGGCACGCGTACCGATCTTGAGTGATTCTTCACGGACACGTGTCATGAGGAAGATGTTGTAATCAATTCCCAGCGCTACAAGGAATATGAATGCAAACAATGGGAAGGAATTATCACCACCCGGAAATCCAAAAATATGGTTGAAGACAAGAGCACATACTCCGAGTGTTGCAAAGTATGAAAGAACTACGGTGCCTAGCAAGAGTACTGCGCTCAAAATGCTACGTAGGAGGAGTCCTAGGATCAGCGTGATGACCAAGAGTACGATCGGAATAATTGTGCGATTATCTTGAGCATTTGCAGTTCGCACATCAAAGTAGACAGCGCTGGTTCCACCCACAAGAGCAGAAGGATCTACTGTCTTAGCGATTCGTCTAATTTCTGGAACATCATTTCCAGCCTCAACGCTATCTGGCGCGCGATTTAGCGTCAGATTGAGAATGACTTTGCCATTAACTTCAGCAACTTCTGGAAGCGGCTGACCCGGGATTGGAAGTCCTGCCAATTGCGGGCTCACATCGGTAACACCTGGTGCTCTCTTCAGAGCTGCTGCCATTTGATCAATTCTTGCTGCAGAGAAAACAACTTGAGTCGGATCTCCCTCACCACCTGGGAAGTGAGTTTCAAGTTTCTTCTGACCGACAACAGATTCAGGATTTCCTGTGAAGGTATCTATGGTTCCGAGTCCATCTGTCTTCAGCGTTGTTGATGCGAATGCAAAGAGCAGAAGTACTGAACCTGTAACGACCCAGGCTTTGCGAGGATTACGCTCTACTGAAAGGCCAACCTTTGCCCATAGGCCGCCCAACGCATGATCGACTCCATCATGAATTGGTTTACGCGGCCAGAAAATCCAACGACCAAAGATCAACAAGAAAGCCGGTAGAAGTGTAAGAATCGTAAACATTGCGCAGACGATTCCGATCGCGCCAACTGGCCCCAGGCCAGCAGTATTTGAGAGCTGACTAAAGAGAAGAATTAGAAGTGAAATTGCGACGGTTGACCCTGAGGCAAGGATTGGCTCCCAGACGCCTTTGTATGCAGCGCGCATCGCATCAAATCTGCTTTCATAAAGATGCAACTCTTCTCTGTAGCGAGCGATAAGTAAGAGTGCATAATCAGTTGCGGCACCGATGACTAGGATCGAGAGAATTCCCTGTGATTGTCCATCCACATCAATAATGTCATTTTTTGCAAGGAGATAAACAATTCCTCCAGCAAGTGTCAGAGCAAAAAGCGCCGAGAGAAGTGGGATGATCCACAAGATCGGTGAGCGGTAGACGACGATCAAAATCACTGCGACCACACCAAGAGTTGTCAGCAAGAGTGTTGAGTCAATAGTTCCAAAAGCCGCGAAGAGATCACCAAAGAGTCCACCTGGACCGGTTACATAAGATTCAACTCCGTTGGCCTCTGCGATCGGTGCAATATCTTCGCGCAGCGCTTCCACGATGGCAGGCAGAACCGGCTCATCATTCGGCAGAACCTTGCCGAGGGCTGTGCCGTCGAGTGGAATATTGGCAAGTATTGCTGCGCCATCTTGCGATGGGAAGGCGGTGATCTGCTGACCTGGTGCGATGTAATCAGAGATTTTTGCAGTTGTTCCGCCAAGGGTGATATCGCCCACGGTTGCAAGGTGAGAATTGATCGCTGCAAATGTCGCAGCATCACCTTTGCCTTCAAAGAGAATGAGTGTTGGAAATGTGAATGAGTCTTTATCAGAAAAAGTAGCGATAACTTCCGATGCTTGTGTTGCTTCGGCACCCTTAGGCAGGAATGAAGAGTTGTTATTTTCCTGTACAGATGTGAGCTTTCCAAAGAGCGGTCCAAAAATTCCGGTAACTAGGAACCAGGCGATCACCACCAACATGGCTAGGGCAAATGGTTTACGGTTCTTGGTAGTTGTTTTAGACACGGTGAAATGGGCCTTTCTTATCTTTGCATGGGCTTGATTAGCAAGAAGGCAAGCCTACCTTTAGGCTGGGGCTGTGCCAGCCGTCGACTCAGCCATCTCGCACTCACCTATCGCGCTAAAGCGAGCAGGTGTGATGGAATATGTAGAAGCTCTCCACTTGCAGCGATCTTTGCATAGCGAAATTGCAGATGGCCAACGCGAGAACACGCTGGTTTTAGTTGAGCATCCTTCTGTGTACACGGCTGGCAAGCGAACAGAAGATCACGAACGCCCACATGATGGAACTCCTGTGATCGATGTTGATCGTGGCGGAAAGATCACTTGGCATGGACTCGGGCAATTAGTTGGTTACCCGATTGTTCGACTTGCTAAGCCGACCGAACTTGTTGGATTTGTTCGAGAAATTGAAGCAGCGCTCATCGCCACTTGCCTAGAACTTGGACTCATAGCGACTCGTGTTGAAGGTCGATCCGGGGTGTGGGTTGTAGACAGTAAGGGCGAACGCAAAATTGCAGCGATCGGTATTCGAGTTGCTCGTGGAGTCACGATGCACGGATTTGCACTCAATGTGGAGCCAGATTTGAGCGCATTTGAAGCGATTATCCCGTGTGGTATCCAAGACGCCGCAGTCACATCACTTGCCATCGAACTCGGCCGTAGTATTAGCCTCGATGAAGTTCTCCCAGTGGTCGAGAAGTACATGTACGAGTCCCTAGCAAAGGTGAGCAGATGACAACACATCCTGATGATCGTAAGTTGTTACGCATCGAAGCTCGAAATGCAGAAACTCCCATCGAGCGTAAGCCAGAGTGGATTAAAACGCGCGCAAATATGGGCCCTGAATACACACGACTTCGCTCGCTGGTAAAAACCGAGGGTCTGCACACCGTCTGCCAAGAAGCAGCCTGCCCAAACATTTTTGAATGCTGGGAAGATAAAGAAGCAACTTTCCTGATCGGTGGCGACCGCTGCACTAGACGATGCGATTTCTGCAATATTGATACGGGAAAGCCTCTGCCGATTGATCGAGCAGAACCACGCAAAGTTGCAGAGTCAGTAAAAACTATGGGTCTTGCATATGCCACCATCACCGGGGTAACACGTGATGATTTAGAAGATGAAGGCGCGTGGCTCTACGCAGAGACGATTCGTCAAGTTCACGAAATTAATCCTGGATGCGGCGTAGAAATGTTGGCACCAGATTTCAGCGGTAATCCTGATTTGTTGAACCTCGTCTTCGATGCTGCCCCTGAAGTCTTTGCGCATAATCTAGAAACAGTTCCGAGAATTTTTAAGACTATCCGCCCAGCATTTACCTACGATCGTTCACTCAATGTCATTACACAGGCACGTGATTATGGCCTGATCACTAAATCAAACTTGATCCTTGGGCTGGGAGAAACTCGGGAAGAAATTTCCCAGGCACTAGTTGATCTTCGCGCTGCTGGTTGTGATTTGATAACGATCACTCAGTACCTACGTCCAACAATGAAACATCACCCGGTTGAGCGTTGGGTAAAACCTGAAGAGTTTGTTGAGCTCGCGCAAGAGGCTACCGAAGCTGGATTCCTTGGAGTTATGAGTGGGCCACTTGTGCGTAGTAGCTATCGCGCAGGTCGCCTTTATCGTCAAGCTATGGAATCTCGAGCACAGTCCGGGAGCAAGTAAGTGGCGGAGATTGTCTATCCTCCAGTAGTCGTTGTTCTTAAGACCTTCTGGAAATATCTCGGGCTTAAATTTGATTTCAAGGGTGATCACAATATTCCACGTGAAGGTGGAGCGATTCTTGCGATGAATCACATTGGTTACCTTGATTTCGCACTTATTGGTACTGCTGCTCTTCCGGTAAAACGCTACGTGCGCTTTATGGCGAAGAAGGAAATTTTTGAAAACAAAATAGCTGGTCCCTTGATGCGCGGTATGCATCACATCAGCGTTGATCGCTCAAGTGGTTCCGCATCATTTGTCGCAGCACTTCGCGCACTCAAATCTGGTGAGATCGTAGGTATTTTTCCGGAAGGAACTATCTCGGTCAGCTTTGAATTAAAAGAGTTCAAATCTGGTGCAGTGCGATTGGCAATGGGTGCAGGTGTGCCAGTTATTCCTGCAGTTGTTTGGGGTTCACAGCGCATCTGGACCAAGAAAGTAAAGCGAGACCTCAAGAGAAATAAGTTTCCGATCTCTGTCTCCTTTGGTGAACCGCTCTACTTCACAAAAGAGGATAACGTCGAAGAGGGTGAGGCCCAGTTGCGCGCAGCAATGCAGGCTCTTCTCCTTAATGTGCAATCTCACTATCCCGATATCCACGAAGGTGCGCGTTGGGCCCCTGTCCGTCTTGGTGGAAGCGCCCCCGCTCCCCTAAACTAACGCTCATGTTTAAACGGAAGAAAAAAGAGCCAAAAATCCGCGAACCACGCTTTAAGGCAATTCGCGATGCCTACTCACTCACCAAGAGCGTAAAGCCATGGATCGGAAGCGTTCTCGTTCTGATCTTCGTTGTAGTTCTTGCAGCAGGCATCGGTATCGGCTTCGCAGTTGGTCATCCTTATTACCTTGGATTCATCTCATTGCCCCTTGCTCTTCTTGCTTCACTTTTTGTTTTCTCTCGCATTGCACTTAGTGCAAGCTTTGCTAGTGTCGAAGGGCAGATGGGCGCTGCTGCCAGCGTCCTCATGGCAATTCGAAAAGGGTGGACAACAACTCCAGCCGTTGCCGTAAACAAAAACCAAGATATGGTCCATCGCAGTGTTGGCCGTGCTGGAATTGTTCTTACTGCTGAGGGTTCTTTTGCAACTCGCCAACTTATTCAATCGGCGCGCAAAGATGCTGAACGTTTTGCCCCTGGAGTACCCATCTATGAAATTTGGGTTGGTGACGGAGAAGGCCAAGTTCCGCTTCGCAAATTACAGAAGCACGTTGGAAAGTTTAAGAAGTCACTTTCAGCTCATCAGATGAGAGAAGTACGCGCCCGCCTTAAGGCAGTTGGTGGAATGTCTCTACCGCTACCTAAGGGGCCAATGCCAAAGAACGTTCGCGTTCCTAAACGATAATTTCTTAACGTGTCCTTATAAGAACGGTGTCACTTAACCGTTCATTAACGCCGCGACCATTTTGATCAAAGGTGATCGCGGTAATAATCAGAACAAGTAGGCCTGTTCTAATCAGAGCTTGAAGCGGGGTTGGCATTTCGCCATCGGAAAAACGCACAATCTTGAGCCCAACAATTCGATGCCCCGGGGTCGCTCCCCCAAGGGATGCAAAGAGCAGGTATTGGGCTGTAAAAACCAGAAAGACCACGGCCCCCATAGAGGAATCGCCGAACTCTACGAAGAAGCCAATCGCTATGGCATAGGACATCAACCAGTCGATCAGCACACCCAGCATCCGTCGCCCTTGGCTAACGCGGGGGTATCGCGGATCGATATCTTGAGATGACATGGCCTAAGCCTATCCGAGCACCTCTCAAGGAGCGGCTCGAAGTCATTTAACAAGGATGTAACACGGCGATGATGCCATTTTTACCTACTGGATCTAGGGTTAAGCCATCTCAGAGAGCCTCAGAGCCGAGCGTCTCGCAGCGATCATAAGAAAAATCGGAGTACTCCATGTTTAAGAATGCGCAAGAAATCTTTGCTTATATCAAGAAGGAAGATGTCAAACTTGTTGATGTTCGCTTTACCGATCTTCCAGGAATTCAACATCACTTCAACGTTCCTGTTGAGTCATTTGATGAAGCGGTCTTCACGGATGGTTTGATGTTTGACGGCTCTTCAATCCGCGGATTCCAATCAATTCATGAGTCAGATATGAAACTTCTTCCAGTTCCAGAATCTGCCTACCTTGATCCTTTCCGCCTTGAGAAAACTCTCATCATTATCTTCTCTGTTCATAATCCAACAGATAACACTCCATACTCACGCGATCCACGCGGAGTTGTAAAGAAAGCTGTTGATTACTTGAAGTCAACTGGCATTGCTGATCAGGCTTTCTTTGCACCAGAGGCTGAGTTCTACGTCTTTGATGCAGTTCGATTTAAGACAGGCATCAACGAGGCTTACCACCACATCGATTCATACGAGGGTGCGTGGAATACAGGCATCGTTGCCGATCCAGATGGAACTCCAAACCGCGGATACCGCACACGTATCAAGGGTGGATATTTCCCAGTTTCTCCAACAGATCAATTCGCAGACTTACGCGATGAGATGGTGATGGAGCTCGGTCGTGCAGGACTTCTCGTCGAACGTTCACACCACGAAGTGGGAACTGCTGGACAGATGGAGATCAACTACCGCTTCACAGATATTCTCACAGCAGGTGATGAACTGATGAAGTTTAAGTACATCATCCGTAACGTTGCCTGGGAAGGCGGCAAGACAGCCACCTTTATGCCAAAGCCACTCTTCGGAGATAACGGCTCAGGTATGCACGTTCACCAATCGCTCTGGAAAGATGGAAAGCCACTCTTCTTCGAAGCTGGAACATATGGCGATCTTTCAGATATGGCTCGCTGGTATATCGGTGGACTCTTGAAGCACGCTCCATCACTTCTTGCATTTACCAACCCAACAGTGAATTCATATCGCCGTTTGGTTCCAGGTTATGAAGCACCAGTAAACCTTGTCTACTCAGCGCGTAACCGTTCAGCATGTATCCGTATTCCAATTACAGGATCAAGCCCTAAGGCAAAGCGCATCGAATTCCGTTGCCCAGATCCATCATCGAATCCATACCTAGCATTTGCAGCGATGCTAATGGCAGGTCTCGATGGAATCTTGAACAAGATCGAGCCACCTGCTCCAGTAGATAAAGACCTCTACGAATTAGAAGGTGAAGAAGCTCGTTCGATTCCTCAAGTTCCAGGATCACTTGATGCGGTTCTCGACAGCCTTGAGGCAGATCACGCATTCCTCACAGCAGGTGGAGTCTTCAGCGAAGACCTCATCTCAACGTGGATCGAGTGGAAGCGTAAGCAAGAAGTTGATTACGTACGTCTACGTCCGCATCCAGCAGAGTTTGAGCTCTACTTCGATATCTAAAAAGTAGTAGTTAAAAAACCCCCGTCAGTTATCTGGCGGGGGTTTTTCTCTTCACGATGTGCCTCTCCGATAGACTCAGGCTATGGCTCGCGAGATATCCCCATTGAGAGAGTTTCTCCATAAGGAATCATCATCTGGGGCGCTCTTAATTCTTGCAGCGGTCCTCGGCTTAATAATTGCCAACTCACCTTTATCTGATCGCTACTTCGATTTCCTTGCCTTAGGTTTTACTATCGATAGTGGAATCCTCTATCTCAAGCTGACCGTACTTAAAATCATCAACTACGGTTTGATGACAATTTTCTTCTTTGTCGTAGGACTTGAAATCAAACGTGAACTTGTCTCGGGTCATCTTGCCTCGGTCAAAAAAGCTGCCCTGCCATTTATCGCAGCCATTGGCGGGATGGCACTTCCTGCAGGTATTTATCTTCTGATTGCAGGTGATGTCGCACCCGAAGGTTGGGCAGTTCCAGTTGCAACCGATATAGCGCTAGCTGTGGGTCTACTTGCAATGATGGGTCCAGTTGTGACGCTCTCACTGCGATCTTTTCTCTTGGCTCTTGCGGTGATTGATGACATCGGGGCAATCCTGATTATTGCAATCGTCTACTCTAGTGGAATTGCTTTCTCATGGGTGCTCGCTTCCGTTGGCGCAATATTGCTTATTCTTGCTCTAAGGAAAATGAACGTCTCGTCAATCTTTATCTACATCCTCTGTGGGATTCTCCTTTGGTATGGGCTCTATCGCACCGGTGTTCACCCAACATTGGCAGGCGTCATTCTTGGTCTGCTTACTCCCTCAACTGTGAAGGAAGATAGCGATCTTGAGGATATAGATGACGGATCAATCTCTTATATTGAATATCTGGAAGCCAAGTTACATCCATTCTCTTCCCTCATCATCGTTCCAATTTTTGCGATGGCAAATACTGGTGTTGTCATCACAGAGAAATCTCTAGCGGCAGCAACATCATCTGTGATCGCATGGGGAATTTTCTTAGGACTCGTCATCGGAAAACCACTCGGTGTTCTGGCTTTTGCCCTTGCCGCATCAAAGGCGCGCATTGCTCAACTTCCTGCAGATGCATCCATAGGTAAACTCGCAGCAACCGGTAGCGCAGCCGGTATTGGATTTACCGTTGCTCTATTTATTGCAGATTTGGCCTTTGAGAATCAGGAGCTGCAAAATATTGCTGTCGTAGCAGTCATTGCAGCTTCAGTAGTGAGCGCGCTTTTGAGCACGCTCGTATTTACAATTTATCGATCCAGCCCCACACAGAACTAGCGCCCGAATGGCCGACGAGAAAGATCACTACAAGACTTACTAGGCTTGCAATTACCAGAGCGATGGATGTCAGTCGTCTTACTGTGACGTTACCGATTGAGGATCCCGCTCGATCCATTCTCCATCGTAGATAGATAAGAACGACCATGGGTATCGTCACTAACGGAGCAATCTCACCGAGTTCTGCATGCTTTTCAACGTTCTTGTCGAGAATCTCAGCAAACGCTTCCCCGCTCATCTTCGCAAGAAAAACACTCACCTGCGCAACCAAGGCAAGAATGAGGATTAACTTGCCGTGGCGTCTGGAAAAACTTGGAACGTAAGACATTACGAGCGCACCGACTGCAACGAGCGGCACTAGAACCACTGCTGAATGCACAAGAAGTGGGTGCAGCGGTAACCCAGCGAGCATTCCAAAGGGTCCAGAAGCTATCAACATATGCAGATATTAATCCAAGAAGAAATCGAGAAGGAAGTCTTTGGTGCCTGGAACCACTGAATATTTCTCAAGATCTGTAATTCCGACGCTGGCAAGAACTTCATCATCAACATAGAAGTTTCCTGAGTGCTCCTTGGAGTCACGATTCAAAATAACGTAAGCAGCATCAGCAAGAATTTCAGGAGTTCTGCAGGTTGCGGTGTCGATGCCTGGAATCATTTGTAGTGCCGCTGTATCAATTGCGGTACGTGGCCAGAGAGCATTGACTGCAATTCCATCTCGCTTGAATTCCTCAGCCATGCCAAGGACGCACATCGACATTCCGTACTTCGCCATTGTGTAGGCCACGTGGTTCTTAAACCACTTTGCCTTCATAGATAGTGGAGGCGACAAGGTAAGGATGTGGGGATTTCGTCCATCGGCTGCGCTTGCCTTCAAGTGCGGCAGTGCAGCCTGCGAAGTAAGGAATGTGCCGCGGACGTTTACATCAAACATCAAATCAAAGCGCTTTGCTGGAGTGGCCAGAGTAGGCGTCAAATTGATGGCACTTGCATTGTTAATCAAGATATCGATGCCACCGAATTCGGTAGCAGTCTTTTCAATAGCTGCAGAGATCTGCTCTTCATCGCGGATATCGCATTGAATAGGCAGGGCTACTCCCCCGGCTGCTTCGATTTCTTTAGCGGCAGTAAAGATAGTTCCAGGTAGTTTTGGGTTTGCATCGGCCGTTTTCGCAGCAATTGCAACTGATGCGCCGTCTGCTGCCGCACGTAGCGCGATTGCAAGACCGATACCTCGAGATCCACCGGTAATGAAAATTCTTTTGCCTGAGAGGTCTCCTGAGATTGTCATTACTTTCCACCCTTTTCTTTTTCAGCGGCCTTCTTGGCCATGAAATTCATAAATGCTTCCATTGCTTCATCAGATGTCAAGGCCATGGCGAAGAGTTCAAACTCAGCCTTCATGACCGCGGCAACTGCATCGTGTTTGCTCGCCTTGATTAACGCTTTTGTATTGATAACTGCTGTGGGAGGTTGCGCAGCGATTTGTTGAGCAATTTTTAGCGCAGCGGCATACGTATCGGCTGAGATTTCAGCAACCAGCCCCATCTCTTGGGCAGCTTCAGCCGAGAATGATTCACCCGTCATGAAAATCTTGGCAGCTCTTTGGTATCCAACGAGAGCAGGAAAGAGAAGGCTGGATCCAGCCTCTGGAACTAATCCGAGAGAGACAAAGGGCATAGAAAAACTGGAATTTGGATCTGCCACAACAACATCACAGTGCAACAACATTGTTGTTCCGACTCCGATTGCATTTCCTTTGACGGCAGCCAAAAGTGGCTTCGGAAACTCCAAGATTGAATCTAAGAACAACTTGACTGTGGAGTCTTCAGATGTCGGAGGAAGCTCCAAAAAATCTTTGATGTCATTGCCCGCAGTGAAGTGAGCCCCTTCACTGGTCAAGATCACAGCTCTGACAGAGAAGTCCCCGGCAGCCTCATTGAGCGCTCGGGCAAGGTCGGCATACATATCTTTGGTGAGGGCATTCATCTTCTCTGGACGATCGAGAGAGATGGTCAGAACGGCCTCTGAGCGTGTGACGGTGATGTTACTCATTAGTAGAGGTTACTACGACATGCGACAGAAAAAAAGGAGCATAATGAAGATAACATCCAACCGGAGAGCATGGATACCCCTAGATGAGTTCAGATATCACCATCACAACTCGCGAGCTCACGCCCTTTGAGCAACTCGTCCTTCGCCTTGTCTGCGAAGGCAAATCCAATGCCGCAATTGCCCACGAAACTTCCCACACCGAGAAGGTGATCGAAAATACCGTGAGCCGCTCGGCACGAGTCTTTAACATCAAATCTGATGGAGAAACAAATGTGCGCGTTCTTTTAGCCCTTGCCTACAGAACTCATTATGGTGATGCCGCTTTTGATCGACTCGGTGTCGCGTGTTCACACTTTGAAGTCGATGCAGATGGCAGAAGCCGTTGCAATCGCCACGTTGATTAAGTGCTAGCGCTCTTCCATACTTTGCGAGTGGTAGCACGACTAATTCGTTGCAATCTCCTTTGTAATTAAGTGTCTACTGGGTTTGTGCCTAACAATTAGGCGCACCTAGGAGAGAAAAAAAAATGAAACGTAGAACATTTGATGGAATCGTAACAGCCGTCGGTTTTGGATTAGCAGTATTTTTGATGATCGCAGCGGGACTTCTTAATTGGGGAGCAACATTTGCAAATAACTCAGTGAAGAGTCAGTTAGAGAATCAGAATATTTCTTTTCCGGCAGCAGAAGCAATGCCAGAGGCCACTAAGGATCAATTAGCAAAGTGGGCCGAACAGAAAGTAACTACCGGAGAAATGGCCAGAGACTATTCTGATCTTTACATCTGGGAACATATGAAGGCATCATCCATCGCTGTAGCTGGAGCACCACTTACATACTCTGAAGTTTCAGGAAAATACATGGGCATGGTTCGCGGAGGAACCGGCACTCCAGAGGAAATTGCTAAGTATGGAGAATTACGTAATACCTTATTTATGGGAAATACACTTCGAGGAATGCTTCTTGAGGCATATGCATTTGGAACTCTCGGAGTTATCGCGGGCTACTCTGCAATTGCTGCACTAGCCGGCGGAATTCTTATGCTAATTCTTTCGATGGCAGGGTTACTTCACCTTCGTCGTACCACTAGGGATGCGACGATTTAACCCTCAACTCTCCGTGAGGGGTTAAAAAACGCCCGGTCTGCGTAAGCAGGCCGGGCGTTTTTATTTACCGAGAGAGTGTGTTTTAGCGATCAAGAGTTCCAGCGATAAACGCTTCTGTCTTGACGTGTGCCTGCTCATCTGTGTACTGAACAGGAGGTGTCTTCATGAAGTATGAAGATGGTGAAAGGAGTGCTCCACCAACCTTGCGATCCATTCCGATCTTGGCGCAGCGAAGAGCGTCAATGATGACACCGGCTGAGTTTGGTGAGTCCCACACTTCGAGCTTGTATTCGAGGTTGAGTGGAACATCACCGAATGCACGGCCTTCGAGGCGGACATAAGCCCACTTGCGATCATCAAGCCATGGAATGTAATCAGAAGGTCCGATGTGAACGTTCTTCTCACCCATATCGTGATCGAGCTGTGATGTTACAGAGTTTGTCTTTGAGATCTTCTTTGACTCAAGACGGTCGCGCTCAAGCATGTTCTTAAAGTCCATATTTCCACCAACATTGAGCTGGTAGGTGCGATCTAAGTGAACGCCACGGTCCTGGAACAACTTAGCCATAATGCGGTGTGTGATTGTCGCACCAACCTGGCTCTTGATGTCATCGCCAACGATTGGTAGGCCGGCATCTTCGAACTTCTTCGCCCATACTGGATCAGATGCGATAAAGACTGGGAGCGCATTTACGAAAGCACATCCGGCATCAAGTGCGCACTGCGCGTAGAACTTGGCTGCTACCTCTGAACCCACAGGAAGGTAACAAATGAGAACATCTACTTGCTCTTCCTTGAGGACAGCAACGACATCTACTGCTGCTGCAGTCGACTCTGTGATTGTCTCGCGATAGTAGCGACCTAGGCCATCGTGAGTTACTCCACGGAGTACTTCAACGCCGGTCTTTGCTACATCGCTAAATTTAATTGTGTTGTTCTCGCTCGCCCAGATTGCATCTGCAAGATCTAGTCCGACCTTCTTTGAATCTACATCGAAGGCGGCAACGAACTTAACGTTGCTGATGTGATAAGCGCCGACAGTTGCATGCATGAGACCTGGGATCTCTTGATCTGCTGCAGCATCCTTGTAATAGGTAACGCCTTGTACCAATGAGTTGGCGCAGTTTCCTACTCCAACGATGGCAACACGGATGTCGCCTTTTCCAGTTGTGATTTTCACTCTATGTCCTCTCGGTTTTGATCATGTCTTCAAGCCATGCAACTTCACGCATGGCCGATTCCAACGAATGGCGGCGCCACTCTTCTAGATACTTATCGATACCTGAAGGCGAGCGCTCGAGTTCTACTCGAAGCATCTCTGCCTTCTCTTGAAGTCGACGGTGACGCCCTTCAAGAATTCTGATTCTGTTCTTACTTGATGTTGGGCTAAAGAATGCGAAGCGAATTTCAAAGCCATCGTCTTCCCATGCCTCCGAGTTAACGCTTTCGGCCAACTCAACGAAGCGATCCTCCCCCGCTTTTGTGATCGCATAAACGATGCGCGAACGACGAGATCCTGCTTCGGCTGTCGTCTCTTTGATCAGACCCACCTCAAGCATTCTGCGAAGCTGCGGATAGAGGACCGAAAATGAGAGAGCTCTGAAGGGACCGAAGATTGCGCTGATGCGTTTGCGCAGTTCATAGCCGTGAAGGGGGCTCTGTGAGAGCAGGCCAAGGAGAGCGAACTCCAATGACTCTGCACGTGAGCGCATGGATCCTCCTGGCTACCTTGACTTGGGTATATATCGAGCACTATATATCGAATCGATATATCGGACGCTATTCAATCCGAAATAGGCCTCTGAGGCAACTCTGACCACTTTTCGACTCGCCGAGGCCTACTAGAGGCTTCCCTAGGAGTTAGTTCTACCCTGATTACTGGTCATCCTGGCCTGCCGCGCCCTTTGGCGGTATTCAAGGCTTTAGAGGAAGGAAATCTAAGTGTCACTATTTACATGGAAACTCCATGGCGATGGCTCATCGATTAAATCGGGAGAAGTTGTAGCCCCTGATGAGCGCCTGAGCTGGCCATTTACCATCGGTCTTGGCTTGCAGCATATCGCCGCCATGTTCGGAGCAACATTCCTTGTTCCAATCCTTACCGGCTTTCCCGCCACCACAACCCTCTTCTTCTCAGGTGTTGGCACCCTCCTCTTCCTCATCATTACCCAGAACAAAGTTCCGAGCTATCTCGGTTCATCATTTGCATTCCTCGGTCCAATATCTGCTGCGATGGGTGCAGAAGGTGGCGGAATGGCTGGTGCCCTCGGTGGCATCGTCTTTACCGGTGCGCTATTAATTCTCGTAGGTCTAGTCGTTCGCGCAGCAGGTATTGGATGGATCAACACCATGATGCCGCCGATCGTTACAGGCGCAATCGTGATGTTGATCGGACTCAACCTTGCACCAGCGGCTAAAAACAATTTCCAAGGCCTTGTCGGTGGAAAAGTTGTTGACCCAGATGCAACCATGATCGGAATCATCACCTTGGTATCTATTGGTCTGCTCACCGCTTTCTCTCGCGGAATCATCGGGCGCATCAGCATCTTCCTTGGTCTTGCTATTGGTTACATCACTGCCTTTGCAATGGGAAATGTCAACACGGATGGAATCTCTGCAGCTAAATGGGTTGCAGCTCCAACCTTTGAAACTCCCACATTTAAATTCAGCATCATGATTCTCTTCTTGCCTGTGGTTCTTGTGCTTATCGCTGAGAACGTGGGTCACGTCAAGGCAGTTGCTGCGATGACTGGAAAAGATTTGGATGACCAAATGGGTAATGCACTGATGGCAGATGGTGTAGCAACCGCCCTTGCAGGTTCAGGTGGTGGTTCTGGTACAACAACATACGCGGAGAACATTGGCGTAATGGCATCAAGCCGCGTCTACTCAACGGCCGCGTATTGGGTTGCTGGTATCGGTGCAATCCTGCTCTCACTCTCACCTAAGTTTGGTGCAGTCCTTGCGGCCACTCCAATGGGAGCTCTCGGTGGTGCAGGTACCGCACTCTTTGGAATGATCGGAATTCTTGGTGCACGAATCTGGGTTGATAGTCGTTCAGACTTCTCAAATCCAATCAACCTTCTGGTTGTTGCATCAGCGATCATCATCGGTATTGCTGATTACTCATGGACAAAGGGTGACTACACCTTCACAGGTATCGTCAATGGAACTCTTGTCGCTGTGATTGGTTATCACCTACTTCACGCAATCGCTAAAGCGCGCGGGAAGTAATCTCAACGCTGTATAAAAAACTAGGGCCTCGGATCACATCCGAGGCCCTAGTTTTTTCCGCTCAAAGGCGACCTTAAGTCGTTGAGGATTTTTAAGTGATTGCAGCCTTCCTTCATGATTTAATCACTTCATGAGCCAGAAGAAAATAACTCGTCCCGAGAAACCTGCCAGAGATACCATCGCCCCTTCTGACCTTACCTTTGGTCTCTCAACGTGCAAGCGATGTCTCTGGATTAAGTATTGGTTTAAAGTCACAATGCCTGGCCAATTTCCGTTGGTTAAGCCACTAGCTGATGCACAAGAAGAACACTTTCGCAGAGCATCGATGCAAGATTTAGATCCTTCACTGCCAGCCGGAGTAGTCAAGCAATGGGGCCAGTGGGTTAAGTCAGCTCCACTTGTTATCGGCGGACGTCAGACGACGTGGAAGATTCTTGGAATTTACGATCTGCTCGCTCACTATGAAGATGGATCGGTCGGAATAATCGATTGTAAAGTTTCGGATTCAGATCGCGACAACGGCGCCTTTTACGCACCGCAGCTTGAGGCATATGCCCATGCTTTGGAAAATCCAGATCGCGGAAAGCCTTTTCCAGTCTCCACGATGGGCTTACTCGTGTGGAAACTCAATGGCATTACAGCAACTGCCGATGGAGCGCATGGATTCGGCGTCACCCAGCACTATCTCCCGGTCGAACGGGATAGCAAGAAATTTCAAGAGCTACTCGTTGAGTTAATTGATGTCATCGAAGGAGAATTCCCAGACGCAGGCCCTGAGTGCCAGACCTGTAATTACCTCAACCAACGTGCTGAGTTGGAGTCGCGCTAACTACTCGGATTCTTCCTCTGAGTCACCCTTGCCGAGCTTCTTTGCCTTGGTTGCGTATTGATCAACGTACTCTTGACCAGATAGTTCTTGAATTCGATTCATTATCTGATCAGTGACTTCACGCAGGTAGGCCAGATCAGTTGAGTCACCGTCAAAGTACATCGGTTCACCAAATGTCATACCTACTCGCTGAATATTTGGAATGACCTGCCCTGTGGGCTGAATCTTTTCGGTATTGAACATGGCCACCGGAATAATGGGAGCACCCGACTCGATAGCAAGACGTGCAATTCCAGTACGTCCTTTATACAAACGGCCATCTGGAGAACGTGTTCCTTCAGGATAAATTCCGAGGCACTTTCCTTCAGATAAGACTTGCAGCCCAGTAATAAGAGCTGCTTCACTGCGGCGACCTCCAGAACGATCTACTGGAACTTGGCCAAGTGCGATAAAAGTTAACTTCTTTAATAAGCCTTTAGGTCCAGGAGATGTGAAATATTCACTCTTTGCAAGAAATGTCACCTTACGAGGGACAACAAGAGGCATAAAAATTGAATCGCTAAATGAGAGATGGTTTGAGGCGATGATGAGCGGTCCGCTGGCTGGAACATTGCGAAGACCCTTCACCTTGGGGCGAAAGAGAATCATTAAGAAAGGCGTCAAGAAGGCGCGCAAAGTGCCATAGGGCAGATTGTTCATGCTCATAATTTAACCCCTTTTCTACTCAATTGGCGAAGTTTGTGCGAATATAAAGCATGACATCAACCCCCGATGACGCAAATGCCGCCCAGAATCCGGGTAAAGATGAGAAAGATCTCATTGACGAGAAATTTCAGGCACTCGTCTCAGGGCTATCGCTAGATCAGAGTTCACCATCAACCTATCTCGATGAATTAGATCGAAGTGTGGATGACGAACATTTCACTCCCCCAGTGCCTCAGAAAACTTCTCGTAAGAATTTTTTTCAAGACGGCATTAAGGCCTTCAAGAAGTGGAAAGATAACCCTCGTTCAGATAATTCGGACCTAGATGATGATGGAGCACAAGTATGAGTACAGATTTTCGTTGGGGAATACTTGCAAGCGGTGGAATTGCAAAAGCTTTCGCCAGAGACCTTTCATACTTTAACAATCACATCGTTGCCGCAGTTGGATCGCGTTCACAAGAAAGTGCACAAGCTTTTGCAATTGAATTCCCTGGGTGCACTGCCTATGGCAGTTATGAAGATCTAGTTAATGATCCGACTCTTGATGCCATCTATGTCGCTACTCCACATCCGTATCACGTGAGCAATACTGTGCTTGCCCTCAATGCCGGAAAGCCAGTTTTATGTGAAAAGCCTTTCACTATCAATGCTCAAGAGGCTAAGCAGATGAAAGCGGCAGCCGATGCCAATGGTGTTGCTCTGATGGAAGCGATGTGGGCACGATTCTTACCTCACATGCATAAGGTGCGCGAAATCCTGGCATCAGGTGTCCTCGGTGAAATCTGGGCCGTTGAAGCAGACCATGGTCAGAGACTTTCAGACTACGCCAACCCACGTCACTGGGAACCTTCCCTTGGTGGTGGCGCACTTCTTGATCTTGGAATTTATCCAATTTCATTTGCACATATGGTTTTGGGTAAGCCAGATTCAATTACTTCGTCTGCAACATTTACAGATAAGGGTGTTGATGCAAGTTCAACTGCCATCTTTAACTACAAGAGCGGTGCGCAAGCGATCCTGACCTCAAATATGATGGTTTCAACTCCATGTCGAGCCACCATTTGTGGAACGCTAGGCAAGATTGAAATAGATCGCACTTTCTATAATCCAGCTGCGATGCGAGTGATTATGCATGATGGCACCACTACTGAATATCCCAACGACTACAAGGGACATGGGCTTCGTGAGCAAGCAAAAGAATTTGAACGAGTGGTTCGATCTGGCGCTATGAATTCACCGATACTGACACCGGATGAAAGTATTGAAATTATGGGTTCACTCGATGAAATCCGTCGTCAGATCGGTCTCATCTATCCCAGCGAAAAGTAGATAGGACTACAAGCGGGCGAGATCTGCAACGCCCACTAGCCCTGCTTCATTGCCAAGCTCTGCTGGAACAATATCTGGATACGGATGCTTTCCAGCAAAAGGCATATGTCGCATCATTGATTCTCGCGTCGGTGCCAGCAAAATCTCTCCTGCCTCAACTACTCCACCGCCGATAACAACTCGTGTTGGATCCAGGATGACGCACAGTGAGGCAATTCCTGCGCCAAGAAAATGTGCCGTTGTATTAAATGCAGCTAGCGCTACCGGATCTCCGCTCTGAGCCGCTTCTGTGATGTGTTTGCCGGTAAGGCCATCGAGAGTTCCGTTACCAAGGGCAAGTAAATTTCGAGCAAGTTCAGGGGTTGCACTAATTGCTTCGCGAGCATGGCGCATGAGCGCACTTCCGCTTGCATACTGCTCGAAGCAACCACGTGCACCGCATCCACAGAGATGACCTTCAGGAACCACTCGCATATGACCGATCTCTGCGGCAGTTCCAAATCCTCCGCGATACAGATTTCCGTTTACAACGATTCCCCCACCAATACCTGTACCTACGGTAACTATAAGTAGATGATCGTGGCCACGGCCTGCACCGAATGCGGCCTCTCCCCACGCAGCAGCATTGGCATCATTTTCAATAACTACGGGAAGACCAAGGAGAGCAGTTAATTGCGCATCAAGATCTACGCCGTTCCATCCTGCGATATTTGGTGTTGCCAACATAGTTTTGCGATCTGAAGAGACAAAACCTGCAGCAGATATTCCAATTGATTCAACGGAATATGAAGACATCAGTTCTCGAGCTACATCGGCGATTGTTTGGGTTAAAGCAGTGCCGCCCTCACGAGGAGTGTCCCTGCGTGCATCAATGAGAATCTTTCCAGATTCATCAACAACTCCGCCGAGTACTTTGGTGCCACCGACATCAATTCCTATTGTGTAGCTCACTAGTACAATTAACCTTCGCAGTGCTCTTTGAGCTGAGCAAGCGCTTGATCAATTGTTGTTTTCTCCTGCTTAGTCACCATCATTTGAGGAATCGGCATTGACACCGCTACTGAAAGTTCATAGGTAACTTCTGTTTCATCACCTAAATCTTTGAGAGTATATGCGCCATCCATTTTGGTAAGCATGTTGGCATCTTCAAGTTCAAACTCAAGACGACCCGGTGCTCCGTCCCAGTTATAGGAAAGGCTTACCTCGTCCTTGAGGGCTCCGGCTGCGATGGTCAAGGTCGCGCCCGTGACGCGTCCACTTTCATCCCGCTCAGAAACTTTGACTTTTGTTATGGAATCTGACCACTCGGGGTACTTCTCAAGATCGAAGAGGACCTCACTGACGTGGCTTATAGGTGCCTCAATAACAATTGTTGATCTGCTCATATCGCTCATGGCCCAAGGTTACCCCGAGAAATCTCTTTCTGGGATCTCCCATTTTTGTGATTCCCCCGATAGCGTTTGCCCATGAGCGAATATTCAGTTAAACCACTTGTCCCAGTAGCCACCGAGGGAAACCTCACCGAACTTATTGCACACCGTGCATGGTTTGAACCAGAACGCGTAATCATGTCTCGTCCCCTTGGCGACGGATGGCAGCCGGTTACAGCTCGAGAAGTCGAAGCAGAGGTACGAGCAACTGCCAAAGGTCTAGTTGCTGCCGGTATCAACATTGGCGATCGAGTGGCGATCATGGCTCGTACTCGTTACGAGTGGACAATCTTGGACTTTGCAATTTGGTTTGCAGGTGGATGCGTTGTTCCGATTTACGAAACATCTTCTGCAGAGCAAGTTGATTGGATCTTGAGTGATTCAGGTGCAGTTGGCCTTATTGTCGAGACACCGACACATCGCGAACTTGCACAAACAGTCCTCCCTTCACACACAAAGCATGTCTGGACAATGACTGATGATGTTCTTTCAGTGCTAGCTCGCGCTGGTGCAAATGTGAGTGATGACGAAATTGATCGTCGCCGTAATTCATTGAGTCCAGATACTTTGGCAACTTTGATCTATACATCCGGAACAACTGGCAAACCAAAAGGCGTTTCACTCACACACGGAAACTTCCTTTCTGAGTGTGGAAACGTTGTGCAAGGTGCCTCGGATCTATTCCTTAAGCCAGGTGGATCCACTCTCCTCTTCCTTCCAGTTGCACACGTCTTTGGTCGCATGGTTCAAATTGGTGCAATCACTGCAGGTCTACACCTGGCACATTGCAGCGATCCGGTTGGTCGACTCTTGCCTGACCTTCAATCATTTAAGCCAACATTCGTTCTTGCAGTTCCTCGTATCTTTGAGAAGGTCTACAACGGAGCAGAAGCTAAGGCTGAAGCAGCTGGCAAGGGCAAGATCTTTAGAAAAGCTGCCGCGATTGCTGTTGAGTACAGCGAGAACATGGATGCTAAGAAATTCAATCCATTGCTCTCGCTCAAGCATGCACTCTTCGACAAGCTCGTCTTTTCAAAGATTCGCGCCAGCTTAGGTGGTGCGGTGGAAGCTGCAATTTCAGGTGGCGCACCCCTTGGTGCTCGCCTAGGACACTTCTTCCGCGGTGCAGGCATCACAATTTATGAAGGCTATGGTTTAACTGAGACCACCGCCGGCGCAACTCTAAATATCACCGGCAATATTGAAATTGGTTCTGTGGGGCGTCCAATCCCTGGAACAACAATCAAAATTGCAGAAGATGGAGAAGTTCTTATTAAGGGTCCGATCGTGATGCGCGGTTATTGGCAGAACGACCAGGCAAATAGCGAAGTATTTGAAGGAGATCGTTGGTTTAGATCAGGTGACCTTGGTCGACTTGATGAGAACGGCTTCCTCTACATCGTTGGTCGCAAGAAAGAATTAATTGTGACAGCAGGTGGAAAGAATGTTGCTCCAGCTGTTCTGGAAGATCGCCTTCGCTCCCATCCATTGGTAAGTCAGTGCATGGTCGTTGGCGACAACAAACCGTTTATCGCAGCTCTTATCACCATCGACCCAGAGATGATTAAGGGATGGATTGCAACTAATAAGAAGGATGGCGCAACAATTGATGTCTTGCGTAATGATCCAGATCTTTTGGCTGTCATTCAGACAGCAGTTGATGAAGCAAATAAGGCTGTAAGTAAGGCTGAATCAATCCGAAAGTTCTCAATCTTGGCCGAAGACTTCACCATTGCTGGGGGCCAGCTCACCGCAAAGCTCTCAGTCAAACGCCATGTTGTCGCTGAACAATACGCTGCAGAGATTGACGCCCTCTACACCAAAGATTAGAGAGGGTTGATTTTCATGGTGCAATCCCCCAGAGTAGAGATTGCCCAAGAAATTCATGATGGCATCGCGCAAGATCTTGTTGCCCTAGGTTTTCAACTAGATCTTGTGCTTGCCGCACCACTGACGCCGGCAGTCATTCGCAATGATGTACGCGCCATTCGCTTTAGGGTCTCTGAACTTATTGAAAAAGTGCGTGACGAAATTTATGACTTGAGATCTCCCGCAGAATTTAACTCGAAACTGCGTGAGCTCATTACGCAAATCTCGCCTCAGATAGAGATATCCATGCAGGAAGTTGAAATCTCTGAAGACGATAGATACGTGCTACTTCGAGTAATCCCGGAACTACTTCGCAATGCTCACACCCATTCTGGGGCTAGCCAGATTCACCTCCAACTTTTTGCAGACGACAATAAGGTCATGGTGAAGATTTCAGATAACGGCCACGGTGGAGCTACACCTACCTCCGGTCGTTACGGGATCTCGGGATGTATTGAGCGCATAGAAGATCATGGCGCAGCAATTGATATTGATTCCAGAGAGGACGGCACCACCATCACAATCACCTTGTGAGCACCTCCGTCTTGATCATCGATGATCACCCACTCGTTCGTGATGGAGTAAGACGTTCATTGTCCTTAGCGGGATTTGATTGTGTAGCTGAAGCTGGCTCACTGAAAGAGGCGATCGCAATGATTGCCCTGCACAATCCAGATGTAATTACTGTTGATCTCAACCTTCCTGATGGCAATGGGCTTGAGGTAATAAGTTGGGCAAGGAAAAATTCTGACTCAATTGCAATAATTGTTCTCTCATTAGATGACAGCCTGGATCTCATCTCCGCCGCCTCTCAATTGGGGGCGCAAGGATTTATCTCAAAATCTGAGAGTGCAGATCACTTAATCTCCGCCATTAAATCGGTTCTGGCTCAACCACAGGTCTTCATCAGTAGCCAAACCATTGCTCTCTTAGCTCGTGAGAAAGTTCAGAGTTTACTCTCGCCAAGAGAGCGAATGGTCCTCACGCATCTGGCTGGAGAATTAAGCATGGGTGAGATTGCGCGAGAGATGTTTATTTCACAAGCCACTGTGAAGAGTCACTGTGCAACTATTTATCGAAAACTTGAGACACATTCACGAAGACGTGCCGTCGCACGAGCAAAAACTATTGGTTTACTTTAAGCAACTGTGCAAAACGAGCAGCCCAGATATCCCAACGCCACTCCTGAATAATCCAATGCCGCCCGCGCAAGCCCATCGCCTTGCATCGTTGCGCATCTAACAACAGTTCAACAACAGCAGCTGCAACATCTGCTTTATTGGTGCCATCGACAACCAATCCAGTTTCGCCTTCGAGGACCGCATCTGGAGCGCCGCCAGAATTGCCAGCGATGACAGGTAACCCACATGCGCTAGCTTCTAGATAGACAATGCCTAGCCCTTCAACTTCTAGCCCAGCTAATCGTGATCTAGATGGCATCACAAAAATATCTCCAACACAGATGTATCGTGGCAAATCTGCATATTGAATTCTTCCAATAAAGGTAACTCGATCTTGTATGCCTAGTGCTTTCGCACGATTCTGCAGATAGCTCCGATACGGACCTTCGCCGATCATGAGTATGTGAGCGTCAGGGATTTCTTTCATGATTGCAGGCATTGCCTCAATCAATACATCTTGACCTTTGCGATGTACAAGACGACCAACGCTGACAATTACTTTCTTCTGCGCCAAACCCAGCTCTGCGCGCAGGTCAACGGCATCCTGTGGAGAGAAGTGGTCGGTATCAATTCCAGGTGCAATCTTGACCATGGATTTCGCAGCATTTTCAGAGATTGATTGTGTAATTGCATTTCGTGTGAACTCACCGAGATATGTTAGGTGATCTACTTGTCGCGAAATGCTCTTCATCGCCCAAGTAAATGGCCACACCTTTGACCACCAGACTTCGTGGCCGTGCGTAAGTGCCACAATGTGGCTAGCCCCGGCTCTTCGTAGCCCCTTAGATAAAAGCCCCAACGGAGCAGCCGCGCCAAAAAATACTGTAGAGATACTTCGTTCGCGCACTAGAGCGTTCACACAGAAGGCAACGCCTGGAGTCGGTAGAAGGATTTTTGCCTTATCGCGCACGACTTCCACGCCAAAATCTTCAAGCCATTTACGATCATAGCTTTCACAATTGTCCTGAGCGCTTGTGTAAACGATCACTCGTGAATGAGGAAGTCTTTCGATTAGCCCAATGACAAAGGTTTCAATACCTCCGGCACGAGGACCAAAATCATTTGTGATGCAGAGAATTTTCTCCACTAGAAGCGGCGCGCCCCAACGTAGGCTTTTCTGCCTAGATTGCTAGCACTTGCCACTTTCACGCGAGATCCTGATCGCGGTGCATGGACCATCTTTCCGCCACCAAGATAAATTCCAACGTGTGAAACAGGACGACCGAAAAAGACAAGATCACCGGGCTTTAACTGACTGCGTGGAATTGCTTTGCCCATTCTGGATTGCGCAGCAGATGAATGTGGAAGCGAAACTCCAGCTGCCTGAAAGGCACGCATTGTTAACCCTGAGCAATCCCAATACTGCATTCCAGCTGCACCGAAAACGTATTTATCGCCGATTTGTTTGAGCGCGTATTTAAGTGCCACACCAGCTCGGCCTGAGACTCCGGCCGCGGCTTTAGCATCTGCCAGCGAGCGCGCTTGATCTGCATCTTCTTCTTGTTGGGCAAGGCGAGCTAGACGCTCACGATCTTCCTTCTTCAACTTTGCAAGAATTGATTCAGCTTCCCTGAGTTTTGCGGCAGCCCTTGCAGATTGCGCCTCATATTTCTTTTTCGCCGCAATTACCAAAGCCAACTTGTCATTGACGGTAAGTGAGGTGGCGGTCAATCTCTGCTTGGCTGCCTCATATTTACGGAGTTGAATTGATTTACTTCGCGTAATCGATTCAAGAGATCCCGCTGCTGAAAGATAGAGAGCAGGATTGCTCGAAAATAGAAGTTCAAGGCTCTGCCCCAGCCCCCCGTTCTTGTACTGCTCAATGGCAATTACTCCCAGGGAGCGAGAAAGGGTCTGGACAGTCTTACCTTGCACCGCCTCGGCGGCTTGGATACCCGCTAGCTGTTTCTGAAGCGAGGCCAGCTTCACCTTGGCTTCTTGAGCGCCTTCTGCCGCCGATGTCGCCTGCTCCTCAAGATCTCTGACCTTGGCTTGCACCTCAGCCAGCGATGGAGCGGCGTAGGCGACTGAGGGTAGGCAGGCGGCGATAACGATCAGCGCAAGGCCAATCAGCGACGCCGCTCTCTTACTTGGCAGAAAGTCCATGAGGCAAGGCTAACCCCCTCGAGCGCTGGGCCTCAACTCAAATTGAGCCTGGAAGCCTGTGAATCCGGCCAAATAGCCCTCCATGTGAGGCTGATCCCTCGTTGGCCTACCTAATTTTTCCGCGCGGCAGCGATAGCCTTCCCGCCATGAGCGCTTCGGCAGGACACGGGCAAGTTATCGCAACACTGGTTGTGGGTAGCGATGGCAGCACGGCAAAAGATGGTTCATCTCGCGGAGTTACATCGACCCTGGATCGCGCACGCTTTCTCGAGCGTCGCCGCCACGTTGATGCGATTTTGATCGGTGGAAATACTGCTCGTACTGAGCCTTACCGCAAAACTCCAGTGCCAGTTGTGGTTATCTCAACTTCAATGGTTAATGCACTTGCAGATAATCGCCAGGCGTATTGGTGGAATGCATCTCCTTCAGAGGCGTTAGAGAGAGCTCGCCGCCTCTTTGGGCCAACAATTCTGGTGGAGGCTGGAGCTTCGATTATTAACGAACTCATCGCTTCCGGTGAAGTAAATCGCCTCGAGCTCAGTGTCACAGAAATTTCTGGCGGCGAAGATCGAATTGATATCCAAGAGATGCTTTCACATTTCACACACGTAGAAAATGTGTCTGAAGGCGAAACTATTTTTTATACTGCAACTCGCTAATAATCTTTACTGGAATGCAGCGATAACAGCTACGCCAAGAACTGCGCTTATGATTCCAGCGTATTGCACTTTGTGTAAACGCTCACGAAGAAATATGAAGGCCAAGAGCGCAGTCATGATCGGATAGAGCGCACCTAGGACATTTGCCAGTGAAACCAATCCCTTTGTTGTTGCAACTCCTAAGATTAAGTTTGCGCTGAAATCTGCTACGCCAATAAAGATGAGTAGTGGAAGATCTGCTTTACCCATCCCCCCAGTACCGCGTAAACGCACCAAGATCGCAACGCTGACTATCAAAGTCGCTGCACGCATAGCCACCATTGTCATCAAAGCACTTGACTGTGAGCCCTCTGCCATAAATGCTAATGCGCAACCAAATCCAAGGGCTGCACCGAGAGCCAACATCACTGGTTTGAGAGGTAGTCCCTGAGAGACTTCAGGTCCACTTGCCATAAATGCACCAAGCAGGGCCAACACAACACCAATGGTGACGATCTGGCTAAATCGTTCATCAAGAAAGAAAATTGCGTAGAGAACTGGGACAAGCCCACTCATTGCACTTATCGGCGAGACAACGCCCATACGTCCTGTTGCTAATGCGCGATAAAGACAAATTAATCCGATATATCCGCAGAAACCTGCTGCAATTCCCGGAAGAAGGTAACCCTGGCTTCCCAAAGCCTGCGCATCCCAAGCCCCTGAAGCCGTTGCAAGAATGATGCCAAAGATGAGACCGATGATCTGCGTAACGGCCAGCACTGCAGTTGGTCGAAATTTCTTACTTAAATTTCCTGCGTGATAATCAGCTGCTCCCCAGAGTCCACTGGAAATAAGTGCAAGTAGGGCGGCCATAGCGCAGAAGATAGCGCACAATCGGTCCTGCCTCCCGCACGTGAGTGCATGCGCAATTTAGAATAAAGCAATGGACACAGCCGGCTTTAATCGCCTGATCGAAGTCCTTCGAACTGCAACTCCACGTGATGAAATCATCCTCGAGGAAGTTCCGCCACCACAGAAATTAGCAACTTACTCTTTCGCATTTACAGCAGATGTCACCAATGGATTAATTGGCGATGCCGAAGATGATGTAGCGACTGGAAGATTTGTTCTCTTGCACGAACCAGGTGGACAAGATACTTGGGAAGGTGAATTTCGTTGTGTCACCTTTGTTAGCGCAGATGTAGATGCTGCGATGCAGGAAGACCCGCTGCTCCCTGAAGTTGGTTGGACATGGCTTCTCACATCTCTAGAGAATTTTGGTTGTGCCTACAGCGCTCCATCTGGCACCGTCACGCGCGTAGCCAGCGCATCCTTTGGCAAACTCTCTCCACGAAATAATGAATCTGAGATTGAGATTCGCGCATCGTGGACTCCTGTCCTCAATCAAGGAGAAGATGTGGGTCAGGTTCTGCTCAACCATGTCATGGCATGGTGCAACCTCATCGCAGAAATTTCCTTCTTGCCGCCGATTGCAGATGGTGTTGCCTCCATTACAAAGCCTCGTAAATAATTGCCAGACATGACAGAAGAAGTTCAAGTACCGACTCCGCTATTAGCCCCATCGGCTGGGTTGCCAGAAGTAATCGATACGCAAGAGATGTTCTCTGCTGCAATCGCACAACTTGCTCAGGGAAATGGTCCCTTTGCACTGGATGCAGAGCGAGCAAGTGGATATAAATTTAGTGCGCGCGCATACCTCATTCAGATAGCACGTAACGGTGGCGGCCTTCATCTCATTGATCCAATTCCATTTGGACCAGGACATCACCTCTTCGCAGAACTTAATAATTTGCTAGCGACCGACGAAGTCATTCTCCACGCCAGCACGCAAGATCTGCCTTGCTTACGCGAAGTTGGAATCAACCCTGTGCGACTCTTCGATACCGAACTCGGTGGACGCTTGGCTGGTCTGCCTCGTGTGGGTCTAGGCCCTCTTTTGGAATCTCTTCTTGGTTTTTCATTGGCGAAAGAACACTCAGCTGTTGATTGGTCCACTAGGCCGTTACCAAAAGATTGGCTTAACTACGCAGCTCTTGATGTAGAACTACTTGTTGAGTTACGGGATGAAGTGGACGCACTCCTTGAGGCTGCCGATAAATCTCATTGGGCAGAGCAAGAATTTGCAGCCATTCTTGCTGCACCTCCTTCCCCTCCTCGTGTAGATCCGTGGCGTCGAACTTCTGGAATGCACCACATCAAAAAACGTCGTCAGCTCGCAGTTGTTAAATCATTATGGGAATCACGATTTTCACTTGGACAAGAACTCGATGTTTCACCTGGTCGCCTTCTCTCAGATGTAGCCATCTCTGCGATTGCACTTTCGATTACAGATGAGGCTGTCTTTGAAAATAAGAAACACCTTGAAAAAGTATTGCGTCCTATTGGTTTGCGAGCGCGGTGGTTAGAGCATGCCCCACGATGGTTAGCTGCAATTGCTGCAGCTCGTGCTTTGCCAGAAGATGATCTCCCACCAACTCGAGCAGCAAGTGATGCCCTGCCACCTGTGAAGGTATGGAAAGAAAAGTATCCATTGCGATATGCCGCACTCACTCATGCCCGTCACAATCTTTTACTTCGCGCCGAAGAACTCTCTATCCCCCTTGAAAATATGATCTCCCCCGAACATGTTCGTCGCATCTGCTGGAGTGATCCCTCTGGCAAGGTTGCCAGTGCCCTTGTCGAGCTCGGTGCCCGCCCGTGGCAGACCGATATTGCTGCTCCGATCCTTGAAGCGGCTCTTCTCGAGCGGGAGCCTCTGGAAAAGCCCGAGCCAGAAGGTGATCAAGACAACTCTGATCAGGGCTGAATTACGCAACAAAAGAGTTGCGTAATTCGATAAGAGGTTCTAGATTTGCCTCATGCTCAGCACTTTCATCATCGCCTTGCGCGAGGGCCTAGAAGCCGCACTTATCGTTGGAATTCTCGTTGCCTACGTCGTAAAAACTGGCCGTAGCCATCTCCTCAAGCCAATTTGGAGCGGTGTCGCCGTAGCGCTGACCTTGAGCTTTGCCCTCGGTGCTTTCTTGAGCTACTCATCAACCCAGCTCAGCGAGCGCGGCGAAGAGATCTTCGCTGGTACCTCATCAATCATGGCTGTGGCTCTTGTGACCTGGATGGTCTTCTGGATGAAGCGAGCCGCTCGCGGATTACGCGATGAGCTCCATGGCAAGATCGATCAGGCCCATCTCGGCGGCCCTCTCACTTTGGCAGTAACCGCGTTCTTTGCAGTTGCTCGTGAAGGGCTTGAAACAGCTCTCTTTGTCTATTCCAACTTTCGTACAGTCGGCGCGGCATCCTCAGCCACAGTTGGCCTTATTCTCGGTCTGACATTGGCCGTTGTTCTTGGCTATCTCCTCTATCGCCGCGCAGTAAAAATCAATCTCTCCAGTTTCTTTAAGGTCACAGGTGTAGCCCTGATTGTTATTGCAGCTGGCGTACTCTCCTATGGAATCCACGAATTCCAAGAAGTCGGTTGGTTGCCTGGCGCTGAAGCTTTCATCTGGGATGTCACAGGCTGGATGCCAAAGGATTCCCTAGTCGCCTCACTTTTGGGCGGAACTGTTGGATTTGATACAACCACTTCATGGCTGCAAGGATTCTTCTATAGCAGCTACCTCATCGCCGTATTGATCCCGTATCTCTCCAATAAGGAGAGCAAGAAGAGCGTGCCAGCGGCTGCCTAAATAGCGTGCGCGCCACTTTCTTTTTGTATTACCGACCAGTAACCTAGAGCCAACTTCACTTTCACGAAAGTTGGAAAAATGGCTACCTCAGCATCTGTAGTTCTTGTCGACGCGGTCCGCACTCCCTTTGGAAAAGCTGGCTCACTCTATGCCGGCACTCGCGCCGATGATCTGATGGTTCGCGCGATGCGTGGCCTCCTTGAGCGCAACCCACAACTTCCACTCGACCAGATTGATGATGTTGCTATCGCCGCTGCAACACAGACCGGTGATCAAGGCATGAACCTAGGTCGCAGCGCATCTTTGCTGGCAGGTCTACCCAACACAGTTCCTGGATATTCAGTTGATCGCTGGTGCGCTGGCGCAATGACTGCTGTAACAACTTTGGCTGCATCCATTGCAATGGGCGCAAACGATATTGCAATTGCTGGTGGTGTTGAACATATGGGCAACCATCCGATCGGTGATGGACTCGATCCCAATCCTCGTTTTCTTGCAGAGCGCATCGTTGAACAAGATGCGTTGGCAATGGGTGCTACAGCAGAACGATTGCACGATCGCTTCCCACATCTGACTAAAGAGCGTGCAGATAAATTTGCGCTCGCCTCACAGATGAAGACAGCTCAAGCCTACGCTGATGGAAAGATTCAACGCGATTTAATCCCGACTGCCGCTCGCAGCGCTGAACTTGGTTGGGGCATTGCAACAGTAGATGAACCACCACGTCCCACAACAACTCTTGAAGGTCTGGCAACGCTTAAGACTCCGTTTCGTCCCGCAGGTCGTGTGACTGCTGGAAACTCATCCGGACTAAACGATGGTGCAACTGCTGCGATTCTTGCCAGTGAAGCAAAGGCTCTTGAATTAGGACTATCCATTAAGGCGCGCATGGTGACATTCGCATTTGCCGGCGTAGAACCAGAGGTCATGGGTTATGGACCTGTTCCTTCAACAATTAAAGCTCTAAAAAAGGCTGGCTTAACAATCGCTGATATTGGTGCATTTGAGGTCAACGAGGCATTTGCAATTCAAGTGTTGGCATTCCTTGATCACTTTGGAATTGCAGATGATGATGCGCGAGTAAATCCTTACGGTGGCGCAATTGCAGTCGGTCACCCACTGGCATCATCAGGCATCCGTTTAATGCTCAACCTTGCGCGTACCTTTGAAGAAAAGCCTGATGTTCGTTACGGAATTACCACCATGTGTATTGGTCTTGGCATGGGCGGAACCGTTATCTGGGAGAACCCACACTTTGGAAAGAAGGCATAACTCATGACAACTATTACTCTTCCAGAAGGTGCTCCAGAGGAAGTTGTTACCCACGCACTTGTTCGCGATGTCGATCTTGCCGCATTTGGCGCAACAGGATCGCTAGCTCTGATCACACTCGATAACGGGCATGATCACACTCGCCCCAATACATTTGGCCCACAATCTTTGATGGAACTTGATGCTGCAATTACAGAAGCCATTTCTCGTAAGCCAACTGCAATTGCAATTACAGGTAAGCCATTTATCTTTGCAGCCGGTGCTGATCTCTCTGCACTCTCATTCCTTAGCGATCGCTCGCAGGCAGTTGCGATCGGAAAACTTGGTCACGATGTTTTTCGTAGGCTAGATGAATGTGGCATTCCCACATTTGCATTCATTAACGGTTTGGCCCTTGGCGGCGGGCTTGAAGTCGGCTTGCATTGCAAGTACCGCACTTTATCTGCGACCGCATTTACTGGGCTACCTGAAGTTTTCTTAGGTCTCGTACCTGGATGGGGCGGCGCAACGATCCTGCCAATGCTCATTGGTCCGGAGAAAGCTGTGCAAGTAATCATCGCAAATGCACTCAATAACAACACCATGATGAAAGCTAAAGATGCACTCGCGCTCGGTGTTGTAGATAGCGTCTTTGAACCTGCAGATTTTCTTGAAAAATCTATCGCCTTTGCCGCATCTGTACTTAACGGATCAAAGAAGATTGAGCGTATAGATCACAGCAAGGATGCTGCATGGGATGCAGCTCTTGCTACGGGTCGCGCAATTGCACTTAAGAAATTTGGTGGTGCAGAGATTGCAAGTCCGATGAAGGCGCTAGAACTGATGGCGGCTTCTCGTACTTCATCACGTGGTGCTGGCTTTGATGCCGAAGATCAGACACTTGCGGATCTGACAATGTCTGATCCACTTCGTGCTTCTCTCTATGCATTTAACCTCATTCAGAAAAAGCGCAAGAAGGTAGAAGGCGCACCTAAGGCTGCCCTTGCTCGTAAGGTAGGAAAGGTCGGTGTTGTCGGTGCCGGTCTTATGGCTTCGCAACTCGCCCTCTTGCTCGTCCGTAATTTGAAGTGTCCTGTTGTGATGACAGATATTGATCAGGAGCGCGCAGATAAGGGTGTCGCTTGGGTCAAAAATGAATTGGCCAAACTCGTAGAGAAGAAGCGCATGAGCGCAGAATCTGCTGGCCGCCTCTCACTTCTTATCTCAGGATCTGCCGATCAGAACGTATTTGCAGGGTGTGATTTCATTATCGAAGCAATTTTTGAAGAGCTCTCACTTAAGCAGGAACTCTTTAAGAAGCTCGAGAAGATTGTTTCTCCTGAGTGCATCCTTGCGACCAATACCTCTTCACTATCGGTTGAACGAATGGGCGAAGGGCTAGAACACCCCGAGCGCGTTGTCGGATTCCACTTCTTCAACCCTGTTGCGATCATGCCTCTTCTTGAGATTGCTCGTACTTCAAAGACAGACGATGCAACAACAGCGACAGCAGTCAACATTGGTAAAGAGCTCAAGAAGACCATGATCATCTGTAAGGATGCTCCGGGATTTGTTGTTAACCGCCTACTTACTCGCTTCATGGGTGAAATCACCGATGCCGTTGATGAAGGAACTTCACCTGAAGTTGCAGATAACGCGATGCGCGAGATCGGCTTCCCAATGTCGCCATTTGAACTTCTTGGCCTTGTTGGACCAGGAGTCGGTCTACATGTTGCAGAAACTCTTCATGAAAATCTCGGACCGCGCTATCGCATCTCCCCCACTATGCAGGCCATGGTTAAGGAAGGCGTTAAAACTTTCTACATCAAAGCAGATGACGGTTCAGTTATTGCAAACCCTGCAGCAGTTGCACTCATTCACAAGGGCGATACTCCATCGACGGCAGAGCAAGTTCGTGTGCGTGCACTGAAGGCCTTGGCTGAGGAAGCACGCATGATGCTCGATGAAGGCGTGGTCTCGACACCAGCTGAGATTGATCTCTGCATGTTGATGGGCGCTGGCTGGCCAATGCACTTAGGTGGAATCTTGCCGTACCTAGATCGCGAAGGAATTAGCGATTCTGTCTGCGGTTCTCGTTTTCATCCTGCGGGAGTGGCATCTCTGCCTTCAAATTAGAGCTAGACCATTCCACAATTTCACGAGCAATATTCTGTGAAGTGATTCCTAGATCGCTCAAAATCTCTGCGCGCTTGGAATGTTCGATGAAAGTGAGCGGTACTCCAATTGAATGAATTGGGGTATCAAGTCCTGCACTTCTAAACATTTCGGAGAGCGCGCTTGCGATTCCACCATGGGCGATGCCATCTTCAACAACAACAACGCTCTTATATCGATCTGCCAGTGTGATGAGAGATTGAGGTAGTGGTTTAACCCAACGAGGATCAATCACGGTTACGCCAACACCCTCACGGTAAGCCTGAGATGCCGCTTCAACTGCCATCGTTGCCATCGCGCCCACACTAATCAGAAGAACATCTGCGCTCTCACCGCGATAGAGAACATCGATTCCATCACGGCGTTCAAAGGCTGGAATATCTGCAGAGACAGCGCCCTTTGGAAAACGAATTACCGTTGGTGCATCGTTAATTGCAACCGCTTCGCGAAGAACTTCTTTCAACCGCGCGCTATCGCGAGGTGCGGCTAGATGCAGCGTTGGCACAATTCCAGTAAGTGCCATATCCCAAATACCGTGGTGGGAAGGACCGTCATCGCCAGTAATTCCAGCACGGTCAAGCACAAAGGTGACACCAGCCTTATGAAGTGCAACATCTAAGAGAAGTTGATCAAAGGCGCGATTGAGGAAAGTGGAGTAGACAGCAACGACTGGGTGCAGACCAGCAAATGCCATGCCAGCAGCACTGGTCACTGCGTGTTGTTCTGCGATTCCTACATCGATGGTGCGCTCAGGAAATGCTGCTGCAAACTTATCAAGGCCAGTTGGCCCAAGCATCGCGGCGGTAATTGCCACGATATCTTCGCGCTCTCCGCCAATGTCAACGAGCTCATCGGAAAAGACTTGAGTCCATGATCTGGCACTCTTTGAAACAGGAACACCTGTTGTTGGATCAACAACGCCAACAGCGTGAAACTTTTCAGCTTCATCTTCGATAGCAGGCTTGTGTCCGCGACCCTTTTCAGTAATCACATGCACCAAGACCGGCTCGCCAAATTGTTTAGCCTGAGTAAGTGCCTTCTCGAGAGCTACAAAATCATGACCATCTATTGGCCCCATGTACTTCAGACCTAAATCTTCAAACATTCCTTGTGGGGCGACAATATCTTTGATCCCCTTCTTTACACCGTGAAGAGTTTCATAGATAGGCGCTCCAACCACTGGAGTCTTATGAAGGACTTCCTTACCCCAGTCGAGGAAACGTTCGTAGCCTTGTGTGACGCGCAAAGTAGAAAGATAGGTAGCAACTCCACCAATTGTCGGTGAATATGAACGTTCATTATCGTTAACTACAAGAACAAGGTTGCGATCTTTTGCCGCCGCAATGTTATTGAGGGCTTCCCAAGACATTCCACCAGTGAGTGCGCCATCGCCAACAACAACCACAACACTGCGATCGCTCTGCCCGGTAATGGAAAAGCCACGAGAGATGCCATCGCCCCACGAGAGCGCTGTCGATGCGTGAGAGTTCTCAATAACATCATGTTCGCTCTCGCTACGATTTGGATAGCCTGCGATTCCACCGCGTTGGCGCAATAAATCAAACTCGCCAGCACGTCCTGTCACAATCTTATGAACATATGATTGATGGCCCGTGTCAAAGAGAATGACATCGCGCGGTGAATCAAATATGCGATGGATTGCCATCGTGAGTTCGACAACTCCGAGGTTCGGCCCCAAATGGCCGCCAGATTTTGAAACTTTTTCAATAAGGAATGTACGAATCTCTTGCGCCAAAGAGACCAGCTCTTCTTGGCTGAGCCCCTTGATATCTTCGGGGCTCTTAATGGACTCGATCACATGTGAGATTCTAGATCACCCAAGCAATTGTCGTAGGACGAACTGCATGATTCCGCCATGGCGGTAATAGTCTGCCTCACCCGGTGTATCAATACGGACCTTAGCCATAAAGGTGATCGCACCGGCAGTGACTGTAACTTCCTTAGGCACTCCCCCTGTATTCAGGGCTGTGATTCCAGAGATGGCAAAAGTTTCATCGCCCTTGAGTCCAAGGCTGGCAGCGCTCTGACCTTCGAGGAACTGCAAAGGTAGAACTCCCATTCCAATGAGATTTGAGCGGTGAATGCGTTCAAAACTTTCAGCGATGACGGCGCGAACTCCGAGTAGCGCCGTTCCTTTGGCAGCCCAGTCGCGAGAAGATCCTGATCCGTATTCTTTACCGGCAAGAATTACAAGTGGAACTCCAGCTGCTTGATAGGCAGTAGATGCATCATAAATTGTTGATTGCGCACCGCCGTCAAGGAAATTACGAGTGAAGCCACCCTCAACGCCATCTAAGAGTAAATTCTTAAGGCGAATATTTGCAAAAGTTCCACGAATCATTACTTCATGATTTCCGCGACGTGACCCATATGAATTGAAATCATTGCGAGCAACGCCGTGGGCTTCTAAATACTTTCCAGCTGGAGAATCCGCTTTGATATTTCCCGCAGGAGAAATGTGATCGGTCGTAACTGAATCACCGAGGATTGCAAGCACACGCGCTCCTGAGATATCAACAACCGGCGTTGGAGTAGCAGGCATATTTTCAAAGTATGGAGGTTTGCGAACATAGGTTGAATCTGCATCCCACTCGAAAGTTTTTCCTGTGGGTGTATCAAGTGATTTCCAGCGATGATCGCCATCAAAAACGCTTGCATAATCTTTGGTAAACATCGCAGACGAAATAGACGCATCGATGACATCTTGGATTTCCTGAGCAGATGGCCAAATATCCTTAAGAAGTACTGGGTTGCCATCTTTGTCGTTACCGAGTGAGTCATTTTCAAAATCATGATTCATGGTGCCTGCAAGTGCATATGCAACCACTAGCGGAGGTGACGCTAAATAATTCATCTTTACATCAGGGCTAATGCGGCCTTCAAAGTTTCGGTTACCGGAGAGAACGGCCGTTACAGCCAAGTCATTTTCATTAATCGCCTTGCTAATTTCTGTAGGCAATGGGCCAGAGTTGCCGATGCAGGTGACACATCCATAGCCAACGAGGTGAAAACCTAGCGCCTCCATGTAGGTAGTAAGGCCAGCACGATCGTAATAATCTGTAACAACCTTAGATCCCGGAGCTAGCGTGGTCTTCACCCAAGGCCTTGATGTCAGACCCTTTTCGACCGCCTTTTTGGCAAGCAGGGCTGCTCCAATCATCACTGATGGATTTGAAGTATTTGTGCAAGAAGTAATTGATGCAATGACAACATCACCATTTTTCACTGTTGTCTGGTGCGCTCCAACTTTTGCTGGGTAGGCAGACTTTCCAGTTTTATCGGTGAAATAAGTTGGCAGAATCTTTTCAAATGCGCTCTTAGATTCTGAGAGCGAGATTCGATCCTGCGGACGCTTAGGTCCAGCAATAGATGGAACAACAGTTGAAAGATCAAGTTCAATGTGTTCTGAAAAACGAGGTGAGATTGCAGGATCGTGCCAAAGCCCTTGAGCCTTTGCATAAGCCTCAACAAGTGCAACTTGATCTTCATTACGTCCTGTCAGACGTAGGTAGCGCAAAGTCTCTTCATCGATAGGGAAGATTGCGCAGGTTGAGCCATATTCAGGACTCATATTTCCGATCGTTGCACGATTTGCCATCGGCACACTCACAACACCTGGACCGTAGAACTCAACAAATTTTCCAACCACGCCATGCTTACGGAGCATCTGAGTAATTGTGAGTGCAAGATCTGTCGCAGTGGTACCAATTGGCAATTGACCGCTCAGCTTGAAACCAACAACGCGTGGAATCAACATCGATACTGGTTGGCCAAGAAGTGCTGCCTCGGCCTCAATTCCGCCAACGCCCCAACCTAGAACTCCAAGGCCATTAACCATAGTTGTGTGAGAGTCAGTGCCCACGACAGTATCTGGATAGGCGCGCAGTACGCCATTAACTGTACGAGTCATAACAACTCGAGCAAGAAATTCAATATTTACCTGGTGAACAATTCCTGTTCCAGGTGGCACGACCTTAAATTCATCAAATGCGCCCTGGCCCCAACGCAAGAAGCGATAGCGCTCACGGTTACGTTCATATTCAATATCAGTATTCTGCTCAAATGAATCGCGAGTTCCGAAGAGGTCGGCGATAACTGAGTGATCGATAACAAGCTCCGCTGGTGCAAGAGGGTTTACCTTTGAAGGATCTCCACCAAGTTCAACGATTGCCTCTCGCATGGTCGCAAGATCAACAACACATGGAACTCCAGTGAAATCCTGCATGACTACGCGTGCGGGAGTAAATTGAATTTCAGTATCTGGCTCAATCGCTGGATCCCATTGCGCTAATGCCTTGATGTGATCGGCGGTGATATTGGCACCGTCTTCGGTGCGCAAAAGGTTTTCGAGAAGAATCTTGAGGGAGAAAGGAAGGTCTGACGCCCCTTCGATTCCATTGATATCAAAGATTTCAAAATCTTTGCCGCCTACGGTGAGATTTCTCTTTCTTCCCAGCGAATTCTTACTCATGGGGTCAAGATACCGCAGTGGGCGTAAAGAGAGCAACGCACTCGATGTGATGCGTCATCGGGAAGAGGTCAAATGCGCGCAGTTTTTCGAGGGTGTAATTGGCATCACGCAAAAGAGCGCTATCCCTAGCCAGTGCAGCTGGATCACACGCCACATAAACGATTGCTCGAGGCTTGCATGCCACCAGGCTCGCAATTACATTCTTCTTTGCACCATCTCGAGGTGGATCGAGAATAACAACATCAGCGCGAGAAAAACGAGGAAGAATTTTTTCAACATCACCAGTATGAATCTTCACATTTTCTTTGCCGGCAAAATTAAGAGCGGCATCTGCGGTAGCGCTCTTGCTTCCTTCTACGAGATCAATGCGACCTCCAGCGCCGACACTCTCGTGAAGTTGAAGCGCAAAAAGGCCTACCCCGCCGTATAGATCGAGTACATGATCACCAGAGCGAATATTTGCAAAGTCATTTACGCAATCGACAAGAACTTTCGGAGCGCTCACATTGCTCTGCCAGAAAGAATCTGGGCTTACTTGGTAACTCTTTCCATTCACTGTGTACTTCTGAATATGATCTCCTTGCGTAACCTCGCCCGCGACAAGTCGAGTGCTTCCATCCGTTGCCGCGCTCACTTGAATTCGGGCCCCAGGCTCCCAGCTCTGTGAACTAATCTTTGGATACTCAATATCGGGATGAAGAACTAAACAATTATCAATAGCCATGATCGTATTTGTGCGAGAGGCATAGAAACCCGCCCTCCCCTGTTTATCGCCTCCGATTGTGGCTTGGGTTCGCCACCCTAGCGATGGAGAGACTTCTTCAACTTCAACTCGAATATCCATCTTTGCGATGCGAGCAAACTGTTCAGTGATGACATATTCCTTCAGCTTTCGCTGTGCAGAGATTTCTACATGCTGGAAGTCACAACCACCACATCCATTGCGATTGGCAAATCGACATGGTGCTTCTACTCGATGAGGTGAGGCTTGGATCACGGCAACGACATCTCCACGGTTAAAAGAAGATCCCACGCTAGTAATCGCTACATCGACAACTTCACCCGGTAAACCGTGACGAACGAATATGACTGCGCCTTCGTGGCGGGCAATGAAGTGCCCACCATGGGCCACTTTTTCGATCGTTACCCGAATGATTTGCCCGGCAGAAAGGACGGCGCGAGGCGTGGATGTCATAAAGGTAAGCCTAAGGGGGTAAGTTATGTCCTGTGCACGTAGTCATCATGGGTTGCGGTCGAGTCGGTTCCTCTTTGGCGTCCGAACTTGAAGAACAAGGTCATACCGTCTCAATTATCGATCAATCACGTGAGGCATTCCGTAGATTGGGTCCAGATTTCAAGGGCCGCACAATCAGTGGCATTGGTTTTGATAGAGATACCCTCCTTGAAGCAGGTATTGAGACAGCCGATGCCTTTGCCGCAGTAAGTAATGGTGATAACTCAAATATTTTGGCAGCCCGTGTAGCTCGCGAAACTTATGGTGTGAGCAATGTAGTAGCTCGAATTTATGATCCAGGGCGCGCTGAGATTTATCAGCGTCTTGGTATTCCAACTGTTGCAACTGTAATTTGGGCAACTGATCAGATTATGCGTCGCCTAGTTCCAGAAGGTTCTCGTAGCGAATGGCGTGATGCCACAGGAACCATCGAATTGGCCGAGGTCCATCCTCACGTTGAATGGCTCGGCCTTCCAATTACTCACATCGAATCTTCTACCAATGCTCGCGTGGCATTTATTACGCGCCTTGCTGAAGGACTTGTTCCAAATGAACACACAGTTCTCCAAGAAGGCGATCTTCTTCACATGATTATTGAGACTGCTCGAGTTGCTGAAGTTGAAGCAATTTTGGCTCAGCAACCAATGGAGCGCTCATGAGAATAGCAATTGCTGGAGCAGGTAATGTGGGTCGAGCTATAGCTCGCGAACTTCTAGATAATGGACACCAGGTTCTTCTCATTGATCGCGATCCAAAGGCGCTCAAGATGGATTCTGTTCCTGATGCCGAATGGTTGATGGCCGATGCATGTGAAATCACATCACTAGATAAGGCAGCACTAGGTAGCGCCCAAGTAATGGTTGCAGCAACCGGTGATGACAAAGTCAATCTCGTTGCATCTCTCCTTGCAAAGACTGAATATGGAGTCCCTCGTGTTGTTGCCCGTATCAACCACCCAAAGAATGAATGGATGTTTGACTCATCCTGGGGCGTTGATGTCGCTGTATCTACTCCTCGCATCATCTCAGCACTCGTTGAAGAGGCGGTAAGTGTCGGAGATGTGGTGCGCCTCTTCAGCTTTAGAAAAGGCCAAGCAAATCTTGTGGAACTTACACTTCCCGATTCATCGAGCTGTATTGGAAAAACTGTAGAAGAAATTGAACTCCCAGAGGATGCATCCCTTGCTGCCATTGTTCGCGATGGTCGAGTATTTGCTCCAACAGCAGCTGATGTCTTTAGCGCTGGCGATGAACTGCTCTTTGTAGCATCTGCTGCCGCTGAAGATCAGATTAAAGATTGCTTTATTAAGAGCTAATCTTTTTCTTGTTGCGGCGGAATCGTTGCCGGAACGCTTCTCAGCACCATCCAAGAACCATAAACTGTTGCAAAAAATAACGGATATCCCATTGCAAGATTGACAGCGCCTAAAAGATTGACGTTATCTGAGAGATAGATCGGGAATTGCACAACTAATCGGCCAAAGAAGAGGCCAACCCAGATCCAACTCGCGCGAACGTAGGCGGCTTTACGTGCCGGATCTTTTCGCCAAGCTAGATTCTCGCCAAGAATTGGTCCCAGCATCACTCCAAGAATTGGCCACCCTGCAACATTTGCAATCAGATATACCAAGCCATAACCGAGGTTAGTCAGCATTTTTGGAACGAAGACATCACTGGGATTACCTGTTCGATTAGCAAACCAGGCCGAAATCAGCGTGCCAATAAATCCAGAGAGTGCGTGTTGAATCGTATCTTTCATTGCCAGGCGAATGATGGTCAAAATCGCAGAGATAATGATCGATGCAATAAGTGAATTCCATAGATCTTTGGTGATGTTAAATGAGATGAGAAAAACTAGCGCAGGAAAACCTGCATCAATGAGACCTTTTTTTCCACCAAAGGCAGAAACTATCTTCTCTTTATCTCCTGACATCTCACTCATGAACGCCCCGTTGATCCGAAGCCATCTGTACCGCGTCCTGAACCAGGCAGATCACGCACTTCAACAAATTCAGCGCGTTCAACTTTCTGAATCACTAACTGAGCAATGCGATCTCCACGTTTGAACGAGACTGCCTCAGTCTTGTCGTGATTTATTAAAATGATTTGCAGCTCCCCCCGATAGCCAGCATCGACTGTCCCTGGAGCGTTCACCATTGTGACTCCGTGTTTAATTGCGAGTCCTGAACGTGGATGAACCAGAGCGACATAGCCATCTGGTAGCGCAATTGAGATTCCAGTTGGAACCAATGCGCGCTCCCCCGGTGCCAACGTAATATCTATTCGAGAGACGATGTCAGCCCCTGCATCCCCGCCTTTGGCATATTGTGGAAGCGGAAGATCAGGATCTAAACGCGTGATGAGCACCTGTACAGAACTCATGGATTTATCTCAAAATCAGGATCAACAAACGCTAGAAGTTCTGGAGATTTCTTGATGTATTCCAGATATTCGGCAGGGGCGTTGGACATGAAGTGACTCATCGGAACAATGACAAAGAGCGCAGCAGCACGTACAGCGATATCTCCATCCGGGCCATTGAGTCGACCAATCGCTTCTGTATAGACCTTCCGCTTTACCTGTCCCGTAATTTGCGCAGAGATATGCAATGTAGTTCCAATTGGAACCGGTTTAACAAAATCTGTTTCGAGTCGACCAGTAACTGCAGGAGAGCGAATAAGCCACATCAATTTTCCGAGGGCTTCATCGAATGCGAGTGAGAGCAGGCCACCGTGAGCAAGTCCTGGTGCGCCTTGGTGATTTTCCGTCACGGTAAATTCTGCAGTCAGATCCAGTGCAGTTCCAGCATGTGCAATGAGATGCAATCCAGTGGAATGTAATTGGCCACAACCGAAACAATGTCCAAAGTGAGATGGGATCTGACTTCCTACAGCTGGAGCTAAAGGGTGTCGCTCAGGAAGAGTTGCTCCCTCAGGTGGTGTTGTGCTTGCCACTCTTGTCATGGCTCCACTTTACTCTCTCGATCTTCCTATACGGTATCGCTATGAGTGAGAGATTAATCAATTTCCGTGAGGTCATCCGGCCACCACTCTGGTTAATGGCATTTATCTACTTTCTCGCCCTTTCACTCGGAATAGCGATTTGGGCAGCCATGACTACGATGATTGCGGCAATAGTGATGGCACTCTTAACGGCGGCCACTATTTTGATCTACTTCACTTTTTCTCTTGTCATCGAAGTAGATGAGAGAGAGCTGCGTGTGGGCAAGGCTCATATTAATAAGAAATATTGCGGAGACGTGACTGTGTTAACTCCTGCCCAGATGTCTCTTCAACGTACACGTGAGGCAGATCCTGCAGCGCATTTGGCGATTAGGTTCTGGACTGCGCACGGTGTCAAAATCGAAGTCAAAGACGCACGGGATCAAACCCCATACTGGCTAGTGACAAGTAAACGTGGAGATGCTTTAACCCAAGCCCTCAGAAATAGTTAAGAGCATTCCTTGCAGACGGCCTTTGCGCCTTCACCTTTAGCAAGTTGAGTAATGTGGTGAATCAAGAAACAACGTGAACAGGTGAATTCATCTTCCTGCTTAGGTACAACGCGAACAGAAAGTTCTTCACCTGAAAGGTCAGCACCTGGAAGTTCAAGATTTTCAGCAGCTTCTGCTTCATCTACATCGATCTGTCCAGATTGTGCATCAACGCGTTGAGCCTTGAGCTCTTCTAGTGATTCTTCGTGAAGCTCTTCATCAGTTTTTCTGGGTGTGTCGTAATCGGTTGCCACGGTCTCATCACCTCGCTCTCTCTACATCTCTCGCGCCGGAAGTTCTCGCTACGGGCGCATCATGGCCCATAAAGGCCGGAATAGACAATGTAACCACGGGCGTGTCGGATTTATTCCCCAGATGTGTCGAGGCTAACTACCTTTGCGATCGCTTCTGATAATCCACCATCAACTCTGGCGTGAATATGAGTGCCAGCCTCTACGTACACCTCAGAGATGATTTCTCCATGCTCATGAATCGCACTGACGAGATCCCCTCGATCATATGGAATTACACAGTTTATTTCCACCTGTGGGTGGGGTAAAGATTTCTCAATTGCGTGAAGAAGTCCTTCGATTCCAAAACCGGTGCGTACAGAAAAAGCATACGCATTCTTTTCGGTGCGCAGCAGATTCATTACAACTTCCGGATCTGCAATATCAACTTTATTTATCGCGATGATTTCTGGTATCTCTGCCCCACCAATTTCATTGATCACTTCCCTCACAGCGCGAATCTGCTCTGAAGGGTCAGGATGCGAACCATCGACTACATGGACGATGAGATCCGCACCAGAAACCTCTTCCAGCGTTGACTTAAAGGCATCAATAAGCTGATGTGGTAAGTGTCGAACAAAACCTACGGTGTCGGTAAGTGTGTAGATGCGACCCTCAGGGGTCTGCGTCTTTCGAACTGTTGGATCAAGAGTTGCAAAGAGTGCGTTCTCAACCAAGACGCCAGCATCGGTGAGCTTATTTAAGAGCGATGATTTACCAGCGTTGGTGTAGCCAGCTATAGCTACTGAGGGAATATTGTGGCGTCGACGTTCTTGTCTCTTGGTATCGCGCGATACTTTCATCTCGGCGATTTCGCGACGCAATTTAGCCATCTTATCGCGGATTCGTCGTCTATCGGTTTCGATCTTTGTCTCACCAGGTCCACGACCACCGATACCAGCACCACCTGCGGCTCGTCCACCGACCTGGCGTGAAAGCGAGTCACCCCAACCACGCAATCTCGGAAGAAGATAGGCAATCTGAGCGAGTTCGACTTGAGCCTTTCCTTCTCGACTCTTTGCATGCTGGGCGAAAATATCCAAGATCAGTGCAGTGCGATCTACAACCTTCACCTTTAACTTATCTTCTAGCTGTCGCAGTTGTGAAGGAGAAAGCTCACCATCACAAATCACAGTATCTGCACCAGTTGATCGAACGACTTCTTTGAGTTCGATGACTTTTCCAGAGCCAATATATGTAGCCGGATCTGGTTTATCGCGTCGCTGGATGAGTCCTTCTAAGACTTCTGATCCTGCAGTTTCTGCTAAAGCTTTAAGTTCGGCAAGAGAGTTCTCTGCGCTCTGAATTGATCCTTCAGTCCAGACACCGACAAGAACAACTCGCTCAAGTTGGAGCTCGCGATACTCGGCCTCAGAAATATCTTGCAGCTGAGTAGAAAATCCTTTAACGCGACGAAGTGCTTGTCGGTCAGAGAGTTCTTGAGCAGCGCCATGATCAATCTCTTCTTCAGATTCATCGTAATCGGCTGCTACACGTGCACTTTCGCGTAAGAGCTCTTCGAAGCGGAGTTCTTTCTGATCTGGAGTCTCACTCATATGTTGAGATAACTTGTAACGTCATAATCCTTGATGAGTTCGGCAGGTCCGGTCAGCGTTGCGTTTGAGTGTCCATCGATATCTACGATCAATGTTCCACCAGGAGGCTTGATTATCCAACGCGCTGGCAAATGGCCGCGTGTGTGAATTGTGGCGGCAAGGGCAACCGCGCATGTTCCTGTGCCGCAAGATCTAGTCTCCCCGCTTCCACGTTCGTGTACACGCATGATGAGTGTGTCAGGAGATTCAATCTCAACAAATTCAACATTTACACCTTCTGGGTAGACCGCTGCAGGAGTGACAACGGGCGCCACTGCAAGCGAGCCAACAGCATCGAGGTCATCAAGAAATGCAACTGCGTGAGGATTTCCGATGCTGATATGTCGCGCAGAATACTGCTGATCATTAACTGCAACGCTGACGATATCGCCTTCATCATTTACTTGACCCATATTGACAGAGATATCTCCATCTGCTGGAACGCGTAAGAATTTAGCGCCGTCACGAGTTTGAATAGGAAAAAGTCCTTCGCCCTGATGTCCATGTGCCACAAGGTAACGAGCCATGACACGAATTCCGTTGCCGCACATCTCTGCCAGCGAACCATCTGCATTTCTATAATCCATAAACCACTTGCCATTGGGGCGTGTAATTCGGATGACGCCATCAGCGCCTATTCCGCTGGCACGATTACAGATATTGGCTACTTGCTCTGAAGAAAGCAAGAGTTCCTCCAAAGGATCGAAGATGACGACAAAGTCATTTTCGGTACCGTGGCCGTAGGTGGCGATTACTGGAGTATTCATAACGCTATGAGTTTATCCGTGTCAGGATTTTTTCGAGACGGTTTTCGTAGTGACCGAGCCAATGGAGGCGACCGTCACGAGAGAACCAGGTGTCTTGCCGTCTGATGTATTGACGTGTCACTCGTTTTGTCTCTTCTCGCGCTTGATCAGAGGTGAGAAGACCATCCATCATCGCAAGAACTTGAGCATAACCGAGCGCCTTCTGCGCAGTTACTCCTTCGCGCAATCCCGTAACAACCAAACCTTCAACTTCGGAGACAAGACCGGCATCCCACATTGCATCAACACGATTACTTACTCGAATATCAAGACTCTCTCGATCTTGGCTTAGCCCGAAATGAAGTGCATCTGGATAACGAGAGCTCTCTTCGCGGGGCAGGTTGGCGGTAAATGGCTGACCAGTAATTTCAATAACTTCAAGCGCTCTGACAATTCGTCGTGTATTGGCACGATCAATGGCAAGGGCGGCAGCGGGATCGAGTTTTTCAAGACGTGCAAAGAGCACAGCGGCACCATGCTCAATAGCTTCCAGCTCGAGGCGAGAACGAATCACCGGGTCAGTGTCTGGGAAATTCAAATCATCGACGATCGCCTTGATGTAGAGACCGGTACCACCAACGATGATGGCATCTTTGCCGCGCTGATGGATTTGGTCGATCACTGTTCGCGCAGCTTCTTGATACCAAGCAACTGTTGAATCTTGACGGACTGAGAGAACATCGAGGAGATGGTGTGGAATTTCACCGCGTTCTGAAACAGATAACTTAGCTGTACCGATATCCATACCTTCATACACCTGCATGGAGTCAGCGTTAACGATCTCTCCACCAATTTCCTTAGCCAAAGCAACTGCAAGATCGCTCTTTCCTGTAGCGGTTGCACCACAGATGATAATCGTGCGCATTTAGAGCTGAGCCTTGATGACAGTTGGAATGCCGAGCATTACACCAGGCATTGGCGCACTTTCATCCGTCCGACGAGCATGCGCATCTCCCCCGCGAGATTTGATATGTGCGAGTTCTCGCCCAATTAAGTAGTGAGCGGATGCATCGGTAATCTCTACATCAACGAAATCACCAGGTCGAGCAACACTCGAATTATCAAAATGCACTAGGCGAAAATCTTCTGATCGTCCCGTAAGGCGTGACTGCGCAGCATCTCGTCTACCTTCAACCTCGGTGACCAAAATACGATGGCGCTTACCAATTGCCTCTTGATTGACTGAAAGTGAAATCTTCTGCTGATGTTCGTGAAGTCGTGTGTAACGCTCTCCAACTACTTCTTCAGGTACTTGGTTTGTCATCTCACCGGCAGGGGTTCCAGGGCGAATTGAATACTTATAGGTGTAGGCGGCGGCAAAACGGGCTTGGGTTGCAACATCTAAGGTTGCTTGGAAATCACTTTCAGTCTCCCCTGGGAACCCGACGATGATGTCGGTTGTGATCATGGCATGAGGAATCTGGCTTCGAACGCGATCGAGAATTCCCAAATATCGATCACTTCTGTATGACCTACGCATAGTTGCAAGAATTGAATCTGATCCTGATTGCAACGGCATATGAAGGTGCGGCATAACGACTGGAGTTGTTGCCATCACTTCGATGACATCATCGGTGAAATCTCTTGGGTGTGGCGACATGAAGCGCAGGCGCTCGAGGCCATCGATAGCTGCAACCTCTTTGAGAATCTTTGCGAAAGCTCCGCGCTCACCTAACCCAACACCATAGGCATTTACGTTCTGACCTAACAAAGTTATCTCGATAACGCCTTGATCGACGAGCGCGCGAACTTCGCTGAGCACATCGGCCATCGGGCGATCTTTTTCGATACCCCGCAGGGCCGGCACGATACAGAATGTGCAGGTGTTGTTGCAGCCCACTGAGATGGATACCCAGGATGAAAATGCTGAAAAACGTCGTGCTGGCAGCGTCGATGGGAAGTGTTCAAGCGATTCAAGGATCTCTATCTGCGACTCTTCTTCAATGCGCGCTCTCTCCAGTAACACTGGAAGTGATCCCACATTGTGAGTACCGAAAACGACATCAACATAAGGCGCTTTTTTGAGAATTATTGCTTGATCTTTCTGTGCAAGACATCCACCTACTGCAATCTGCATCGCAGGATTAGCCTTTTTAATTGGTGCTAAAAATGAGAGATTTCCATAAAGTTTATTGTCGGCATTTTCTCGAACAGCACAGGTATTAAAGACAACAATATCTGCCTGTGTTCCTGATTCAGCTGGTGTGAATCCTGCCTCATCCAGCAGCCCTGCGATTCGCTCGGAATCGTGAACATTCATCTGGCAGCCGTAAGTTTCGACTGTATACGTTCTCGACATGAGTAAGGCTCTAAATATCTAGAATTTTGTAAGAAAGATCTGCGCGATTAACCACGAGCATCTTGCCGTTGGTTAATGGGGTCCAATCGTCATGACCCCATCCAGTTGATGCCACTTTGATTGCGCCGTCTTCCTTTGTAAAGCGGAGTTCATAGTGGAATGGCACTGTCCATTCACTCTGCTCAGCGACGTTGAATTGGCAGACAGCGATCAAGAAATCTGGCGTCAGCGTAATTGAGTTAATGGCTGAATAATTTGAGGTGCTAGCAATTTCCTTCACTGTTGCGGCGATAGCCTCAATGAGCCCCAGTTTCTTTGCTGCAGTCAAAATTGCAAAGAAATAACGCTCGCTATCAGTCGTTGAGGTGAGCTGCCCTAGAAGATCTGCGTCAACGAGATGTTCAATACTCGATGCTGGTCGAATTGTTCCGTTGTGCATAAAGGAGATATCCCCATGAATAAATGGGTGATTATTTGATAGATCAACTGCCAAACCTTTGGATGCAAGTCGCAGATGAACTAGAGCGCCATCTGTTGGTTTAGATGAGGCAACCTCAGCAAAGAGTGAACTATCAACTGCTGGTGCTAAATCACGATCGCGTTCTTGCACTCCACCAATTGAGGCACACGTTGTTACTCCCCAACCATCTTTATGTTCTTTGGAGAGCTCCACAAAATCTGAAAGCGTTGGTCCCACGATTGTTGCCAGGGTCGCAGGCTCTGTTGAGGCGTAGGCTAATAATCTGCACATA
>Ga0315902_10000516_pt1 | contig 64379 bp, 53 predicted proteins | sample LakEriMetagenome_9_FD_203523 | JGI IMG/M metagenome (GOLD analysis project Ga0315902, IMG submission 203523) | Freshwater fungal communities from buoy surface, Lake Erie, Ohio, United States - Buoy 12 MA117 | ecosystem: Environmental > Aquatic > Freshwater > Lake > Lake biofilm | place: USA... | reverse complement strand
CCGCCGTACTGGATCCGCACGTGTCGGGCGACCGTGTCGCCATGGAGGGTCCCGAGGACCTTCCGGAGGAACGCGTGGACCTCCTGGGCCTGCGCCGTCGTGGCCGTCTTGCCTGTCCCGATCGCCCAGACCGGTTCGTAGGCGACCACCGTGCGCTCCACCTGTTCGGGGTTCAGCCCCGCGAGGGATCCCTTGAGCTGGGTCTCGACCACCGCGTTGGTGATCCCCGCCTCGCGCTCGGCCAAGGTCTCACCCACACAGACGATCGGGATGATGTTGGCGGCGTGGGCAGCAGCGGCTTTCTTGGCGATCAGGGCGTCGGACTCCTTCTGATACTGCCGGCGTTCGCTGTGCCCGAGGATGACGTATCCGACCGAGAACTCCTTGAGCATTCCGGCAGCGACCTCCCCGGTGAAGGCTCCAAGGCCATTCTCGCCCATGTTCTGGGCCCCGAGGCGGATGTTGGAGTCGAGGATCGCCTTCGACACCGCATCCAGTGCGGTGAACGGCGGGCAGCAGACGATGTCGACCTCCTTGACTGGGGCCAACTCCCGCTTGAGATCGCCCACGAGGACGAGGGCCTCGGCGACAGTCTTGTTGCACTTCCAGTTACCCGCGATGATTAGCTTGCGCTCCTTTTCCATGGAAAAAGCGATGTGTATGAATGGGCACTCTATCGGGGAGCAGTGAGGCGTCAAAGGCGTTTTTGGAAGACGCCTTGGACACCATCCACCCAGACCCGGTCAAAACCACCTCGCAATGGCCAGATCGGCCGCCGGAACTCAAGGAGTCCAAGCCGACCCGCTCACTTATCGTCCAGACACGTTACACCGGGCAGTGGGGTGCCCTCGAGGAACTCGAGACTGGCGCCGCCACCCGTGCTCATGAAGGTCACCTTGTCCCCGAGCTTGGCCTTGTTGATGGCCTTCACGGAGTCACCACCACCGATGATCGACTTGGCGCCATGGGCCGTCGCGGCGGCAACCGCACGGGCCACCGCAAGGGTTCCCTCCCCGAAACGCGGATCCTCGAACATCCCCATCGGACCGTTCCAGAGGATGGTCTTGGCCGACTGGATCGCCTCGGCGAACCGGGCTGAGGTCGAGGGACCGATGTCGAATCCCTCGCAGTCCGACGGGATGTCCGGTTGGGAGTTGACCCGCGGGTTGACCGGCTCGAACACCGGCTTGCCCTTCTTGTTCAGCTTCCCGGTGTCCCGGAGCTCGGCCACCACGTTGTCGTTGGGCAGCTCGAACCGGACCCCACGGGCCTGTGCCTTTGATTCCGCATCCAAGGCGGTCCGGATATGCTCTGGTTCCACCAGGGACTTCCCGGTCTTCTGGCCGTGGGCCAGCTTGAAGGTGTAGGCCATCGCCCCACCAATCAGCACGGTGTCGGCCTTCTCAAGCAGCCGGTCGATGACCTTGATCTTGTCCGAGACCTTGGCGCCGCCGAGAATCACGACAAACGGACGGGCTGGGTTGTCCAGCTCGTCACCCAGGAACTTCAGCTCGCGCTCCATCAGGAGACCTGCCGCACAGCGCCCACCCCAGGCGGCGATGATCCGGGCCACGCCACTCGTCGAGGCATGGGCCCGATGTGCGGCACCAAAGGCATCGTTCACGTAGGCCTGCGCCAGAACCGCCAGCCGCGCTGCGAACACGGGGTCGTTGTCCTCCTCCTCGGCATGGAACCGGACGTTCTCCAGGAGCAGGATCTCTCCGTCCTTCAGACCCTTCGCAGCCTCCTCGGCCTTGGATCCCACACATTCATCGACGAACTGGACCGGTCTGCCTAGCAGTTCCGACAGCTTCTCTGCGACGGGACGCAGGCTCAGGGAGGACTCCCGCTTGCCATCGGGGCGCCCCAGGTGCGCTGCAAGGAGGATCCGGGCCCCCTTCTCGATCAGCAGCTTTAGAGTCGGAAGGGTCTCACGGATCCGGGTGGCGTCGTTGATCACCATCCGGCCGTCCTTCTCCTCCATCGGGACGTTGTAGTCGACCCGCACCAGAACGCGTTGTCCGGAGACCGAGAGGTCCCTCACCGTAAGCTTCGCCATAGATAATCCTTTCCGAAAGACCGGGACAGTACCCGCCGGATGTCCGGGTTTGGAAGTGATTTTCGGCGTCGTGCAGAGTGGAGAAGACCGAAGGGGAAGAAAGCCCCTGGGCTTTACCTCTCGACTCTTGGCCAAGCACGCTGGGGCCGGAGAATTCTGGGCGATTCGTGAGCCTGATGGATCGCGAACTCGTCCTTGGCGATGAGTTTGAGGCCACTGGGATCCGGATCCCCCAGAGACGCTTTCGGATATCGCTCAAGACAGTGCTATCGCGATAGGATCAACTGATGCCGCGGAGGCCTTGGCAACAAGGGAACCGCAGTAACCTCCTCCCATTCGGTGTGTCCCTTGCGGTAGTAGGGTGACAGGAAGTGTCCACTCTGGCCTCCGGGCATATGGAGAATGCCATGCTCTTCGTGGCCCGGAGCGACCACCATCCGCTCGGAAGGCCCGAATCGGATCCCTTGGATCTTGGGCATATGGTCATCTCCGGACAGTGGACGCGGCGGCATGTCGAGCCAGTGGGAGATCCTCGGAAGGGCTCGGCTTATGGGGTGCTGGATCCGAACCGTGTTGCGTCGACCCCATGTGGCTTCACGGAGGGTTAGTCCCTGGTCTCGAAGATCCGCCAGAACGGAGTCGACCGCGGTGGCGAGGAGTGCCTCATAGCTCGTGAACCGGTGTGCTAGTAGGTGCAGTGGCTTGTGGGTTAGACAGGTCCACAGGGGTGTCTCCCAACGGACGCTGTCGACCGGCACATCGGAGCCGGTCTCTCGGCATCGGGCGACGAGCGGTTGGAAGAACAGTTCACCGACCTTGAATCGGAAGGCCCGGACGAGCCGATAACCGACGGAGTTGGTGGAGGCCCGTCCCCCCCAGTCCTCAACCGCCCCACGGAGCTCGGACCATGCAGCCTGATTGGTTCCCATGGGTCCACGGGAAAGCGTCTCGAGGAGAAGCCGTTGCCAGCGCTCGAGGAACAACGCCCGGTCGTCCTTGTAGAGGTCAAACAGGTCCGACTCGTCGGCCTTGGATAATCCTTTGAGGATGTCCCGGATCTGCGCGGCTCGCGCCCCAAGGTCGGTCTGCTGGACTCCGGCCGCCATGTAGTTCGAGGCGCTGCTGATGCGGTTGTTGGCGGTCCAGAGGCGGGTTCCACGCACCACGGGATATTCACGGGGTCCGAGCCATCCGTCCCAGCGTCGTGAGCCGTCAGCCCATGAGACTGGAAGCTGGCCGTCAAACCCAACACGGCGAGGCAGGCGGCCGACCAGGCTCCATGCGAGGTGGCCTTCCCGATCCCCGACGAGGAGGTTGAGATCTGCGATCCCACAGGTGGGCGCAATTCGAAGGGCATCCTCGACAGAGCCCGCCTTTTCAAGTTCGAGCAGCTGCAGGTTCAACGCCTGTGGCTGGTGTGCCACCCAATGCAACGCGAGGGTCTGCCCGAGGTGGTTGGTGCCGAGAATCGGGCCCCAGATGGTCCGGTCGTGGCTGAGCGTCCGAGCCGGTGCGCCGGCGATCCGGATCTCGTCCTGCACAGACTCGAACTCACGCCAACCTCCGGGCGTCCGGTAGCGACGCGGGTTGGAGGGGTCGGTCTCGACGAGGACCACATCCGTCACATCGAGTGCAGCGTGGGTGAAGCCCCAGGCGATCTGGCCATTGCTACCGATGATGAACACTGGAGCGCCGGGCAGGGTGACACCGTCAAAACGACGTGCCTGCCCGGCGTCCGTCCAACGCGCACTCACGCGGTACCAGATGTTGGGAACACCGAGGTCGAGGTGCATGTCGTTGGCGACGACAGCCCCACCATGGGAGGACACGGAGCCGTCGACACCCCAGCTGTTGCTGCCGGGCATGAGTGGACGCTCCCAGTCGCACGTCCCTGCGGTGGCCTTGGAATCGGTCCGGAACTGCAGCGTCTCCGGCGCCGGGATGGGTGCGACCCCAGTTGTGGAGCCATCCAGGGCGGCGTCCCATTCCGAGGCGATGGGATCGAAGAATGTCAGTGCTTCCCTGGGCAGTACTTCCGACAGGAGGGCACGGCGTTGGTCGTTGGAACCCTCGGCGTCCTGGAGGCGTTCGGACATGAGGAGCGACACGAGGAGGGAGTCGACGGGATCCCATGCCCGCGGGGCCTGGTTCAGGAATATGTATTCCGGCGGGCGCACCCGCAGGGAACGGAGCCCGGCGTTGACCCCTTCGGCATACGCCTTCACGACCGCCCGATGAGCCTCTGGAACTGAAGCGATGGCAACCTGAGCGGTCTGGCGCAGCCGATGCCGTCGCATCTCGCCGTCATAGTCCGCCAAGGCCGCACCGAGAAGTTCAGCAAGTTCACCGGCCGCATTGCGCCGGAGCAGATCCATCTGGAAAAACCGATCTTGCGCATGGAGGAACCCGGTGGCGAAGGCTACGTCGATGCGGCTCCCAGCCCTGAGGGTGGGAATTCCCAGGGCGTCGCGGTCGATCTCGACCCGCTCCTGGACCCCGGTCCCGGAAATCGTGCCGTCGAGGAGGGGTCGGCTGCACAGAAAGACACCGACCAAGGAGACCAGCCCGGCCAAGGGGATGCCGATGCCGACACCGAGGAATCCTAGCCATCGGCGATTTCTCCGTTTTCCGGCCACGGTGCGAGGATGGGCGGCGACGGGTTCCGGGCAAGGCTGGGGATGGGTGGGACCCGATTCCGTGGTAGGGACCCACTCCGCTGGGTCCCCATCTCATCCGTGAGGGTGTAGCGAACCTGCGGGGTGGGACGGGTTCGCCTGGGGTGTCAGAGGACCCCGTCTGCCCTCACGGATTGGTGACGCGTGGCGGATCGAGATGGGGGGGCGGGTGGGACCCCATCCCCACCTTGCGATACGGCTTAGGCCATCGCACGGCCGATGGCGTTCCACCAGATGTCGTGCAACTCGGACACAGGCGCTTCCAGGGTGGTGGCACCAGAGCGGATCGAGAGAGTGTCGCCTCCGACGGATCCCAGACGCTGCGCCGGGACGCCGAGGATCTGGCATTGCTTCAGAACCCGACCGGCATCCTGGGCTGCCACGGTGATCACGACGCGGTTCTGCGTCTCGCCAAAGAGCAGGGCATCCAGTCGGGGGGACGTGGATCCATCGGCCGGGGCTGTGAGCTCCACCTGGGCCCCGATCAGACGCGGCGTGCCGCGTGCGATCTGCTGGCTCATGCAGGATTCAGCAAGGCAGACCGCGAGTCCGCCCTCGCTGCAATCGTGGGCGCTCTTGACCACGCCTTCGCGGATGAGGCCGAGGAGAGAGGTGTGGAGGGTCTTGGCCGTCTCGAGATCCACCCGCGGCGGGAGCCCGGTCTTCTTCCCGTGGGCGGCCTGGAGTTGGACGCTGCCACCGAGCCCCTGCAGCGGATCGCTGAGGTCCACGGGTGAACCGAGGAGGAGGATCACGTCGCCGGCATCCTTGAACCACTGCGTCGTGATGTGCTCGGGCTTCTCGATCAGTCCGACCACGGCGACGGTCGGCGTGGGATCGATCGCCCCGAGGGCACCGCGTTGGTTGTAGAGCGAGACGTTCCCACCGGTGACGGGCGCACTGAAGGCGCTGCAACCCTCGGCGAGGCCGCGGACCGATTCCTTCAGCTGCCAGAAGATCTCCGGGTTGTGCGGATTGCCGAAGTTGAGGTTGTCCGTGGAGCCCAGCGGGATGGCGCCCGAGCAGGCGAGGTTGCGGCAACACTCGGCAACCGCCGCCTTACCACCCTCGTAGGGGTCGAGGTAGACATAGGTCCCGTTGCAGTCGACCGACATGGCGACGTACTTGTCCGGCGTCACGACCGGCTCGGACATCCGGGAGGCCTGTCCCTCGGCATACTGAGCCTTGGTGATGGGCAGGGAGTCTCCCTTGATGCGGATGACAGCGGCATCGCTGCCGGGGCAGACGACGGAACCATCCCGGACCATGTGGTCGTATTGGCCGTAGACCCAGTTCTTGGATGCGATGGTGGGCTGTCCAAGCAGTCGCTTGAGGTCGGCGGTCGGATTGGCCGTGTCCGGGATGCCATCAAGCCGGAACGCGCGGACGTCCTTCATGTAGGCCGCCTCGCGGGATTCCCGGAAATAGATGGGGGCCTCGTCGGCCAGCTTCTTGGCGGGGACATCGACCACGACCTTGCCGCCGTGGCGGACCACCATCCGGCCGGTGTCGGTGACGACGCCAATCTCCGCCCAGGGGAGGTCCCACTTGTCGAAGATCCGCTTCACCTCCTCCTCGCGGCCCTTCTCGACGACGATCAGCATGCGCTCCTGGGATTCGGAGAGCATGATCTCGTAGCTGGACATGTTCGGTGCGCGTTGCGGCACGCGATCGAGTTCGATCTCGATCCCTGTCCCAGCCCGGGCGGCGGTCTCGCAGGTCGAGCAGGTCAGTCCCGCGGCGCCCATGTCCTGCATGCCGGCCACGCAACCTGTGGCCAGGAGCTCGAGACAGGCCTCGCAGACCAGCTTCTCCATGAAGGGATCACCGACCTGGACGGCCCCACGTTGCTGTTCGGCGGATTCCTCGGTGAGGTCCTGCGAGGCGAAGGCGGCACCGGCGAGACCGTCCCGTCCCGTGGCGGGGCCGACGTAGAAGACCGGGTTCCCGACACCCTTGGCAGCCCCGCGGGTGATCTGGTCGTGGCGCAGCACCCCGAGGGCGAAGGCGTTGACGAGCGGGTTGCCCTCGTAGCTTTTGTCGAAATAGACCTCGCCGGCGATCGTCGGGATGCCGAAGCAGTTCCCGTAGTGCGCGATGCCGGAGACGACCCCGGAGAAGAGGCGTCGCACCTCGGGATTCGACAGATCGCCGAAGCGCAGTGAATTCAAGGCGGCCACGGGGCGGGCTCCCATGGTGAAGATGTCGCGGATGATCCCGCCCACGCCGGTGGCGGCGCCCTGGAACGGCTCCACGGCGCTGGGATGGTTGTGGGACTCGATCTTGAAGGCGATGGCGACGCCGTCGCCGATGTCGATGATGCCGGCATTCTCCTCGCCGGCACCGACCAGGATCGAGGCGCCCTTGGTCGGGAAGGTCTTCAGCACCGGGCGTGTGTTCTTGTAGGAACAGTGCTCGGACCACATCACGGAGAAGATGCCGAGCTCGGTGTAGGTCGGCGGACGGCCGAGGATATCGAGGATCTTCTGGTACTCGTCGGGAGTGAGATTGTGCTTGGTGACGAGTTCGGCGGTGATGGCAGGTTCGTTCATCAACGGGAGAGAGGTCGGAGGCATCCGACCGGGTCCGGGGACACTAGGGAGTCCGCCGCGTCGAACAAGGAATCAAAGCGGAGCGACGTTCACCGGGCTCCGGCAGTGACCGGGCGTCCGAGCGGGGGACTCGAGTAGCGCAGGAAGTTGTCGAGCAGCAGCTGGACACCGAAGTTGTTCACCCCGGAGCCGAAGAACACCGGCGTCAGCTTCCCGGCGAGGACCCGCTCGGGATCGAATTCCGAGCCCGCCATCTCGATCATCTCGATCTGCTCGATGACGGTTTTGTAGGTCTGTTCGTCGAGGGCGGATTTGACGACCGCATCATCGAGTCCGGTGACGTTCACCGCCGCCCGGTATTTGCCGCCCACCACGCGTTCAAAGAGGTGAACCGCCCGTTCCGAACGGTCATAGACCCCCTTGAAGTCGATGCCGCTGCCCAGGGGCCAGTTCATGGCGACCGACCGGATGCCCAGCACCGCCTCGAGCTCGTCCATCAACCCGATCGGGTCGCGTGCGGGCCGGTCCATCTTGTTCATGAACGTGAAGATCGGCACTCCCCGCCGGGCACAGACCTCGAACAGCTTCCGGGTCTGGGACTCCACGCCTTTGCCGGCGTCGATGACCATGATCACAGCGTCGACGGCGGTGAGGACCCGGTAGGTGTCCTCGGAGAAGTCCTTGTGACCCGGGGTATCGAGGAGATTGATGCGGTAGCCGCTGTAGTCGAACTGCAGAACAGTGGAGCTGATGGAGATGCCGCGTTTCTTCTCGAGCTCCATCCAGTCGGACGTCGTCGCCCGCTGGTTCTTGCGGGCCGTGACGGAGCCGGCCAGCTGCACGGCCCCGCCATAGAGCAGCAGCTTCTCGGTCAGCGTCGTCTTGCCGGCGTCGGGATGCGAGATGATCGCAAAGGTCCGGCGTCGCGCGATTTCTTCCTGGATCGTCACGGGCGGTCAGGGTCGCAAACAGTGGGCGCCAACGCAAACCGGCGGCCTAGGGACTGCGGAGTTCCTCGGATGAGGTTTCGAGCGGCGGGGTTTCGGCCCTGGGAGGGGTTAGACGAGTTCCACGATCATCTCGATCTCGACCGCAATGTTGCCGGGGAGAGGTCCCATGCCGACGGCGCTCCGGGCGCCGATGCCGTTGTCCGGACCCCAGACCTCGGCAAAGAGTTCGCTGCAGCCGTTGATGACCTTGGGATGGTCGTAGAAGTCGGGCGCCGAATTGACCATGCCGAGCAGCTTGACCACCCGCTTCACGCGGTCGAGGGACCCGAGCTCCTCCCGGAGGGTCGACAGCAGTGCGAGGCCCACCTGCCGGGCGGCCAGCTTGCCGGCGTCGAGGTCGAGGTCGCGTCCCACCACACCCGCGATCAGGGTTCCGTCGGTGCGCACGGGGCCGTGGCCGGAGACGTAGGCGATGTTGCCGACGATCACGAGGGGCTTGTACACGGCGACGGGTTTCGGGGCCTTAGGAAGGGTGAGGTTGAGTTGGGCGATACGGTTCTCGGCGCTCATGGTGTCGGGGAGCCTAGGTGGAACCTGGATCGGTTTGAACCCTGACCTTTCCTCTTTTGCAGTCGTCGGGCAGGCTCCCGCCCTGCATGGAATACGAAGCGGTCATCGGTCTGGAGATGCATGTCCAGCTCAAGACCCGATCCAAGATGTGGTGCGGCTGTCCCAATGAGTTCGGGGCGCCGCCGAATACCAACGTCTGCCCGGTCTGCCTCGGCATGCCCGGGGTGTTGCCCGTGGCCAACGAGGAGGCCCTGCGGTTGACCGTCCTCACCGGCTACCTCCTGAACTGCGAGATCCCGCGCTTCGCGAAGTTCGACCGGAAGAACTACTTCTACCCGGATTCCGCCAAGAACTACCAGTTGACCCAATACGATCGTCCCAGCACGGCCAATGGCTGGGTGGAATTCGAGTTCGACGGGGCCCCAACAGGCGTCGAGCGGGTCCGGATTACCCGGGCGCACCTGGAGGAGGACGTCGGCAAGAACAACCATTTCGACCGCCACAGCGGCGTGGATTTCAACCGGGCCGGCGTGCCCCTGCTCGAGATCGTTTCGGAGCCCGATCTCCGCGGTCCCGACATGGCCTACGCCTACCTCAAGGCCCTGACGGACATCCTGGCCCGGGCGAACATCAGCGACTGCGACCTCGAGAAGGGAATGGTGAGGTGCGACGTCAATGTCTCGGTCCGTCCGCGGGGATCGGAGAAGCTCGGGGCGAAGATCGAGATCAAGAACATGAACTCGTTCTCGGGTGTGCGACGTGCCCTCGAGTACGAGATCCCGCGTCAGATCGAGGCCGTGAAGCGGGGCGAGTCGTTGCGTCAGGAGACCCGTCGTTGGGATGACGTCGCAGGGATCACGGAGCCGATGCGGTCGAAGGAGGACGCCCACGACTATCGGTATTTCCCGGAGCCCGATCTGATGCCGTTCGCCCCGACGGACGAGTGGCTGGCCGAGGTCCGGTCGAGGGTTCCTGAGCTGCCTCGGGCCCGGAAGCTGCGACTCATGCGGGACTTCGGACTCCCCGATGGCGACGCCGAGGTGCTGACCGACAACCTGCCGCTGGGACAGTTCTTCGAGGCGGCGGCGGCGGGCTACCGCCATCCGAAGGCGGTCGCCAACTGGGTCATCAACAATCTTCCCGCCAAGCTGGCGGAGGCATCGATCCCCCTCGAGGAGCTCAAGTTTCCGGCGACCGCCTTGCGCGATCTGGTGGACCTGGTCGAGTCCGGAAAGATCAGCTCGAAGATCGCACAGGAGGTATTTGCCGAGATGTTTGCCAGCGGGACGTCCCCGGCGGCGATCGTGGAGCAGAAGGGCTTGGCTCAGGTGAGCGACACCGGGGCGATCGAGGCCTTGGCCGCGCAGGTGATTGCGGCGAATCCGGGTCCGGCGGCCGACTTCAAGGCCGGCAAGGTGGCCGCGCTGAACTTCCTCAAGGGCCAGGTGATGAAGCTCTCTAAGGGCAAGGCCAACCCCGCCATGGCGGGCGAGGTGCTGGAGCGGTTGCTGAAGACGTAGGCCTGGGGGGAAGCTGAGAGTTGAGTGCTGACACTCAGCGCTCAGCTCTCACCTCTCAACTTCCTGGCACCTTCCTCCGGGAAACGGTTCCGGATCATGGCCTTCACGGCTTCGACCTGGGCCGGTGGGACCAGGTCCCGGTCTGCCCGACGCTGCAGCGCCTCGAGCAGTTCCATCCAGTCCGACAAGGGCGGTTGCTCGAGTGGGGTCCACTCGATGTCGCGACCGCGCCGCTTGGGTCGCTCGAAGAATTCCCATTCCCCGCCGAACCGATGGGCGAAGACGTGACGCGTCTGCCCATCCTCACCCTCTGTCGTCCATCCGATTTCCTGCTTGGCTCCCATGGTCAGGTCCTGTGTTGGTTCACTCGGGCAGATCGACCGCCGCCACCGCCATCGCAGCGATGCCCTCTTCGCGTCCGATGAAGCCGAGGCGCTCGTTCGTGGTGGCCTTGATGCCCACCTTCTCACGGGGGATTCCAAGCGCGGCCGCGAGGTGATCCTTCATCGCCGAGAGGTGCGGATAGATCTTCGGACGCTCGGCGGCGAGCGAGGCGTCGATGTTCACGATGCGCCCCCCCTTCGCCCGAACCCGGCGGGCCGCCTCCTCGAGGAAGATCCGACTGGGGGCGTTCTTCCAGGTCGGATCGGTGTTGGGGAACAGATGGCCGATGTCCACCTCACCCACCGCGCCCAACAACGCGTCGGTGATCGCATGGATCAGGGCATCGGCGTCGGAATGCCCGTCCAACCCCTTCGTGTGCGGGATCTCCACCCCGCCCAGGACGAGTCTCCGACCCTCCACCAGCGGATGGACATCGTAGCCAATGCCGACATGAACCATGCGGCGAGGCTATCGACCTCAGGGATCCTCGGCAACGCAGCAGGTGGTCCTGCCCGGGATGCCGCACGCCCGCTTGCGAAGCGATCATCCCAAGGTTACTTCCCGGTCTGCATATGAACGAAACAACCGTCCTCCGAGTGGGCCAGCAGGTCCCCGACTTCACCCTGGAAACCTACGACCCTGCATCGGGTCAATTCAGCCAGCTTTCCCTGGCCGAGCAGAAGGCGGCTGGACGTTGGACCGTGCTCGTGTTCTACCCGGCGGATTTCACCTTTGTCTGCCCGACCGAGCTCGCCGACCTCGGTGAGAAATACGAGGCGCTGAAGGCCCTCGGTGCCACCGTGGCGGGTGTTTCGACCGACACCAAGTACGCCCATCTCGCCTGGAGGAACTCCGAGCGGCTCCTTTCCAACGTCCGCTACCCCCTCGCAGCGGACCCGACCGGAACCGTCAGCCGGCTGTTCGGTGTCTACGACCCGGGATCCGGACTCGCCCTCCGCGGGACGTTCATCATCAACCCGGCCGGGGTGCTGGTGGGCTCCGAGGTCAACTTCTACAACGTGGGGCGTGATGCCGGGGAGCTGCTGAGGAAGATGGAAGCCAACGCCTACCTCATCAAACACCCTGCCGAGGCCTGCCCTGCCAAGTGGAAGCCCGGCGCCAAGACCCTCGCGCCGAATGAGAAGATGGTCGGCAAGGTGTTCGAGGCCCTGAACGGTTGAGGTCTTCGATGGGGACGCAGACCGCGCTGCGTCCCCATCCTCTCGATCGTCTGCGGACGAGTCGCCGCCCCGGAGTCGCTCCCGGTATCATTCTCGTGTTGGAATCCTGTCCCGGATGGCCAGAATTCGGGACGCGGTTCCCTTGAGGGCCAGTACCACTCCATGACCGGCCCGATTGAACACTTCTTTGGCGGGGAACCCGATTTAGTCCATCGGTTCGTCAAAACGGCGTCTGCTGTTGGACTGCGGTATGTTCTGGTCGCGGGGTTGGCTTGGATTCTTGCCTACCGCCTGTTCCGCACCCGATGGGCCTACCGCAAGATCCTCCCTCGTTTTCCAGAGGCGTCTGAGGTCCGACGTGAGCTGCTGTATTCCTTCGTCGCCATCCTCCTGTTTGGCCTCATCGCTGCGGCAACGATCTCAGCCGCACGGCGAGGCTGGACCCGGATGTATTTCGAGGTTTCCGACCATGGCTGGGGATGGTTCGTGGTGAGCATCGTCCTGGCGCTTCTTGTCCATGACACCTACTTCTACTGGACCCACCGGTTGATGCACCTTCCGCGGCTGTTCCCGCTGTTCCATCGAATCCACCACCTTTCCAACAACCCGTCGCCCTGGGCCGCGTATTCCTTTGCGCCGGCTGAGGCGGTGCTTCAAGCGGGAATCTTCCCGTTGATGGTGATGATCCTGCCCATCCACCCGTTGGCGTTTGTCCTTTTTACGCTCTGGCAGATCCTCTTCAACGTTGTGGGGCATACAGGGTTTGAGTTCCACCCGAGGTGGCTGATGAAGACCCCGCTTTGGTTCCTCCTGAACACCCCGACCAACCACGTCATGCATCACGAGACGATGCGCGGGAACTATGGCCTGTACTTCAACTTCTGGGACCGCCTGATGGGGACAAGCCATCCGGACTACGAATCCCGTTTCCGTGAGGTGACCTCGCGGACCGCACCCCCCGTATGATCGAGTCCCGACCCTTCCGCGCCGGGGTCACGATTCCCGGTCGATGTGAAAGTGGTGGAGGACGCGCCGGAAGAGTGGCGACACCATGATTCCGGCGGCTGTGACGAACACGACGCCGGAGAACAAGGCGTAGGCGGACGCGAAGAGCTTGGCGGTATCCGTCGTCAATATCGCCACAGGACCCATCCCCGTGAGGATCATCGAGGCATTGTAAAGGGCGTCGATCCAACTGAGCTGGGCGAGGTAATGGTAGCCCAGGGTGCCCACGCCGAGTGAGGAGAGGATCAGGGTCATGGAGGCCCCCAAGGCCCTTAACAGCCAAATCCCGAGGATGTGATGTGGAACCTTCTTCCCGGGATGAAGACGGTGGTTCATGACCTTGAGCATGTACGGAGACCCCGCTGAGACCAAAGCGGTCGCGCGTCGGATTCTGATGTTCCCCAACCGCTGGGGTTCGGCGATTCCGTTACTCGGAACCCAGCACTCCGCCCGGGACACCAGGCTTCTGCGGCTGTTGGGCCTCGATTTGGACATCCAGCTCGGCATGACCGTCGATCTCGAAGTGTTCGACTTCGATCAGGAGGTTCCGATCCCCGGGAGATTCGAAGGTGGCCTCGTTCCGTTCGGGTCCGTGCCACGTCCAGTTCTCGATGACGACCTCGCCGTCCACCCGCACCCGGATGCCGTCGTCGCTGGAGGCCCGGAGAATCCATTTCCCCTTCGGGAGTGGAATACGGGTTGCCGCGATCATTCCGAAGCGCTCGCCACCGGGACCCGATCGGGTGACGGCTTCCGAGAGCTGAAGGTCGCGGGGGCCACGTCCGCCGTAGGGAAGCCTGAGGGAGTCGAGTCGGGCATGGACCGCGCTCGGTCCCGAGGAGAGGGCCCGCCAACCGAGGAGGTTCGTCCGAGGATCGGGGCCGTTACGCCAGGAGAAGAAGGTGGCGTCCCATTCCGTGCGGAGGACGGTTCCCTTGAGGACCCGCTTGAATCCCTGTCCGCGGATCTCGAGCTCGTAGTCGGTGACCCCGGGTGGGGTGCGCAGCGCGACGCGATGGCCGGCCTCGCCGGAAATGGCAGTCCGGATGACGGTCGCGTCGGAACGCAGCACACGGACGTCCAGGTTGGTGACCCCCAAGACGTCCCACGCAGGCCCACCGGCGTGGGATGGGCGGGCGAGGAGGAACGGGGATTCGTGATCCCACGGCCCCCACTCATCGAGGAGGATCTGCCGGCGTCCACGCAGATGGGTTCGGGCGCCCAGAGGGTTTGAGGTGCCGGGGATTTCGATACGAGTCAGGTGGTTCGCTCGCAGTTGATAGACCTTGTTCCGCTTCCGTCGGCTGGCGATTCGGTGGAGACGCCATAGATCGGATGGTGGGAGTGGAGCGGAGTCCAGCAGCACCGTCCCGGGATGGAGTGCCAACTCGACCGCGTTGGACATCAGGATCCGGGTCTCGTTGCTGAACCACGCGTTGTTCTGGAGGTGTTGACCCGATGGGACATCCCGCAGTTGGAGTAGGACCAGTGGGTCGTTCGGACCACGGACGTCGAATGGCGGCGATTGAGTGATGAGAAAGGAGTTCCGTGCGATGACATTCCCGGAGACGCCGGCATCGTGTGCGACAACGCCCGGGAGACGGAGGAGTTGCTCATCGTTGTCCCACCAGAGATGGATGGCGGCTCGGTTGTCGATGAAGGTGTTGTGGACGATCACGTTCGAGGACGCGTGTTCCATGTTGATGGCCCCCCGTTCGAGCCCGTACCCGAGACCCCCATTACCCGCGAAGGTGTTGTCTGCGATCAGGGTCCGGGTGGAGTATCCACCCCAGAAGCCGCAGATCCCGTTCTCCACGATCCGATTGCCAAGGAGGATGTTGCCGTGGCTGAAAGTCATCTCGATGCCGTGAGCGGGGGCGTAGGAGAAATCATTGAGAAAAAGGATGTTGGAGTTGCAGCCCCGTGAGGCGTGGGCGTGGACGACCCCGGCCGGAACATTGACCACAGGCTCCGGTGAGCCCGGTGGGGTCTCCCGTTGGATGCGTTCCCGCTCCTGCTGCATCCAGCGCTCACCAATGGCGTCCTGACCTGCAAACCCGAAGAACCCGTCGCCACCGTGCGTGACGGAGTTCAGCGCGAAGACATTCTGATGGCATTGCTCGAAGCACAGGATGCCGGCGGAGTCCTGTCCACGGTTGTAGACACCCTCGGAGTGTCCCCGGACGCAGAAATCGAGGGCGTTCCGGGCGATGATGTTGTGACTGGACCGCCACAGGGCGACCCCCCAGCCGGACAGGAAGGAGGCGTCATTGTCATAGATGGAGGAGTTGTCGACTCGGTCGAGCAGGATGCCGTTCTGGGTCCGGCGGACCCGGACGCCCCAGACGGTGACCCGGCGTGAGGACTCGATGCAGACCGCCCCGCCGTATTCATCGCGCCATTTGCGGTCGTCGTTGTGATGGGGGAACAGCCAATCGGCTCCATCCTCGACCTCCGGGGTGGACCGGAGACGCTGCCGGTAGTTGTCGGAGAGGTCACCGCTGTCGATCACGAGGCCGTCGGCTCGGGACGCAACGATCCCGTTGAAGAAACCATGGATCCGCGCATTCCGGATCTGGACGTTGGAATGCCCGTCGATGCGGATGCCGATACCGCGGAGTCGATCCCCGTCGGTGTCCGCGGGAGCACCTCGGAGTTCCGTCTCGTGGGCGAACTCGAGGGTCAGATTGCTGGCCCCGATCTGGATGACTCCGTTGCCGTTTGTGTCCTGGATGACGAGGGGGAACACGACACGACACGACTGGGTGATGACCGTGTCGTCTCGTGTGATCACCACGAGGGGAAGGGGGTCTGGCCGCGGCGCAGCGGTGATCGACGTGGACGCGAGGAGGAGGCCCAGAAGACAGGAGGCGCGCACGCCCGAGGGTGGGATGTCTGATTTGGGGCGTCGACGCCGTGTTTGAGGAACCCACTTCCACTTCTGCCCTGAGGCTGGTCCCAAGGCCCCGGGTCTGGTCTTCTCGGCTCATGCATCCCCTTGCCCGAGTCCTTATCGCCTTGTCCCTAGGACTGACCCTCACCCGTGCGGACGGTCCTGCGGACAATCGAATCGATCAGGTCCGTCGGATCCCGCCGCCGGGCATCTCCATTCCGGCAGAGAGCCGGCGGGAGTTGACCGAGGAAGTGGGGCGGCTCGGTGCCGAGATCGAGACCTTGCGGCTGGCTTCGACCAACCAGCCCAACCGCCTGGCCCTGCTGCCTGATATCCAGATCTTTCACAAGGCGGTCGATTGGGCCCTCCGGTTCGACGAGTTCTACAAGACCAACGAGGTGGAGACGGCCCGGATGGCCCTCCAGGAGGGGTTTCGCCGTCTGGGGGCGCTGCGGGAGGACAAACCCTATTGGACCGAGGCCCGAGGCCCCGTTGTTCGCGGGTATGTCTCCAAGGTGGATGGTTCGATCCAGCCGTATGGCGTGGTTGTGCCGGATTCGTTCCGTCCAACCGGAGGTGTCCAGCATCGTCTCGACGTCTGGTTCCATGGTCGCGGCGAGCAGTTGAGCGAGTTGGCCTTCGTGGGGGACCGGATGCGCAACACCGGGGAATTCGCCCCGCGTGACGCCTTCGTGCTCCATCCGTACGGCCGGTACTGCAACGGATCCCGGTTTGCTGGGGAGACCGATTTCTGGGAGGGGCTGGGTCGGGTCCGATCGAGCTATCCCATCGATCCGAATCGCATCGTGGTCCGTGGCTTTTCCCTCGGCGGTGCCTCCTGCTGGCATATTGCGACCCACTTCGCGGGCGACTGGGCCGCCGCAGCTCCGGGGGCGGGGTTCAGTGAGACGGAGGAATTCCTCCGGGTCTTCCAGAATGAATCCCTCAACCCGGCTCCCTGGGAGCGAAAGCTGTGGGGCTTGTACGATGCCACCGCAGTCCCGCTCAACGTGTCGATGGTTCCGCTCGTGGCGTACAGCGGTGCAGACGACCGGCAGATCCAGGCCGCCCAGGCCATGGAGAAGGTCATGGCTGCAGAGGGGCTGGTCCTGACCCACCTGGTCGGTCCGGGGACAGGTCATAAGTACGAGCCGAAGACCAAGGCGGAGTTGAACCGCCGCATCGACGCCATTGCGGCGGCGGGCCGGGATCCGGTGCCCCGGGTGGTTCGATTCGAGACCGTGACTCTCCGGTACAACCGCATGGCGTGGGTGACCGTGGACGCCCTGGCCCAGCATTGGGACCAGGCCCGGGTAGAAGCGCGTCTGGATCCCACGAGCGGTTCCATCCGGCTCGAGACCCGCAACGTCACCGCCCTCACCCTGGCCCTCGACGCTGGCCAATCGCCGTTCGATCCGCTCCGCACCGTCACGATCGAGGTGGGGGGTGAGACCCTCGAGGCGGGGCGACCTCAGTCCGATCGCTCCTGGACGGCCTCAATCCGTCGGGAAGGGGGTCGCTGGGTTCTTGGGGCATCTTCGACTGCAGGTCTCCGGAAGCGTCATGGCCTCCAGGGGCCGGTGGATGATGCCTTCATGGATTCGTTCCTATTCGTCCGACCGACGGGTCCGTCGCTCAACGCCGTCGTGGGGGGCTGGGTGGAGCGTGAGCTGAATCGGGCCATCGAGCAGTGGCGTCGGCAGTACCGCGGGGATGTCCGGATCAAGGACGACACCGCCGTGACGGAGTCCGACATGGCTCAACACCATCTGGTGCTCTGGGGGGATCCTCAGAGCAACAAGATCCTCGGTCAGATCGCCACGAAGCTGGGCGGCATCCGCTGGGATTCCACGGGTGTCCACACTCCGGCCGCAGGGTATCCGGTGGACCGGTTCGCCCCGATCCTCATCCATCCGAATCCCCTCCACCCGGACCGCTACGTCGTGGTGAACAGCGGCTTCACCTTCCGCGAGTACGATCTGCTCAATAATGCGCGTCAGACCCCGAAGCTCCCCGATTGGGCGATCATCGATCTGGTACAGGCGCCCAATGCACGGACTCCGGGAGGGATCACGGCTGCGGGATTCTTCGACGAGTCGTGGATATGGAAGCCGTGACGGCCAGTGTTGCTCTGCTTCGGTTCCTCCAGTCCGACCGGGTCAGTGTTTCCGGGAGTAGGTTCTCGGTCCAACCCAGCGGGTGTTGAACCGCTGGTGCAGCGGATCGCTGGGGAACTCGGGTCGGATCTCGGATCCGTGGCGCTGGTCATCCATTCCCCGCCAGGGAAGCGGTTCGATCGTGGTTCCGGCGGCGACGTGGTAGTCGGCGTCCTTGTCCCAGCCGATCGTGAACAGGAAGTAGTCGCGCTGCATTCCGGCCGCCGGGGCGGTCGCTGAGTCCTTGAACTCGAGGGTCAGGGCGTCGCCTCCCGCGATGATGGCCAGTCCCTGGTCGGCTGGCCCCACCAGTTCACCGACGGGTCCGTAACGGGTGGCCCATCCCGACGGCGTGATGTGCCAAGGGGGTGTCGACTGCACCTCGTTGAAAATTGGGGTGAGGGGTTCGGTCCAAGGCAGGTTGGCAAACCGGCTGTAGCCCCGCCACGCGAGGTCAGCCGAGGCGAGGGGCAGTTCTTGGGGAGTCACCGGACTGGATTCAGTGAAGAGTGCAATGCGGTCCCAGTGGATCTCGAAGGCCTGGGTGAGCCGGAGTCGACGTGTCCCTTCGGGAAGCTGTCCGGTCAGGTCAGCCACGATCGTCTTGGTCTTCCCCGCGGGGGCTCCCACGGTGACCCGCACGGGTGACCAGCCGGATGCGGTCTCGGCCTCGAGGGTCGGGAACGGGAAGGGGAACTCCGGATTGTGGGAGCCGGCGATGTTGGCCATGCCGCCGCCGAACCGAAGCCAGCCATTGAGGGCCAGCACCAGCGGCCCCTTGGACGGCAGGGGACCGAAATCCAGGGTCACGGAATAGGGTTCGGCGAGACCCCGATAGTGGGAGCCTCGGAGGCGGATCGGGGAGACCTTGGTGCCATCGATCGATTGGAGGGCCGCCGTGACCTCCCGTCGTTCCCCGGAACCCTCGAGTTCAGCCTTCTTCAGGGGCACTGGACCACCCAGTTGGAGGAGTTCATGACGCGGGAATGGACGTCCGGGAACCAGCTTGCTCGTGGAATGCACCTCGGTTCCGACAGGGTGATCGACGGCGACGAGGCGGGCCTGATCGAGGTAGAGGATCTCCCGGAGTTCCTCGGTGACTTGGAGGCGGAACCGTCCGTCGACGGGCTGCAGGCGGGTGCCATCCCCGACCCACACCCATTCCTCGGGATCCGCCTCGATGTAGCGCCGGAACGCCACCGGCAGTCCCACTGGGGACGCGCCGAGGAGGTCGGTGACGAACCGGAACCCGGTTCCGTCCCAGGCGTAGAGGTACGGGCAGGATCCGGTGGGCAGGACGAGTTCGAAGATGGTGAGTGGTTCCTGGCGGTTCGGTGTGACCTCGGTGGTGTCGAGCTTGGTGTCGAACCACCGCGTGCTGACAAGGTCGAGCTGCTTGCGCTTCCCGACCCCGATCTCGACGGGGAGCTGTTGGACCGTCCGGATCGTATGCCAGCCGCCTGATGCGAGTTCGATCTTCACCCCGAGCGCGCTGGAGTTCGAACGGTTTCCGAGGAGGCGGAGCTTCAGGAGTTCGTTGGCGTTGCCGCCGTCGTTGCGCAGGAAGCGTAGGCCACCCGCTTCGAGCGCCGCGATCAGGTCGATGTCCCCGTCCTGGTCGAAGTCGGCCGCGGCGAGATCGGACACCGGACCGAGCTGGAGTCGATCGAGTCCGATGTCCGCATTGGCCTGATGGAATCCGGCGCTGCCCCGATTGCGCCAGAGGGTGATGCCATCACCACCCCAGCCAACGAGGTCCAGCCAGCCGTCATTGTCGTAGTCGATCGCACGGAGATGGTTGAGACGGTTGCCTCGGGCGGGGAGGCGTCGGGGTTCCCGCAGCGTGCTGAACTGGATGTCCACCGTGGAGGCGGTGACAAGGGCGACATCGATCCGGAGGTCGTTGTTGAAGTCTCCGGTGGCCACGGCCTTGGCGACGCCCCATCCGGCGGGCTGGTTGGTGGTGCTGAGACCACCGCCCCGCTGGTTCAGTAGGACCCAGGGGGGCAGGTTGCTCCGGGTCAGGATCACGTCGGGCAGGTCGTCGTGATTGAGGTCGTCGACAGTGATCTGGAACACTCCGCTGACGGCGAGGGGATCGGCCGCCCCGGCGGGAGTCTTGGACGGGCGGAAGAGACCGGATCCGAGATTGGTGTAGCTCAGGAGGTTCCCTGTGGGGGAGGCGATCAGGAGTCCGAGCTTGCCCGTGAAGTCGAGGTCAGCCAGCGCTCCGGCGGTGCCCTCGGCGCGCGGTTGGGCGAGTCCTGAGAACGGGGTCGCATCGGTGAAATTCCCATTCGTGGCGAAGCGGAGGACGGTCAGTCCAGCGGGCGAGACCAGCAGGGCATCTTCGAACCGGTCGTTCTGCAGGTCGCCCACCAGGATCTGGTCGATGCGGTTGGACTCCCCCACGGGCAGAGGCATCCCGGAGGCGTTGAAGACCCCGTTGGAGTTCCAATACAGCTGCGCTCCCTCGGCTCCGACCAACAGGAGGTCGTTCCAGCCGCGACGATCGATATCGAGGACCCCGATCGGTCCCCTCAACTGGGATGCTGCGGAGCCGAGAGCTGCCACAGTGGCGTCGGCGAAGGTAATCGGGATGCCCTTGGTATCCGGCTGTTCCAGGGAGAAGGGCACCCTCATGGCGGTGTATTTGCTCTTCTCGAAGAGCGAGGCGTCGTCGGCACCACCGACCTTGCCGGCGTTGATGCGCTGGTGTTCCTGGAGGGCCTGCTGGGCGGCGTCGCGTTGACCCATCCGGAGGAGGGCCTGACTGAGCAGGTAATTGGCCGAAGGATGGTTCGTCTCGAACTGGAGGACCTCCTGGAACTGGCCAACGGCGTCCTCGAACTTGCCCCAGCCGAGGAAGGCCCGTCCAAGTTGGAAGCTGACGGGGTTCTCGGTCGGATCAGCGCTCTTGGCCTCGGTGAGGGATTGGACGGCGTTGGAGTACTGGTTCTGACGGAGCTGGGCGCAACCGAGCACGTAGGCAGCCGCGCCGTTGCCGGGTTCGTACCGCAGGACCTCCCGGGAGTGGCCCTCGGCCTGGATGGGCTGGTTGGCCCGAAGGTAAGCGTTGGCGAGGTTGAGATGGACGTCCGGGTTGGCGGGATTGAGGACGAGCGCGCGCTGGAAGGACTCGATGGATTTCGCAGCGTCGCCACTGTTGAAGAGGGTTCCGCCCCTTGCCATGGCGTCCGCGAACGCCGCATTCGCATCATCGCCTCGGCCCTGCGAGCTCGACCACCACCAGGCGCCGCCAGCCATGGCGGCGACCATCAACAGGACCACGAGGACGACGAGGATTCCCGAGGGGCCACGACGCGATGGGGACTGGCTCATAGAATGGCGGCATCGTAGCCCGGGAACGGGGTTCAGGCGCGGGAAATCTGGGCTTTGGGCTGGAACCCGCGGGAAGGGGTTCCGACACTGGGACATCCCGTCCGCGCCACCAGCGCCCGGGGACGCGATGGAACCCCTCCCACTGATCCTGCTCACGGGATTCCTCGGTGCCGGCAAGACCACGCTGCTGCTCCGATGGCTCTCGGAAGCTCCCTCCACGGGTCGACGACTCGGTGTCGTCATGAACGAGTTTGGCTCCGAGAGTGTCGACTCGCAGCTGATCCTGCGACCCGGACTCCCCCTACAGCAGGTCTCCGGTGGATGTCTCTGCTGTGCCTCGGACAACGAGTTGGCCCACGCCGTCCAGCGCCTGGTCCGCGATGGGAACTGCGACTATCTCGTCGTCGAGACCAGTGGGCTGGCGGACCCCGACAACGTCATTGATCAGCTCACCGATGAGGATCTGCTGCCGCAGGTCCGCCTCCAGTCGGTGGTGACTGTCCTGGATGCCGACTGGTACGCCCACGCCACGGGAGGGCAGGCCGAGCGGGTGCTGTGCCGGAAGCAGCTGCAGTACGCCGACGTGATCTGTCTCTCGAAGTGCGACCGCCTGGACGAGGCCGCCCGTGAGTTCGTGTCGGGTGAGGTCTCGAAGGTCAACTCCCGGGCCCGTCAGATCCGGCTTCCGTTTGGGTTGCCGGAGCCGGGCGAGATCCTCTCGGGCGTACCGGTCCACTTGTCCCTAGATCCCGCTTGGTCCGCGGGGGATTCCCACCTGCATTCCACCTACCACAGCCTGACCTGGCGGTTTCCTGTCCCGGTGGATCGGAGCCGATTCGAGGCGTTTTTGAGCGGTTTGGAGCCGAGGGAAGTAGTCCGGGCGAAGGGGTTTGTGCGGTTTACGTCCTCACCCGGGACGTTGTACCTGTTCCAGACCCTGTGGGGGCATCACCTCATCGAGCCGTTCCCGAATGAACCGGCTCCCGAAACGGTGGCGGTGCTGATAGGACCGCATCTGGACGGGGACACCTACCGTGAGCGGTTCCGCCGACTCGTCTTCGGGGATTCCGTGGTGCTGAGGCCGCAGGCGGGTTCCTGAGCGGCGGCGGGTGCCGGTCAGATCCCGATCGCGGCGCGGACGGCCTCGAAGGTGGCGGGGCTGTTGATCGGGTGGAAACCGGATTCGCGGATGGCGGTGTCGGGATCCTTGAGTCCGTGGCCGGTCATGGTGGCGGTGACCAGGGAGCCTTCGGGGATCTCGTTGGCGGCGACGGCCTTGATCAGACCGGCCAGAGGGGCGGCGCAGGCGGGTTCGACCATGATCCCCTCGGTGCGGGCGAGGAGCTTGTAGGCGTGGAGGATCTCCTCGTCGGTCACGCTCCGGATGGAGCCATTGGATTCCTTCGCGGCATTGACTGCGCCCTGCCAGCTGGCGGGGTTGCCGATGCGGATGGCGGTGGCGACGGTCTCGGGGTGGTCGACCGGGTGGCCCAGCACGAGCGGCGCGGCTCCGGCGGCCTGCCAGCCCATCATGCGGGGCAGGGTGTCGGACAACCCGGCTTCCTGATATTCGCGGAATCCCTTCCAGTAGGCCGTGATGTTGCCCGCATTGCCGACGGGCAGGAAATGGAAGTCCGGGGCGTCACCGAGCGCGTCGCAGATCTCGAACGCCGCGGTCTTCTGGCCCTCGATGCGGACTGGGTTCACGGAATTGACGACCTCGACGAGTCCGGTCTGACCGAGTTCACGGACAATCCGCAGGGCGTCGTCGAAGTTGCCCTCGATGCTGACGGTCATGGCCCCGTAGAGGAGCGCCTGCGAGAGCTTGCCCTGAGCGATCTTGCCCTGGGGGATGAGGACGACGCACTTGAGTCCGGCCCGAGCAGCGTAGGCGGCAGCGGCGGCGCTGGTGTTGCCGGTGCTGGCGCAGACGACGACCTGGGCGCCCCGTTCCTTCGCCTTGGTGATGGCGAGCGTCATCCCCCGGTCCTTGAACGAGCAGGTGGGGTTCATCGCCTCGTACTTCAGCCGCAGGTCGAAGTTGCCACCGATCGTGGCGACGAAATTGGGGACTGGGATGAGGGGAGTGTTGCCCTCGAGAAGGGTCACCACGGGAGTTTCGGCGGTGACGGGCAGGAACGAGGCGTATCGGCGGATGATTCCAGGCCAGGCGGCGGAAGAGACACTCATGGACGAATGGAGCGCTGTTTGTAGCCGGACTGGATTCGAAAGCACGCCGGAAAATGTCGGGGAATGGGGATCTGAGGGGCGGAGCGACCGACGACCGTGCCCGGGGGGACGGCAGGATTTCCCCATGGCGGAACCCCGGCTCGTCGCCCATCGCCCCCCGTTCCAGTCCGACTTCAGTCCGCGAGGAGGAAGCGGAGATCGTCGAGAGTCAGGCTCTGGGCGAACTTCTCCTCACCGAGGATGTCGTTGGCCAGTTGTGACTTCTGACGCTGCAACGCCCGGATCTTCTCCTCGACCGAGTCCTTGATGAGGAGTCGGTACGCGATGACCTTCTGGGTCTGCCCGATGCGGTGGCTCCGATCGATTGCCTGGGCTTCGACCGCGGGGTTCCACCAGGGATCGAACAGCACGACGTAGCTGGCTGCGGTGAGATTGAGACCGAATCCACCGGCCTTGAGGGAGATCAGGAACACGGCGGCGCCGTCGTGGCTCTGGAACTGGCGGACGAGTTCCCCGCGTTTCTCGGTGCCACCGACAAGGTAGTACGTGGACCAGCCGCGGGACTCGATGGAGTCCTTGAGGAGGTCGAGCATCTCCACGAACTGGGAGAACACGAGGACCTTCTGACCCTCCTCCATCAGGGGCTCAAGCGTCTCGAGCAGCGCCTCGGCCTTGGCGCTCTCCGCCTTGGAATCGGGCTTTGCCAGCCGGGGATGACAGCAGATCTGGCGCAGGCGCAGGAGGGACGTGAGGAAATTGAACCGGTGCTTGGCGAGTGCGGCTGGCGTGTTGACGCGGAGCAACATCGCCTGGGCCCGCTTCAGCTCCGCCTTGTAGAGCGTCTTCTGCTCCCCCTCGAGATCGCAGAACAGGTCCTCCTCGATGCGATCCGGCAGGTCCTTGGCGACCTGTGATTTCGTCCGTCGCAGCAGGAATGGTCGGACTCGCGCGGCGAGGCGTTGTCGGGCCAGGGGATCCCCCTTGGACTCGAAGAGGCGGGTGAACTCGTTACGACTGCCCAGGGCGCTGGGCATGGCGAAGCTCATGAGGCTCCAGAGATCGAGCAGCTTGTTCTCGATGGGGGTGCCCGAAAGCACCAACCGGTGGTGGGACTGCAGTCCCCGGGCCAGCTGGGCGGTGATGCTGGAGGGATTCTTGATGTACTGCCCTTCGTCCAGGATCACGGCACCGAAGCGGATCTGGCTGAGGGCCTCCCCGACGGTCCGGAGCTGGTTGTAGTTGATGATGTGCAGGTCCGCGGTGGCGATCAGGGCGGGCAGGTCCTTCACCTTCTCGCTGCGCCACACGGCGACCCGCAGGTGGGGCACAAATCGCTCCGCCTCGGCGCGCCAGTTGTCGGTGACCGACTTCGGACAGATGACGAGGACGGTGGTCGAGGCGGCCTGGGTGTCCACCGTGACCTGACCCACTGCTGTCTTGGCACCCCGCTTCTTTTTCGTCTCACCGACAACGGGGTCGGCGGCGCCGGGCACGTCGATCGCCGGGGCCTGGGCGGTGAGGGTCTCGCGGAGCCATGCGATCCAGCCCAGTGTCTGGAGCGTCTTACCCAGGCCCATGTCGTCGGCCAGGATGCCGCCGAAGTGGTTGGCGGCCAGGTAGCAGAGGAAATGGAACCCCTCCTTCTGATAGGGGCGGAGTTCGGCCTGGAGGGTCCTTGGAATCTCGGGTGTGACGCGGGCCTGGATCTCGTCGGCCCGGCGTCGGATCGCCTCGAAGGCCTCCTTGCCGACGAAGTCTTTTGCCGAGGAATCGGCGAGCTGCAGGGCGTGGAACCGTTGGGACTCGCTGGTGAGCTCGTGCGGATTGATCCCGAGCTTCGCGAGCTGGGCGTCCTCCTCCGGGGAGAGCTTGAACTCGAGCTTGCGCCACCCCTTCGACCCGAGGCGGACCCATTTACCGCGGGCATCGAGCAGCGCCTTGATCTCGTCGGACGTCAGCTGGGTGTCGGTGACGTCTAGGACCACCTTGAGATCGAACCAGTCCATTCCGGCCTCGACGACATCGAGGCGGAGTCGTCCGGCGACGGTGCCGTTCTGGAAAGAGCCCAGCTCCCCCTTGAGTTCCAGTCGCACCTGGGGTGGCACGGATGCGAGCCAGGACATGAAGGCATCGGGGAACTTGGCCGTGACCCGCATCAGCCAGCGTTGTCGGGCGAAGTCCCACTTGAACCCGGCGGGTTCGAGAAGGCGGGTGAGCTCGGAAAGCCCAGCACGGTCGTAGGTCACGAGGGACTCGGGTGCCTCCTTGGGTGCTCCACCGCCCCCGGTGATCTTGGCATCCAGCCAACTGCTTCCGTTCCACCGCTCACCGTAGGTCCCGTCGGGGTTCAGGGCCAACGCGTCGAATACGGCGTACTCGGTGTCGTTGCCGAATGCGATGGTCCGCAATTCGCCCTGCAGCACGGGCTGGAGTGCGACGGTCTGCACGCGTTCAGCGATCCGGGGTGGGAGAGGTACGCCGAGGTATTGGAGGAATCGGATCCCGGCGGGGGCTTCGAGCGAAGGGGCAGGGATCGGGGTCGCCACGGAGGGGTCCAGGACCCGGTCCTCGACCGGTGGGCCTTGCCAGACTTCCTGGGAGGTCAGGTACAGGGTAGGTCGCCCCTGGAGCACGGCGAGGGCCTTCGGAGCGGGGCTGCCATTGGATCGGACGAGGCGCAGCAGGTAGTCGTCGGACTCGTCCGCGGCGGGATCGAGGCGCCATTCGAGGGGTTGCCCGGGGTGCCGGATGGGTTCGCCATCGGATCCCACGAGGAACGGTTTCAGGGCGGGAAGTCTCAGGAGCCGGTTCAGCAGGCGACGCGTCTGCTGGTCGTCGTAGACCAGGTTGATCTGGTAGCCGTACCGGGCCCGTTGGGCGAGGGGTTGCCAGAGGAGGGCGACATCGGGGGAGAGCTGATCCCCGTGCTTCTCGTCGAACTCCCGGAATTTCCCGGCCTTGATGGCGGACCAATCGAGGGCCCCTGGTTTCCGGTACTCCATCAGGGCTTCCTTCTCCGTGAACCGCATCCTGAGATCGAGTTCATCGGACTTCCCTGCTGCCTCCTCGGGCGGGGCCAGTTGGAGGTTGTTGAGCAGGGTGCGCCAGCGGTCCACATCCCGACCACGACGCCATTGGATCAGCTGGAGCTGGAGGTCGGCGAACCGAGTGATGGGACGCAGGAATTCCGGCCATTTAAGGTCCCGTTCCTCAGCAGCGAGGGCCAGGTGGTTCCAGAACTCGATTTCATCCTTGGGAGGGGACGGCCAGAGATCGAGCTTCTCCCAGGTATGTCCCCCGATGCGGAACCCTAGGGCAATGAGGTCGTCGCCGTTCAGGTGAGGCTTCTCGCGGAGGCGGGCAAACCGCTCCTCGACCTTGCGGACGAACTCGGATTCGGGTCGTGACAGGGCCCGACCGAGGGCGTTGGCCGCATGGCGGGCGAGGACACCGGAGGCTGAGGGGGTGGCAGCGGGGTTGGTCTTCGAGTTCTTCCGCTTGTCCTTGGGACCCGGCTTCGAGGCGGCAGCGACCCGTTCGGAGAGGAGGGCCGACATCATGCCGGCGGCGTGGTCGCATCCACCTCCTGCGGGACAGGTGCAGGCCTCCCACCACGATTGGGTGTCAGGGTCGTAGGAGAGCGTGGTTTGCCACAGGGTGTCCCCCTGGATGTCGGCGACATACTCGCGTCCCGGGTCAACGCATCGGAGGTCCTGGATGGCGGAGTCCAACTGAAGGGCTTCCCCGCGGCGTCGAGTATCCGTGGGCAGTTCCTTGAGAAACTGCTGTGCGGCGGGTTCGTCGAATCGGAGGAAGGCCTGTGGATCCATTGAGGCTCGGATCATACTCCCGGATCTCAGGGCGACAAGGGAGTGAGCTGTTGAGGGTACCTGTGTCGACCGCAAAAACCTCTTGTGAAAAATTTCACACACAACCTATACTACCTGCTCGCGGCGTTCCTCCGGAGAGCATCGAACGGTTCGTTCCCGTCCCGGCAGTCAACGCTGTTCCCAGCCGCCATGCGACTTCAGCGAATCATTCTGGCTCTTCTTCTGGCGTTGGTCCCCGCCTGTGTTGGGTGGGCCGCCGAGGATCACGGCCACGGTGCAGCTTCCCATGAAGCGGAGCACTCGAGCGGTCTGCCGACCGCAGCCCCGGTTCTCTTCAACGTCGGCCCGTTGCCGGTCACCAATTCGATGGTGCTGACCTGGACGGTAGCGCTCGCGATCATCCTTGGGGCGCAGGTCGCCATGCGGAAGTCGGCGTTGGTCCCTGCAGGGGCGCAAAACTTCTGGGAGTGGATGGTGGAGGGTTTAGAAGGGTTCCTTGAAGGCCTGATTGGCAAACACTTGGTGGAGAAGACCTTCTGGTTCTTTGGCTCGCTGTTCATCTTCATCGTGATGACCAACTGGTCGGGGCTGTTCCCGCTGGTCGGCACGGTGGGTTGGGGTCAGCAGGGGGCGCACGGTTTCCATGTGACCCAACCGCTCCTGCGCGGGGCGCACGCGGACTTCAACATGACGTTCGCGATGTCGCTGGTGTTCTTCGCGCTTTGGCTGATCTGGGCGATCCAGGAGAACGGAGTCGGTGGCTTTCTGAAGCACTTGTTTGCCCCCAAGGGTGCGACGTCTGGTCCCCTCTTTGTGCTGATGGTGGTGGTGTTTTTCGCGGTGGGCATCCTAGAGGTGATCTCGATCGCATTCCGTCCCGTGTCGCTGAGCTTCCGGCTCTTCGGCAATATCTTCGCCGGAGAGAACATGCTGGAATCGATGACCCATCTCGGCGGACCAATCTTCGGCTGGCTCACGGCACTGCCCTTCTATTTTATGGAGCTGATGGTGGGTCTCGTTCAGGGATTGGTCTTCATGCTCCTTACGGCTGTCTTCACCCTGTTGATCTGTACCCATGATGAGTCCCATGGCTCCCACGGGGACGATGGGGGACATTCGGGACACTGAACACTTTCGGCCGTCAGACGGTGGCCTGTCTGCCGGGGCGGTCGGACAACACACAACACGCAATACTATGATGCTCGCTGAAATCACCGGTAACATCCACGTCGCAGCTGCGTGCCTCGCCGCCGCCATCGGCGTGGGCATGATCGGCAAGGGCGCTTCCGAGGCGGTCGGCCGGAATCCCGGCGCCGCCACGCAGATCCTCGTCCAGGCGATCCTGAGCACGGCCTTCGCTGAAGGTATCGTGTTCTTCGCCCTGTTCCTCTGGAACGGCAAGTGATCGAACCCTCCGGCGCGGGCCTTTGGGCCCGCGCCACTATTTTCCAAAGACCGCTGATCCGTCCGTATGAGCTCCCTCCTTGTGATTGCCGCTGCTGGCCCCGTTGAGCAGATCGCCACCACCTTTGGTGCGAACTGGCCGGCCCTGATCTCGAACATCATCAGCTTCGTCCTCGTGGCGTTGCTGCTGAAGAAGTTCGCGTTCGGTCCGATCCAGAAGGTTCTCAAGGAGCGCGCCGAGAAGATTGAGCAGGGGTTGGTCAACGCCGAGCGCATCAAGGCCGAGTTGGCCGGTGCCGAGGCCAAGGCCCGTGAGGTGATCGGACAGGCGGGCGCTCAGGCGACCCGCATGATCGAGGAGGCCCGCGCCGCCGCCGCCGCCGAGGCGGAGAGGAGCCGTCAGCAGGCCATCATTGATGCTCAGGACATCCTTGCGAAGGCGAAGGTGGCCGGTGACAACGAACTCGCCCGGATGAAGGCCGAGCTTCGCAAGGAGGTCACCCGCCTGGTGGTCGAGACCAGCGCCAAGGTCACGGCCGATGTTCTGACGGTCGACCAGAAGAAGCGTCTGGCCGACGATGCCGACCGGCTCCTGGCCAACAACTAATCCCATCCGGGCCTCTCCGAGCGAATGAAGATCTCCAAGCAAGCCCGACGGGACGGTCGGGACCTCTTCAAGGCCTGCCAGGTGGGTGGAGTCCTCGATGAGGGCCGCGTCCGGAACGCGGTGGCCGCGGTGCTGAAGCAGAAGCCCAGGGGCTACCTCGCCATCGTCGAGCATTTCAAACGTCTCGTGAAGCTGGACCTCGATCGGCGCACGGCGCGGGTCGAGAATGCCACGGAGACCACCCCTGAGCAGCAGGCCTCGATCCGATCGAATCTCGAGCGCCAGTACGGTGCCGGTCTCCAGCTCAGCTTCTCGGTCAATCCTGCGCTGATCGGCGGCCTCCGGGTCCACGTCGGCAGCGATATCTACGATGGTTCCGTTGCGGGGCGCCTCGCCGCGTTGAATTCCGGATCCGTCCTCTGAACCGCACCCATTTCCCACGTTTTCAATCCAATTCAGTTCCGATGAGCAACATCCTCCAGGAAATCGAAGCACAAATCGCCGGGGTCAAGACGGCAGTCCAACGCCAGAACGTCGGGTTCGTCCGCGAGGTCTCCGACGGCGTCGCCAAGATCGAAGGTCTCACCGACGCGATGGCCAACGAGATGCTCGACTTCGGCAACGGGGTCATCGGTCTCGCCCTCAACCTCGAGGAGACCGAGGTCGGCGCCATCATCCTGGGCGACTACCTGGGTGTGAAAGAGGGCGCCGAGGTCAAGACGACGGGCAAGCTCCTCTCCGTCCCTGTTGGCAAGGGCCTCCTCGGTCGCGTCGTGGACACCCTCGGCCGTCCGGTCGATGGGAAGGGTGAGATCGTCGCCACCGCGTCGTACCCGGTCGAGAAGATAGCACCCGGCATCGTCAAGCGGCAGTCCGTCAACCAGCCGCTGCAGACCGGCATCATGGCTGTCGACGCCATGATCCCGATCGGACGTGGCCAGCGCGAGCTGATCATTGGCGACCGGTCCACCGGCAAGACCACGATCGGCGTGGACACGATGATTAACCAGGCCCGGATCAATAAACAGAACGCCAACGTCCCGGGGTTCCGTCCGGTCTATAACATCTACGTCGCCGTCGGCCAGAAGCAGTCGAACGTCGCCCGCGTTATCGCCGAGCTCGAGAAGGCGGGTGCGCTTGACTACACGATCGTCGTCGCGGCCTCGGCCGACTCCTCCGCCGCCTCCCAGTACCTGGCCCCGTTTGCCGGTGCGGCGATGGGTGAGTGGTTCATGGACAACGGCATGGATGCGCTGATCATCTATGATGATCTCTCCAAGCAGGCTGTCGCCTATCGCCAAGTTTCCCTGGTGTTGAAGCGTCCGTCCGGCCGCGAGGCGTATCCGGGTGACGTCTTCTACCTGCACAGCCGTCTGCTCGAGCGCGCTGCGCGCGTGAACGAGATGTCGGGCAATGGCTCGCTGACGGCGCTCCCGATCATCGAGACTCAGGCGGGCGACGTTTCTGCGTACATCCCGACCAACGTGATCTCGATCACCGACGGCCAGATCTACCTCGAGACGGACCTCTTCTATCAGGGCGTTCGTCCTGCGATCTCGGTCGGTCTGTCGGTCTCCCGCGTCGGTTCGGCCGCCCAGATCAAGGCCATGAAGCAGGTTGCCGGCCGCATCAAGCTGGACCTCGCCCAGTTCCGTGAGCTGGCGGCGTTCGCGCAGTTCGGCTCGGATCTCGATGCCAAGACCCAGGCCACGCTCGAGCGCGGCAAGCGCATCGTGGAGCTCTTCAAGCAGAACCAGTACAACCCGCTTCCGGTCGAGCAGCAGGCGGCGATTCTCTGGGCGATGCAGAACAACTTCCTCGATGATGTGGCGGTCGAGAAGGTGAAGGACTTCCAGACCAAGCTCATGGACTTCCTGGCCACCCGTAAGGCCGCAGTCCTCGACAAGGTCCGGACCGAGAAGGCCTTCAGCGACGCGCTCGCCGGGGAGCTCAAGGCCGCCATCGTGGAGTTCAAGCAGGGGTACCGCTGACGGCACCCGGGTTTCCTGACGAACCGCCTCACCTATGCCGAGCACCCGCGACCTCCGCCGACGGATCAAGTCGGTCAAGAACACGGCGCAGATCACCAAGGCCATGCAGATGGTGGCCTCGGCGAAGATGCGGAAGGCCCAGCTCGCGGCCCTGGCGGGTCGTCCCTACGCGCAGCTGATGAATGAGGTCCTCGCGGCCGCCACGGCCGGTGCTGGCGAGTTCTCGCATCCGCTGCTCGAGAAGCGTCCGGTGAAGCGGAAGGCCCTCATCCTCGTCACGACCGACAAGGGCCTCTGCGGCGCCCTGAACACCAACCTCCTTCGCGAGGCGTCGAAGTACGACGCCAAGGCGTTGTACGTCTGCGCCGGCCGGAAGGGGGCACAGTTCATAGCCCGTGCGAAGCGGGAGCTGGCCGCTGAGTTCACGTACCGGGATACCCCCGTGTTCGCTGAGGCCCGCACCATATCGAAGTTCGTCCAGAAGCTGTTCCTGGAGGGCAAGGTCGACCAGGTCGACGTCGCCTTCAGCAACTTCATCTCTACCCTAACCCAGAAGCCTGAGATCCGGACGCTCCTGCCGATTGGTGACATCAAGAAGCTCGAGGCCGACCTCGCAGGTGCTGGAAGCAACGAGTCCCTCACCCCGGCCTCGGGCAAGGAGTATGCGTTCGAACCGAACCCGGGAGCAGTCCTCGGAAACCTGTTGCCGCACTACCTGAACTATCAGGTCTTCCAGTTCCTCCAGGAGGCCAGGGCCTCCGAGCATTCCGCGCGGATGGTTGCGATGAAAAACGCGACCGACAACGCCAAGCAGATCCTCAAGGACCTGACGCTCGAGTACAACAAGCTGCGCCAGGCCAGCATCACCAACGAGCTGCTCGAGATCACCACCGCCCAGATGGCCCTGGGCTGATCACCACCCCTTTCCAGAATCTGAATTTACCCGTCGAGTCATGAACAAAGGCAAGATTGTCCAAATCATCGGTCCGGTCGTGGATATCGAGTTTCCCGAGAAGCTCCCCGCGATCTACAACGCACTCACCGTCGAGTTCACTGTGCCCGGTCAGGGCCAGTCGCGGCTCACCCTCGAGGTGCAGCAGCACCTCGGTGACAACTGGGTCCGCGCGGTCGCCATGAGCAGCACCGAGGGACTCAAGCGTGGATTCGACGTCGTCGACGGCGGCGCGCCGATCTCGGTACCCGTGGGCGAGGGCGTCATGGGTCGCGTGCTCGACGTCACCGGTCAGCCGGTGGACGAGCTCGGCAAGGTGAAGGCCGACAAGTACTACCCGATCCATCGACCAGCCCCGCCGCTCGTCGACCAGTCGACCAGCCCGCAGGTCCTCCATACCGGCATCAAGGTCATCGACCTCATCTGCCCCTTCCTCAAGGGTGGCAAGGTCGGTGCGTTCGGTGGTGCAGGCGTCGGCAAGACCGTCGTCATCCTCGAGTTGATCAACAACATCGCCAAGCTGCACGGCGGCATCTCGATGTTCGCTGGCGTGGGTGAACGGACCCGCGAGGGCAACGATCTCTACAACGAGATGATCGAGGCCGGTGTCATCAAGACCGTGAAGGACGAGAAGGGGCACCCCAAGAAGGGCGCCAACGGCATGCCGGTCATCGACGAGGGCTCGAAGATCGGTCTGGTCTATGGCCAGATGAACGAACCCCCGGGAGCCCGTCTCCGCGTTGCGCTGTCGGCGTTGGCCGTGACGGAATACTTCCGCGACGAGAAGAATCAGGACGTGCTCCTGTTCGTCGACAACGTGTTCCGCTTCTCGCAGGCCGGTTCCGAGGTCTCCGCGCTGCTTGGTCGCACGCCGTCGGCGGTCGGCTACCAGCCGACGCTCGCCGCCGAGATGGGCAACCTCCAGGAGCGGATCACCTCCACCAAGAAGGGTTCCATCACCTCGGTGCAGGCGGTCTACGTCCCTGCAGACGACCTGACCGATCCCGCCCCGGCTACCACGTTCGCGCACTTGGATGCGACGATCGTCTTGGAGCGTTCGATTGCCGAGCTGGGCATCTACCCCGCGGTGGATCCCCTCGCTTCCGGTTCGAAGGCCCTGACTCCCGACATCGTGGGCGACGAGCACTATCAGGTCGCCCGTGGCGTCCAGAAGGTGCTCCAGCGCTATAAGGACCTCCAGGATATCATCGCGATCCTGGGCATGGACGAGCTCTCCCCCGACGACAAGCTCACCGTGTACCGCGCACGCAAGATCCAGAAGTTCCTCAGCCAGCCGTTCTCGGTTGCCGAGGTCTTCACGGGTCGCCCGGGCAAGCAGGTCCCCATCAAGGACACCGTCCGCGGCTTCAAGGAAATCCTCGAGGGCAAGCATGACGATGTCCCCGAGAACAACTTCTACATGAAGGGCGGCATCGACGAGATCAAGGAGTGAGACGGCCCCACTGATCCGTCCATTTCCAACCTCTTCTCGAATCCAACATGGCCACGCTCAAGCTCGAGATCGTCACCCCCGAGGCCAAGATCTACTCGGAGGATGTCGACATGGTCACCCTGCCGGGCGTCGAGGGTGAGATGGGCATCTTCCCGAGGCACATCCCGCTCATGACCGAAATCGCCTCCGGAGAGGTCTGCGCCCGCAAGTCAGGCCGCGACTACTTCCTGGCGGTGGGCTCTGGATTCGTCGAGATCACTGGCGATCGCGTTGCGATCCTGACGGACATGGCCATCAAGTCTGACGACATCGATGAGGCCAAGGCTGAGGAGGCCCGGAAGCGGGCCGAGGCGCGTCTCGCCGAGAAGCTGAGTGACGACGAGCACGCGACGGTCCAGGCCTCGCTGATGCACTCCCTCACGCAGCTGAAGGTCAAACGTAGGCGTCACTCCTGATGCCTCATCGAATTCGAAACCCGGCTCAGTGCCGGGTTTTTTCTTGGGACCTGACGCCGCGACCGGCTTGTTTCCCGTCGCCTTGCCGCTAGGGTCTCGACCATGCCGGCACCGGTGCCATCCCCACCGCCCCAGACGAAGGAGGCGCCCGAGGAACAGTCGAAGGGACAAAAGGAGCCCGGCTTCCTCGTGGTCTGCTGGAACGATCCGATCAACATCATGGCCTACGTCACCCACGTCTTCCAGGTCGTGTTCGGGTGGGATCGGAAGCGTGCCGAGAAACACATGTTCGAGGTGCACGAGCAGGGGCGCAGCGTCCTGACGCGGGAATCCTTCGAGAAGGCCGAATTCTACGTGCATCAGCTCCAGAAGTACTCGCTCCAGGCCACGCTCGAGAAGGCCGACGCCTGATCAGGAATCCAAGCCGGTGAAGTTGATCTCCCACGACGAAAACCGGTTTGTCCTTCGTTTGGACAAGCGGGAGCATGATGCCCTGATGGCTGTCCTGGGTCTTCGGGCCCATCTCCCGCGCAAGAACCCGTCTCTGATGGCGGATACGGTCGTCGACCCGAAGCTGAAGGAGGCGGAATCTGATCTCCACGCTGCCCTCGAGGAGAACCGGAAGGATCTGTCGAATGCCCTCGCCCGTCTGATGGAGGATCCGGAGAAGGTGTCGACACAGGGCCGGGGCAAGATCCTCAAGATGGAGGCCTCCGAGCTGGACCTCATCCTGCAGGGGCTGAACGACGCCCGGATCGCGGCGTGGGAAAGCCTCGGATCGCCGGACTTCGACCAGGGTCAGCGGCCCGAGGTGACCGAGGACAACTTCCTGGGCCTGTGGACAATCCAGGCGACGGACCTGTTCCAGTCCTTCCTGCTGGCGGTCCTTCGTGGCGACCCCGAGAACCCGTGAGTGGCTCGGCCGTCTGGATGCTCGACGAGCGTCTTTGGTTCCCGGATCCCAGACACGCCCGCGGCGATGGACTGGTCGCAGTGGGAGGAGACCTGAGCGTTCCGCGTCTGCTCCTCGGCTACCGGAGCGGTGTGTTTCCGTGGACGGCCGGGCCAGTCACCTGGTGGTCACCGGATCCCCGGGCCATCTTCGAGTTGGGTCATCTCCACATCCCGAGAAGTCTCGATCGGACGCTCCGCAAGGGCGTGTTCCGAGTCACCTTCGATTCGGACTTCGCCGCGGTCATCCGCGGGTGCTCGGAAGCCGAACGAGCTGGGAATCCCACCTGGATCACGCCGGAATTCACCACCGCCTATGAAGCGCTGCATCGGGCTGGATTCGCCCACAGCGTCGAGGTCTGGTCGGGCGATACCCTGGCAGGCGGACTCTACGGTGTGGCCATCGGCCGCTTCTTCGCCGGAGAATCGATGTTCCATCGGGAATCCGACGCTTCGAAGGTGGCGGTGGTGGCCATGGCGGAGCGTCTTCAGCGGGATGGTTTCGGGTTGTTCGACACCCAGATGGTGACCCCTGTGACCCAGTCACTGGGCGCCAAGGAGATCCCGCGGGAGGAGTATCTGGATCGGCTTTCGACGGTCGTCACTGAGCGCCATGCCTGGGGCTCATCTGTGGCCTGATACCGGGTCTGCAACGGAGTTTGCTGACGGGATCAAGCCAGATGCCCTCCCTAAATCTGGCGATAGGCAGGAGGGCAGACGCATGGGATAGGAGAGGAGTACCGACGCTTCCGTGAAGGAATGACGCGGCGATCCCAGATCCCATGAACAACCCTGAGATAATCCAACGCCGGGCCAGCCGAAACAAAGGCAGGTCCGGATTCACCTTGGTGGAGATGGTCGGCGTCCTCGCCATCATGGCCATCCTGACTTCGATGCTCCTGCCGCGAGTCTTCGCGGTGATCAACGACGCCCGGGTCAGCAGTGCTGCCACTGCCCTGAATGCCGTCCGGTCGGCTTCGATGACCTACTTCGGTCGGTACGGGCGATTTGGCGATGCCACCGGAGCCCCCGTGACTGATCTCACGTCCACCATGGCTACGGCGTGGGATCGGGAGGTCCTGTTGCGGGGTGGATTCCTCGATCGGCGGTTCATGACCCGGATCTCCGACTCTGCCTCGGTGACGCTGACGAACTGCCTGACCAGCAGCACGGAACCGACCGGCGCCAACGACGCCTATGATCTCGATGGGCTCGACAGCCCGAAGAACGATGCATCGGGGGGCAGGGTGGTGGTCCAGGCCATCCTCGAGAATGTAGCCTTGGAGGATGCCCGGGAGCTGAACCGGCGCATCGATCTCGAGGAGACCCTCCTCGCGACGGCGGACACCAGCAACCAGGGCCGGGTTAAGTTCAACATGAGCGGCACCCAGTCGGGCACCGTGAAGGTCTATCTCGCACACCGCTGAGGCTCCGGTCCCGTGAGGCTTGCCATGATCCCTCAAGAAACCCAGGAACCGCTGATTGGTCGTCTCCTGTCGGCGGGATGGCTCGATTCCAGTGAACTGGAATTGGCGCGCGTCGAGCAGCAAGGGCGGGACGGATCCATGATCCGGACCCTGCTGGACCTTGGCTTCCTCACGGCCGAACACCTTGCCAAAGCCCTGGCGGCCGAGACCGGTTTGGAGCTGGTGGATGTCCGGCACTCCACCGTCTGCGGTCCTTTGGTGGAGCGGATGGGACCTGAACGGGTCCGGCGTCTGAAGGCTCTGCCCATGGTTGATGCTCAAGGAATTCGATTCGTGGCCATGGCGAATCCCATGGATCTTCCAGCGGTCGACGAAGTCCGCCAGTGGGTGGGACCCGAGATCGAGATCCGCGTGATCACGGAGGCGGCCTTGATCGACACCATCGAACGCATCAACCCGAAACAGGGTCTTGTTGCGGACGCAATCCAGCGATGTCTCCTGGATCAGGTCCTCGTGGAGGAACCCGGGCCGCGTCCCGGATCGGCCTTTCCCGGAGATTCCAAGGGGGAGGGTCCCGTCGTGGATCTTGTCGACGATCTAGTCACCAAGGCACTCGACACCGGTGCGAGCGATCTTCATTTCGAGCCGGCACAGTCGAGCCTTCGGGTTCGGTTCAGATGTGATGGTCATCTTGGGGGCGATGTGCTCGTCCCGAAGGTTGTCCAGTCCGGGGTCCTCGCCCGCCTCAAGATCCTGGGCCGATTGGACGTGTCGGAGTCCCGCATCCCGCAGGATGGCTGTGGGACACTGTCGATTGGGCGAAGGCGGCTCCATCTCCGCATCTCCACGCTCCCGACACAGTTTGGCGAGAGCGTGGTCCTTCGTCTCCATCCCGCTGGGGATGAGGCACTGACGCTCGAGGACCTGGGTCTCGACGAGGATCTGGAAAGGGATCTGGGGATCGTCCTGAAACGGACCCATGGTGCCCTCGTTGTGACGGGCCCCACGGGCAGCGGCAAGACCACAACGCTCTATGCGATCCTGAGGGAACTGAACCGGCCAGACGTCTCCCTGTTCACCCTTGAGGACCCGGTGGAGATCTCGTTGCCAGGCGTGCGGCAGACGCAGATCCACGAGGAGGTGGGCCTGACCTTCGCAAGGGGGTTGAGAGCTCTTCTGCGACAAGATCCCGATGTCATCCTGGTCGGCGAGACACGGGACTCGGAAACCGCCCAGTTGATGGTCCGGGCGGCATTGACGGGTCACTCCGTCCTGACCTCGCTGCACACGAACGATGCGGCAGGTGCAATCCCCAGGCTGTTGGACCTGGGCGTGGAGCCGGGGCTGCTTCCCGGGAGTCTCAACGCCGTGCTCGCACAGAGGCTTGTCCGGCAGTTGTGCGGCGAGTGTCGGCGGCCAGAGGATCTCCCGAAGTGGTCGTCGGGTTCCGAATTACAACCCTCCATCATGGGATCGACGTCCACATGGCGTCCGGTGGGATGTCCGTCGTGCGGGCATTCCGGATATGATGGGCGGATGGGGTTGTTTGAACTCCTCCGGGTGTGTGAGGGGGTCCAGGAACTGATCCCCAACCGGCCGAGTGCGTCGCAGGTGGCCCGGTTGGCCCGGGGGCGCGGGATGATCCCAATGCGGCAGCGAGGGGAGGAGGCGATCCAGCGCGGCGACACGACGGCGGAAGAGGTGTGCAGAGCCCTAGGGGATCCCGAAGCATGAGCGTCCAATACCGGTTTCGAGGTGTCGACACCCGCGGGAGGATCCATCGGGGGATCGGCACGGCGCCCGACGAGAGGGCGTTGGAGTCGGATCTCCTCACTCGCGGAGTCTGGCTGTTGGAGGCGTCCCCGGAGATCGAGAAACCTCGCCGGCTCCGTCGAGGTATGCGGGTCCGTCGTTCGGATCTGATCGCATTCTGCGCCTCGATGCGGTTCCAGGCCGAAGCGGGGATCCCATTGGTCCAGGCACTCGAGGGGTTCGCCCTCGAATCCGGTGGATCTCCCTTGGGCCGCATCGTCACGGAGATACGAAAAAAGGTCGAAGGGGGGCAGATGCTCTCTGGGGCGTTGGAATCCTGGCCACGGGTTTTCCCCCGGGAACTGGTCCAACTCGTCCGGGTTGGAGAGGGCTGTGGATCCCTGCCGGAGGCATTCGGTGAGGGGCAGCGTCATCTCGTCTGGACACAGCGACTCGTCTCGGACGTGAAACAGGCCACGCTCCACCCTCTCCTGGTCCTTGGGGCAGCAACCCTCTTTCTCGGCGTGCTGATGACCCAGGTCGTTCCGCGCCTCATGGATCTCCTCCTCGCGGCCCGGCTGCCGCTCCCAGGCCCAACCCGGATCCTGCTGCTCCTGTCCTCAGCCGCTCGGGATTATGGCAGTGGCATCGCAATGGCGATCGTGGGGACCCTACTGCTCGGTGTCCTTCTCCACCGGACATCCCCGGGGTTCCGTCGTGCCAGTGACCGCCTTTGGATGCGGTGTCCTGTTGTGGGACCCGTCTTGACCCTGATGGTGGCGACCCGGTTTGCGCACAATCTCGGCCTACTCTACCGGGGCGGAGTCCCGCTCCCATCCGCCCTCGAGCTGGTTGCCGGTGTGGCGGGTGGACCCTGGGTGGATGAGATCATCCGGTCCTTCAAGACACGGGTGTTGGCCGGGGAACCATTGAGTGAGGCAATGGCGAGTGTGGGGCTTTTCCCCACCCTTCTGGTCCGACTCGTGGCCAGCGGTGAACGGACAGGCCGTTTGGACGAAGCACTCACCCTCTGCGCCACCCACCATCAGGAGCTCCTGGGGCAACATGTAAAGGCGCTGACGGGAGCCCTTGAGCCCGTCCTGATCCTGAGCCTGGTCGTCATCGTGGGATTCATCGCGGTGGCGATGATCCTGCCCATCCTGTCCCTCCTCCAAGCGGTCCGATGAACCACCGCCACACAAACGAAATCGGATGCGGTCGGCGAGGTGGTTTCTCGCTCATCGAGTTGATCGGTGTTCTCGCCGTGCTCGCCGTCCTGGCTTCGGTGGTCACTGAATCCGTCCTGTCCAAGGTGACCGCAACCCAAAGGACGGCGGAGGAGGCGGAGTTGTCGAAGATTGTCAGCTGTGTGGAGCGGATGGTGAGACGCGATCATCAGCTGCCCGCAGCGTCCGACTGGGCGACCATGGTGGCGGCTGGATTGGCCTGCCCACACTCCCTCATCCGGACCAACCCCCAAGGCGTTCCCAGAATCTGGGTCACGGATCCCGGATGGACCCTTGCTGGGCGAGGTTCAGCGATGGCTTATCGACAGGACGCCTACGGGACCCCCAAGCCGGAAAAGGTCAGGGCACTCCTGCTCTCTCCAGTAGATGGCACTCCTCTCGATCCGATGGGTCTCGAATTTGAGTCCTGGTGGGAGGGGTCCTCCAGAGCCCTCCCGTTGGGTGGGAGTGAGGATACGAGTATTCGTGAAAACGAAGTCCTCGTGGAGCGGATCGGGTTTGCGCCGCTGTTCCACCGGGTTGTCCTGAACAACCTGTCGACCGATCTCCCGGCACGTTGGGCGGTGGATCGGATCGAGGATGAGGGATCCTGCAGTCCAGGCCGTTGTCACGAGGCCTACTACATCGACACATCAAGACTCCTGCTGATCGATTCCCGTGGGGCGATCCAGGAGGTGGTTCTGGTCGAGGGTTCCTCCAGTTGGGTGTTTCAGGCAGGGCGTTGGCATCGGAGCTTGAGTTCAGAATCAGGGTCCACTCTCACGAGACTGACTGAGATCCCCTCGGCCCTAGCGGTGCTCCCGGCTCGCTCCGGCCTCGAGCCCCTGGAGATCGCGGACACGATGTATGACTTCATGGCCGCCTATCTCCGCTGGTCTGCTGATGGATTTCGAATCGAGGGGATTCCCACCTCTCCGATGCCTCCGTCGCGGCGGAGGGTGACGGACGCAGCGGAACGACTCGTGGATGTTGCGAGGCACTTTCTCTGACCATGGAATACTCCCTGTCGACCCGACCTCATCCTCGGATTGGAACGGCTGTCACCTCACAAGCGGTTCGTGGCTGGACGTTGGTGGAGATGGCGGGAGTGCTCGCCGTTCTAGGGCTGCTGATGGGGTTGTCGGCGCCGACACTCCAAGACCTATCCCGTCGTGAGCAACGGGATGCAGAAATCCGGCAGGTGGCCCGGTTGGCGGACGGCTTTCGATCAGAGGTGTGTCGCCGTGGAGCGGTCCCGGAAATCGCTGAGGCGATCCCCTGCATGGCTGCCGGGGCTGGGATGCCAGAGTCGCTGGTTCGTTTCCATCGCTCAGGACAGCAACGTCTGCTCCTCCGGGATCCGGCGATGCGGCTGGTCCGGATTCCAGAAGCCGCTGCGGGGCAGGTGGGTTGGAGGGAGGTTGAGAATGTCCGTTTCCTCCTCCTGTCTTCGGTGGGACATCCACTCGGGCCTGAGGATGTCACCACGGGAATGTTCCGGGCGCTCTGGGATCTTCACCCGGGGCAACTTCCGGAGGGATGGGGTTGGAAGGGGCGGGCTGAGGATCTCGTCGTGGGTCGAATCGACCTCGAGCCCGAATTCGTGGAGGTGGGCTGGAGGGACGCCGGAGCAACGGGAGCCGCCATCCTTCTGGGTGATGGACCAGCCTTCCAGGCCGGGTCCCATCGCACCCAGGGTTGGTTCCTCAGAGGCACGACTGTGACGCTGCTGGACCCCCGAGGCGTCCCGGTAGTCCGAGAGGTGATTCAGGCTCCGGCGATGTACCACCATGAGGATGGAGGCTGGCATCGCTCAGGACTCTGGACGCCGGAACCCGCTCGGCCCTCTGCCCAGGACTTCGCCCGGATGGCGAACCGCTTCCTGAGCATTCCAGTAGAGCCTGCTGCGGAGGGCATCTCAGTACGAGAGGCATGGAAGAACTTCTCCCGATTCTCGAGTGCCTTGGGAGAACGTCTTCGAGGGGGCGATCAGAGTGGTTCCATCGACGAGTTGATGGTGGCGCATGGTGACCTGGAGCGTGCGATCTGGGGGCTGGTTGGAATGCCGTGAGAGAGGAAATCGTGATGCTCAAGCTCCTGAGAACAGCGACGACGTGCAAAGGTAGGGAACAGTCCGATCCCCTCCAGGACCTCCTCGGAGTCTTCTGGGGTTCTGGTGTCCTGGAGCTGTTTTTCACCCAAGGGGAGACGATGAAAACGTGGAAATCCTCGACTGCAGTTCACGACGCGGCGCGATTCCGAGAGGCGGTTCTGAATGGTCTTCAGCAGCTTGGTGGTCAGCCCCGTCGGGCGGTGCTCCTAATCCTCCACCCGGAGCTGCAGCAGCTTCCAGTCGAGGTCCCTGCGGCGGCGGCCGCACCGGTGATCCAGGCCTTGGTCCGACGCTCGATTGACCAGCAGATGCCTGTCTCGGGTCGGACCCTTTGGTGCGATGTGCCGCTCGTCCCTGGTGGAGACCGGGCGCGGCGACTGGTCTATGCAATGCCCGAGGTCTTGCATCGGGGTGTCCGAGATGTTTTTCGGGATATTGGGATCGACCTGCATGCGATGATCCCGTTCTCGGGGCTCGTGTTCCTCGGGGATCGGACTGCACACGACCGGGAAGCAGTGGTCTTGGACGCATGGTATCTCCCCTGCGGGATCGCTGTCGGGCTCCGGCGAGGCCCCGATTTTTGGATGGTTCGGCCTTTGACGATGGATCCAGACGATGTCCCGAGGGTTTCGCGGGAACTCCGCCAGACGCTGGGTTTTGCCCGCCAGCGCTGGGACATTGCTTCGTTCCAGATGCGACTGCGGGGCCCGGCCGCCTGGGTGGGAGCCCTTACGGAATCCTTACGGATAGAGGGCCTTGGCAAAGAGGTGATCGGGGGCGGAGTGGAGGAAGACTGGAGGCATCTGATGCTGCGCCGGGCCGTAGGAAGTTGTGTGGACCTCGTGCCGGCGGCCAGCGATAGGGTCCGGCGTCGGTCCGACAGCGGATCACCGGTCTCACGATCGTTCGTCGGCACCCTTTCCTCGGGTTTGATCCTATCCACGCTGATGTTGTCGGAGGGATATCGGATTCGGACCCAGAGAATTGGGGCGGAACGCGAGGCCCGGGCTGCCGAGGTGGCCCTGGAGGATCTGGAGGCCTGGTCCAATCACAGGGATCAACTTGTCACCTTGGCGAAGCCCTGGACTTGGGGTGTCCGTGGAATTCCGGTTCGAGAATTGCCGACACGGTTGGGCGAGTGGCTTCCGGACGAGCTGGTGCTCACGGAGCTCGGTCTCTGGCGGTCGGAATCCGTCTGGCATCTGGCGCTTTCAGGACGCATGGCCCCTTCGGAAAAGGCAGAGGGTGTCCGGCCACCCTTGGAAGTGGCCGCCCAGCTCGAGGCAGATCTGGTTGCATGCATCGGTGCTCGTTCCGTTCCCGTGATGCCGACGAGGACCTCTCCGGCCTCGTCCCGAGCAACCTGGGCGGAACGACTGGCGAGCGAACCGCCTCTCGCTGCACTGGGGGACGAGGGTGCATTCCGGAAGGAGTGGATCCTGCCATGACCCGATGGATTCCATCCTTGAGGGTCAGGGACCTCCTGAGACACCCGAAGAGGCTCGAGGTGTTGGTGGTGTTGATCGGACTTGGTGCCGCGTCCTCGGGATTCCAGTTGGGCAGGGCACAGTCGGCACTGGATGAGGAACGACAACGGCTGAGGGTTTTGAATCGGCGGGTCGAATCTGGAGTTGCCCGCCTTGGGAATGGCGTGTCAGACGTTCCGTTGGAGGGTGAGGACGTTCTTGAGGACCTGCTGGACGGTGTCGAGGGCGTACGGACGTGGGTCGCCGGCCTCAGCAGAGCGGCAGAGGAGGCAGGGTTTCGGCTGCGGCTTCGCTGGGGGGATTCGGTACGGCCACTCCCGGGCAGGCCGGAGGTAGAACACGTCGAGGTTACACTCGAGCTCGAATCGGCCCCGACGAGCCCCGAGACGACCGTTCGGATGGACGGAGTCCTCGAGCATATAGGCATGGAGAGGCCGCCCTTCGAAGTGAGTCGGATCCGCTGGACCGGATCGGGTGCTGGCCTGCGGGGGGTAGTCGTGGAGGGACGTTTGTGGATCCGGAACACCGAGGCATGAGGTCGATCATCCAGCGTGGGTTGCAGGTGGTAGTGATCCTACCCATCGCCTGTGCCGTGCTGGGTTGGTCGCTGGGGCGATTCTCGGTGAGACCCCGTTGGAAACAGTCCGTCCTGCCGCGGGAGACTCCGGAGACAACGGGAACCCGTCCGCGACCGTCAGGGATTCCGTGGCGGCACTCCGGGAGTGGATCGTGCCGAGACCCGTTCCAGAGTGTGGGAGCTCGTGTCCAGGTTGGGGCGACGGATCCGTGGAAAGGCTTCGAAGCCCTGCGGCTCAGTGCGATCTGGATGGATCCCAACGATCCGGTAGCCGTGATCGACGGTCGGATCGTGAGGCCCGGCGATGGGGTTGGTGGATTCCGAGTGGCCCACTGTGTGCGCGATGGCGTCTGGATCACCGGTCCCATGGGAACTCGACGCCTTTGCCTTCAGGCCAAGCCAGAACTGAAAACCGGCACCCCCCGCTCCTGAACCCTACCTCCATCTGTCATGAACCTGCTCCCCACACAAAACCCTCGGCCCTCAACCGGGAATCCCCCAGGGCGACCGCTTCGCTGCCTGCTTCTCGGTCTGGGTCTTGCCGTCCAGACCCTAGGCGAACCCGCCGAGGCACCCTCCTATCCAGAGGGACCCGGGCTCGACTGGGAGTCGGCGGTCTCTGGAAAGGAACAGACCACATGGCCACCCGTTCGGTTGGGAACCGAGGGGCCGATTCCTCCGGCGACGGTTGGAATCCCCCGACCCATGAACTCCTCACCCGTCGACCCTTCGGTTCCCGCTGTACCACGGTATTCGTTCAAGGCCTCGGGCATGGATCTCAAGTCGGCACTGCTCCTTTTCGGCGAGGTCAACCGCTTGAACATCGTCGTGGATGCTGATGTGACGGGCGAGGTGACGGTGGATGTGCGGGGGTTGGCGTTGGACCAGATCATGAGGGCCCTGCTGGAGGCGAACGACTGCTGGTGGGATCAGGAAGGGGGCTTGGTCCGCGTTCGAACCCGCCAGACCCGGATTCATCGGGTGGACTATCTCCGAATGAGCCGGAGGGGGATGGGTCACAATTCAGCCTCGCTGTCGGCCGCCTCCTCCGGCGGTGTGGGGGGAGGTGGTTCCGGCAGTGCAGGGGCCACGGGGGGTGTCTCGGCCCGGTCTGAGGGGGGTGGCTCCGGGGGTGGTTCGACCATCAACCTGAGTGCGGAGAACCACATCGATTTCTGGAAGGAACTCCGGACGGATGTGGAGAGGCTTTTGACGCCGGCGGGACGGGAGACGCTCGCCGTCAATCCGACCGCCGGCCTCATCCAGATTTCGGATCGCCCCAGTGCCCAGATCCGTGTCGAACGCTACCTCGAGGGTGTGGGCCAGACCATCCGGCGCCAGATCGACATCGAGGCCTGCCTCTATGACGTCACCCTCAGCAAGCAGTCGCAGTTCGGGATCGACTGGGAACAGGCGATCCAGACCTCGGCGGGTGCCCTGACGATGGGAGGGGCACCCTCGGTCGTACGGCCCATGGGCGGCTTCGACATTGCCCCCAGCTCGCTGAACCTGACGTTCACCGGCTCCGACACCCGGGTGCTGCTGAAGATGCTCCAGGAACAGGGAGAGGTCCGCGTCATCTCGAAGCCCAGGCTTCGGACGCTCAACAACCAGACCGCACTGATCAAGGTCGGTACTGAGACACCCTTCTTCCAGAACGTCTCGACCATCGTACCGGGAGGGGGCGCTACCCCGGGCGCGTCGGCGGTCATCGCCCAGGATGCTGTCACCAGCATCACGGTGGGTACCATTCTCGCCATCACGCCGCAGGTCGCTGAGGACAACTGGGTCTCGTTGGACGTTTCCCCTGTGCTCACGAGTCTGCTTGAGACCCGGATCTCCCCCAACAAGTCCACAACGGCTCCCGTCCTCGACATCAAGCAGGCTTCCACGCTTATCCGGGTCCAGAGCGGATCCACCATCGTCCTGGGTGGCTTGATCCAGACGGAGACGGCGAAGAGCCGACGTCGCATCCCTATTTTTGGGGATATCCCCGTGCTAGGCAGATTGTTTCAGGGTGATTTCAATGCGCAGCGGAGGAAGGAACTGGTGATCTTCATCACACCCAGGGTTGTCCGATGAGGCTGGAACGACGACAGAGAAAGCCGTTTCCCGCGTCCCTTGTGAGTCCTTTCTGGACACTGGACACGACAACAATAGGTTTCGCTCATCATCCCCGGTTGCGCGAACAGGTGCTGCCGCCTGTCGATCCCCCTCGAGCGGTTCGACAGCCGGGAATTCTTCACCCTTCGATCCAAGCTGGGTGGCCTTGCAAGGCCCACGGATCAGCTGGTCCCGGCCCAATCTCAAACTTTCGCTGCGAATCTCCCCAATCAGAACCCCTGATCCCATGACGATCAAAGTCTCGATCCTCAATACCTCGTCTGAAACCCAAGACTGTCTGGCGGCCCTGATCCGTTCGACACCGGGACTGCAGCTGGTCCCCGCGGTCCTGACACACCTGTCGCCCTCAGTCCCACAACGCGGGGGTATCCCGCACGTGATCGTTGTCGAACCGGACCAGCGGGACGCGATGCCCTACCGGATGCTGACCCGGATCCGTGCCTTCTCACCCTCCGTCCGAATCCTGGTCCTGGACCGGCTGTTCTCAGCCCGATCCGTACAGTTGGCGGTCAAGGCGGGGGCCCATGGTGTGATCTCCATCAACACCCGGCACAATGTCATTGTGGAGCGTATCCTCCAGATCGGCTCGGGCGAGGTGTTCCTGGATCCTGTGGCGCTTCGGCTCCTCGTGGAGGCATTGCACCAGACCCCTGCATTGATCACGGCCCAGATGAATCTGTCCCATCGGGAGATCGATGTGCTGGATGGATACAGTCAGGGCCATCGTGCCAAGGAGGTTGCGGACACCCTGAAGCTCAGTCAGTTCACAGTGCAGAGCCATGTCCGGAGCATCTATTCGAAGCTGGATGCCCGTTCCATGGCTCATGCGGTCGCGCTCTGCCATCCGTTGGGGCGATTCTCCATCCGGTGGTTGGACGAGGTTCCTGGAGAGCCGGCGGGGACGTGAGACCCCGGTGAGGCCGCCGTGAACGGTGACTCCCTTGCCGGGTGGGCCAGCTGCGTTGGGGAGATCCACCCGTGCGACGCTTGTGAAAAATATCACAAAAGCGGCTTGCCGGTGAAAACAGGCCATTCCACCCTCCGCCGTCCGGCCGACCCCCTGTGGCTGGCGTTGATGTCATGGTCGCCCCAACGAGTCCCAACCCCTCCATTTCCAAGACGGAATTCGGCTACAACTCCAAGGTGGAGGGTGAGGTCGTCCACACCCAGTTGGACGCCGCCATCAACTGGTTCCGGAAGAATTCCCTGTGGCCGATGCCGATGGGGTTGGCCTGCTGCGCCATCGAGCTGATGGCCGCAGGTGCCAGCCGATTCGATATCTCACGGTTTGGCGCGGAGGTGATGCGGTTCTCTCCCCGGCAATCCGATGTGATGATCGTGGCCGGCACGGTGACCTACAAGATGGCCCTAGCGGTCCGGCGGATCTACGAGCAGATGGCCGAACCCAAGTGGGTGATTGCCATGGGAGCCTGCGCCTCGACCGGTGGTATGTACCGCAGCTACGCCGTCCTGCAGGGTGTCGACAACATCGTTCCGGTCGATGTCTACGTCGCCGGCTGCCCACCGCGCCCCGAAGCGCTCCTCGATGCCCTGATGAAGCTCCAGAACAAGGTGTCCCGGGAGCCGATCACAAAAACCCTCTTCAAGGACGTCGCCCCCGAACGTTATGGTCGACTCGGTGTCGAGCTGGGTTCCCACGGGGAAGTGACCAAAGGTTAACAATAACGAACGTGTCAAAACACCTGGAATTGGCGCAGAGGCTGCGGGATGCGTTCCCGGATATGATCGGGGCACCGACGGAGTTTCGGGGAGAGGTGAGCCTGACGGTGGCCGATGCGGAGCGGATCGCCGATGTGTGTGCTTTTGCGAAGAAGGAGCTGGGATTCGACCTGCTTCTGGATTTGAGCGGTGTCGACAACCTGGGGGATGATCCGCGCTGGTCCGTGGTCTACGAGCTCTACGGGGTGGCCCACGGGTGTCACCTTCGGCTCAAGACTTCGGTTTCGGAAGAGAAGTCCGAACTCCCGACCGTCTCTGGTGTCTGGCGTGCGGCGGATTGGCATGAGCGCGAGGCCTACGACATGATGGGCATCCGGTTCCGCGGACATACGGATCTCCGTCGGATCCTGATGTGGGAGGGGTATCCGTACTTCCCGCTCCGCAAGGATTTCCCGCTGGCAGGCAAGCCGAGCGTCCTGCCCGACACGGCGTTCACGAGGCCGGCGCCGCTGGAGGGTGGACCGTTCATCACCCCGGCGGGCGGCCGTGACAGCATTGCCCGTGAGCCCCGGGCCCGAACCCCCGAAACCTGACCCATGGCCGCCGTTCACGAAATCAGCGTCAAGGACACCGCCGCCCGGGCCGACGAGCTCCGCGATCTCGAGGGAGATCGCCTGGTGGTCAACATGGGGCCGTCCCATCCGTCCACCCACGGTGTCCTGCGCATCGTCATCGAGCTCGATGGTGAGACGATCACGAAGGCCGATCCTGACATCGGATATCTCCACCGCGGTGACGAGAAGATCGCGGAGAACATGACGTGGAACCAGTTCATCCCCTACACGGATCGACTGGATTACCTCGCACCCCTCGCCAACAACGTCGCCTATGCGTTGGCGGTGGAGAAGCTGATGGGCATCGACGACAAGCTGCCCGCCCGCTGCCAGTACATCCGGGTCATCTGCTGCGAGCTGGCCCGCGTCTCGGCCCATCTGCTGGGACTTGGGGCGTTTGCGATGGATGTGGGCGCCATGACGGTGTTCCTGCACACGTTCACGGAGCGTGAGAAGATCTACAATCTGGCCGAGAGCCTGACCGGAGCCCGGTTCACCACCAGCTACACCCGCATTGGTGGGGTGTCCCGTGACACCCCAGCGGGCTGGTGCGCTGCGGTCCAGAAGTTCTGTGACGAGGTGCTGGTCAGCATTGATGACGCCGAGCGTCTCCTCACCCGCAACAAGATCTGGGTCGACCGCACCAAGGATGTTGGAGTCGTGAGCCGCGAGGCCGCCATCGATTTCGGCCTCACTGGGCCCAATCTCCGGGGCAGTGGTGTCGACTACGATGTGCGGAAGGCCCATCCGTACCTCTGCTATGCGGACTTGGACTTCGACGTCCCGGTCGGGTCTGTCGGTGACTGCTACGACCGCTATCTGGTGCGTACCGAGGAGATGCGACAGAGCGTCCGGATCATCCGGCAGGCGCTCCAGAAAATCCCTGGCGGTTTCGACAACGCCTCGCACGAGGCTGTGAATGTACCGGATGGCAAGATCGTGCTGCCGGCGAAGTCGAAAGTCCTCAGCAGCATGGAGGAGCTGATCCACCAGTTCATGCTGGTCACCCAGGGCCAGAATGCCCCGTCCGGCGAGGTCTATTTCGGGGCTGAGAACCCGAAGGGTGAGCTCGGCTTCTACATCAACAGCCGCGGCGGCGGGACCCCGCACCGGTTGAAGATCCGGGCCCCATCCTTCTGCAATCTCAGCATCCTGTCGGCGCTGTTGCCCGGCAACCTGATGAGCGATGTCGTGGCGATCCTCGGGTCGTTCGACTTCGTCATGGGGGAATGCGACCGCTGATCGATCCGAAACGACCCGCGAAACGAATCCCGAAACGACATGAGCTTTTCTGTTCCTCCAGCCCTCGAGGCCGAGCTGGTCGAGTTGGCGACGCACTACCCGCAGAAGCGGAGCGCATCGCTGATGTTCCTCCATGCGCTCCAGGAACACTTCGGTTTCATCTCGCGCGAGGCGGTCGAATGGGTTGCCCAGCGTCTGGGTCTACAGCCCATCAACGTCTACGAGCTGGTGACCTTCTACCCGATGTTCCGGCAGGAGCCGCTTGGGAAGACGCACATCAAGGTTTGCCGGACGCTGAGCTGTGCCCTCGCCGGCTCCGGGGAGCTGCGGGATCACTTCTGCAAGAAGCTCGGGCTGGACCCTCATCACCATACGCCTCAGACGACTTCCGATGGAAAATTCACTGTCGAATTCGTCGAGTGCCTCGCCAGTTGTGGCACCGCTCCCGTCGTCATGGTCAACGAGGACCTGAAGGAGAAGGTGTCGGCGACGGATGCAGACAGGATCCTTGCGGAAGGGGGGAGTCGATGAACCCGGGAGTCGAGAAAACCCCTGTGAAAACAGGGTTGAAACCGCTTCTGGAAGCCCCGGCCTGGGGGAGTTGGCTGCCCGACATGGATTTGAACCATGACAAACAGATCCAGAGTCTGCTGTGCTACCGTTACACCATCGGGCAGGCCGGAAGCGGACGGGAAGCTAGTCAGGTGAGATTCTGAGTCAAGCATTGCCATGCCCGAACAGTACAAACTCATCCTCAAGCACGCCGATTCACCGGGGTACACACCCGACATCGAGTGCTACCAGCGTCACGGCGGATATGAGTCGCTGAAGAAGGCGTTGGCGACCTCGTCGCGCACCCTTCCCGACGGCAAGGTGCAGTCCTCCCAGGAAGTCGTCCGCGACGAGGTTCTGAAGTCGGGATTGCGTGGCCGCGGGGGCGCCGGATTCAGTGCGGGACTCAAGTGGAGCTTTGTCGACCGTCGCAGTGGCAAGCCAATCTACCTGATCTGCAACGCTGACGAGTCCGAGCCGGGCACCTTCAAGGACCGGCAGATCCTCCACAAGGATCCCCACCAGCTCGTCGAGGGGATGATCATCTCCTGCTGGGCGAACGACGTGAAGCTCGCCTACATCTACATCCGCGGCGAGATGCCCAAGGGAGCCAAGCTGCTCAACCAGGCCCTCAAGGAGGCCCGGGCGAAGGGGTTCCTCGGGAAGAACATCCTTGGTACGGGATACGACCTCGAGATCCACGTGCACCGCGGGGCAGGTGCCTACATCTGCGGCGAGGAGACCGGTCTCATCGAGTCGCTCGAGGGCAAGCGGGCCTATCCCCGGATCAAGCCTCCGTACTTTCCGGCGGTGCTCGGGTTGTACATGTCCCCGACCATCGTCAACAACGTCGAGACCCTCTGCCATGTGAAGCACATCGTGGCCATGGGATCCGCGGAATACGCGAAGCTCGGGACGCCCAACAATACCGGGACGCGCATCGTCAGCCTCAGTGGCGATGTCATGAAGCCTGGGTACTTCGAGATCGAGGTTGGCAAGGTCACCCTCGGTCAACTGATCTTCGAACCGAACTTTGGTGGCGGACTCCGGCCCGGTCGTAGTCTCAAGGCGATCATTCCCGGTGGATCCTCCTCCAAGGTCCTCAAGGCCGGCGAGGTGTTCAAACTGAACCGGAAGGGCGCGGACGGCCAGATGACCAAGGTTGATGTTCCGCTGCTGGACCTGCCCTACGATTTCGATTCCCTCCAGGGAGCCGGGACGATGTCAGGCTCCGGGGCGATCATCGTGCTCGACGACACCCGGAGCATGGTGGATTCGCTCGCAAATCTGTCCGCCTTCTACGCCCACGAGAGCTGCGGCCAGTGCACCCCGTGTCGCGAGGGTTCCCTCTGGCTCTCCAAGGGACTGCACCGTCTTGAGCACGGCGAGGGGCGCAAGGCCGATGCCGATTACCTCACCCACATCGCCCAGAACATCCAGGGCCGGACGATCTGCGCCTTCGGTGAGGCGGCCTCCTGGCCTGTCCTCAGTTTCGTGAAGAAGTTCCGCGACGAATTCGAGGCCCGCGGTGCTGCTGATGAGGCCGCACGGGCCAAGGGCTCCGGCTCCGCCAAGGTCCCGCATTCCTGATCCGCCATGTCGAACGCCACCGCCACCCCCACCGCACCGCCGCCCGTCGAGACCGTCCGGATCAAGGTCGACGGACGTGACGTCGACGTGCCGAAGATGCTGCCCAACTGGCAGGGCAAGCTCGAGCCAACCACGATGCTGCAGGCCGTGCAGATCGCCGGCGGTGAGGTTCCCCACTATTGCTATCACCCGAAGTTGCCCGTCGCCGGCAACTGCCGCATGTGCCTGATCGAATTCGGCACTCCCATGATGGGACCAGACCGCAAGCCGGTCCTGAACCCGGACGGCACACCCAAGATCGCCCGGTCGGTTCTGCCTTACGAGCCGTCGACGCCCCGCGGCGCCATCGGTTGCGCGACCCCGATCTCGCCCGGCATGGAGCTCTATCCGAGTTCACCAGCCACGAAGCAGATGCGCGAGGCGGTCCTCGAGTCGCTGCTCATCAATCATCCTCTCGACTGCCCGATCTGCGATCAGGCCGGTGAGTGCAAGCTCCAAGAGTACTCCGTGGAGCATGGCCAAGCTTCGAGCAAGTTCGTCGAGGCCAAGGTCCACAAGCCCAAGGCGGTCGACCTCGGTCCCCGCATTGTCCTGGACGACGAGCGCTGCATCCTCTGCACCCGGTGCATCCGGTTCAGCAAGGACATCGCCGGCGATGACGCGCTTGGGATCGTGAACCGTGGTTCCTACAACACGATCGCCGCGTGGAAGGAAGGGGCCTTCGACAACAACTACACGCTCAATACCGTCGACCTCTGCCCGGTGGGAGCCCTCACCTCCAAGGATTTCCGGTTCAAGATGCGGGTGTGGTTCCTGAAGGAGACCAAGAGTGTCTGCACCAGCTGTGCGACTGGCTGCAACATCACGATCGGATCCCGGGAGGGTGTTGTCCACCGCTACGAGCCGCGGGAGAACGATGCGGTCAACGGACCGTGGATGTGCGATGCGGGCCGTCTGAACTACCGCTGGATCGGAAGTGACGCTCGCCTTCGGGAGGTCTGGGTTGGCGACAAGGCGTCCACGTGGGACGAGGCCAACCGCGAGGTTCGGACCCGTCTGGCCAAGGCCACCCCGGGATCCGTCGCAATCATTGCCAGTGCCCGGCAGACCACCGAGGAGCTGTACCTGCTCAAGAAGCTCGCTACGCGGCTGGGTGCGATCACCGATTCCATCAGCCGTGAGGGGGATCCCGACAAGCTGCTCGTCAACGCCGACCGGAACCCGAACGCCAACGGGGCCCGGCTCACAGGCATCGCGTTCACCGAGATGGGCATCCAGATCCCGAAGATCGCCGCGGGCATCGCCTCGGGAGCCATCAAGACCCTGATCGTCTTCGGTGAGGATGTCACCCAGCACGGGATCGGTGCTGACCTGCTCGGTCGGCTCGAGACCCTCATCGTCAGCAACATCCTGCCGGATGCCACGACCCAGGCGGCTCATGTGCTCCTGCCGGGATGTGCCCATGCCGAGAAGCGCGGGACGTTCGTCAATGCGAAGGGCCGATTGCAGAAGTTCATGAAGGCCGTCGAGGCGCCGGGTGACGCCCGTCCCGAGTGGGAGTTCCTCCATGATTGGGTCCATGCCGTTTCGGGACAGAATGGGTTCTCCTCGATCGAGGGCTTGTTCAACCAGATGGCCCGCGAGATCCCGGCCTTCCAGGGGATCGAATGGAGCAGGGTGGGTGACCTGGGGGTCACCGTGAAGATCTGACGCCATATCACCATGGATGCGCTAAAGTTCCTCGATCCGACGATCCAGTTCGTCCTCTTCTCGGCGGTGAAGATCCTCATCGCCTTTGGGGTGGTGATGACTTTCGTCGCCTACGCCGTCCTCGTGGAGCGCAAGGTCTCCGCTTGGATCCAGGACCGGGTCGGTCCGAACCGGGCCACGCCGTTCTTCGCCCGCTACATCCCGATTCTCGGCCCGGCCCTCGTCCGGCTGGGCATCTTCCAGCCGATGGCTGACGGCCTGAAATTCCTCCTCAAGGAGGATTTCACCCCCGCCCACGCCCGTGCGGTCTACTTCTGGCTCGCGCCGGCCATCTCGGTGATCCCGGCCCTCATGACCATCGCGGTCATCCCGTTCGGATCGACTCTTGGAAATCCGGCCAACCCGATGGTCATCGCCGATCTCAATGTCGGCATCCTCTACACCTTCGGTATCGTCTCCCTGGGTGTCTACGGCATCGTGCTCGCCGGGTACGCCTCAAACTCCAAGTTCCCCTTTCTGGGCGGCATCCGCTCCTCGGCCCAGATGATCTCCTATGAGATCGCCATGGGAATGAGTGTCATCTCGGTCTTCATGGTGGTCGGTGACCTCAACCTCAGCCGGGTGGTCGCCTACCAGGAGGCCAATGTGTTCCAGTGGATGATCTGGAAGCAGCCCGTCGCCTTTCTCGTCTTCCTGGTCGCGGCTTTCGCGGAGACCAACCGGCTTCCGTTCGACCTGCCGGAGTCCGAGTCCGAGCTCGTGGGTGGCTACCACACCGAGTACAGCTCGATGAAGTTTGCCCTCTTCTTCCTTGGGGAGTACGCGGCGATGATCGGCGCCTCGGCGATGATGGTGACTCTATTCCTTGGGGGTTGGGCGTTTCCATGGGGTGGCGGCCCGGCGACCGGGATCCTGGGCGGACTGGCCCACATCCTCTGCTTCGTCATCAAGATGGGCGGTTTGCTGCTCTTTTTCATCTGGACCCGCTGGATGCTTCCCCGGTTCCGGTATGACCAGCTCATGACCCTCGGCTGGAACCGCTTTATACCGATCGCGTTGGCCAACATACTGGCCACGGCGCTCGTCCTCGCCTTCACCACCCGCTAATCCCTCCGAACCATGACCAAGGTTGTCGAACGCAAGCCGCTGTCCGCTCTCGAGCGGACCTACCTGCCCTCGGTCGTCAGTGGACTGCAGGTCACGTGGAAGCACTTCAAGAAGACCCTCCTGCAGGGCAAGCCCGTGACGATGGAGTACCCGGAGGAGCGATGGGTGGTTCCGGAGGGCTATCGGGGGGCACCGTATCTGGTGAAGGATCAGGATGGCCACACGAAGTGCGTCAGCTGCCAGCTGTGCGAATTCGTCTGTCCTCCCAAGGCGATCAAGATCACGCCGCCGGGTTCGAACGGCCAGAAGGCCGATCGGACGAACGCCGAGAAGATGCCCGAGGATTTCGAGATCAACATGCTCCGCTGCATCTTCTGTGGCTTCTGCCAGGAGGTCTGTCCGGAGGAGGCGATCTTCCTCCAGCGGGACTACTCCCTGACCGGTGAGAGCCGTGAGGAGATGATCTACCACAAGGACAAGCTCCTCCAGTTGGGCGGAGTCCATGCGGGAATTCAGAAGTGGAAGCACAAGCTCGAGGAGGCCCGGGAGCAGGAGGAGTTCCCTGTGGCCAAGACCTGAGGGGAACCGCGATACCGTCCAGACCATGCCCGTCCTCACCGATCTTCTCTTCTACGCCTTCGCCGGACTCGCCCTCCTGTTCGGGTTCCTCTGCGTCGCAAACCCGTTCAGCCGCAATCCGGTGACCAGCGCGATGTTCCTGGTGCTCACCATCGTATCTCTGGCGGGCCTCTTCATCCTGCTCCACGCCTTCTTCCTCGCGGCGGTCCAGGTGCTCGTCTACGCCGGCGCCGTGATGGTGCTCTTCTTGTTCGTCATCATGCTGATGGACCTGCGGCAGTCTGAGGAGCGGCAGATCCGAATCCTCACTATTGGCACCGGGGCTCTCGCCGTCGCCGCCATCTCGGGAATCCTGATCCGCGCCGTGATCGCCGCGAAACCCTTGACGGCTTCGCCCGGACTCGCCGGTGAGACCAAGGCGCTCGGCCGGCTCCTCTTCACCCAGTACCTCCTGCCATTCGAGGTCATGTCCCTCCTGCTGCTCGTGGCTATGGTCGGTGTGATCCTCCTCAGCAAGAAGGAGATCGAGTGACGCGCACCGACCCGACCGGAACCGAGACGCCCCACCCATGACACCCGGCCTCAACCACTACCTCGTCGTGAGCGCCCTCCTGTTCAGCCTCGGGCTGTTCGGGGTCCTTGCACGCCGCAACCTCATCGTCATCTACATGTCCCTCGAGCTGATGCTCAACGCCGCCAACCTCGCGCTGGTGGCCTTCTCGAGGTTCAACGAGAACCTGAACGGACAGGTCATGGTGTTCTTCATCATCACTGTGGCCGCCGCCGAGGTTGCCGTCGGCCTGGCCCTCATCGTGGCCCTCTACCGCAAGCGTCGGACGGCGGACGTCGACGACCTGACCAGCCTCCGGTTCTAGACCGACCATGGATCCCATCACCCACACCGCCGTCGCCTCGTCGAACGCCCAGGATCTGGCCTGGGTCATTCTTCTGTTCCCCCTGCTCTCGGCGGCCTCGATCCCCCTCGGCGTGGGACGGAGCCGGACCCTCACGCATCTGATGGCCATCGGGTCCGTGGCGACCGGATTCATCCTGAGCGTTTCCCTGTTCCTGCTCTTCGGCTTCACGAAGGGGGGCATCCCTGCGACACCTCTCCCATGGCTGTCCGTCGGGGCATTGAAGCTCCAGATCGGTCTGACCATCGACAGCCTCTCGACCCTCATGCTGATGGTTGTCACCGGGATATCGACCCTCGTCCATGTCTTCAGCACTCGATACATGGAAGGGGACCGGGACTATTCCCGATACTTCGCCAGTTTGGGACTCTTCACCTTCTCGATGCTCGGCATCGTGTTGTCCGACAACCTGGTCCAGACCTTCATCTTCTGGGAGCTGGTGGGAGTCACGAGCTATCTGCTGGTGGGGTTCTGGTATGAGAAGCCTTCCGCCGCGGACGCCGCGAAGAAAGCCTTCCTGACCAACCGCATTGGCGACTTCGGGTTCATCCTCGGGATTATCCTCGTTTGGTCAGCCGCGGGCACGGTCCAGTTCACGGAACTGGCGGAGAAATTCCATGCGGATCCCCGGTTGTTGGGGGGACTGACCTCGTTGGCCGGCGTCCTCATCTTCCTCGGGGCCATGGGCAAGAGCGCACAGGTCCCGCTGCATGTCTGGCTTCCTGATGCGATGGAAGGACCGACACCGGTATCCGCGCTGATCCATGCCGCCACGATGGTTGCGGCCGGCGTCTACATGCTGTGCCGGGTTTTCTTCCTGCTCGACCTTCCTGCGGCCTGGCCGGGGTTCCTTGGGGAATGGGGCGGGCCATCCGCACTTGGCATCATCGCTTGGATCGGAGGCATCACGTCCCTCCTGGCGGGTCTCATTGCAATCCAGCAGAACGACATCAAGCGCATCCTCGCCTACTCCACCCTCTCCCAGTTGGGCTACATGGTGATGGCAGTGGGCTGTGCCGGCCCCGATGCGGCCATGTTCCATCTGACGACCCACGCCTGCTTCAAGGCGCTCCTGTTCCTCGGTGCCGGCAGCGTGATCGCGGGTTGCCATCATGAGCAGGACATCTGGCAGATGGGTGGATTGTGGAAGCGGATGCCGACGACCTCGGTCTGCTTTGCGATCGGGACTGCGGCTTTGTGCGGGCTCCCAGTCGTGACCTCCGGGTTCTACAGCAAGGATGCGATCTTTGCGTCGGCTCTGGCGGCCAACCGGCCGGTCCTCTTTGGGGTCGGGGTGATTGTGGCCGGGCTCACGACGCTCTACATGGCCCGACTCTTCCTGGTTGCCTTCCTCGGTGAACCGCGCAGCGAGTCGGCCACCCATGCCCATGAATCCGGCACGGCGATGTTGGCCCCTCTGGTCGTTCTGGCGCTGCCCTCCATCGCTCTGGGTTGGCTTCCCATCGGTACCTTCCTGAAGGAGATGTCCTTCGGTGGTGCGCACGCGCATTACCCTGAAACGATCACGGATATCCTGTTCGATCCTTTCAACCACTCGCCTCTCGGGGCCATTCTCGGCCTGGGCCTGATTGTCTTCGGCGGGTTTGTCGCTGTGTCCCTCTACTGGAGGGCCTCCGAGGATCCCCTGACGAAGCAGTTGGGCTGGGTGGCGACGGCCCTCCGGTCGCGGCTCTTCTTTGATGCCATCTACGATCGCGTCGTGGTCCCGATCCATGATGCCGTCGCGGCCCTGTTCGGTCTCATCGACCGCTGGCTGCTTCAGGGATTGGTGGTCCGGGGTGGAGCCGGCGCCGTGGATCTCGTTGGACGCGCCCTGAGGCTGGTCCAGACCGGCAACATCCAGACCTATGCCTTCCTGTTTGTGATCGGAGTCGCCGTGCTGGTCGTCCTTGCCCTGAAGTAACCGCCATGTCCCCCGTAACGCTCCTCATCCTCCTCCCTTTCATTGGGATCCTGGCGATTCTGCTGACCCCCTCGAAGCAAGCCTTTGCCTGGCGGCTCTGGGCACAGATCTCCAGCGGGCTCGCCGCGTTGGCCTCCCTGTTCGTGTTCTTCGGATTCCAGCCTGGAGGGGCTGGCTACCAGATGGTCCAGCGTCTCGAGTGGAATTCCGATCTGGGTCTGGCGTTCCACGTGGGGGTGGATGGGTTGAATGTCGGCCTGCTGCTGGCCACAGCCTTGGTAGGATTTGCAGCGGTCTGGGTCTCGGATGAGATCGAGAAGTTTCCCAAGCTCTTCTACATCCTCCTGCTCGCGATGATCGGAGGGGCGTTGGGCGCATTCGCGTCGCTCGACCTCTTCTTTGTCTATTTCTTCAACGAGTTCGCCCTCCTTCCGACCTTCCTGATGATCGGCATCTGGGGGCGGGGGGATCAGAAGAACTTCGCGACCTTCCAGATCACCTTGTATCTCTCCCTGGGAGCCCTCGTGGCACTGGTGGGTCTGGTCTGTCTCTATGCCCTCTCCGGCGCCAACACTCTCGACGTCGTGGTGCTCGGGGCGTGGCTCAAGGAACACCCGCTTTCGGGGGGGCTTCAGACCCTGATCTTCGGGCTGCTCCTCCTTGGATTTGGAACCTTGGTCGGATTGTTCCCATTCCACAGCTGGGCGCCTCTGGGCTATGGGGTGGCTCCGACCGCCACGGCCATGATGCATGCGGGCATCCTCAAGAAGGTCGGCCTCTTTGTCCTGCTCCGCGCCGCCTTCCCGCTCCTTCCCCTGGGGGTTCAGAACTGGACGGGTGTTCTTGCGGTGCTCTGTCTGGGCAATCTGTTGTACTGCGGTTGGGTGGCGATGCGTCAGAAGGATCTGAACCTGCTCCTCGGCAATTCGAGCCTGGCCCACATGGGGTTTGTATTCCTCGCCCTCGCGAGCACGACGGTGATTGGGATCACCGGGGCGGTGCTGGTGATGGTGGCCCATGCCTTCCTGGCGGCCCTCGAGTTTGCGCTGAGCGGATACATCTACCGCCGGGCCGGGACCTTGGAGATGTCGATGTTGGGAGGGACCTTCCGGCAGATGCCGTTCATTGGCGCGGCTCTGATTGCGGCCCTGATGGCGGGATGTGGTGTGCCGGGTTTCGCGAACTTCGCGGGTGAGATCACCGTGCTGTTCGGAGTTTGGTCGGTGATGCCATGGCACGTTGTCGTGGCGGCATGGGGTGGCCTGGTCATCGGCGGCGTCTACATGCTCCGGGCGATCCGCAAGGTGGCGCATGGAGAGGTGGGCAAGGTCCTCGAGGGCAAATCAGATGCCGAGGGCATCGCCCGGGTTCCCTACCTCATCCTGCTGCTGGCCCTCGTGTACTTCGGCGTGGTTCCCGGGGTTTTGGTGGATCGGATCCGTCCGAGTGCCGAACGAGTGGTCGCGCTGGCCACGGCGGGTTCCACCAATGCCGTCCCGGCACACCCCGTCACGTCTGCTGTCCAGACGCCCGCCCCCGCCCACTGACCGCGATGAACTCCTCCCTGCTTCTGATTGAATTCCTCGTCGCCCTCCTCGGGGTCGGGATCCTTCTTGCCGACCTGTGGGTTCCTGCCACGGCGCGGAAGACGTTGGCATATGTGGCGGCGACCGGTCTCCTCCTCATCCTGACCCTTCACGCGGGGGCGCTGGGACCTGTGGATGGCACTGCCTTCGGGGGAATGTTCCTGGTCGATCCCTTGGCCAACTACTTCAAGTCCCTGTTCCTCGTGGTCGGAATCCTGGTTCTTCTGATCTCGGTACAATTCGCAGACCGGCTGGTCGGTTACGGCGAATTCGTGGCCCTCACCCTGTTTGCCTTGGTTGGGATGCTCCTGACCGCATCCGCCAATGATTTCATCCTGATGTTCGTCGCGCTGGAGCTCGTGACCGTGACGTTCTTCATCCTCGTGAGTTTCCAGAGGACCCGCCTCGGCTCGGTCGAGGCCGGCGTCAAATACCTGATCTTCGGCGCCCTGGCCGCGGCGTTCATGGTGTTTGGCATCGCCCTCATCTTTGGTTCGGCCAATACGACGAACTTCTACGAGATCGCCGCCAAACAGGGTGCCTTGGCGGTTTCTCCGGTCTTCCTGATCGGGCTCCTGATGACCCTGGTTGGACTCGGCTTCAAGATCTCCGCGGTGCCATTCCAGATGTGGACTCCGGACGTGTACCAGGGAGCCCCGGCGCCGGTGACGGCGTTTCTGGCGACAGGATCCAAGGCGGCGGGATTCGTCCTGATCCTGAGATTGGCCTATTCGGTGGTTCCTGAGCTTGTGTCCCGATGGGGACATCTCCTCGTGGCGCTGGCGGTGATCACCATCCTCTACGGAAGCCTGTGTGGCCTCGCCCAGCGGTCGGTAAAACGACTCCTGGGATACAGCTCCATCACCAACGCCGGGTTCCTGCTTCTGGGTGTGGCAGCCATGAATGGAACCGGGGCCACGGCAATCGCGTTCTTCATTGGGGCGTATGTGTTCACGACCCTTCTGGTCTTTGCTGGAGTCACCGCAGTCGTGTCGGCGGCGGATTCCGATGACATCACAGCCTTCGGTGGCCTCGGATCCCGGTCCCCGTTTCTTGCCGGTGGATTGACCCTCGGGTTTGCGAGCCTTGCCGGGGTGCCACCCTTCGCCGGCTTTTTCGGCAAGTTCTGGCTCTTCAAGGCAGTGGCTACCCGTGCTGGCGGTGATCCTTGGTTTCTGGCGGCCCTCATCCTCGCCTGCGTCGGTGTGGTGATCTCGATGTACTACTATTTCGGTGTCATCCGTTCGATGTTCTGGCCACGGCAGGACAGTGCGGTGTCCAGGGTCGATGCCGGAGTGCCGACGGCGCTGGCCGCACTGACCTGTGTTGCTGCCATCCTCGTGATCGGAATCTTCCCTGCTGGCCTTGTTGACCTGTCCCGTCAATCGGTCGCTGGATTGTCTGGAGATGCGGTGATATCTGCCCATGCGGCGGCCCCTGCCTCAGGACACTAGTCATCCGTCGAGTGAACTCGACGCGGCTGCGTCAGCACGACGCAGCCATCAGCAATGCCGGCCGAGTCAACCGCCGGAGCCTCCGTGGTCCCCCTGGGGATCCGCCCTCGTCGCCCCCTCTGTCATCCTGCTGCAGGTGGGTCGAAATCCGGGAGATGCGGTTTCTAGATCAGCTGGGCGATCCCGCAGGCTGAAGCCCGGGAAGCCATCGCTGGGAATCGGTCTTCTTTTTGCTAGGTTGGAGGGTGATTGCCTTGGAGGACGGGTCCGTCGGAGCGGATCCACCGAGACCGATCAGAAGGAGTTGAGAATTCCATGCCGATGACATGTACCGTTGATGAGCTCGTGGGCCTGCTGCGTCAGTCGCTTCGTCTGTTGTGCCCACTCATGTCCCTTGGCCTGGGCTGCGCACTCGTGCCGGGATTGCGGGCCGCCGAGGCCAACGACCTCTTCAAGAACCGATCCCGGATTTCCAGCGACCAGGCCTCCCTATCGTCCAACTCGGTTGGTGCCACCCGGGAAACCGGTGAACCGCTGCATGCCGGCGTGGCCGGAGGCGCCTCCCTCTGGTGGCAGTGGACTCCCGATACGGTGGCTTCTCCACAGGGGGGCTACGTGGTGATCGACACCGCCGGTAGTGACTTTGATACCTTGTTGGGGGTCTATTTCGGTAAATCCTTCGACCAGCAGTTTGATGTCATCGCATCGAACGACAACGCCCCGGGTCTCAAGACAAGCCGGGTGGGTTTCGATGCCCTTCCAGCGGTCGACTACAGCATCGCTATTGATGGACGGGATGGTGCCGCCGGCCCGCTCAAGCTGAACCTGCGGCTCTACACCCTCCCTGAATTCCTGCGACAACCCGATTCGATCGAGCGGATCGAAGGGGAGTCCGCCGTGTTCTCAGTGGATGTCCTGGGAAAGACACCACTCGTCTACCAATGGCAGCATGCTGGCACGAACCTGCCTGGGCAGACCGGATCAGAACTTCGCATTGCAGCCCTGCGGAAGGTCGATGAGGGCAGCTACCGCGTCGTGGTCCGCAACGGCTATGGTCAGGTCAACAGCGCCTCGGCCAATCTGGTGGTCCTACCGGGACCAAAAATCGTCTCCAATCCCAAGGGCGCCAACCCCGAACCCGGATCGACGGTGACCCTCAGTGTGGAGGCCGTGGGGTCGCCGCCGCTGGCCTACCAGTGGTTCTACATCCGGAATTCCGGATCCACCCCAACCCCCATCGCGGGTGGCAACAGCCCCTCGCTGGTCCTCGAGAACATCAGCACCGATCAGGCGGGGAGTTACACGGTCCGGGTCTCCAACGGTGCCACCGCCGTGACGAGCTCGCCAGCGGTGGTGGTGGTCGACCCGCTGCCGCCGCGGATCGTCACCCAGCCCGTGACGGTCATCGCCGACGTTGGGAGCGATGCGGTGTTCCAAGGCGATGTGGCTGGGCATCGACCGATCGCATGGCAGTGGTTCTTCCGGGACCCCAAGGCGGGTGCTGCCAAGCCCATCCTGGGCGCCACGATTCCCAGACTCATCGTCACATCGGTGGATCCAACCAAGGATGGCTTCTACAGCTTCTCGGTCTCCAACCGCTACGGCATCACGCTCAGTCAGGAGGCGCGTTTGGCCGTGCAGATGGGTCCAGCGAATGACCTGTTCGTGAACCAGACACCGCTGGGCTCCGTCAGCACGGTGGCCTACGGCTACAACCGGAATGCGACGGCGGAACTGGGCGAACCCAGTCATGCGGGGCAACCCGCGAGGAATTCCGTATGGTGGTCCTTCCAACCCACGGAGCTCGGCTTCCTGACCCTTGATCTGGCAGGCAGCACGATCGACACAGTGCTGGCGGTCTACACGGGTACGAACCTCACCCAGTTGAAGCCGATCGTGTCGAACGACGATGGCTGGAATCCAGCGACCGGTCAGATCCTGGCACAGAGCCGGGTCTCACTCGTGGCCGAGGCGGGCCGCAACTATCTCATCGCTGTCGACGGCAAGAATGGTCAGGCCGCAGACAGTGCCGCCAACGGCAATCGCGGAGGACTGGTCCTGTCGGTTGTCCTGACCAACCAGTTCCCCTTGCCGGTGCTCACGAACCAGTTGCCGGAAATGCTGCTGCTGCCGGGAACGCGGAATGGCGAGGTGGGGTGCGGGACCCAGAACTACTCCATCGATGCGGGCGGGTTGCTTCCCATCGTCCACCGGTGGCAGTTCAACCTCCGCGCGCTGACATCGGAGGATCTGGAGGGAAAGAAGGCCCAGGATCTGGGTGTGCCACCCGGACTGAAGAACCTCCTCGGGCCGAATTCCTGGCTCGGTGTTGCGCGGACAGCCGGGGAGTCGTGGGTGGACATCCCGGGGGCGACCAACAAGACACTGACCCTGACCGAGCTCTCGATGGCGCAGACTGGGCAGTTCCGCGTCATCGTCTCGAACCAGGGAGTCCCGGGATCCGTCACCAGTGCTCCATCCACCTTGGTGGTGAGTCCGCTGCCGATCCTCCAGAAACATCCCACGGGATTCACCAACCGGGAGTGCGACCTTTCCAAGCCGCTCGAGATCACGGTGAAGGATGGATGCTACCCGCAGACCGTGGAGTGGTATTACAACGGCAATCGCGTGGCCAACCAGGCAAAGTCCCGGTTCGCATTTGAAAGGGGTTGGGTGGATGAATCGGGTGAGTATCAGGCCGTGGTGAGAAATGCCGCAGGCTCCACAACGAGTCGGGTGGCACAGGTCGTCTTCGATCCCACACCTGCATTTGTGGGCAAGCTCACCCTGTCCGCCTCGAAAGTGTTCGACTGTGAGACGGTCCTCGCCGAGTTCAACTACGCGCCCCGATGCCGGACCACCACGATCGAGTGGTTCCTCGACGGCAGACCCATCCCCGGTGCCGCGGAGGATGTGCTGATCTTCGATGCGGAACCCCAGTCTGCGGGGAACTACACCGTCCGCATCTCCAACGAGTTCGGCTCGGTGACCAGCGATCCCGTGGCGCTTGCCGTGGATCCGAGCCCTGTTGTTCTGACACAGCCGGGGACGGGGAAGCTTCGTCGGGTGTTGATTGGAACCGCCTTCACCAACACGGTGAGGATCGGGAGCTGTCGGAATCTGACCTTCGAATGGCGGAAGGATGGCCAACCTCTGGTCCCCAGAGGCCGGATCGAGGTGGTTCCGGTGACCAATCCCGGCAGTGATCAGACCACCTGCCAGCTCATCATCCGGAGCGCCCAGTTGTCCGATTCCGGCAACTACGATGTGGTGGTCCGGAGTGCCAATGGCCTTGTGACAAGCCGGTCCGCGGCCGTGCAGGTCATGCTGCCACCGCCGAACGACTTCTTTGCCTCGCGCCTCGCCCTGAGCAACACCCTGTCGACCCTCGGGGGATCCAACTACTTCACCTCCATGGCGTTGGGGTCCAACTACTTCGGCACCGCCGAATCGGGTGAACCTGTCCATGCGGGACAGAATCCCCTCCACTCCGTGTGGTGGACCTGGAAGTCCCCGGCGCCTTCCCTGGTGACGGTCAACCTCGAGGGAAGCGACTTCGACACCCTTCTGTCGGTCTTCACCGGTGCCGAGCTCGGATCAC
>Ga0315902_10000515_pt1 | contig 64388 bp, 84 predicted proteins | sample LakEriMetagenome_9_FD_203523 | JGI IMG/M metagenome (GOLD analysis project Ga0315902, IMG submission 203523) | Freshwater fungal communities from buoy surface, Lake Erie, Ohio, United States - Buoy 12 MA117 | ecosystem: Environmental > Aquatic > Freshwater > Lake > Lake biofilm | place: USA... | reverse complement strand
GTCATGCCTGTTGAAGTCCCTGACCAATGCGCAAATCTTCAGGCCCACAACCTTGCGTTGCTTGACGGTCTCGACCAGCCACTTGTAAATGTTGAGTTGCTCAGTCCACTCTTCCTTCTCTTGCATGACTGCCCATGCGGAGGTGAACTTGTAGTCGTGGATGATGATTCCACCCTCTGCCTCTTCTTGCAAATCGATTGCGCCGCTGATCGTGACTCCAGCCACCTCGGCAAAGATGCGCTCCTCCTTGATCCACCCCGGCGTCTCGCCACGCTCCATCACCACATGGAGGGCAGACCCCAAGAGAGTCCACATCATGTCGCTGACGTCTTGCTTGATCTGGTCGTTGTACTTCTCCCGCATCCTGCGAATCTTGGGGGGAGACATGATCTCGGTGACGCTGTACTGAGCCTCACCCTTACTGTAGTATTCCCGCTTTGCGAGGGTTACCAGAGGTTCTGGTAGATTGTGAACGTTCGTAACTTGCATCTTAACTCCGGAGGTTTGTATGACTGACATCTGCAATGATAGTGATGATACAACAGAATTGCAATCCCTTGCACAAATTATTTTTGGTGAGCCAGCATCAAAAGCCAACAGCCGAAGGGTTGTGAAGTTCGGGTCAATGTCCCGGCTCATCAAAAGCCAGAAGGCGCTGAACTATTCGGAGATGTTTAAACAACAGTGCAAGCGCCTGCCATACCTGATGACGGGAGACTTGAGAGTTACTCTCTGGATTTACTACGCAAGCCGTAGACCCGACTTGGATGAGTCCCTGATCCTCGATCTGATGCAGGGGCTGATCTACGAGAACGACCGACAGGTCAAGGAGCGCCATGCGTACTGGGGGCTTGACCCAGAGAACCCAAGGGCAGAGATACTTATAGAGAGGATCGAAGAGATCGCCCCCAAAAAGAAACCCCAGCGCAAGGGCCGGGGTTAAAGGAGAAGCAACTGCAAGGGGGAGAAACCCTGCGCCGCCAGTGTAAACGAAATGCAGGCCGCGTGCGTGCAGGCTCACCGCGTGAGCTACTGCGTTTAAACATGCGTTGATTTGTATTGGGGCGCATTGGGGCACGTTGATTTGCTCTAAGGGTTTATCCCTAAGAACGTTCGCAATCTCTTCTTGCAAGCTCCAATAAGCTGTGATACAGTTTGTCCTGCTAGGTGTGGAAACCAAGCGAAGTGAAAGCCGTTAGATAAGACTCCGACCCCGTATGGGGTAGCGTCCTCCACAAGGGGATGTTTTTCCACCGGGGTCTTTTCTAACGGCTTTTTTTCGTCTGTACTTTCCACGCCCCGCCGTACTCCGCACGACAGCAGGGGCCGCAAGTGGGGCCGCTCGGAAGAAAACCGCGACACGGTATGACCTATGGTCTAGGGGGCAGTTCCCGAAGAATCCGTGCGGCTGGTCGCATCATCAAGCCGAGGGTATACGGACAATCCGTAACATGATGATCCTGCTTTGCAGGGGTGGAACCTTCCCCTTCTCCTCACATCCCGTGGGGTAGGGGGTCTTTGGGTGGAAATTATCCATCCGGCGGAGGAGAGATGGAAAGCATCGAATACTACAAGGCTGTTGCGCAAGAGTTGCGGGAGCATCTGGATTACAGGAAGAGGAAGCCACTCCTGTGGCTAACCAAACAGGAGGCTTCATTGCTCCTCTCCGCAAACAGGCAGTGGGGAATTGATGAAAACAAATTCCGAGCGATTTACAGGGAGATACAGAAAAAGGTGACAGAGATCAACCGCAGAGAGAACCAACCAACCAAGGAAACTTTATGAGAGAAGAACGCATTTACTTTGTCGGCACATCGGATAACAATATCCGTCTGGTCAGGGCATCTTCACGGCAACAGGCCTTGATGCATGTCGCACACACATCGTTTGTTGTACGCAAGGCAAGTCAGGATGACTTGGTTTCTGCGTTGACCAGCGGTGTCACGGTGGAAAGCTACCGTGCGCCAGAACAAACTGAACTCAACTTGGAGAACTGATATGAAGAAGATCATCGTAGCCCTTACCCTCGCCGCAACAGCCACCCTGACTTGGGCGGCTTGCTCGACCAGCTCGTTTACAGCAAACGGCAGAACCGTTTATTGCTCGACCTGCTGCTACGGCAACAACTGCACGACCAACTGCTATTGATTGACGGGCCGAAAGCGGATGCTGCGGTGACGCATGGCCCATAGCCATGAAGGTTGCAGTGCAGCGAGTAGGCCCAACCATCGCCCCTCTCATTTAGGAAGCAACATGCGAGACTACAAACAAGAATACGCCAACTACGATGGCACACCCGAGGTTAAGAAGAAGAGAGCGCAGAGAAACAAAGCCCGAAGAATGCTGGAGCGTGAAGGGATCGTGAAGAAGGGTGACGGCAAGGATGTCGATCACATGACCCCTCTCAGTAAAGGCGGCACAACTGCCCGCAGTAACCTTAAGGCCAAGCCCGCATCGGCCAATCGCTCGTTTAAACGCACATCCACCGGGGCCATCAAATGATCGAAGCGCTCGTAGCGGATACATACTTCAATGATTCGACACGGGTGATCTGCCCCTTCTGCACTCCAGACCGCAGAAAACAAAACGTCAAGGACATGACCCTCACCCGCAAGAGTGACGGGGCCGTTGTCTATCACTGCCATCACTGCTATGCATCGGGTTCAGTGCAACCCAAGGAGAACAAATTGTCAGCAGTCCCTGCCGCAACAATCGTCAACAACAGGCTCACCCATCAACATTACCAGTGGCTCAAGTCACGGGGCATATCGGAGATCACAGCAGATGCCATGCGTCTGTTCTCAGCGGAAAAGTTCTTCTCCCGACTCAGCAAACCAACACAGGCCATTGGCTTCCCTTACTACCGCAGTGGGGCGCTGGTCTCAGCGAAGTACCGAAGCATCGAGGCCAAGGACTTCACCCAAGACGCAGGTGGAGCGCATGACTTCTTTGGCATCGATAAGGTAGAGAAGGGCCAGCCCCTCATCATTGTCGAAGGCGAGATGGATTGCCTGACAGCCATCGAGGCGGGTATCGCCAACGTGGTCAGTGTTCCCGGTGGCGCTCCCGTCAAGGTCGCAGATGGCAAGGTGCTACCGACAGAGGACAAGAAGTTTGGGTTTGTCTGGAATGCCCGAGAGATCATTGATGCCGCACCCTACGTTGTTCTCGCTACAGATCAAGACCCTCCCGGTCAAGCGCTGGCAGAAGAGTTGGCAAGGCGCATCGGCAAAGAGAAATGCAGACTCGCCAAGTTCGGGTGGAAGGATTTAAACGAAGCATGGCTCGACGACGACCCGACGGCAGACGACACGCCGGTGGAGCGTTTAAACAAGATCATCAATGACGCCGAGCCGTACCCCATCAACGGCATTTCAGAAGCAACCTCATTCATCGACAAGATCAACGACCTCTACACCAAGGGCACGGGCAGAGGGTTCAGCACAGGGTATCAGTCGGTGGACAACATCTACACAGTCGCACCGGGGCAGATGACTGTGGTGACGGGTTACCCGTCCAGTGGCAAGTCGAATTTCGTTGACCAGTTGATGGTCAATCTCGCAAGGTCATCGGATTGGAAGTTTGCGATATGCTCGTTTGAGAACCAGCCCGAGGTTCACATCACCCGCCTCATGGAACTTTACACGTTTCAATCCTTCTACGAAGGCCGGGACAGGATGAGCGAGAGCGCAAAGATGGATGCGTTTAAATGGGTCAATGACCACTTCCTTTTCATCGACACCAACGGCGAAGAACCCAGCACCCTCGAGTCGATCCTGACAAGGGCGAAGGCGGCAGTGAAGCGAATGGGGGTGCGTGGTCTGGTGATCGACCCGTACAACTACATTGAAATGCCGGGGTCAGACAAGACGGAGACGAATGCCATCAGCGACATCCTGACGAAGGTCAAGAAGTTCTGCATGGCTCATGATGTACACACATGGTTTGTCGCCCATCCAAGCAAGATCAATCGCTCTGGTGTCGAACAGCCCCGTCCAGACGGGATGTCGATCAGTGGTTCGATGGCGTGGTGGGCGAAGACAGACTGTGGACTGACGATCCACAGGAAGGACAACTACACGGAGTTGGCTGTCTGGAAGTGCCGCTACCGATGGGTAGGGACTCAAGGGGAAACAACCCTGATCTTCAACAAGACGGCAGGGACATACTCAGAGAATCTGGATATGTTTTAAAGAGAAGGGGGGTGAAGTCCAAGCTTCACCCCCCTTTCACTTCAGCGCATAAAACACGGCGCTGATCACGTTGTTGTATCTCCCGTAAATCTGGGGAGTGTCTCTGTGCGTGTAAACGCACCAGTACTGTTTGGCTGGGCTGTACTTGATGTACCGCTCACCTCGTCCAAACTTCTGAGAGTTTGCAGAAGTTTGAGAGTTTGGAACCAGTTCAAGCAAGTGGGCATACTTTGTGCTCTGTCTGATGAAGTGAGGGCATGGATCAATCAGCGTCTTGACCTTACGCACAGATGAAGTCGTAGGTCTTTACGTCAACCACCAGTTTTGGGAACACCAGCAGTTTGCCAATCATCACGGGTATGACATCGCTCCCCATCACGAAGGCCACATACCAGATGTCGATTGGCTCATCAATGACAACAGCCAATGCAAACACGGCCTTGTCCTCACCGATGTCGTGGATCGTGACCTTGAGATGCTCGTCACGCAGTTTTTGGATCAGGTCTTTCATCAATGTATCTCCTCAGATCGGGGTCTTAAAAATCGGTCAAGGTCATGGGCGGCAGAGATGATGTTCATCATCTCGGGCTTGGGCATATCCCCAGCAATCTGCACCACAAGCTTGACCATCAGTCCGAAGGCCATCTCGGGTGTCAGTTTGTTTGCGTCAAAGACATCAAACACTTGCTCGTATGCATCATTGATGCGTTCAATCTCTTCTTGATCAACGGTCATCATGCCTCCCAAAAAAGAAAAGCCACCATGAAAATGGCGAACAAAAGAAAGATCACCAGTTCGGCTTGGTCGCTGATGATCTCTCGGTGCGTGGGGATGGGCTTGGCTGGGCCTGTGTATCTCATGCTGTCTCTCCTTGTGGCCCATATGAGCGGGTCTCGTCAGTTGCGGGTTCGTTCAGTTCGATGGACTCCACCTCCCAATCGGCAGATTCTGTGCCATACGAACCGTCTGATGCCAGTTCTTGCCAAGCCAATTCCTCGGCCTCATCAATGTTCTCGGCCTCGATGGTCAGGTTGACGTAGGAGGTGCGCCTCAATTCGATCTGGTAAGTTTTCATGCTGTTTCTCCAATCAGTTCAATGTCGTAAACCTCGCCCTCACCCTGCACACAGGCTCGGGTTGGGTCGAACCAGTCAAGGGCCGTGGCCCCCGCCTCTTCTTTGCTTGCGGCCTCCACCTCAATGGTCTGCCAGTAAGACATCACCACCTGCACTTTGTATTTGCTCATTTTGCTTCTCCTCAAGCGGCAAGCTTGATTTGTTTAAACGAAACAGCACCGATGTCAGCGATGTCATTCACTGCCACGGCGTTGCCGTAGATGCCAGAGACATCGGCCTTGATGCCGACACCAATGGTTGTCACACCCAGCGCGTTGCCGGACTGGATTTGTTGGCGAACCCCACCGGGGTTGCCGTACCCGTCAGTGATCACGAAGACCAACTTGCGGTGTTCATTGCGCCGTGCCAGCAACTCATGTGAGTAGCGCAGGGCGGTGTAGTCGTTTGTCCCACCAGCAGGGCTGACACGCCCGATCAGGGTGTTGCCCTTGCGATGGTTCATGCCGAAGGGCTTGATCTCAAACACGGCAGACCCGAAGGCCACAACCGCAGTCTTGACCCCAGCCGCATCAAGCGTCTCCAGCAGGGCACGGCACGTTGCAACAGCAGGGCCAATGCGAGGCTTCTTGCCGTGGTCGTTGTCGAACATCGAACCCGAGATGTCCAGCAAGATCACAACCGCAGAGTCCACACCCTCCACATCGAGGCGGCGTTTAAACACACGGTCGTTACCAGTGGCCACAGATGGCAGGGCATGGACGTTGACCACACCAGCCTTGCGGTTGCGGCTGAACTCAGTCAGACCCGAGTTGTCGAACAGGCGCTTGACCTCATAGCGAAGCTTTGCAGGGATGGGGGCAGTCTCCAGACCATCCCGCTCGGTGTCCCGAAGGCAACCGCTACCCTTTCGGATTTGCTCGGAGGTGTAGTTGCCCATCACCCCACCGCTGGGCAGTTTGGGCTCGACCTCCCTTGCCTCGACATCAACAGGGGATTGGACGGGCGCATCAGGGGCCGCAGGAGCCTCTTTGCCCTCTTCCGCACCCTTACCCTTGTCCTCACCCTGATCGGGGCTTGTAGGCCCATCCTGACCATTTGTAGGGCCATCCTTGGGCTTGCCGGGGCGACCATCGGGCTTGTCGTTGGGCTTGTCGGGCTTCTGACTCTGTTGCTTGATCTGTTCGTAAACCCACAGAGCAATCTTCAAGGTGTCGGTGCTGGACGTTGCGCTTTCGCACTTCACCGCCGCCATGTTAAAGATGGCAGTCAGGCGGGGGTTGCAGGGAACCTTGACAGTGGCGTGTTTACGGCAAGCCACTGCGAGGATGTAGGGGTACTGGCGGGGATCGTTCCAATCCTTGACGGTCGCCAATGCCTCACGGGTCATGGTGTCGATCAACTCACCCAGCAGGGGGCCGATGTTGCCGAGCAGACCAGAGGCAATCCCGGTGTTCTCGATCCAGCCATCTTCCACGGCGTTGTGCAGGGTGCGGATGTAGTCGTTATCACCTCTTGCATGGAAGTCGGTGTACTTGTGGTGCAACAGTTCATGCACCACATAACCCGCATACTTGACCACCAGCGCACGGCTCACCGTGGAGTCATCAGGGATGCCAGCAAGGTACAGGTTGCCATCCGAGTTGATGCCAGCGGTCTGGACATCATGCCGCCAGTAGACAGACACACGGCGCAGACCCAGAGAGTTGCCCACCTTGTGGGCGAAGGCCTCCAGACCCAGACGGAACTCAAGGCCACGCACGGAGGGGCGAGAGAGAATGGTTTCGATGTTCATGTGAACCTCACAGGTATTTTTGAATCTCTGTCTCGTTGATGCAAGACAGGTAGATGGCAGTGAGACCGGGGAGGGACTCAACTGGTTGACGGGCGGCAATGGTGGATGCCCACGCCTTGTCCACGGGCAAGACCCGCAGGGCACGGACAAACGCAATCACAGACCGAATGGAGGGGGCATCAATGACCTCGCCTGTCTGCACCTTCTCACGGGCCACACGCACAGCACCAAGGATGTGGGCGGCAAGCTTGATGTCGCACCCAGTGTGGCGCACCACAGCGTCCACCTCGGACATGATGGGGAGGTAGTCGAACTGCACCACACGGGCGAAGCGGTCAACCAGAGCGCTGTTCATCTGGCGTGTGCCAGCGTAGCGGCCCGAGTCATCACCGTTGCCCAGCGTGTTGTCGGCGGCAAAGACCAGCACACCGGGGGCACGGGTCTGGACAGACCCACCGAAGGACACGGCGCTGTTGGGCTCAAGGAACCCGTTGAGAGGGGCCAGTTCGCCGGGATCAGCGTTGGTCACCTCATCCAACAGGATCACAGTGGAAGGGTGTGTGAAGGCGGCAAGGAAGTCACCACGCTTGAACACGGTCTGCCCATTCTCAAGACCCACTGCACCGATGTAATCCTCGGCAGAGGTGTACTTGTGGAAGTTGATGCGTTTAAACGCACGGCCTGTCATGGCGGCAAACTGTCGAGCGGTCTCAGACTTGCCAGTGCCCTTTGGCCCACCGAACCAGACGTTCTCGCCCAAGTCCTGAGACAGGATCAGGTGCTGGAGGATGTCGGCAGTCCAGATGAAGTTGGGATCAACAGCCGGGGCAGAGGGGTCATTCCAGATGTCCACCTTGAGGGGGTCACCCTTACGATCCAGCACCTCTACACCAAAAAGCTTCAAGCAGGTCACATTGCCCACCACATGAACAGAGGAAAGGTCTGCGACCACAGACTGAGCACCAGCGGCCTCGACTGCTTTGCGGAAAGGTGCGAAGGCATCAGCGACAACCTTGTTGACGGCCTCTTCTACCTTACGGTCATCAATCTTGGTCTCGCCAAGCTTCTTGGCAATGTCCCGAATCTCGGTGCGCAGGGTGTCATCATCCTGAATCCGGGCATTGCGGTCATCTGCCAACTCATCGGACAGTTTCTGGTGAAACCTCTTGACGGCCTCGATGGCCTTGAGGGCGGCGGCCTCTGCACGGTTTGCAACAGACCCCACGGCATCCACGGCGGCGGTGTCTGCGCCTTGAACAGCAGACACAGCCACAGGGGTGGCGGCTTTGATGTCGGCGAGGGTCAGGCTGTTGGCCCGGACACAACTGACAAGGTAGTCGGCGGCCTTGCTTTTCTGCTCGGCTGGTGTGCCGGGGAAAGTGCCACCACCCCGCAGGGCGTAAGCACCCAACACCACACCAATGGGAAGCTTCAAGATTTCGATTTTGATTTGCAGGTCAGTCATTGCAGTTCTCCGTTTAAACAAGGTTCAGGACATCGCTGTCCACAGGGCAAGAGGGAAGGCCAAGAGCGGCCCATTTGGAAGTCAGGCGCACGGTGTAGCCACAAGAGGGGCACACAGCCTTGAGCATGCGAGTGGTCTGCACCTTCTTGGTGTTCATGGTCAGGGCGGCGTGAGGGTAAGGGCCGAGCGAGTCCACGATTGCCCCGAAGGTGGGGACGAATGAGGCGGCAGGGCCAGTGGCCTTCCAGCCCTTGGGGCCAGCAGAGGGCTCAAGATGCATCTTCTGGGCGATGCTCTGGAAGTTGACCCCGTGGTTCATGGCCCCGGCAGTCGAGTGGCAGAGTTCATGCACCAACACATCGAACACCCGCAGGGGGTCATCCAGCACAGGGCTGATCAAGACCTCGAAGGTTGCATCAGCAGAGGCGGTGTCTGCCCAGCACTCACCGATGGCCCCACTGCGTTTGGCGTTGGACGGGAAGCCGCACGAAACACGAACGTTCGTTGGCAAGGGTGAGCACACCGCATCAAAGAAGGGGCGCAGTTCAGAGACGGCGGCAGAGAGCCAGTCTTCACGGTTGTTGATTGTCATTGCAATTCTCCTGTGCTAGTGATTGTAAAGGGTTTAAACCGAAGGGGTCAAGATGGTGTTGAAACGATCAGACCCGACACGCTCAATGAGGGCATCGATCTGTTGCTGGGCGAGGCCACGAATCTCACGCAGGGTCATGCCCTTGCTGGCAACGGGCATCCCTTTGAACTGTCCGACAACGTGAAGCACCTTGCCGCCAGAGCGGGGGTCAGACACAGCCCAGAAGCCGAGGTTGTCCCGGTGCAGGTGGAGGGTGTGGGTCACAGACCCAGCATGGCAGACCAGCAGGTGTGACTTGACGGTCTCGATTTCAGAGCCGTCCTTGCGGCGCAGGGTGATGGTAGGCATAGGTTCCTTTCAGGTGTTTAAACGGATTGCACTCCAATGCCCGGCAGGGCATCAGGCTGAAATCAGGCGGCGGTCAGTACGTCACGGATGGTCAGGCCAGTGGCACGTTTGACGATCAGGTCAGGCCAGTCACCCAATGGCAGGGCAGACAGTTGCTCAAGCATCAGGTCAACGTTGTCTTGAGAGCGCAGGACACGGGCAACGTGCTGGGCTTGCTGGTGGGTGACCATTGCACGGGTCAGCACCTCGAAGTTGGTGCTGGATGGGTTTTTGTTGAACTCACGCTGGGCTGTCTTGAGGGCAGACAGGGCGAAGGACTGAACGTAGGACAGGGTGATTTGCATGATGGTCTCCAAAGGGTGCGGGATTGCACTCCAAAGCCCAGAGGGCTTCAGGCTGAAATCAAGCGTAGGAATCAGCAACCATCAGACGGGCAACCAAAAGGGTGTCATCTTTCGACAACAACATGGATGCGAAGGGGTGCTTGCGGTCATAGGCCAGCACTGCGAGGGCGTTGGCATCAGTGGGGTTGGCACGGTATCGGTCAATGAGTTTTTGCATGGGGTCTCCAATCAGTGCAAGATGGCACTGCAATGCCCACAGCATGGGCATCACGTTGGCATCTCATAGGGGATGTTTTATCTACCGTCACGGTGGACAGGTACAGGGCTTGAACCCTGTCTGACTTGCTCCCGGACTTCCTCCGGGTTTCGCCTCAGACCGACCGTATCGTGGGCCGTTCACATCAGCACTATTGCTAGTGCATGGACGAATGATACCACTATCGTGTAAACAGGTGTCAAACAATACCCGAGTGATTTGTGTGGGTACTCCAGATGATGGGGTGATTGCAGGGGGTCTACAGGGACAGTGCCAGATGCACTGCATCTATATATGTTGGGTGCATTCTGGTGAGTTGGACTAAAAAGTACTAATGTGAAAGTGAGTACTTTCGTTAAGTATAAGCAAGTACTGATATTCGTTAAAACGATCAGGAAGAGGGGTCAAACGACTTCCTAGGGGGGTAGTGGCGGGTAAGGGTCAAAGTGGCTGGAAGGGCCGTTTAAATCGATTTTAGAGCCATGTATGTTTATACAGTACTAGCTTACTTTGGAGCATTACATTAGCACTGAGGTACACAAAAGAGAGGGTGTGGATAAAGCTGGGGATAAGCTGTGGACAGAGTTATCCACAGTATCCACAGGTGGTTGTGGACAAGTTGACGTTATCCACAGGCTGTGGATAATGCGAACGAAGCTGTTTAAACAGACAGGCTGGATGAAACCACAGGAGCGAAACCATGAGCGAGACAGGAAGACCCGGAAGGGCCACGAAAGACCAACTGCTGGAGGCGCTGGAAGCGGCACATCTGCCGGGGGATGAATACATCGATGAAGGCCCGGAACTCAGCGAAGCGGAACGGTTAGCCGCTAAGGCAGAACCTCCAGTAATAAGGGTAGACGGAAAGCCAAGAGGAACAGAGGAATACAAGAGAGTTCCACCTCTCACGCCATCAGCAATGGAGTTCGCCAAAGGCATGATCGCTGGGAAAACCATGCGTCAAGCCTACAGGGATGCATACCCAAACGCCAAGGGATCAGACCAAGTGATCACCAGCGCCGCATACAGACTGAGCAGGGATGAACGCATCCAGAAGATGCTGAATGAAGCATGGGGCGAGACAGTGGAAGTGCTGGCAGAGGATGTGGCGGCAACGAAACGATATGTGTTGAAGGAGCTGTTGGCACTCAGCAAGGGAGGCAAGCAGGAAGGCTCCCGGTTGAAAGCACTGGAACTGATGGGCAGAGCGGCTGGAATGTTCCAACAGACCACTGAAGCAGTGGCAGAGAAGCCCACAGCAGAGCAGTTGCGCAAGGAGCTGTCGGGTCACCTCAAGCTCTTGGACAACGTCAAGCCACTCAAGGCGAAGAAGGCGTAGAGGGCAACGGTCATCAGCAGGGGAGCGTGTAAACGGCTGGGATGGCGACCCCACCCACGCCCCACCCCCCAAAATGCGCAGCGACGGCCCCGCTCCCGCTTACGCTCTAATCCACTCATCCCATCACATTCCCACACATACCCCCATCAATCGGAAATCCCCACCCCCCGGGGGTATATATATTTTCGGGAATACCCTTGCGAACGTTCGTTTGTGCGTTTAAACTCTCGGCATGTTGAATGAAAAGCATCAATTGGTATTGGACTTCATCCGTGCGTATGTGCGTTTACACGGCGTCCCGCCGTCGTATTCCGTGATTGCTCGGGGGTTGGGATTGAAGAGTAAGTCGAACATCCACCGGGTGATTCACATCCTTCAGGATGAGGGACTGTTGGTGATCAAGCCCCACAAGTTCAATTCGATCAAGCTTCTAGATAAGACGGTGAAGGGGGTAGCTTCTCTATGATGACTCGTCAGGAGGTGGAGAAGTACCGTGAGTTGATTCCTCTCGTCGCAGATGATGAGAGAGCCAAGATCATGATGTTGTTGGAATACGACAGGGTGGAGAAGTGCAGGGAGTCGTTCATTTACTTCGCCTCCCACATGTGGCCCGGGTTCATTTCCGGGAAACATCACCAGATCATGGCCAACGCTTTTGAGCGTGTTGCAAAAGGTGAGTTGAAGAGGCTCATCATCAACATGCCTCCTCGGCACACCAAGTCCGAGTTTGCCTCCTACCTTCTCCCGGCGTGGTTCTTGGGGAAGTACCCCGAGAAGAAGATCATCCAGACTGCTCACACCGCAGAACTGGCTGTGGGTTTTGGCCGCAAGGTGAGGAACCTCGTATCGTCCGAGACCTTCTCCCGGGCGTTTGACACCAAACTGTCCTCTGACTCAAAGGCCGCAGGTCGCTGGAACACGGACAAAGGTGGTGACTACTTCGCGATTGGTGTTGGTGGCGCGGTAACAGGTAAGGGCGCTGATCTTTTGATCATTGACGACCCCCATTCGGAGCAGGAAGCCAAGCAGGGCAACCCCGCAGTCTTTGACAATGTGTATGAGTGGTACACATCCGGCCCTCGGCAGCGTTTACAGCCCGGTGGAGCCATCATCATTGTGATGACACGCTGGTCAAAGAGAGATTTGACCGGGCAAATACTGAAAAACTCCGAAAAAGACGGTGTAAATGAGTGGGAAGTCATCGAATTCCCCGCAATTTTGCCCTCGGGCAACCCTCTTTGGCCCGGATTTTGGAAGAAAGAGGAGCTCGAGGCCATTAAGGCCGAGATTCCCGTCTCCAAATGGGAAGCGCAGTACCAACAGAACCCCACATCCGAGGGAAATGCGATCATCAAGCGTGATCACTGGCGGATTTGGGAGTCGGACGTCGCTCCCGCTTGTGAATACATCATCCAAAGTTGGGACACGGCCTTCGAGAAGTCCAACCGGTCCGACTATTCGGCTTGCACAACGTGGGGTGTCTTTCAACACCCCAACCAACATGGCGATCTGAAGCCAAACATCATCTGTCTGGACGCAGTGAAGGCTCGTATGGAGTTCCCTGAGCTCAAACAGAAGGCTCTTGAGATGTACAAAGAGTGGGAGCCGGACACATTGATCGTGGAAAAGAAAGCCGCAGGGGCTCCCTTGATCTATGAGCTCAGGCAGATGGGAATTCCGCTTTCAGAGTACACACCGGGCAAAGGAAGCGATAAGATTGCGCGTGTAAACGCAATCTCGGACCTTTTTGCCTCGGGAGTTGTTTGGTGCCCACAAACAAGATGGGCAGATGAGTTGATGGAAGAGTTGGCGGCATTCCCTAACGGGGACCATGACGACCTTGTTGACTCCTCAAGCCAAGCGCTGCTTCGGTTTAGAAGGGGCGGCTTCATCCCAATCGAGTCGGATGAGCCGGAAGAGCAGCGGTATTTCCGCCGCAAGAGTAACGCCTTCTATTAAGGAATTGACATGGCAGCATCAGATATGGTCCCCGGCATTGGTGGAGCCCCTTTGGGCATGCCCCCTCTAAGCATCGACGACATCCAGCAAGACGACACCCCCGCAATCGAGATCATGATCGACAACCCGGATGATGTCGAAATCGGCCTCGACGGCATGACCATCGACCTCATGCCCGATGAGGAGACCGCCGAAGATTTTGGTGCCAACCTCGCCGAGTTCATGGACGAGGGAGAGCTGGGCAAGCTGGCCGGAGACCTGATCGCTGAGTACGAGAGCGACGTCTCCTCCCGCAAAGAATGGGCAGACATGTATGTGCGAGGACTTGAGGTCCTCGGCATGAAGTATGAAGAACGCACTGAACCTTGGGAGGGTGCCTGCGGGGTCTACTCCACAGTCCTAACAGAGGCTGCCATCCGGTTCCAGTCCGAGACCATCATCGAGACCTTCCCCGCTCAAGGCCCCGTCAAGACGCAGATCATTGGCGCAATCGACAAACTCAAAGAAGACGCAGCCGAGCGTGTCCGGGAGGACATGAACTACAAGCTGACCGAGCAAATGCCCGAGTACCGCCCTGAGCATGAGCGCATGCTCTACAACTTGGGTTTGGCCGGTTCGGCCTTCAAGAAAATCTACTTCGACCCCAGCATGGGCAGGCAGGTCGCCATCTTCATCCCCGCAGAAGACCTGATCATTCCTTACGGCGCATCCAACGCCCGCACCGCAGAGCGTGTAACCCATGTGATGCGCAAGACAAAGAATGAGATCAAGAAGCTTCAAGTCGCAGGCTTCTACCGCGATGTTGATCTGGGTGAGCCCCAGATGTTCAACACAGACATTGAGAAGAAAAAAGCCGAAGAGCAGGGCTACGATTTAAACGAGGACAACCGTTACCAGCTTCTGGAGATGTGCGTTGACTACGATATGCCCGGGTACGAGGATGAGGATGAGATTGCCCTTCCCTACGTTGTGACCATCGACCGTGCCACCACAAAGGTTCTGTCGATCCGCCGCAACTGGAACGAAGAAGACAAGCTCAAGCTGCGCCGTCAGCACTTCGTTCAGTACACCTACATCCCCGGTTTTGGTGTTTATGGTCTGGGCCTAATCCACGTCATCGGTGGCTATGCCCGTGCCGGTACTTCCATCATCCGCCAACTGGTGGACGCAGGTACTCTGGCTAACCTGCCCGGTGGTGTGAAGACCCGTGGTCTCAGGATCAAGGGAGATGACACCCCAATTGCTCCCGGTGAGTGGCGCGACGTGGACGTTCCGTCCGGGACCATGCGTGACAACATCATGCCCCTGCCCTACAAAGAGCCCTCACAGGTTCTGGCTGGGTTGCTTGAGCGCATCACAGAGGAAGCTCGCCGTCTGGGATCAGTCGCAGACATGAAGATCAGCGACATGGGTGCCAATGCACCCGTGGGTACGACTCTGGCTCTTCTGGAGCGCCAGCTCAAGACCATGAGCGCGGTTCAGGCTCGGGTCCACAACTCGATGAAGGAGGAGTTCAAGCTCCTCAAAGAGATCATCCGAGACAACACCCCCGCAGAGTATGACTACATGCCCATGGGTGGTAAGCCTGCCGCCAAGCGGGAGGACTACGACATCGTTGAGGTGATCCCAGTCTCTGATCCAAACAGCGCCACGATGGCCCAGCGGATCATGCAGTACCAAGCCGTCATTCAGTTGTCGGCTCAAGCCCCTCAGATTTACGACCTGCCGCAGTTGCACCGTCAGATGATTGAGGTGCTGGGTATCAAGAACGCAGACAAGCTTGTGCCCATCGAAGATGACATGACACCTCGTGACCCAGTGTCGGAGAACATGGCCTTCTTGACGGGAAAGCCCACAAAGGCTTTTGTCTACCAAGACCACGATGCCCACATTGCCGTCCATACATCTATGTTGCAAGACCCCTTGCTGATGGCGCAGATTGGTCAGAGCCCTCAAGCTCAGAAGATGCAGGCCGAGATCATGGCCCACGTATCCGAGCACTTGGCTTTTGCTTACCGCAAGAAGATCGAGGAGCAGTTGGGTGTTCCTCTTCCGGCTCCCAACACCGAGATGCCGGAAGAGGCAGAGGTCATGCTGGCAAAGATGGTTGCCATGGCCTCTCAGCAGGTGCTGGCTCAGAGCAAGGGTCAGGCTGCTCAACAGCAGGCCCAACAACAAGCTCAGGACCCCGTCATCCAAATGCAGATGCAGGAGCTCAAGATCAAAGAGCAAGAGGCTCAGATCAAGGGCATGAAGGTGCGCGGAGACCTCCAACTCAAATCAGAAGAGCTTGGCCTCAAGGCCCGGGAAGCTGCGCAAAAGGTCGGCGAAGACCCAGAACTTGCCTACCAGCGATTGCAGACTGAAATCTCTCAGATGCAGGAAGTCCACGCCATGGAGATGGCTGCCAAACAACAGCAGATGATGCTTCAGCAGCAAGAAGCTCAGCAAAAAATGGCTCAACAAGCAACGCCCCCAATGGGCGGTAAGGGGCAGTAATGGACCACCAAATACTTGAGCACATCAGCAAAAAGCTGAGAGAGCGTGAGGTGGAGATTGCAAGAGTTGTGGGTGACGGAGGGTGCAAGTCCTTCGATCACTACAAAGAACTGTGTGGTTTTATTCGGGGTCTTCAGACCGCGCAGTTTGAAATTGAAGACCTCGTCCGAAAAATAAAGGTAAACGATGACTGACTTTAACGTGCAGGCCGTGGACCTGTCTGGCATTCTCAACCAGCCGGTTGCAGACAAAGCCAAACAGATTCCCGATCCAGCGACTTATCACCTCCTGTGCATGCTTCCAGAGGCGAAAGAAGAATACGAGGGTGGATTGCTCAAATCCAGTCAGACGATGCAGTTTGAAGAACTGCTGTCGCCCGTACTCTTCGTTGCCAAGATTGGACCGGATGCATTTAAAGACGAGAAACGCTTCCCAAGCGGGCCAAGTTGCAAGGTTGGTGACTTTGTTCTGGTACGACCCAACAGTGGCACCCGGATGAAAATCCACGGCACTGAGTGGCGACTCATCAACGATGACTCAGTTGAGGCCGTGGTGGAAGACCCACGCGGCATTCAACGCCCATAAGGAGCAATCATGGCAGAGTTTGAAAAAACCGAGTTTGAGTTTCCGGACGAGGCGGAAAGCAAGAACCCTCGCGAAGGCGGCAAGGTTGTAGAGACTGAAGACACGGACATCGAGATTGTTGACGACACTCCCGAAGAGGATCGTGGCCGCAAACCTCAAGACCCTCCCAAAGAGGTAACCGACGAGGAGCTGGAGAAGTACACCGACCAGCGCCTTAAAACTCGTTTGGCCCACTTGGGCAGGGGTTATCACGACGAGCGCAGAGCCAAAGAAGCCGCACTCCGAGAGAAGGAAGAAGCCATTAAGGTGGCCCAGCAGATTGTCGAAGAGAACAAAAAACTCAAAGGCAGCCTGCATCAAGGCCAAAGCGCTCTTCTCGAGCAAGCGAAGAAGGTTGTTGCCAATGAAATGGAACAAGCCAAACGCAAGTTCAAAGAGGCATACGAAAGCGGCGACGCAGACGCACTGACGGCAGCTCAAGAAGAGATGACGATGGTGAAGATGAAGGCCGAGCGTGTAAACAATTTTCGGCCTGCCCCTTTACAGGAAGAAAAAACTGAGTTACAACTGCCCAAATCGCAGCCAGCTCCTCAATTGGACGAAAAAACACGTACTTGGACAGAGAAAAATACGTGGTTTGGACCCAATAAAAAAATGACGGCCTATGCTCTAGGTCTTCATGATGAGCTGGTAGCAAAAGGCTACACCTCAGGAAGCGACGATTACTACAAAGAAATCGACGCAGAAATGAGGAACAGATTTTCAGATGTATTCGAGTCTGATAAGCCGGAGGATGCTCCTTCTTCTCCGAAAAGATCGAATGTTGTCGCACCGGCAACGCGTAGTACTGCTCCCCGAAAGGTCGTACTTACCAAATCGCAGGTCGAAATCGCCAAGCGGCTGGGTGTTCCTTTGGAACTCTATGCTCGTAAGGTTGCGGAAGAAATGAGGAAATGAAAATGGCTGAACAAAATCGTGAAAAGCGTGAACTTGACACTCGTGCAACATCTACCCGCCCTGCGAAGTGGATGCCGCCACAGCTCCTACCCGACCCCACACCTGAGGCCGGATATGCTTACCGCTGGATTCGTGTCAGCACCTTGAACGCCGCTGATCCCTTGAACGTTTCGTCAAAACTCCGCGAAGGCTGGGAACCCGTAAAGGCGTCTGACCACCCTGAAATCCGTCTGTTTGGCAGCACTCCGGATGCTCGCTTCCCAGATGCGGTCTTGGTTGGCGGTCTACTTCTTTGCAAAACACCTACTGAGTTCATTGATCAGCGTAATGCCTACTATGGACAGCAGTCCGAACAGCAAATGCAATCAGTGGATAGCAGTTACATGCGTGAAAGCGATCCTCGTATGCCTCTCTTCAAAGAGCGGTCGTCGAAGGTTACTTTCGGTAAAGGTATTTAACTTTTTTGGAGTCCAAACATGGCTTACCCCACCGTTTCGGCACCCTATGGCCTTCAGCCCATCAATCGTATTGATGGCATGCCATACGCAGGTGCATTCCGTCAGATTCCCGTAGCTGCTGGCTTCGGCACCGCCATTTTTGATGGCGATACCGTGGTCATCAACAGCGATGGTTATCTCGTCAAGTCCACCACAACCAACTCCGGCGACATCGTTGGCGTGTGCGTTGGTGGTCAGTACGTGAACTCGAGCGGCCAAACCGTTCAAGCTCAGTACATCCCCGCAGGTCAATCGACCGCCAGCAACTTGGCCTACGCCTACGTTGTGGATGATCCAATGGCTCTGTTCAAAGTCGCTGTTGTGACTTCGGGCACTACCATGGGTACTGCTGGTCGTACCGTTGTTGGTTCTAACTTGGCGCTCGTCTTGAACGCTGGTAACACCTCCACCGGCAACTCTGCCTTCGCTGTCACTTTGACTGGCGCTGGCACTACAGCCACCATCCCAATCCGTGTGATCGACGTTGTGCCAGAAACAGCCACCGCTGCTGACACTTACACCGAGCTGTTAGTGAAAATCAACACACACCAGTACAACGACACCACTGGTGTTTAAGGAGTAAATCATGGCTATTTCACGCGCACAACTGCTCAAGGAATTGCTGCCCGGTCTGAACGCTTTGTTCGGCCTTGAGTACGCCAAGTATGGCGAGCAGCACAAGGAAATCTACGAAACCGAAACCTCGGAGCGTAGCTTTGAAGAGGAAACCAAGCTGTCTGGCTTCTCCGCCGCTCCGGTGAAGAACGAAGGTTCTGCCATTGCTTATGACAATGCGCAGGAAGCTTGGACTGCACGTTACAACCACGAAACAATCGCGATGGGCTTCTCCATCACTGAGGAAGCAGTGGAAGATAACTTGTACGACAGCCTCTCCAGCCGCTACACCAAGGCTTTGGCCCGTGGTATGGCTTACACCAAGCAAGTCAAAGGTGCCTACGTGTTGAACAATGCGTTCACCGCTGGCGTGACTTACGGTGACGGCGTTACCCTGTGCTCCACAGCTCACCCTCTGGTGTCCGGTGGCGTCAACAGCAACCGTCCAGCCACTGCTGCCGACCTGAACGAGACTTCGTTGGAAAACGCCGTCATTCAGATCGCTGCTTGGACAGACGAACGTGGCCTGTTGATCGCAGCAAAGCCCAAGAAGCTGGTCATTCCTCCAAGCCTGCAATTCGTTGCAACCCGCTTGCTGGAAACTGAACTGCGTGTTGGCACTGCTGACAACGACATCAACGCCATCAAGAACAACGGCTCCATCCCCGGTGGTTACACAGTCAACAACTTCTTGACTGACACCAACGCTTGGTTCCTGTTGACTGATGTGCCAAACGGTCTGAAGCACTTCGTCCGCACCCCGCTGCAAAACAGCATGGACGGCGACTTCGACACCGGCAACGTCCGCTACAAAGCCCGTGAGCGTTATAGCTTCGGCGTGTCTGATCCTTTGGGTATCTTCGGTTCGCCCGGAGCCTGATGGTCGGAAAAAAAGAGGGGGCTTCGGCCCCCTTTTTTATTGCGTTGGTTTAAACGCAGTGATATATTGCACCCACCCCCGGACTTTCCGGTGTATCTGACGGCTCCGGGCCGACGTCATGCAGACAGATACGCCTTAACCGCATGAGGAAAAAATCATGGCTCAAAGCACTTTTCAAGGCCCAGTTCGCTCGTTGGCTGGCTTTTACACTCAAGGTCCCGCTTCCGTTGTCAACTTGGCAAACGGCACCAACACCGTCACCTTGAACGTCGCCAACTACGCTGGCAAGACCATTCGCACCAACGATGCGACTTTGGTCATCACCCTGCCAGCCATCAATGCTTCGGCAAACCCCGTGACATCTGGCCCCGGCCAAGACCCCGACACCCTGAACAACGTGGGCACCAGCTACACATTCGTCATCGAGACCGCAGCCACTGCTGTGGCTATCAAGACAGACGGCACTGACAAGTTTGTTGGCTCCTTGCTGATGGTTGCCACCGACGCCTCGGGCGCTACAACTGGCTACGCACCTGCCGCTTCCAACGATGTGATCAACTTGGATGGAACCACCACTGGTGGCGCTGCTGGCTCGACCATCACTGTAACTGTCGTGGCTGCCAACAAGTACATGGTCACTGGCGTTTTGCTGGGCTCCGGCACTGTTGCCACTCCCTTTGCTGACGCTTAATTGATCTCGGGGGCTTAGGCCCCCGCTTTACAGGAGATTGATTATGGGAATGCAAACCGACGTAAAAGCTATTTCGTTGGCAGCCTCCGGGGCTGTCACTGACGCTCGCGTGCGCGTGCGCGGTATGGTGATCGAGCCCGGCGCATCTGCTGGAAGCGTCATCCTCAAAGACGGCGGCTCTGGCGGCACAACACTGTTCACCATCAACACAACTGCCAACGGCGAGACATTCAATGTCTTGATCCCGGCTGAAGGTGTGCTGTGCTTGACCAGTGCCTACGCCACTCTGTCAAACGCAAAAGTGACGGTGTTTTATGCCTGAAGAAGCACGCCCGATGGACATTGCAGGTCGCAAACTGATGATTGCGATCCCTGCGTATGATGGCAAACTGAACATCAAGACCTCCTTTGCTTTGGCCGATCTCGTGGTCAAGGCATCGAAGTTTGGCGTTCAGGTTCAGCTATCGCACCTGTCGGGCTGCTCTCTTATCACCAAGGCCCGGAACATCTTGGTAGCAAACTTCCTTGAGTCGGATTGCACGGACATGCTGTTTGTGGATGCCGACATCGTGGTGGACGCTGAGTCTGTCTTGCGCCTACTGGCGCTGAGCACCGGCAAGGACATCACTGCTGGCATGTACACGCGCAGGGCAGAGGACCGCAAGTTCTTCTTGGACATCTACATCGACCAGAACAACACCCTTGAGTTTGATGCTCACGGGATGCTGCGCGTTGAGAATGTGGCAACTGGCTTCATGATGATCCAGCGCCATGTAATCGAGAAGATGATCCAGAACCACCCTGAGTGGAAGTATTTCAACGACGTCTACAACCGTGACGAGTTTTGCTTGTTTGACTTTGAGTTGTCGAACGGCCAGTACATTGGCGAGGACTACACCTTCTGCAAGCGTGCTCGCGCAGATGGGTTCACGGTCTTCATTGATCCAGAAATCACCCTGCCGCACGTCGGCTCTCAGGAGTATCACCGCAGCTTCAAAGAGTCTGTGCTGATGCCTTTGATCGAGCAGTACTGCACCCCAAAGCTGAAGGTGGCAAATGGCTAAAGCAGCACCAAAGAAGAAAGGCCCATCCTTGGCGGTGGGGCGCGGCGAGAAGCTGCCTGTCTCCAAAGGTGCAGGGCTGACTGCCAAAGGCCGCGCAAAGTACAACGCAGCGACAGGCAGCAACCTCAAGGCCCCACAGCCTCAGGGCGGCCCTCGCAAGGATTCTTTCTGCGCACGGATGTCGGGCATGCCCGGTCCAATGAAGGACGAAAAAGGTCAACCTACCCGCAAAGCTGCGGCTTTGAAGAGATGGAAGTGCTGACATGGACTTGCCAGTTTGGAATACCGTACTGTCGTTTGCCTCTGCGGCGTTGCTGCTTTGGGTGAAGGTCTCGCATGACGAGGTCAAGCGTCTTTCTATCTTGCTGAGCAAGACTCGAGAAGAGAATGCCGAGAAGTTTGTTGCGAAGATGGACATGCACAATGACATGAACCGAGTGATTCAGCGGCTTGACCGACTGGATGCGAAACTTGATGAATTCATGAAGGAGCAGCGCAGTGCCCTCAACTAGCAAGAAGCAGCATAATTTCATGGCGGCAGTGGCGAATAATCCAGCCTTTGCCAAGAAAACAGGTGTCCCACAGTCCGTGGGCAAAGAGTTCTCCAACGCGGACAAGGGCCGCAAATTTTCAAAAGGTGGCGATATGAAAGAGTCCAAAGCAATGGTGAAGAAAGAGATTGGTTTTATGAAGAAGGCCGGTGCTCCCAAGTCCATGGTTAAGCATGAGATGGCCGAGGCCAAGGGCAAGCCCTTCGCCAAAGGCGGTATGTCTCTGGCTAAGCATGCCTCAATGCCAGCTTCCAAGGCTCACAAAGGCCTGAAGGCCGGTGGCTCGGTGGGCACTACCAAGATGGGCGCAGTCAAAACCGCAGCCCCCAGCATGAACGGTATTGCCTCCAAAGGCAAAACCAAAGGCACCATGGTCAAGATGGCCCGTGGTGGCAAAGCCTGCTAAGGAGTGAATCATGGCGACAAAGAAGATCAAACGCTTTCAAGAGGGCGGAATGTCTGACAAAGAACGCGGTCTGGAGGCCTCGAAAGATGACAAGGTTGGCTTCTTTGAGCGCCTACGCATGGGCAACATCGATGACGAGGGCTCTGAAGCGTATCGTCGTTTTGGCGCTGGCCGTGGCAAGTCTGTACAGTCTCCGGCTCCAGTAGAGGATCGCACTCCAACTCCCGTAATCCGAGAGTCCGCAAAGCCAGTATCCGAAGATATGTCCAGCATGTTGGCGGCAGGAGCCGAGGCTGGCAAACGCCAGTCGTCAGGTGATGCAAGCGTTGCCGAGATGTATCAAGGCCCCCGCACCAAGCCAGTTGTTGCTCAGCAACCAAGACCGGGCGGCAAACCGTCTGTTAGCGTGGCTGCACCAACAAAACCTGCCGCCTCAAAAGCTCCTGCCATGCAAGAGCAAAGCTACCGCCGCACAGGTGGCGCATCTGCCGAAGATCGCGCATCCTCACCCAGAGTTGCTCCAGCCTCCAACCCGAACTACTCGAATGAGGGTCGCGGCAAGGAAATGAGCAAGAAGCAGCAGCTTGAGCGAGAGATCGACTCCATCAAGCCAACCGAAGAGCAGACCCAAAAAGGTCTGGAGAATGCAATGTTGCCGGGTGCTGGCCTGAAAACTTTGTCTGCTGCCGCCAAAAAGCTTGCGGCAGGCAAGACTTCCAAGCTTAAAACCTACGACCAACCAGCGTTGCCGGGGCCAGCCCAGAAAGCTCTTCCATCGCCAACCAAACGCCTTGCCTATGACAAGGCTGGAGCGATTGCAAAGCGACGCGCAGACCGTGCTTCCAAGCGCCGTGACGAGATGTTGGACGAGAACGCCAAGAACTATGGCCTTGACCCCAAAGCTCCCGGCTACGAAGCCGCATCCGGTGCTGTCCGCAAAGAGCTGGGCGGTAAGGACTTTGCCTTCAAGAAGGGCGGCAAGGTCAAGTCAATGAAGATGTCTTCTGGTGGATCAACATCACCAGCCTCAAAACGCGCAGATGGCATCGCCACTCGCGGTAAAACACGTTGCAAAATTTGCTAAGGAGCTGACATGAACGACATGATGATGAAGAGAAAACCTCGTGGACTTGAAGATGGTGTTTACACAGAAGACTCCGGCCTCCCTCCTCCACAGGACATCGATGGTGGCTCCGCCCCCAAGCCCAAAAAGCCAAAGAAGTATGCCAAGGGTGGCAGTGTTACTCGCGCCGACGGTTGCATCACCAAAGCCCACACCAAGGGCAAGATGATCAAAATGGCCGGTGGCGGGATGTGCTGACATGTTAGCCAGTCGCGGAATGGGGGCCATTGCCCCCTCCAAGATGCCCAAAGGCAAGCGTAAAGCTCGCCGGGATGACACCGACTTCACGCAGTACGCTGAAGGTGGGCCGGTAGGTTTGTACGCCAACATTCACGCCAAGAAAAAGCGCATTGCCGCTGGTTCTGGTGAGAAAATGCGCAAGCCCGGTTCTGCTGGCGCTCCAACTGCGCAAGCGTTCCGCCAATCAGCCAAAACAGCAAAGTAAACCATGACCACTTCCGGCACCACAGCTTTCAACATGGACCTCACGGAAATCGTAGAGGAAGCGTTTGAACGCGCCGGAGGTGAGTTGCGTACCGGTTATGACTTGCGCACGGCCAGTCGATCTTTGAACCTGATGTTCTCCCAGTGGGCCAACAAGGGTTTAAACATGTTCACCTACGAGCAGGGCTCAATCCCTCTCGTGGCTGGAACTGCAACCTATAACCTTCCGGCTGACACGGTAGACCTTTTGGAGCACGTCATCCGCACTGGCGCGGGAAGTGTGTCCACTCAGGCGGACCTGACCATTACCCGGATCAGTGTCTCAACCTACGCCACAATCCCCAACAAGTTGACCCAAGCTCGCCCAATCCAAGTTTGGATCGAGCGCTTGGACACACCAAGAATCACTGTGTGGCCCGTCCCGGACGACACACAGCCTTACACCTTCGTGTACTGGCGTCTTCGTCGAATTCAAGACGCAGGCACAGGTGTAAACACCATGGACATGCCATTCCGCTTCTACGAAGCTATGACGGCTGGATTGGCTTATCACTTGGCGCTGAAGCTGCCAAACTCCATGGACAGATTGCCGATCCTCAAGCAGCAGTACGACGAGGCTTGGGAGCTTGCCTCTACAGAAGACCGAGAGAAGGCTGCCGCACGCTTCGTGCCTCGTCGAATGTTCATCGGGGGGTACTGATGCCCAACCGGTTTGCTTCAGGCCGCATAGCGATTGCCGAGTGCGACAGGTGTGGTCAGCAGTACCAGCTTAAGAAGTTGCGCACGGAGATCATCAAGCAGCGCAGGTATGAGTTGCTGGTGTGTCCAGAGTGCTGGGACCCGGATCATCCTCAGTTGATGCTCGGCACGTTCCCGGTGGATGACCCACAGGCCCTGCGTAACTCACGGCGCGACACAACGTATTTTGTGTCTGGCTTGAACGTCAATGGGAATGTCTCTGGGGGGTCTCGGGACATCCAGTGGGGCTGGGCACCCGTAGGCGGTTCACGCTTGTTTGATGACGCGCTGACGCCAAACGACTTGGTGGCAGCAGGGTTTGTTGGTACAGTTACAGTTCAAACGACATAAGGAGCCCATGATGGCTACATTCAGCAAAAAGATGATGGGCAAAGAAGTTGGCTCCGCCAGCGTTTATGCCAAGCCCCACACCATGTCGGGCAAGGTTGTGAAGGCCCAAACCAACCCCGGCAAAGAGCCAAACCACAGCCGTGTGGACACCGTGGACATGAGCGTTGGCACGTTCAGCAACAAGCCTGACGGCAAGCCCACCAAGACCAGCGGCATCAAAATCCGTGGTACTGGCGCAGCCACCAAAGGCACCATGGCCCGAGGCCCAATGGCATAAGACATGAACTACGTCGAGCTTCAAGAAAACATCGCTCGAATCTGTGAAAACGAGTTCACAGAGGAGGAGTACGCGCTCTTCACGAAGCAGGCGGAGCAGCGCATCTACAACACGGTGCAGCTTGCCAACTTGCGCAAGAACGTCACCGGGTCGATCACTGCGTCAAACCAGTATTTGCAAGCCCCCTCGGACTTCCTGTCGGTGTACTCGCTGGCCGTGTACCCGGTGGCCGGTGGTGCGTATGAGTTCTTGCTGAACAAGGATGTCAACTTCATCCGTCAGGCGTACCCCAATCCGGCGACCACAGGCAAGCCAAAGCACTACGCCATCTTCGGGCCACGCTCGGACGATGTGAACGAGCTGAGCTTCATCCTTGGCCCAACACCAAATGCTGCTTACAATGTAGAACTTCATTACTACTATGTGCCGGAGTCCATCGTGACTGCGGGTGATACGTGGCTGGGTGAGAACTTTGACTCCGCGCTGCTCAACGGTGCTTTGGTCGAAGCAATCCGGTACATGAAGGGTGAAGAGCAGATGGTCAAGCTGTACCAAGATATGTATCTTCAGTCGATTGCACTGCTCAAGAACTTGGGTGACGGCAAACAGCGCGGAGACGCGTACCGGGATGGGCAAGTGCGCATCCAAGTCAATTAACAGGAGGCTACGTGAAGCACGGCGTCATTTATGTAGCAACAAACACCGAAACGGGCAAGCAGTATGTTGGCCTTACTACGGTTGGTGTTGCACGGCGCTGGGCAAATCATGTGACTTACTCTCGTTCGCCAAAAACACACTTTCACAGAGCAATTGCAAAATACGGAGCGTCCACATTTTGTGTGGAGGAGTATGCCAGCGCAGTCAAAAAAGAAGTCTTGGCGCAATTGGAAAAAGACATCATCTTGCAGCTTGCGCCAGCATACAACCAGACCAACGGGGGCGAGGTTACTTTTGGCCGAAAGTACGATGACGCCACGAAAGAGCAGATTCGCTTAAGTAACATTGGGAAAAAACGAACTGCTGAGCAGCGGGAAAGAAATAGGCAGCAAAAGCTGGAGTGGTTTGCAAAAAACCCAGAGCAAAAAGCAGTTGCTGCAAAACAGTTAGCGGAAGCCCGATTGCTGATAGACGAAGAAAAACGCAAGAAGGCTGTTGGCGACTCCGCCAGAAATAGAGTATGGTCGGAAGAATCCAAGGCAAAGCTGAGTGCTGCGTGCATGGGTCGGCGTTATGGGCAGGAAATTATTTCCAGAATGGCCGAATCCAAAAAGAGAAAAATTCAATGCGACACAACAGGAGTTGTGTACTCTTGCAGAACTGAGGCTGCCAAACAAACCGGAATTTCTCAAAGATCAATCCAACGGGTTTGCGGCGGTGAGTACCCTTCCGTTAAGGGTCTAAAATTTTCTTACGTAGGATAAACACATGATCACACAAGCTCTTTGTTCCTCGTTCAAACAGCAGATTCTGCTGGGCGAGCACGATCTCGACACGGACGTCATCAAGTTGGCCCTGTACACCAGTGCAGCCACTTTGAGCGCGGCCACAACAGCCTATTCCACTTCCGACGAGGTGGTGGGCACTGGCTACACCGCAGGTGGCAACACGCTGACCGGGGCAACAGTCTCCCTGTCCGGCACGACCGCCTACGTGGACTTCTCGGACACCACATGGTCAACTGCGACCATTACTGCTCGCGGCGCGTTGATGTACAACAGCAGCAAGTCCAACAAGGCCATTGCGGTTCTGGACTTCGGCGCTGACAAAACGTCCACTGCCGGTGACTTTACGGTCCAGTTCCCAACCAACGACGCCTCCTCGGCAATCGTGCGGATTGCTTGACGGTGCGTAGGTGGCCAATGCAATCGTAGCCTTTGAAGGATGGGGTGCTTCCGGCGTAGGCTGGGGCTCCCAAGGCTGGGGTGTTGGTCACACAGACGTAACCGCCACTGGTGCGGTTGGCTCTGTCACGGTTACTGCCGGGGCGACAGTTTCTGTTACGGGCGTTCAGGCAACCGGCGCAGTCGGCACTGTTTCGGTTGTTGCTTCGGCCAACGTCTTCCCGACCGGGGTACAGGCTACCGGAGAAGTCGGAACCGTCACGGTAACCGGCACAGCCAATGTATTCCCCACGGGCGTACAGGCCACGGGCGAAGTCGGCACCGTTACCGTTGCAGCCAGCGCGGTTGTGCAGGTCACAGGCGTCCAAGCTACCGGTCAGACAGGCACAGTCACCGTCACGGGCACCGCCAACGTATTCCCCACTGGAGTTCAAGCCACAGGCCAAATCGGCACAGCCACGGTCAGTGCTGACGCCAACGTCCCGGTTACGGGCGTAGAAGCCACTGGAGCTGTCGGCACAGTTACGGTTGCCGCCGGAGCCACTGCGGTGGTGTCTGGCGTTCAGGCCACGGGTCAGATCGGCACAGTCACGGTAACCGGCACGGGCGTCATTGACGTCACGGGCGTAGAGGCCACCGGGGAGATCGGCACCGTCACGATTCTCCTGTCCATCATTGTCCCCGTCACTGGGGTGCAGGCAGAAGGCCAGATTGGCAGCGTAGCGGTGGTTGGTGGTGCAACAGTGCTGGTCACAGGCGTGTACGCTGTGGGCTACGTGGGCTCGGTGAACGTCTGGGGCCTGATCAACGACATCCAAGACGCCGACTGGGGCGTGATTGGCGACACCCAAACAGCCAACTGGACAACAATCAGTGACACCCAGTCTCCAAACTGGCAAAATGTGAATGACGCTCAATCACCCGGCTGGGCGCAGGTCGGGACAACGCAATCTCCGGATTGGCAGCAGATCGCTGCGTAAGGAAAATCATGGCAAGCTCATACACCTCTCTTCTCGGCCTCGTGCTCCCAGTAACTGGCGAATTGTCAGGAAACTGGGGTGACATATGGAACGACTCCGGAACGTCGTTGATCGACGCAGCCATCTCGGGCACAACCTCCCTGACGACCGATGCGGATGTCACGCTGACCACCACGGACGGCGTAGCCAACGAAGCGCGTCAGGCCATCATCCTGTGGAACCCGGCATCGGGCACAGTGACTCGCAACATCACGGCTCCTGCGCGGTCCAAGATTTACACCGTCATCAACGCCTCGGGCGGCACACAGTCCATCGTGTTCCGTGGCGCAGGCCCAACAACCGGTGTGACCATCATCAAGGGCGAATCTGCTGTTGTTGCATGGAACGGCTCTGACTTCATCAAGATCAGCAACACTGGCGGTGGCGGCTCGTTCACCAACGTCACCATCTCCGGCACGACCACGCTGTCCGGCCTGACTGCATCGACCGCTCTGGCGCTGAACTCCAGCAAAGAAGTGGTGAGTGTGACAAACACCGGTACAGGCAACAACGTCCTGTCGGCTTCGCCCACCCTGACCGGGACCCTCGCGGCAGCGGCAGCCACCTTCTCGGGCGCAGTGACTCTGGGTGACGCAGCGGCGGACAACATCACCGTAAACGGCACCGTCACATCCAACCTGATCTTCACGGATAACACCTACGACATTGGCGCATCGGGTGCTACACGGCCCCGTAACCTGTTCTTGGCGGGTAATGCCACTGTGGGCGGCAACATCGTTTTGACCGGCTCTCTTGACCTAACCAACCTTGAAGTGACCAACATCAAGGCCAAGGACGGCACAGCCGGGATGCAGATTGCAGATTCCACTGGTGTGGTGTCTTTCACTGCCAACCCAGTCATGTCCGGCGGCACAGCCAACGGCGTGGCCTACCTCAACGGCTCCAAAGTCCTGACCACGGGGAGTGCGCTGACGTTTGATGGGACGAATTTGGGTATTGGGACGAGTTCGCCTTTGTCTTTGTTCAACATTTACGGAAGCAACACAACTGTTTATACAGGCTCTGGAAGCACTACATCTCCAATTGATGATGCCGTTACTTTATTTGTCAGAAACTCAAGTAACACCAGCGGCACGATGGCGATGCTTCAACTGTCGCCGACTTCATCGACTGGAGTTACGCAACACGCTTATATCGGCTCTGTAAGCGTTGGTGGTCAGTTTGCACCTGCCATTGTGATCGGGCAGCGAACTGGATCAGCAACATGGGCAGAACGCATGCGAATCTCATCCGCTGGCGGCTTGTCCATCGGCACCACAACAGACGCTGGCGCTGGTGGTTTAAACATCACGGGCAATGCAGTTCTCGGCGACGCCTCTACCGACACTGTGCAAGTGAACGGGTATATGGGGGTGGGTGGTGCTGCCACAAGCAACGTGGGTCTTTACCTCACAAATACAATTTCCACTGGAAATATACAGTACGGGATTGCTGCTGCTCCTGTGGGAAATGGGACTAATCAGATCAATGGTATTTGGTCTGGGCCAGCAACAGCGGCTTCGTCGTTTACTGCCGGGACAGTTGCCGCAATTAGAGCTGCTAATGCAACAAAAGGCGCTGGCAGCACCATCACTAATTTGTATGGTTTGGTCGTTGAAGACCAGACCCAAGGCACAAACAACTACGGCATCACCAGCCTTGTCTCCTCCGGCACGAACAAGTGGAACATCTACGCCAGCGGGACAGCGCAGAACTATTTTGCTGGTGACGTGGGTATTGGGACGAGTACTTCACTTAACGCCTCCGTAAATACTTCTGTATCTACAACCAAAGCTGGTTATTCTGTACATTCGTCTGGTGGTTCTGGAGCAACTACTGGCTTGATGTTTAGCAATACAGGCAGTTACGGGTTTATTGATTATGACCCTAGCAGCAGTTCCGGGGTTAGGTTTTCTGCTTTTGGGCCGTTACGGTTTGGTAGCAACACAAACGCGGCTTACGGCTCCTCCACGTTTACGGAAGCCATGCGCATCACGGGCGGTAACGTGGGCATTGGGACGAGTTCGCCCGCTTATAGGCTGGATGTAGTGGAAAGTGCTGACAGTGAAGTAAGTTTGCGAGTAAGCAACCAAAACACCGGAGCGAATTCGATTGCGTCTCTTTATCTGCAAGGGCAGGGTAATAACTTTTACATCCGCAACTATGGGGATGGAGCAGCTAGCGCCAACCGAACAGACTTTATTTCGACCGCAGGCAGTTCTTACTTTACGTTTTCACCCACCAGCGCCGAAGCCATGCGCATCACGAGCGCAGGCAACGTGGGTATTGGGACGAGTTCGCCTGTTGGCAACCTTGATGTGGCTGGCACTACTCCAACCCTCAACATTCGGGACACACAAAGTAAGGTGTCATGGGCTGCTGGCGATATTGTTGCAACATTGGACTTTTACTCAAACGACACCAGCGGTGTTGGGGCGCAAGCAGTAAGCCGCATTCGGTCTGTTGCCGACACAGCATCTGCCGCGACAAGCGGAGCGTTGGCTTTCTGGACAGCGGCAGCAGGTGCAGCAGCAACCGAGAAGCTCCGCATCACCAGCGCAGGCAACGTGGGTATTGGGATCACTACACCTACTTACGCGCTTGACGTGGTTGGTGACATCCAAGCCCAAGGTCGCTTATTGGTAACGGCTGCTGCGCCTGAGTTGTTGCTCTCTGTGCCCTCTGGTGGCCTTGACAGCCGAATCTACAACGATGGTAGCGGCAACCTTATCTTCGGCAACGGAACAAACTCGGCAACACCCACCGAACGGATGCGTATCGACTCCTCCGGCAACGTGGGTATTGGCGTCATTCCAACTGTCGTTACTCACGGCCCACATCTGGAGGTTGGTAGCACTCGCGGAACAGTCTCTATTGGTACAGGTTACATTGAAGACAACGGCACAACACAGTTCTTTAACGGAGCACGTCCGTTGGCGTTTGGTGTTTCTGACACAGAGCGCATGCGCCTTGACGCCTCCGGCAACCTCGGTATTGGGACGAGTTCGCCACGCTCATTGCTTAACCCAAGCGGCTCTGGCTCTACTGGCGCGGTCTTGACGCTTGAAAACTCCAACACGGCGCTGACGACCGGGAACGTCATCGGTGAAATTGACTTCTACGCCAACGATCCCTCTGCCAACGGTACAGGCGCGAAGGCAAAGATTGTCAGCGTGATTGAGAATTCTGCTGGAAATTTGGTTGGCCTGACCTTTGCGACATCAGACAGCACCAGTGCGACAGGCGTAGAACGCATGCGCATTGACTCCTCCGGCAACCTCGGCTTGGGAGTTACTCCGAGTGCTTGGGGGTCTACAAGTACAGCCCTGCAAAACCGCAACGCATCATTCTGGGCAACCAGTGCAGCGGCGTACCTTGGGTACAACTACTTCTTTGACGGCTCTGCACGCAAATACATCGCTTCCAGCTTTGCAACCGAATACACGCAGTTGAACGGTCAACATATCTGGTACACCGCCCCCTCCGGCACAGCAGGTAACGCTATCACCTTCACTCAGGCGATGACGCTGGATGCGAGTGGGAATTTGGGTATTGGGACGAATTCTCCTGCCGTAAAGCTAGATGTGTCTGGTCAAATCCGAGCCAGCACAGGTATTCTGTTTGGTACTGACACCGCCGCAGCAAATGCGCTGGATGACTACGAGGAGGGGACGTTTACTCCAACGATTATTGGCACGACAACGGCTGGGACGGGGACATATTCGTCTCAAGTTGGCAGATACACGAAGATTGGCAACAGGGTTTATTTCTCTGTGGCGATTACTTGGTCTGCCCACACGGGAACTGGAAACATGAAGATTTCAGGTCTACCGTTTACGTCAGTAAATACGGCTAGCGGCTTTAACTTTTTAGCGGTTGGAGCGAACAACTTGACATACACGTCTCAGTTGACGGCGTTTGTTGATGTAAACGCCACGACAGCATCTATGGCAACATTTGCATCTGCTGGTGCGCTAACTTCGCTTGCCATTGACACGGCGGCGACTGTCTACGTCTCAGGACACTACGAAGTTTAATCAATTACCCCGGCTGGATTGCCGGGGCTGACCTTGAAAGGAAATGAAAATGTCTCTCGAAAAACAAACCGTCGTTGACAAGATCGAAGTGATCGAAAACGGCTCAGTGCAAATTCGCACTGCAACACGCATCGTGGAGGACGGCAGCGTTCTGTCCACCTCGTATCATCGCCATGTGGTAACACCGGGGCAGGATTACAGCCAAGAGGACGCTCGCGTTCAGGCCATCTGCGCCGCCACCCACACCGCCGAAGTCATCGCCGCATACCAAGCAGCACAAACACAGGAGTAAATTATGAACATCACTTGGACAATCACACAATGCGACCGTCTGACCTCGGACGACTTCATCACCACAGCACACTGGACTGCCAGTGCAACTGATGGCGACTACACCGCGCAACCGATTTACTCCACCTGCTCATGGCAAGCTGGCACTCCCACCATTCCCTACGCTGATGTCACCGAGGCAGAAGTGCTGGACTGGTGCTGGACATCTGGTGTGGACAAGGACGCTACAGAAGCTGCTCTGGCTCAGAACATTGCCTTGCAGAAAAACCCCGTGACCGCCACTGGCGTGCCATGGGCACCTGCGGCATAATCACGTTCATGGGGTTTCGTGCGGCCCCTTTACCGCACTGCTTTGGAGAAACAAATGAACGAGCAAAACATTTCCCTGTCCTTGGGTTTGGTCAACGGCATTCTGCAATACTTGGGCACCCGCCCTTACGCAGAGGTCACCAGTTTGATCCAAGCCATTCAGGAGCAAGCCATCCCGCAGGTGCAAGTACCCAAGGAGGCCATGCCTGAAGAAGCTGCCGCAGGCGGCACGGACTAAGATGCGAGACTGGCTGTTGTCGTTCATAGCGGCAGCGGCCCTTGTGTCAGGGGTTGTCTTGCTAGTCAGGGCAACCCTTTTTTATTGGATTTGAAATATGTTGGCAGAGATTGCGGCAGCAAATGCAGCCTTCGCAGTTATCAAGGGCGCTCTGGCCAACGGCAAGGAGCTGCACCAGCTTGGTAGCCGGGTCTTTGACTACTTCGACAACAAAGCCAAGATTCAGGAAAAAGCCACCCAGAAGGGTGGTGGCTCCGATCTTGAGGAGTTCATGGCGCTTGAGCAGCTCAAGCAGCAGGAAGAAGAACTCCGAGAGCGCATGGTCTACGCTGGCCGTCCGGGCATGTGGAACGACTGGGTGAATTTCCAAGCAGCCGCAGCCCGGCGCAGGCGTGAGGCGCAAGAAGCAGCCAAGCGCGAGAGGATTCGCAGGGCAGAGCGAGCAGCCCAGTTGACCGAGTACATTGCCATTGGCATGGCCTCCGTGATCTTGGCTGGACTGCTGATTTACGGACTTGTCATCTACATCAAGTACATCCGATGAGCGACGAAAAACTCAACGCCAACTCCACCCTCGACAAGGTGCTCGGGTATGTGGACTCGCCGTTCAAGCTGTTTGCCATCCTCATCATGGGCATCGTGGCCTTTGCCGGGTACTTCCTGTGGCAGAACCAAGACTTCATGAGGGACGCTTACAAGGAGTCCAAGAAGCTGCCGGAGATCAACACGTCCCGCACGGACGATGCCAGCGCCATGCTGTTCAAGCAGACTGGTGCAGCCGTGGTGGCAATCTTCAAGGTCAACCCGCTGTTCAACTCCCGGGTGCTGTACAAAGCGTACACCAAGGACGGAAGGGATAAGAGCATCGAGGACATTGACGTGGGCCTGTTCAGCCAGAACTCAGCCAACAACGCAGACGTGGTCAAGCTGATGACCAACGAGATTCCGTGCTCTGAGTACCGCTACGCACAGTCTGAGGTGGGGCTGTGGTACATCGAGAAGGGTGTGACCTTCACCTGCCGAGTCAGTGTTCCGCCAGACAGTCCGAGGTTTGTGGGTCAGATTACGGTTGGCTGGACACAGCCCCCGGAAGACTTACAGCAAACCAAATTCATGCTGGAGATCGCCAGCGCCATGTTAACCAAAAGGGGAAATTGAATGGATTGGCTTAAACAAATTGCACCCACCATCGCCACGGCTCTTGGTGGCCCACTGGCAGGCATGGCAGTCTCAGCCATCTCAAAGGCAGTTGGCGTAGAGCCTGACCAAGTTCAGGACATGATTGCCAACAACAAGCTGTCTGCTGAGCAGATCGCACAGGTCAAGATCGCAGAGATCGAGCTCCAGAAGCAAGCCCAAGAGCTGGGCCTGAACTTTGCCAAGCTGGAGGTCGAGGACAGGAAGTCAGCACGAGAGATGCAAGCCACTACCCGGTCAATGATGCCTCCTATCTTGGCTGGCGCTGTGACCATCGGCTTCTTTGGCATCATGGTCATGATGTTCTTTAACCAGATTGACAGCAACAATCCGGCCATCCTGATGATGCTTGGTAGCCTTGGCACGGCTTGGACCGGCATCATCGCCTACTACTTCGGCTCCAGCGCAGGATCGCAGGCCAAAACCGACTTACTCTCAAAAGCAGGACCAGTGAAATGAAACAGAACTTTGACGCAGCACTGAAGGCCATCCTCCACCATGAGGGCGGCTTTGTAAATCACCCATCCGACCCGGGCGGCATGACCAATCTGGGCGTGACCAAGAAGGTCTGGGAGGAGTGGGTAGGCCACGAGGTGGACGAAAAGGCCATGCGTGCGCTGACACCCGAGCTGGTGGGCCCGATGTACAAGGCCAAATACTGGGACAAGATCAAGGGCGACGACCTGCCTGAAGGCGTGGATTACGCCGTCTTCGACGCTGCTGTGAACTCCGGCCCCGGGCGTGCTGCCAAGTGGCTCCAAGCCTGCGTAGGTGTTGAGCCTGACGGCGGTATCGGCCCCAAGACGTTGGCTGCCGTGGCTGCATTCGACCCCAAAGAGCTGGTGGAGGACTACGCCAAGCGCCGCCTGTCCTTCTTGATGGATTTGCCTCATTGGGGTACATTCGGTAAGGGCTGGGGCCGCCGCGTGGCGGAAGTGCAAAATACCGCCTCATCCATGACCGCATGAGGTAAACCGTGCCACTCAAGAAAATACTGATCCGTCCCGGAGTTGCCCGGGAAAACACCAGATACCTGTCCGAGAACGTCGGCCCAACGGGTGTAAACGGCTCGTATGCTGCGGGTTGGTACGACTGCGACAAGATTCGCTTTCGCTCCGGCTCGGCTGAAAAATTGGGTGGCTGGGCACCGTACTCCACCAGCTACTACCTTGGCATCTGTCGGTCTCTGAACAACTGGGTGACGCTGGGTGGCAACAAGCTGCTGGGCGTGGGCACCAACCTGAAGTTCTACGTGAACCAAGGCGGTAGCTACTATGACATCACCCCGCTGCGCGACACAGAGACCCTGACCAATCCGTTTGAGACCACCTCCGGCTCTCCCCTTGTGGTGGTGAATGACGCAGCAGGAGGCTACACGGACGGTGACTTCGTGACTTTCAGTGGGGCCACTGCCGTGGGCGGCTTGGACCTGAACGGCGAGTACCAGATTACCACCAACACGTCCGGTGAGTACAGCATCACCGCTTCGAGCAATGCCTCGTCTACGGCCACTGGCGGCGGAACCGTCACTGCGGCTTACCAGCTCAACGTCGGCCCCGCTGTGGTCGTTCCCTTGACCGGCTGGGGCGCAGGTGCTTGGGGCACTGGCGCATGGGGTGTGGGAAGCGCATCGACCGACTCTCTGCGTATCTGGAGCCAGAGCAACTTCGGTGAAGACTTGGTGTACTGCCCTCGCGGCGGTGGTTTGTATTACTGGGATGCCTCCGGCGGGGTGTCTGGCAACCGTGGTGTAAACGTGACCAGCATGGCTGGGGCCTCGGATGTTCCGACCAAGGTCAACATCACCTACGTGTCTGACATCAGCCGCTTTGTGTTCGCCTTCGGCTGCACCGATCTCAGCTCGGCTGTGCTGGACCCCATGCTGATTCGTTGGTCCGATCAGGAGAGCGTGGTGGACTGGACCCCCTCGGCGCTCAACCAAGCGGGCAGCCTGCGCCTGTCGCAGGGCTCCGAGATCGTCTCCAAGATTCAGTCTCGAGAAGAATTGCTGGTCTGGACGGATGCAGCCCTGTACTCGCTTCAGTACTTGGGCGCTCCTGAGGGCTGGGGTGCAAAGCTGGTGGGCGAGAACATCTCCATCGCAGGTCCGAACTCGGTGGCCCTTGCCTCGGGCATCTCTTACTGGATGGGCGTGGACAAGTTCTACAAGTACGACGGTCGCACCCAGACACTGCGCTGCGATTTGCGCCAATACATCTTCAGCGACATCAACACCGCGCAGATGGAGCAGGTGGTCTGCGGCACAAACGAAGGCTTCAATGAGGTGTGGTGGTTCTACTGCTCGGCCAACTCTGTGGTGCTGGATCGGTACGCCATCTACAACTACTTGGAAGACATCTGGTACTACGGCAACATGGGCCGCACGGCTTGGCTGGACTCCGGCTTGGAGGATGGCCCTGTGGCTGCCACCTACGTCAACAACTTGGTCAGCCATGAAGTCGGAAACGATGACAACATGGAAGGCACCCCTGTTGCCATGGAGTCGTTCATCACCTCCGCTGAATTTGACTTGGACGACGGCCACAAGTTCTCCTTTATCTGGAGGATGCTGCCGGACGTGACGTTCCGTGGCTCAAGCGCAGAGAACCCAGCCATCGTGATGTCGCTGCTGCCGCTCAAGAACTCCGGCTCGGGCTACACAACCCCAGCCTCGGTGGGCGGCTCCAACAGCGCCTCTGTCACGCGCACGGTCAACTTGCCGGTGGAGCAGTTCACGGGTCAGGTTTACACGCGCATCCGGGCTCGCCAGATGGCTATGCGAATCTCCAGCACTGCGCTGGGTGTGGCTTGGCAGTTGGGCGCTCCTCGCCTCGACATCAGAGCTGACGGATCACGGTAAATGTCACGCCTTCAAAAAGCTCCACCACCAGCACTGCCTTACGCAGTGCCTTCGTACACACCCACGTACATCGACCAGCTCCTCAAGGTGCTGCGTCTGTACTTTAGCCGCGTGTCGGATGTGCTCAACGCAATCATCGGTGTAAACGGCGGTCAGTACGTGGACTGCCCCAACGGCTTGTTCTTCAACACCGCAGACCAGACCATCCCTGTGGCGAACACTGCGTATCCCGTGGTGTACAACCAGACGTACTTGAACAATGCGGTCAGCTTGAGCACCACCAGCCGGATTCTGATTACCATTGGCGGCATCTACAACTTCCAGTACACCGGCCAGCTTGAGAGCACCAACAACAGCTCCAAGAACGTGTTCCTGTGGATTCGCAGGAACGGCACGGACATTGGAATCTCCACCCGGGCGTACAGCCTTTCGGGTTCTGGGACCTATGCCCCCATCGCGTACTCGTTTGATATCGACATGCAGGTGGGGCAGTACTTAGAGTTGATGGTATCTGCGTCTGACGCAACGGTGCAGCTTGCAGCCGAGACCGCATCAGCCCCTCATCCGGGTATCCCGTCCTCGGTTATGACGGTAAACTTCGTGGCACCGCTGCCCGACATCCTCCCAATTGCCCCGTAAGGACAAGACATGACGCCAGAAGTTATAGACATGCTGAAAAGACAGGGTCTTGTTGAGGATCGTGATCAGCCAATCATGCAATTTGATGATGGTGGCAGCGTTGGTGATTCTGGTGACGGCGGAACGGGTGCCGCTTCTTCCGCTACGGGTGACTCTTCGGGAGCGGGTGCTGCTGGTACTGGCAATGGAACTGGAGACTCGGCCCCCGGCATTGGTGACGTTGGTGTTGGTGTTGGCGAGGTTGGGGCTGCTTCGCCGGGTGCTGGTGGGACTCCTGCGGGGCCGGGTGATCCGGGCATCAGTGGCGACTCTGGGTTTTCCACCTCAGAAACAGACCCTGCGCAAACGGCGCTTGCCAGCTTACAGGCCGAGCTTGGTATTTCCCCTGCCGAAGCTGCAATGATGGGGCAGTCAAACGCAACAGGAAGCAACGTAGCCACCAACGGCATGACCATGGCCGAACTGTCTCTTATGGCGGCAAATGGTCTCGGGAATGCAGATATTTCGTCAAATCAAACCGTCAACCAAGCTCTTGCTTCCATGGCGGTTCACTCTGGGTTGAACAACAACATTGGACAAATCATGGGGGCCATTGGAGGCCCCGCGATTGGCGCAATTGCCACTGCCGCAAACGCTATTGCACAAGGCCACTCTGTCTCATCTGTTGTGGGACAGATAGCGGCCTCCATCGTTGGCACTGCGTTGTCGAATGCAACTGGTGTAGCCATCAGCGCCAATACGGTAAGCGCAATTGCCAACGGCCAAATCGGTCAGGCAGCAATGGGGTTGGCAATCGGTCAGGTTGCGCAAGCTACTGGCTTGAGTGTTAATACAGTAACCGCAGCGTTGAGTGGTAACTTGGGTGGGGCTGTTGCAAACGCCGTCACTGGCGCGGTTGTTGGCGCTGCTGCTCAGTCGATGTCTGCTGGGCCACTAGGGGGCATGGCGTTGGGGACCATGGCAAGCCTTAGCGGCATGCCAGCAAGTATTGCAAACTCAGTAAATCAAAGTGCGATTGGGCAGGCTGTCAACGGCGTAACAAGCTCACTTTCATCTGCGATTGCGTCTTCTGGGATTGGTGTTTCAGGAAATGCGTCCGCAGGAATCAGCACACCAGCAGGTGCGGCTGCAATTGCCGATGCTGTCTCGCGTGCCGAGAATCCCCCTGAAAGGAAAGTTTTTGGAATAAGTCTTGGAACAAGCACACCAAAATCACAAAGCCAATTGTTGATGGAGGCGGTAAAAAACGGAAAACTACCCGCCGCCGCAGAAAATGTTCCGCAGGCTCCTGTCGCGCCATCCAACAAGAAGAGCTACTGGGATGGCCTGTACTCTGACTTGGGCTCGGAATTCAGCAAACCACCAGAGCGCCCAGCAAACAACATCCCTGCCGAGACAAAAGAAAACCAAGCAACAGCCATGGCTTTGCTTGACGCCGGAAAAGAATACGAGCGTCTGTTCGGCAGTCTGACCCCGAGTGCCGCTGAGGCAATTGTCTCGTCCACCGACCCATTGAAATACGTTGACAGCCTCTACACATCAGAGTCGGAGGCAAAAAATATATGGGATGACGCAGGCCTTGGAGAGTCGGCCACTGAACAGCAATTGCGACAGATAATTGGGCTACCCGAAACCAAGGCTGGCGAATTAACAACCAAGCTAAAAGACTCCGTATCAACTTTGAGCGAAAGCCAAAAACAAGAAGCTCTTAGCTTGGTTGGCTCTGGCAAGCTAACCATTGAAGACGCCGCAGACAATAGGCCAATTGACTGGGCGTATGAAAATGATTTGGGTGAAATTGTCATTACGGGTAAAAAAGACCCCGGATGGGAACACTCGAGAGATGACAGCGGTTACACGCTCATGTGGAACAAGGACAAGGGCCTTATCCAGCTTTATGACGAAAACGACGAGCTCATCAAAAGCTTAACCGACCAGTTCAAATATGACAAAAACGGCAATGTCGTTGGGCGGGGCTTGGATTACTACCTGTCTGCTGCGTCGGACAGCATCATGCGGTCCTCTTCCCAGACTGCCTCACTGCTTGCCGATGTCTTGCCAGCCATGGCCGCAAAGGCGGTAGGGAACGAAGATTACTTCAAGAAGCAAATGGCCGAAGCTCAGGCCACAATGAAGCAGATCAACATAAAGTACCCTGCTCGTGTTGCGTCGTACAAAAACGTCAACGACCTAAGCAGTGCTGCCACCTACGTTTTGGAATCCGTAATGGAGGGCGTGGTGACAACTGCGCCTTCTTTGCTCATGGGTGGGGCTGCTGGCGTGGCTGCTCGCGCTTCGGCAAAAGCGGCAATGGACGCAGCCATCAAAAAGGAATTGGCAGTACAAGCATCCAAAGGAGTTTTTGGGGCTGAAGCAATTGCAGCGGCGCAAGCTGCTGCAAGCACTGCCGGTTTGGCGGTGGCTGCAAAATTTACGACACCAGCCATCTTGGCTGCAAGCGCCTCACAGAACGTCCCTGAAGTTTTCAAGAACGTCTATGACGCAAAAAGCGGCAAGGTGGATTTGAAGGACTTGGCAATATCAACCGTCGTTGGCGGGTTTAATGCGGCGCTTGACTCCGTTCTTCCGTCGGCCATCGTAGACCGATTAAATTTGTCGAAGATTCCGGTCGAGCAGGTGATTGGGGCTTGGTATAAAAATGCCGCCAAAGAGGCTGGAAGCGCTTTTGTAAAAGAAGGCGGGACCGAAATTCTCCAAGAGATGAGCAGCGCTGCGGCTGAATCTTTTCTTGCGGAAAACAAAGACTTCTTCACCAAGCAAAATCTGGACAGGTTTATTGATGCCGGTTTGAAGGGTGGCCTTGGCGGGTCCGCAGTTTCTACCGCTTTTGTGCTTGGCAAAGACGCAAAAGGCGCACTCAGTGGGGACGCCATTCGGCAGCAGGGTTTGGACGAAACAACGCCAGCGGAGTACTTGGCCGCAAGCAAAATGTTTGCCGACTCTGGATTCAAGGCCAGTGCCGCCGACATTTCTGCCGTGACTGGCGGAAAGGCTGAGCTGCTAAACCCGGCGTTGGCTTCAGAAATCCAAAAATACATGGACCCCCGTGTGGTTGCGGAGGATGAGGTTCGGCAGGCGCTTATTGATATTGGGTACGTCAACCCAACAAAGCAAGAGATTGATTCGTTTGTTGGACAAAAAGACGAGGTATCAACCTTAAAAGCACTGGAGGCGCAATACGACCCGCTGGCTACCACTGCGGAAGAGGCCGCGCAAATGATGCGCGACTTGGGGTACACCAACCTCACCGCCGACGAAGCCAAATCCCTTGCTGGAAAAATTAAAGAGGCGGACGCAAAGAAAAAGATCGAAGACTACATTGCGCCCCGCCAAGTGACACGCGCAGAAGCTGAGCAGTTTTTCAAAGACGTTGGATACAAGCCAAACAAAGAAGAGCTGGATCAGTTTGTGCGCCAAGGCGCAAACATCAAGCAGGACGCCGTTAAGTCCGAAGTTGGAACGTATGCAAACGCACGCACGGTGACAGAGCAGGAAGCCAAAGACGCTTACGCTGCGCTTGGCCTGAAAAATCCCACAAAGGCTGACATTGACAAGTTGGTTGGTCAGTACGACCAGACTGGCTTGACTGGCAAGGCCACAGAGAACTTGGATGCCGCACGGTACAACTCCATCATTGACCAGCTTGGCTCCATTACTAACGTCACTCCGGCAGATGTAACGACTGCGATCTCTGACTACATGAAGGCCAATCCCGGACTGTCAAAGACCGATGTGGAAACCGCCATATCCACCTACATGAAGGCCAATCCCGGTCTGACCAAGACCGATCTGAGCACCGCCATCTCTACGGCGACGAAGGACTTCGCCACCAAGAAGGACATTGAGAAGGCGATCTCAAACATCAAGTTCCCAGCAGGCATCACCAAAGAGGATGTCACCAAGTCCATCACGGATTACATGACGGCCAACCCCGGCCTGTCCGCAGCAGACGTCACAAAGTCCATCACCGACTACATGACGGCAAATCCCGGCCTTACCCCAGCGGACTTGGATACAGCCATCTCCGCTGCCACCAAAGACTTGGCGACGACGGAGCAGGTTGGTGCTGTGCAAACGGATGTCGATGCTCTGGAGAAGCTGATTGGCTCTCCCGGTGGGGCAGATGCCGAGGCTACCGGCATCATCGGTCAGCTTGAGGCCATGGGTCTGACGGACACTCAAATCTTGGGGGTGATTGGCAGCCCAGCCACCAAAACCACTCCTGCAACAGGCTTGTACAAAGCAGCCGACGATGCGGCAGCGCGAGGTGAGGATGCTGCTGCGTCTGTTCAAAAAGAATTGACGGGCCTTGTCGGTGCTCCCTCTGTCAAGGATGACCCAGCAACACTGAACATCAATGAGGCGAAAGAAGCGACTGGAATCTACAAGACGCTGGAGTCTTCACAAAAAGAAACCACTGGCGCAATTGACACGCTGTCCAAGGACGTACAAGACAAGTACAACGCACTCACAGAGGGTCAAAAGGACCTTGCTGACGCCATGGCGGATATGGGTTTGGACTTTGCGTCAGCCATTGACTTGGCCGCTAAGCAGACGCAAGAGCAAATCACTGGCCTTGGCGAACAGGTAGATGCTCGAATTGATGAGTTGGTGAAGCAGGGTGATACCTACCAAGAGGCCACGCAGAAAGCTATCGGCGAGCTCAACACCCAGAACCAGCAGCTTCAGGGCTTGGTTGGCACTCAGGGACGGCAAGCCACTCAAGCGGACATCGACGCGCTCAACCAGATGCTCGGCGGTCAGCGGAGCATGGACCTGACCTACGACGTGACTGGCGACAAGCAAATCACTCAGGCAGACATCGACTTCCTGACTCAGGTGGTCAGCGGTGTAAACACAGACTGGCGTGCTCCGGTCGGCTCCGCCTTTGGGCCCACTGGTCTGTACGGCCAACTGGCAACCAACGAAGCTCAGCGTCAGGCGGACCTGAAGGCGCAACTGGCCCGGGAAGAAGAGGCCAAAAAAGCAGAAGCCGAGCGCCAAAGACTGGCAGCAGAAGAAGCTGCTCGTCAGGGCAAGATCGCAAATGTGCGCGGGGTTGTGGCGCAGGGGCAGCAAAGTGCCCAATCCTTGGCCCAGCAATTGCCGCAGGCATTCCAGCAATCCCAGCAGGTCAGCACCCCGCTATATGGCGCAATGGAATACTTCGATCCGTTCGGTGACCCGTTCGGAGACCCATTCGGGACGCAGAAGCTCAAAATGGCTTCTTCGACAAACCCAGCAGAAAAAACTAAAATCGCCTCAGGTGGGTACATTGATGACCTGCTGGCGGAGAACATCACGGCAGATGACCTGCTGAACCTCTTACGCTAAAGGAAATCAAGATGGCTTACACGGACGAATTGGGCAACATCTACGAAGATGATTCTTTGAGTGGTGACTCGTATGATTTTTGGGAGTCAATTGGTATTGATCCAGACACCACAATGGAAAACTGGAGCTCTCCGTCCAATGACCAAATTGAAGATGCCCTGACCGGCAATCCCCAGTGGCTAAATTTGGTTGAGAGGTTTGGCAGCAAAGCGCTGAGCATGCTGAAAGACAAAGACGGCAAATACGATTTGGCGAAACTTGGCGCTCTTGGCATTGGCGCGTACAGTCTAATGAACCAAGACAAGCAAGGCGGCTACAACAAGCCAGTCCCCAAGATGGACATGGTGCGTGAGCAGATTCAGTACAACGATCCCAACCGACGTCCCGGCGAGGCTGGCCGTCAGTACTTCACAGACCCCCGTTACGCCGCTCAAGGTGACGCAGAGGCTTTGGCTGCCGCAAAGACTGCTTCTGCTGGTCAGGCCTCCGGCATTCAGGCTGCATACCAGCCTCGTCCCGCTCCAGCCCCCAACCCTTACGCTGGCAAGATGAACTTGGCCTACAGCCGTCCAACACAAGCCCCCGCTCAAGCTGGTGGCCTTCCTGAAATTCCAACACAACTCACCGCACGAGGCGGTATTCCTATGGCACAAGGCGGTATCGCAGACGCAGGGCGTTACCTGCGTGGCAAGACGGACGGCATGGCCGACGAGATTGAGACCAGCATTGATGAAGAGCAGCCAGCTCTTCTCAGCCATGGGGAGTTTGTAATCCCTGCGGATGTGGTGTCTCACCTCGGTAACGGCAACTCCGAGGCTGGAGCTGAGAAGCTCTACGAAATGATGGACCGCATTCGCGTGGCTCGCACCGGAACCAAAGAACAGGGCAAAGAGATTGACCCTGACAAGTTCATTGCAGCCGCTGGCGGCTTGGCTGCCGCCTACGCTGGTGGTGGCGAAGTCCAAAGATTCAACACTGGCGGCACACCCAGCACCGCAAACCCAACAGCAACAGGCGCTGGCGGCGTACCTCAAGATGTTTCCCGAACATCCACCCTCTCTCCTTGGGTTGGCGACTACGTGACCAACGCCTTGGGGCAGGGCGCTGCTCTGGCAAACGCCCCGTACCAAGCCTACCAAGGCCCACTGACCGCTGGAGCCTCGGGCCTTCAGCAGCAAGCCTTTGCTGGCGCAGGTGAGATGGCTCAAGCCGGATACACCCCCACGCAGTTCACTGGCGGCTTCAATGCCCAGACCGCCCAGCAGTACATGAACCCGTACCTGCAAGCCTCACTGGACCCGCAGTTGCGCGAATTGCAACGGTCTTCTGACATTGCCCGTCTGGCTGATGCTGGACGACTGACAAAAGCCGGTGCTTACGGCGGTAGCCGTCAGGCCATCATGGAATCCGAAGGTCGCCGCAATCTGTTGGACAAACAGCAAGATGTTTTGGGTCAGGGCTACAAGACTGCCTACGACACAGGTCTGGGCCAGTTCAACAAAGAACGCGAGGCACAAGAGGCATCGCGTCAGTTTGGCGCAAACTTTGGCCTCAAGTCCATCGATCAGTTGGCGAATTTGGGCGCTCAAGAGCGTGGCATTACATCCGAAGGTATCGCAGCAGACAAGGCGCAGTTCGAGGAGCAGCGTGACTTTGCTTACGGTATGCCAAAGTACCAGTTGGGCTTGTTGTCTGGCCTGCCAATCGGTGCAAATACTACTGCTGTGGATCAAGATGCCATGAGCAGGCTGCAATCGCAATTTGCTGGTTTGGCTACCAACTACAAAACGATTGAGGGAGCCCTCAAAGACCTTGGTCAAACTCCTACCGCTCCCGCCGCTCCTACCACTCCTGCCACTACAAAATAAGGTCGGAACATGAACCTCGTTAAAGCACAAGCTCTGGCAAACGATTTGCCAATCACAGAGTTGAAGAAGTACGCCGATGGTTTTGATCCACGGATCATTCCACCTTGGATTGCGACCGGTACGTTGCAGGCCAAGATGGATTTAAACAAGCGCATGCAGAACATGATGGGTGGCGCTCAGGGTGAGCAGCCCAGCGTCAAAGAGCAGATCGAGCAGAAGGCTGGCTTGATGGCTGCAAACAACATGCAGCAGCAGCAACAGCAGCAACAGATGGCTATGGCGCAGCGTCCCGGACCAGTTCCCGCTGGCATTCCCCAGCCCGAAGATCAACCCGAAGCGCCAGCAATGATGGCTCGCGGAGGTTTAACTTCCGTGCCTGTGCGCTTTGCGTTTAAACCCGGTGGCATCGTCGGCTACAGCAATGGCGGGGACACCATGGGCACAGCAAGTGCCGAGGAGCAAGAGTTGTCAAGTCAGGCTGCTGAACTTGGCCGCGACAAAGAGAGAAGGGAAAGAGCAATACAGGAGCTTGAGCGCAAAGTGGAATTTCTGACTCGCGCTGGAGCGCCTCAAGCCGAGGCGGCACGCGCACAACTTGAGCAACTCAAGACATCAGGAGGCATGCCAGCACCTGAAGCCCCCGCTCGACAACTGCCACCACAGCGCCCAGCCTCCGTTTCTGAGGCTCAAGCCACAGCCATGGCAGGACCGCAAGCAGCCGTTCCTCCTCGCCGGGTTGAGCGACCAGCGCCTCGGCCTGAGGCTGCACCTCGTCCTGCTGCACAACCAGCACAAACAGGCCTACCTGCCGCAGCAAGCCGCAGCCCTTACTTTGCGCAAGCAGACGCAGCCTTGAATGAGCCCAACGTCAAGCCAACGCCTCAGAGCATCATTGCTGAGCAAAACGCTCTGTCTCCTCAAGCCATGCTGGAGGAGAACATGCGCAAGCGCTATGAAGAGCGCAAGGCCCGTGCAGATCAGGAACGTGCAACCTTTGAGAAGACGCGTCCATCCGGCTTGGATGACTTGATCCGTGTCTGGGGTCAGGCCGCTCAATACAAGGGAGGCACTGGCTTGGCTCCCGCTTACACAGCCAACCAAGACCGCAAACGCGCAGAAGAGATGGCTCTTGAGAAGCGCATGAACGAGCTCTACACAGCCGCAGACACCCAAGAATACGAGGGTGCCAAGGAGATTTATGGTGCTCGAGCCAAGTCCATGGACGCTGCCAACCGCTCTTACCAAGAGCGCCTGAAGTCCCGTGCAGAGACCTTGGCTCAGCTTGCGAATGTGGATGAGCGCCGCATTCAGTCCGAGCTGGACCGCTTGAGCCAAATGGAGATTGCCAAGATTCGTGCGGCAGATGCTGGCAGCGGTGACATGAAGTACCTTGCGCAGTATCTGGCACTCAAGGCAGAAGGAAAGCCAAAAGAGGCTGCCGCCCTGCTCGAAAGCTTCTCACTCTTTAAACGTGGAGAGCCAAAGCCAGACCCGCTTGAGTCCGCCATGGCTAAGCAATATGCTGAGCAACTTGGCTCTGCGCTACAACTGCCACCGGGTAAGCTTCGTGATGAACGGATGGCTGGCCTCAAGCTTCTGGAGCAAAAAATCAAGGGCGGCGGCGGAGGTTCGTTTACAGTTACGGCTGGCGGCAAGACATACGACTTCCCGACAAAAGAAGCCGCAGACAAATTTAAGGCAGAAGCCGGAGTGCAATGATGAACCTTGATGAGCTGGCAAAAAAATACGGCGGAAGCCAAGTTCAACCCGGCGCATCAAAATTTGATGATCTGGCCCGGAAATACGGCGGCTCTGCAATCGAGTCGGACGTCATGCCAACAGCCCCAGCCAAAGACGCTGGGTTCTCCCTTGGAGACATAGCCAAGTCCTTTGGTGTTGGTGCTGCGGGAAGCGCCAAGGCGCTCACCGATGTGGCTGGCGCTGACAACTTCATCTCCTCCAAGCTTGGCAAGGGCGTGGAGAGTCTTCAGCAGAGCATGACCCCAGAGCGTCAAGCTGAGATGCAGCGTCAGGCCGCCCGGATGAAGGCTGCCGAAGAGTCTGGCAGCACATGGGAAGAGATCAAGGCTGGTGCTTTAAACGTTGCTGAAGCTCCTCTCCAGTCTGCCGCGCAGGCCATTGGCTCGTTTGTTCCGTACCTGCCCACCTTGTTTGCAGCCCCTGCGGCTGCTGCCATGCGTTTAACCGCTGGCTCTCAAGCTGCCATCCGGTCCGTTGCTCAACAAGCCCCCAAGGTTATTGGTACCGCCCAAGGTGCTGGCGCTGTCAAAGGCTCCATCTATGACGGCGTGCTGAAGGCCGAGATTGAGGCTGGCGTAGACCCAGAGGTTGCCAAGCAAAAGGCTGACGCAGCCCAGTCGTACTTCGGTGGAAACTTTGACCAGATCGCCCTCGGTGCCGGTCTTGGTTATGTTGCTGGCTCCAAGGGTGTTGAAGAGTTGTTCTCCAAGGCTGGCCGAGCAGGAGCAGCCCCCGGCATGGCTCGCAGGGTTGGCGAATCAGTTCTCAAGGAATCTGTCCCAGAGGCTGCTCAAGGCGGTCAAGAGAAGGTCGCTGAGAACGTTGCATTGCAGCGTGCGGGGTACGACGTAGACACGTTTAAAGGCGTGGCAGGTGCTGCGACCCAAGAAGCGCTCACAGGCGCTCTGGGCGCTGCCCCCATTGCCGCGATGGTGCGTCCTGAGGCCAAGCCTCCTGAGGCTGTGGATGCCTTTGAGAAGGAGAAGGAAGAGTTCCGCAAAGGCTTCGGTCAAGCCGAGCCTGTCGCGCCTTCTGCTGAAGCCCCAGAGAAAGCTCCCGTAGAGCCCCCAACAGAGTTCCCCGGTGGCTACACAGCCACCCGCAGAGAAATCTCCCGCCGAGACGTACCTGAGTCGTTTGGCATCTTTGCCGAAGGTTCAGACAAGCCTCTGACCTCCGTTGCCTCCCAAGAAGAGGTGGAGAGGAAGATTCAGTCCCTGACCGAGATTCGTCAGGAGGAGCAAGCCCGTCTCTTGGCTGAGTCTGACAAGATCAGCAAGTCCATTCAGGATGAGCAGCGTAAGCTTGAGGTCATGGAGGCCACGGGCCAGACTGACACCGATGAGTACGTCCAAGCCAAGGCCCTTCTCTCCCAAAAGGAGGAGGAGGCCGCCTTAAAGATTCAGGACATCAACGACAAGATTGCCAGCTACTCCGCCCCCTTGAGCTTTACCCCCATCGGTTCCCGCACTGACGTGCAGAACGAGTTCACCGTTAACCGTGGTGCTGAGCCAATTGGGGTATTCCCAACTCTGGAGCAGGCCGAAGCCACGCTGCGCGAGCGCGATCCTCAGGTGTTTAAACAAGCTGAAGTTGCTGCCCGCACGCAGGAGCTTGAGTCAAAGCTCAAGCCTATGCTGGCCAAGTTCAACCTTGGCGATGTGGGTGTAAACGTTGTTGAGCAGATCAAGAACAACGCGGGTGGTGCTTACCTCGACAAGCTGATTCAGGTCTCTCTGGATGAGGCCAACCCCATCCAAACCATGCGCCATGAGTCCCTGCATGCGCTGAAGGACTTGGAGTTCTTCACCCCGCAGCAATGGAAGGCCCTGACTGAGCAAGCCAACAAGAGGTGGATCAAGGAGTACCTCCAAGACCAGACCTCCGAGATCGAGGTGGACGGCAAGCCTGTGACGATGAGCCGTCTGGATGCCTACAAGAAGATTGGCCTGACTCAAGAAGAGATCATTGAAGAAGCCATCGCTGATGCGTTTGGTGCTTACGACCGTGGAGCCACACCGCCTCCCGGCATGATTGCTGCGCTGTTCAAGAAGCTGAAGAACTTCTTCATGAACTTTGGTCAAGCCCTGCGTGGTGCTGGCTTTGAGTCTGCGGATGATGTGTTCCAGCGCGTTGAGCGTGGTGAGTTGAAGTCCCGCAAGCCAAAAGAGAAGACTGCTCCGAAGGAAGAGCCAAAAGCCAAGCCAGAAGAGAAGGCCGAAGAGGAAAAGGAACCGAAGGCCAAACCCTCTACCGAGAAAAAAGAAAAGCCAAAGTACAGCCTTGCTGGCGAAGGCATACCCATGTCAACCCGCAAGTTGATGGAGAAGCAGACTGCTGTTTCGCAGCAAGAGCTTGGTTTAAACACTGATGCGGTTCGCGGTCGCTTTAACAACGTGCGAGACATTGCCAAGGCGCTTAACCAGCAGACACTTGACCAGCTTGGTGCAATGGACCGCAACAAACTGACTCAAGACGAGTCAACTCGGATTGCTGAAGCCATCGCCGATGAGGTGGCGCATCAGTTGCAGACATCAACCAAGACTGGCACTGGTTTGGGTTGGTATTCCAACAACTACCCCAATGCTGTTAAGCGTCTTGCCAAGCGATTCCCGGAGCTTGGAACAAACAAGCATGCCCGTTCGGTGTTCTCGGCTTTGGTTGCCGTTACATCCAACGGGGAGCGAGTTGCAAAGAACATCGACAACGCCATCAAGCTGTATGGCAAGCTTCGTAACGGCAAGCGATTGGTTGCCATGGGCAATCGTCGTCCAACCGCGCTCCAAAACAACTTGAAAGTCATCCAAGACTTGTTGAGCAAGTATGGTCAAGACTTTGAGAAGGTGTTGCTCAAAGAAATTACCGTCAAAGAAATGAACGCCCGTTTACGAGAAATGGGCGAAGAGACGGATGGCAGCTATCTCGCCAACACTGTTGTGCCAGCGGCAGCGGTTTACTTTGGACCTAAGCTTGGCGCGTTCTACGCCAACCTTTCCGGCTCAGAGGGCTACCTGACCATGGATTTGTGGTGGACTCGTTCCATCAATCGCATGCGCGGCTTGCTCATCCCCAAGGCCACAGAAGCCTCCATCAACAAGTTCCGAGACATGATGGAACAGCCCGATGCCACTCGGGATGAAGTTACTGCCGCCACCATTCCTTTGCGAAACAAGTATGAGGAGTACGGTTGGACAACCGAGCTTGAGCATTTGGCGGGGGCGAAGGAGCCATCCAAAAAGGCCGCAAAAGAAAATTGGTTTAAAGCTGCCGAAGAGAAGGCTGGTGATGCCTACGAGCAGTTGCTGTTTGAACACAACCTTGAGAAGATGGCAAACACCATCTACAAGAACGAGTTTGAGATGCTGGAGGAGGCTCCGTTTACAGCCACCGACAGAAAGTTCATGTACGACGCAGCACGCAAGGCTCAAGCTTTGCTGCGTGGAGAAGGAATCAACCTCAGTCTGGCTGACATTCAGGCCGCCCTTTGGTACTATGAGAAACGCCTTTATGAAAAACTGAGCGGGAGAAAAGCAGATGACATCGGATACGAAGAAGCAATCATCGCCCAAGCCAATCAGGGTTCTGGACGAGCAAGACCAAGTGTGGTCTTCGATCAAAAACCTGACGGCAGGGATGAGCCCGGAACGGAGATCGCAGTTTCTGATGAAGCTCGTGGACTCGATGGAGAAAAGTTCTCCCTCCGCAAAGGAGTAGTCGCAGAGGTAGCGCCGAACCCTGACCACATCTCGGCAGAGAAGTGGAGGCAGATGACGCCTTCGGAGCGTCTAAACGCAACCAAGGCCGTTGCCAACAGGGTGGTGTCCTCTGTGTTCTCTGAGCTCGAACTCAAGGGTTACAAGTACGAGTTCTCTACGGGCACCTACGAGGGCGAGGTCAACCCCAACATCATTGTTCAAGCCCCAGACGAGGCCACAGAGCAAGAGCTTGACGAGCTTGCCCGGGTGCTTGGTTATGTGCTCGACCAAAAGGCAATGGTTGCTTTTGATGAGGACAACAAGAGCTCTGGCGATCAGGCTGGGTTTGTGAAGGTTGTTGTCCCAGAGGGCATGACTGCGGATCAATTAAGCGAGTTGCGTCAACACATTGCGCAGAACGTCCCACAGGCGGATGGTGATACGTTGCGTGATGGGGCCTTGCTGTACGGCAACTTCTCTGCATACAACGACAACGTTGACACCCTTACCGATGCTCAATACCATGAGGCCATCATCGATGCTGTCGAATCATTCCCTTACGATGGAAAGATTCGTGTCTCCGACCCGGAGACATTCCACAGTTCACTCGTTTGGCCCGACACAAGAAGCGACTACTTAAAGGAAACACGATATGGCGACAGTGGAAAGATTCAAGGAGAAGCCGGGGCAGATGTTCGGGGGCAAGGGAGTCGCCGTCTTCAGGCCATTTCCGAAGAAGCAATCTCGCTCAGAGACAAATGGATTGACGCCAGAGGAGCTGCTCGCCTCGGAGGTCGAGAGCGCGGTAATGCGGTTGACTTCGGCCAGCCAACAGAAGAATACGGAACGCCAACGCGAGGATCGGTAAGCGCTGTCGGCGTCCACTTCAGCAAAGAGAGACGCCCAACACTCATCTCCGAGTTCCACGGCACCGGTCTGCGCGGAATGGAGAGTGAGCGTTTAAACGAAAAAGAAAACTCGGACATTCGTGGCCGAATTTATTTCTACGTTGACAACGGCAAGGGAGTCCGGCCCGAGGCTGGTGTTGGCGGCACTCCTCACGTCATCAGGTTGAAAAATCTGTACGACACCAAAACAGACCCTCTTGAAATCATCAAGAACGCCAAGGGCGACTCGTCCGCAGAACGCGCAAGCAATTGGGAGCGCAATGTTAAGAGGGCTGGCTTTGATGGCTACTTGGTCAAAAACCAAGCCGCATCACAAGACTACGCAGTTTTGATTGGCAAGCATTCCGTGAAGACTGGGAAGTTCAGTCTCCGCACCAGCTTCCCCTCCGCAAAAGAGGCGGAAGATGCCGCATATGACAAGGCCCCTCCATCGACCAAGGAGTTCAAACTCTTCTTTGGTGGCAGCCAGATCATGGACGAGGGTCGTCCGCAAGTCATGTACCACGGCTCCGCATCCGAGTTCACCACGTTCCTTGAGAGCAAGCCAATCTTCGTCAGCCCCGATCCTGACTTTGCTGAGCAGTTTGCAGAGGACCGCGCAAAGGATGAGGGCAAGTCCACTGACGAGATGCGAATCTACCCCTTGTGGGTTCGCGCAGAGACGCCATTCGACTACGAGAACAGCGAACACGCCGCCATGGTTGCGGAGAAAATTATTGCCGACCAAAAGCTGAGCGGCTCTGACCCCGTTGTCCGCCTTAAAAAGTCCAGCTCCAAAGCCAGCACCTTTAAAAAGGACATCTCAAATGGTTTGTGGTCAACGATTGAAGACCCGATTGTTCAGGACGCATTGAAGTCGTTTGGCTTTGATTCGTTCTACGTGCAGGAGTACGGCAACAAGAACCTTGCTGTGTTTAAAGCAGAGCAGGTTAAGTCCGTCACGGGCAACATTGGTGAATTCAGCCGCGAGTCCAAGGACATGCGCTACAGCTTGAAGAAGGTGCGCTACTCTGATGATCGCTTTGAGAAGTTGTGGAATGAATCCATGTACACCCAGAGTGACGCAGAGAACAAGACCAAGGGTTACCTTGCACTTGTTAACCCGATTGAATTTGTTAACGCCACGGCATCGTCCGACACGTATGACAGACTGCGCCGAGAGCAGGAGCCGCTTGATGTCGAGAGGCTGAAGGCTTACGACCAAGTTCCATTTCTATCTGTGTCGGAAAAAAATGGAGACTGGAAAATTACTGGGCACGAAGGCCGTCACCGCATGCTGGCGCTGCACGCGGACGGCTACCGTGAAGTTCCCGTTTACATTCACTTGCGGTCCGAAGATGCAAAGTCCATTCCAGTCAAGGCGTTGACTGCCCAATACGATGACGCAGTGTCATCGGTGCTGATGATCGCAGAGGTGGAGCCTCTCTCCTATGCCAACAAACAGAAGGCGATGGAGAAGTTCACCCGGATGAGCAGCAAGGCCAAATACAGCCTGCCAAACATCCCAACGAACATCAGCGACCGTATCGGTGAGACAACGTTTAAACGACAAGAGAAAGGCTTTGTTGAGCGCATGGTTTCTGCCATCTCTCCTCAGAGCGCAGCCAGCTTCCGTCAGCGTTACCTCAACCGCTACAACCAGATGTCGGTCTACGACAAGAAGAGGGCCGAGCAGATGGGCGGTGCAGCCCTCCTCGCAGACCAGAGCGCAGAATCTGCGGCCCTGATGTCTGACCTTGGAGCGGGTATCGCAGCCTCTGCCATGGGTATGGGTGATCGCAACGGCGGCATCCCAGTCCTGCGCAACGGCGTCACCACCATCGACACCAAGGTCAAGGGACTGATTGCCTCTCTGGCTCCTCTGGCAGCTCACGGAGACCCGGCGGTCTACCAGCGTTACCAGTACTGGGCCATGGTTAAGCGTGGTCAGCGTTTAAATGCACAAGGCAAACTCACCGGCATTGATACAGCGGACGTTGCTTTCGCCAAGGTGTTGCAACAGGCGCACCCTGAGTTTGTCAGTGTTCAGAAAGACTTGGTCGCCTTCAACGATGGCTTAGTCCAATACATGGTGGACACTGGCGTTCTCTCCAAAGAGAGAGCCAACGAATACACCAAGCATGCCGACTACATTCCCTTCTATCGCCAGATGGATGGGGATACGACTCTGGGGCCAAATCTCTTCCAGTCACTGTCTGGGGTCAAGCCACCCAAGAAACTCAAAGGAAAGGACGTAGCCGAGGCTCCGTTGGCCGACTTCCTTGAGACCATGGTGCGCAACACTCAGTCAGCCATCCAAGCTGGCGTGAAGAACTACGCAGGTCAACGAGCCATCAACGTGGCGAGCCAAGTGCAGGCACCGGGCATGGGTGTTGTTCGTTTAAACACCAAAGAGACCGGGCCAGACATCATCAACGTTTTGGAAAAGGGCAATCTGGTCTCCTACCGCACACCCGACCACTTGCTGGTCGATGCGGTCAGCAGCCTGAACCTGTCCGAGCTTCCATTCATGGGTGTGTTGTCTGCGCCAGCCGATCTGCTGCGTAACTTGGTGACCAAGGACCCCGGCTTCATGATGGCTAACTTGATGCGTGACTCACTGTCTGCGTGGGTGACTTCGGGCCAAAAAATGACGCCTATCGCAGGTACGGTCATCAACTTCGGCAAGGCTCTTACCCGCAACTCTCCCGGCTTCGAGGCCATGCAGAACGCTGGCATCATCGGCGGCTACGAGTTCAGCGCCAACGTCGAGCAGTCTGGATTTAAACTCGAGAAGGACTTGGCCGCCAAAGCAGGCAAGAAGGACCCCATCCTTCTGCGTCCGTTTACATCGGTGTGGGACGCCTTGGAGAAAGGCACTACCGCCTCCGATGCAGCCACCCGCGCTCTGATCTATGAGCGTGTGCTGGCCGACACAGGCAACGAGGCTGAAGCTCTGTACCGATCCCTCGAGGTGATGAACTTCCACCGCAAGGGCAACTCTCCATTGATCCGAGTACTGACTGCGGCGGTTCCATTCTTCAACGCCCGTCTGCAAGGTCTGGATTTGTTCTACCGCGCTTCGACAGGCAACATGAACACCAAGGACGCCGCTGCCGTTCAGCGTCAGTTCTGGGCGCGTGGCATGACCATGATGGCCCTGTCCACCGCCTACTGGTTCATGGTCTCTGATGATGAGGAGTACAAGAAGCAGGAGCAGGAGACCCGGGACAACAACTGGCTTATCCCAAGCTTGGGCATCCGCATCCCGATTCCTTTTGAGGTGGGTGTGTTGTTCAAGGTCATCCCTGAGCGGATCGTTGCGTACACATTTGGTGATGACACAGGCAAAGACTTGCGGGACTCCCTGTTCCGTAACGCCATGTCTACGTTTGCGTTTAACCCAATCCCGCAGACAGCCAAGCCGATCATCGAAGCATCGTTCAACTTCAATACGTTTACATGGCGTCCAATCGTCAGCAAGGGTATGGAGGACGTTGCCCCTGAGTTCCAAGTTGGGCCAAGCACATCCAACGTTGCCAAGCAGCTCGGTCAGGCTCTGGGCCTGTCTCCCATGAAGGTGGATCACATCATCAAGGGCTACACCGGGACCATCGGCATGTACGGCATCGACACCATCGACATGGTCTTGGATCAGTTCGGTGACAGCCCCAAGCCCACCAAACGGTTTGAGCAGCTTCCCGTGATCAAGCGGTTCGCTCTGGACGCAGAGGCCCGTGGGTATGTGACTCAGTACTACCAGCTCAAGGACGCAGTGGACACAACCGTCAGGACAATGAACCTGCTGGAGAAGACTGGTGAGTCAGATGAGTATGTGAAGTACCTGACTGAGAATCAGGGGACTCTCGCGTTCAAGGACTACATCCGGGATACCGAGAAGACCATGAAGGAGTTGAGAGAGATGAGGGTTGCGATCCGCTCCTCTCAGATGACTGGAGATGAGAAGCGAGACGCCCTGCTCGAAATCAGTAAAGCAGAGAGCGCCATCACCTCTCAAATCCAGCTCATCAAGAAGACTATCGCTTCAGTCCAATAAGATCGTTGTCGAAGAGCCAGCCCACCGTTGACCGGTGGGCGTCTTCCCACATGTTTACACGCTCTTGTTTAGACATCTTGGAGCCTTGGTCCAGCTCTGCGTGGCAGCGAAAGCACAAGGCTGCGATCCGGTAGTCGTGGGCCTTGAGGCCCCTGCCCTTGCCGTCACGCAGTTGGTTTGAATGAGCGGCGACCACTGTGCCATCGCTCACCCCGCAGTGCTGGCAAGGACTACTCCTCACGGCTTCTAACAGCTTTTGGTTTCGATACAACGACTCTCTCCTCGGTTGTGAATCTGTGGTTGTTGCCACATTCTTTTCGTCTGACGATGACACCATCTCGTTGGCGGGTTCGGGTCTCCAGAACGTCAAAGACCTTCGTCCCGCACTCAGGGCATCTCACTGAAGCTTCTTCAGTTGATCGACAACCTCATCCGCGCTGAACGGGATGGAGCCAAGTGATTTAAACATGTCGATGGCGTCGGCGATGGCAGCGCTGTAGCCAGCTCTCCACACCGACTCCGACCATCCCTCGTCTTCCTCTACGGCGCTCTTGCCGAGGAACTCCTGCATCTTGGCTTGGTTCATGTTTTCTTCCACAAGACTTTGGGTGATCCATTGGATGACTTGGCTGCTGCGAATCCAGCAGAGACGATCAGACCGTCCTTCTGGCAACGCTTGGCGATGTGGCCCCAAGCCCTGCCGTCAGGTGCGCTGGGCAGTCCATAGGACTCAGCAAACACCCGGGCCTCTTCCGTCAGGAATGGTGACTGCGCCCTCTTTGCAAACTCAGCAAACATGGCTACAGCCCTCAAGGTCCAATCATCGATCTCACGGTCTGCTCGTTCAGCCGAGGCTTGTGCAGCGGCGTGGCCCTTTTCTGATGGTGTAAACAAATCTGGTTGTGTCATTTTGAAATCTCGTGTTTGTTGGGGGATGGTTTGATGTTGGGGTTGGCCCTCATGTAGATACCAAACTGTTTGTAGGCGATCATCTCCTTCTCTTTAAGTTCTTTGGACTTTCTCTTCTCTTCCTCCGGGGTGAAGTGGGAGCCGAACTCCGTCACAACAACACCCTTCGCCCGGAAGGACAAGTCTTGGATGAAGATGCTGGGTCGAGGGTTCTTCGCCCAATGGAATGGTGAATGTGGGTGGTAGTTGCATTTCATTTTTTCCCCTCGTATTTCTTGAACTCAATATCAAACAGTCTGTTAATCTCTGGCAACAGGGACTGGAGCATCGCGTTGCGGTCTATCTCAGGTTTCTTTAACTGCGGTATGTGCTCCGGAACAACCAGCTCAAGACCGAGGTACTCAGAGAAGTCACTCAATATGGTTGCTGCAAAGTCTCGGGGCGATGCGTACCACTCGTCACAACGGTCGCCGTCTTGCGTTTCAATGAACGCCAGCATCTTGGCTTTCAATTCTTCTTCATTCACGGTGCTCTCCTTTTTTAATGATGGCAAGCAGGAACAAGAGGCAGCATCCTGCGTGGGCTAAGTGAGGGAGATCAGACTCTGGGTCATTGATCTCGCCTTGGTTGTGTGCGATCAAATGTCGAAAGGCTGCGGCCAAGTACCGGGTCTCACCGCCCTCGACCTTGCGCCAGTTGTCCCGGTTGTATTTCCTTGCGCCAAACTCCAGCACCTTGACCACATCCTCCAGACCGTCCCACGGGATCAGCGTGTAGTCCACTTTGCCGCTGTCGTGCTTCATGCCCACAGTCGGCTCATTTGGATCAATAGCCACTTCAATCATCTCGATGCTCATACCGCCACCTTTCTGATCTCTCTGATCTTGTCTCTGGTCATTGCCATGTTGAACACGCTGTTCATTCGGTACATGCGGTTCCTGCCCTGCTCGTACCTTCGTCTGTTGGCGGCTACATCTGGCTTTGGCTTTGGCTTGTCCGGCTTGTCTCCAACCATGAAGACAGGCCGTGGGTAACGTCTCGCGCTGTCGTGGGAGTACACCCAATCAGCAATGTGTAAACGCTTCACGCCATCCTTTGTGCGTTTGCTCATTTTGCTCAGAGCTGCGTGTGCGTCATACCTGCCGATGTCTGCGTAGTCTGCAAACTCCTGCGCAGTGATCCTTCCAAACTCCTCGAGGGCTTCCCAAGCCTTCGCAATCAGGACGCCTTTGTTCATCGTGGTCAAGTGTTCTTCTCCTTGAGCTTGCCCTCGGCAAGCAAGATAACTGCGTACAGATCGTCGTAGTAGTACGTGCCAGATAAGTCGGTCGCGCCGATCATTGCGTCCCTCTCCTCATCCGTCAGCCCCCGCCACTCACGCATAGCCACATCAAATTTCAATGCGTCCATGAAGTTTTCAGGCACGGGCTCATAGTCCAGCCCCAACTCTCTGGCGTTCTCTGCCTTCCTGTCGAGGGCTGCTTTCACGGCCTCCATGCGGAGCTTGGCTTCCCGCTCAATACGGTTGAATTCTTCGTCTTCTGGTGTCATGGCTTCTCCAAAATGATGCGCTCCAAAACTTCCATTGCGCTGCACAGGTCTTCGTGAAGGTAGTCGGGCATACGCTCTTTCAGGCTAAATCCCCACGACTCCATTGCGGCCAACAATTTCATTGCGGCAAGGGCCTCTTCTTTGGTCATGTCTTCTCCTTGAGTACCGCAAAGATTAAATTGCTGCACCGTTTGCAGTGGTATGCGTAGCGATTGGGTGCAAGGCTTTTGAAGTAAGTGACTTCTTCCCAGCGGTGTTTGCAGTTCATGTCTTCTCCTTGTTGATCGCGGCCAACAAGCCTTCAATGGTGTCAAATTCCTCACCCGTGTCGAGCAGCTTAAAGGTGGCCTTGCCTTTCCCCCATTCGCCTGTTTTTTTGTTGCGCGGCGTGTAAACCTGCTTGGCAATCTTGTTGTCATCGCTGATGTACTGGCGCAGACCGTGGCTGTCGGCTGAATAGCCAAAGGTGTATTGCAGCGGGATGGCTTTGAGCTCTTCGAGGGTCATACGCAGCTCCTGATGGTCAACAGCGCCAGCATGACGCCGATAAAGGTCCATGCGATTTTCATTCGTCCTCCAGCGGCTTGCGTTTGTCCTGTCGCCATATGGCATAGCCACACAGCAGTCCGTGAACCCATGTGATGCCAAGCATCAGCCATGTGTCTGGGTCAAGCTCTCTCATGTGTTGCTCCTTGCTCGGATGGCGGCGGCTGTACTACGCAAAATGTCTCGTGTAAATGAGTCGGATTCTTCGCCAACTTCCTCACACACCTTCGCACAAGCCTCACGCTCGTCAGCACGGACAAGCTCGGCAAAGCGTTCAAGTCCTCGCGCATATACCGGCCCACCTACCAACCCAGCCTCCCGCGCCATTTCAATTACGGTCTTCATGTGTTCTCCTTGATTCCAGCTTCCAGCTTGACTAGCTCACGCAGCTCTGCAATTCGTTTCATGTATTTGATGGCTTGCTTGTTGCCCTGCAACTCTGCCCCAACGATTGCGTTTGCTTGGATGAAGCGAAGGTCCATCAAGAATTTATTCATGTCGTGCCAGTCTTGTGTTGTCATTTGGTGACCTCCCTTATTGCTTTCTCGATCAAGCCCGAAAATTCCACCCACTCATCTAGCGTGAACAGGCTCATGTGAAAGTCGCCAATCTGGGCTTCGTCAGGGTCTCTTGTTTCGTTTGGTTTGTGGTCTGGTGCTGTCACTGTTGTGATGTGCAAGCCATCCATTTCGATGGTGACTTCTGTGGTTTTCATTTGGAATGTGCTCATGATGCGTACCCCGTTACCAATACATGGTTCTTTGCTTCTTCCAATGCGCCGACAAGTTCAAGTCGGTTCTCGACCTTGGAGCATTTGATTTTGAATTGCCCCGTCCCCCGGTGGAACATCAGCACAATGACAGCATCAGGCTCCTCGTCAGCGGCCTCGTTCAGTGTGGCCTTGGCCGCTACTTTGTACTCATCAAATGTCAGTGATTTCAGTTTGCTCATTTAGTTTCTCCTCTTGCTCGGATAGTTGCGGCTTTACTACGAACATATGCGATTGCGGTGCTCGGCTCCATCTCTCGCTCCATATCTTCTGCCATTTCATCCAACACCTTCGCACACGCCTCACGCTCGTCAGCACGGACAAGATTGGCAAAGCGGTGCAACGCAACAGCAACGTGGCTGTCGCTAGGAAAAGGAATGTGATACAACAATCCAGCCTCACGCGCCATCTCAATCACTGTTTTCATGCGAACCTCCAGCCACAACGTAGGTGTAAACAGCCTGTGCAATCAGCACGGCGATCAGTGCGTAGATCATTGTTGCTCCTTAATTGCGTAGTCGTGAAATATTGCCCCCTTGCTTGCGTCACCCACCTTGCAGGACTTGACCCAGACGTTCTTTCCCGTTTTTAGCCTCCTCAGATGGCCCCTGCGCTCATGCAGGCGGGGTGATGCGTGTGTACCCCCTTTGGGGTCTTGGCGGGGCTTGGATGGCTCAATCCACACCGTCGTCCAGTCGTAAGTCGGCAGCTTGCCCTGCTGCACCTTACGGCGGTTGGTGAAGGTGTCCCGCATAGATGGGATGTAAGCCTCAATGCGCTGGTCCATGGCGCTGTACCAAACACCAATCTGCGCCAGCATGATCTCAGCCAGTTCCCTGTCTATCGGCTCATCATCACTGACTGCGCCGTAACGGATGTTGTCATCCTCAATAAAGTAGAACATCGCAGGGATGGGGCGCAGCTTTGTGCCGCTTGGGCCTTTCCACATAGACACCGTGATGCCCTCATCAGGGTCGGTCCCTGCTACGAGCATCAGAACCTCATAGCTTGGGTGGCTGCGAGTCTTTCCCCTCCAAGTGACAAAACATTTGTCGAATGGTGGGCGATGCGTCATCACAGGTTCAAGGTTGGCGCGTTGCTTGTCAGTGAACGCACCAGACAGGTCAAACCATTTGATGTCCACAATGTCCACGCCAGCATCAGCCATCAGCTTCATAGAGTCACGAACAAGTTGAGTGGTCATGTGTTCTTTCTCCTTGATGCGTCTTCGATGGCTTTCATTAAATCTTCGTCGTCATGCGATGGGTCGCCCCACCCTATGATTTCTCGCCACAGATTGTTGCGCTCTTTATCAGTCAGCCCAACCCATGTGCGCTGTGCGTCCAGCGCTTTGTTCGCCATCTCAAGCGCGTTCTTCAAGCGGTGCAACTCAAGCTCAACGTCCTTGAGTTTTTCGATGGCCTCAAATGTTTTGGTGTTCATGCGCTCTCCTGCGTTTCTTCGTTTACGGGCCAGAGGTAATTGGCGTTGCGCAAAATGTCGTCAGCCAATTTACGGGCCAAGTTCTCGTTGAGAATAAAGTGACCCATGCTGTCAATGCGGACGACCACTCCTTGGCCTAACCCTTCTTCGTAACTTGAAATACCAACGGCGATGTAGTCGCTGCTGAACTTTTTCATGTGTTGCTCCTTGCTCGGATGGCCTCGGCGCAATCAAGAGTTGCGACTTCCCAAATTGATGCGTCGCTTCGCGCTACATCCGGTGGAAGGGGCAAGTCATCACACACCATCGCACACGCCTCACGCTCGTCAGCCCTCTCCTGCTCCAGCCGCCCTTTGAACCATCCGGCAATGAAGTCAAAGAACACCTTGGCACTCTCGTCTGCATCGCCAGTGAACACCATCACTGGCCCGTTGAAGTCCAGCACACCGATTTGTTTTCCATCATGGTGAAATGTCATGTTGTAGTTTGGCTTCATTTCAAGTAGGGTGATTGGTAATTCCGATGACTGCTTGAATGTGTATGTGGGTAGCTCTTCAGGGCACTGGCAAGTTGATGCTGTGCCAAGCTCCCAGCGCTCTCCGCATTTCCAACATTGTCCGTAAAACATTATGTGTTCCTTTCTTTGAGTTTGGCTTCGATGGCTTTGGCAAACTTGGCAATATCCTTAGCCAAGGTTGGCTCCTCTGCCGGATGAAACGGCCAGAACTTTTGGTATTCCAGCCAAATGGCCTCATCACTCAACCCAACCCATGTGCGCTGTGCTGGCGCGGTGTAGGTGCACTGCTGGGTATAGAGTTTGTGTTTGCCGACTGGAAGCGACATGTAGTCAAGCCGCCAGTCCTTGCCGAACACTTCGATGATTGCCCCGCATTTCGGCTCCTGCTGTGCTGGCTGCTCTGCCAGTGCTTCTCGCAGGGCGGCGTAGGCTGTGTCCACTAGTTTTTCGTCATACCACTGGCGGCCTCCATCGGTTATGTGGGCCGCACCACACGATTCCAACGCCTCTAGCGCCAGCTTCATTGCTTCTTTGCTCATACGTCTTCTCCTGAAATCTTCAGTGCGTCATCAGTAATCTGTTGGACATACCGCAGTACATCTTCGAGATCAGATTTGTGAGTGAAGCGTTTGTTTACACGTTGCTTTATCTGCCACAGTGTGTCAAACGCTTCATCTGCGTGGATTGCTCTACGGCACTTCTCAGTATCCTGTGGATAGTTGAACTCGAGTACGGCCTTCATACGCTGCTCCATTTAAACGCATAAGCAGTCTTGCCTTGCGCCATGTTTTTGTTACGTCCGTCTTCGATGCGTCGAGCCATTTAAATTTTGGGCTCGTGATACTCCTCGTTGGAATCACCATCGTCGGATTCTGATTGCTCAACTTCTCGCTTGTCCATGTGTCCATGATATTGCTCCGTTATCCAAAATCCTGCGTGATTGACCAGCATCCCAAGAGCCGTCATTTCTTCCGGTGTCCTGCAACGGCGGTTGACGCCGTGCTCTCCTGTGCGATGCATATCAAACGCAGAGTTGCTGTTGAAGTACTGTTTACATGCTTGGCATTGATTACGATTGCCCGTCAGCTTCATGATCAACCCCCTCTCGCATCAGGCCCTTGCTGACCTCTTGTTCCACCAACTCAAAGAAGGAGAGCCCTGAGGGGAATCGCATCTGAGCCGCCTCGATACCGCCAACGATCTTGATGGCCTTCAGAAGCCCCTCGTTGAAACCGCTGGTGTACTGATTGCCAGAAGACAGCCGAGCATCAATGCCCTCCCGCACAATCTGAGTCATCGGCATCTTGTGGGCCTTGGAAAAGCGCTTGAGTCTGACGATGTCCTTGGGCTCAAGGTATGTCATGAATGGTTTGTAGTTTGTTGAGAATGTCATTTTCTTTCCCTTAAAACGGATCGTCTGGCCATTTGTATGTTTCGTATTCCTTGACCAGATCGTCAAAGATTTGCTTGGCCACTTCATTGCCGTGCAGCTCGGTGCGGCTTTCGACGCCGCATCGTTTACACAGCTCTACCGCTGCCTCGTTTTCCGTGTTGACCTCGAGGAAGTCATGGAACTTGGGTTCTTTGCAGAGCATCCCTGCCTTCTGAACCCTGTTGTTGTACGGGGTAGCGGACTCGTCATCTTGAATCCGCACCAGCGCACAACCGTATCTCGCCCCAACGAAGTCACGCAGAATCTCTTCTGGGCACTCGTCAGGGTGGATTGCCAGCGTCAAGACAAAACCTGTGCGGTCTTGTTTCAACGCCACCTTTCGTGCTTCAAACTGAAGTGCCATTTGGGTTTGCCTCGGTCAATACATCACGGATGTACTGGTCGATGATTCCTTGAAGGACGGCGGTGCGGGTTGTCTTTCTGCCCGATGCCAGCGCAGAGATGACCCAGTAGTGGGGCTGGGTAACACCCACCGCAAAACCCTCTGTCTTGCTCTTGGGGACAAGAAGCGCCTCTGGTTTCTTTTCCTTTGGCTTCTTCTCCTTTTTTGGAGATGGCCCCAAGACTTGGTAGACATACGGCTTGGATGTTCCAGCGGCCTCAGCGATCTCCTTCACAGAAGCATTTGGGTTTGCGGTTTTGTAGTCGCGAATTTTTTGCGAGATCGAGAAATTTGAATTGTTCTCCTGCGGGATTTCGGAGATGTTCAACTCGGCAGTTTTTTCGGGTGCTGGGATTGTTTTCAAAAAATCTAACATGGTGCTCTCCTCAGAATGGGACATCGTCATCGCCAAAGTCATCTTCTTGGCGGGTCTCTTGGCGGGTGTAGCCGCCGCTCTTTTGCTCTGGGACAAAGCGGTCAACAGAGATCGACAGGTATGTCTTGCCCTGCTTGTCCACCTTCTTCCAACCAGAGAGCTTGACAACCGTCAGGCCGTCCTCGTTCTTGATGTTGGTCATGTCCTTGAGGTTGATGGCAATGTTGCCCCAGTAGTCGGGTGACTTTGGCCCCTTCTTGGAGGTCGAGGCACGAAGGGAGCCCGAGTCAGGGAAGGGCTTGTATTCAGTCTTTGGTTGGTAGGCCATTATTTATTCTCCGAAAGTTGCTTCTTCAGTTCTGCGAAGCGATTGCGAACCCGGTCGTAAAGATCGGGGTGACTTACTTTGAGCCCATCAAGCTGAGCCTGATTGGCCTTCCAGTAACTGTTTAAACCTTTGACGTCAGTGCAATGGTTTGTGTATGTCATCATTCCTTCAGCAAACAACTCTGCGTTTGCATCTGCCTGTCCAGTGTTGACCTGAACATCTGCCATCGCAGTGCCGTCTGGAGTCACGGCCTTGACGATTACAGGCTCTACTGCGTTGTCCTCTGGCAAATCCTCACCCGCATAGATATACAGGCCCAATCCGTGTAGCGCCAAGCCCTTGGTCATGCATCGCATGATGGAGGTGTTGACCTGAAAGGAGTCAGGGTTCTGGATCGGTTGGTTGCGGTGGTTCATCACCGGGAGGAAGCATGTCATTGGCTTGCCAAACATGGTGACGGTGACCCACACCATGCCCGTGCCGTTTACATCCATGTACGGCTTGCCGTCAAAGGTCTGCACTTCAAACGTGGCGGCAGGGTCGGCCTTCAAAGCTTCTGCCCATGCCCATGCCCATGACAGGTAGGACAGGTTTTGCTTCTTCTCAACGTGGTCGTTGACGTTCAGCTTCAACAGGTCAAGCTGGGACATTGAGTTCTCCTTGGTATTGGGAGCACCACTGGGCAACTCCGCAGAAGTTTCCGACACAGCGGCGGGGCTCTCCGAGTCTTGTTTCGACATATCCTTTTTCCTTCTCTGCCAACTCTGTGGCTTCTTCGATGGTTTTAAACACACGGATGGCAGTCTTCCTGCCTTCCCTCTTCACAGCGAATGTCGTTTCCGACATCCAGCGTTCCTCGTTGGAGCAGTTCTGAAGTTCCTCTTCAAAGTCGGCTCGCATCTTTGCTTCACGGTGCATCTCAAGACGCTCCCGGATATACATCTCAGTCTTCACGCTGTCCCACATGGGGACATCCACCACGCAGATGGGGGAGGCGGGGTAGCCTTCCTTACGGTCAT